>Ga0136589_1000529_pt1 | contig 19170 bp, 15 predicted proteins | sample AntRauMFilla3764_FD_104640 | JGI IMG/M metagenome (GOLD analysis project Ga0136589, IMG submission 104640) | Saline lake microbial communities from Rauer Islands, Antarctica - Metagenome Filla 3 #764 | ecosystem: Environmental > Aquatic > Non-marine Saline and Alkaline > Saline | place...
CCTCCACCTCGCGTTGGAGTGGGAGACCCGTGACAGGGCACTCGACTGGGCACAGAACGTGCTCGATCAGTACCCTGATCGGCCGACAATCGTCACGACGCACGCGTACCTGACGGACGGTGACAAGAACGGAGGGAACGACGACGACCCGGGGCGGACCCGGTACATCGAGGAGGAAGACGGCGACGGAAATCCGGGCCAACAGATCTGGAAACAGCTCATCAAGCCGAACTCGCAGGTGTTCATGGTGCTCAACGGCCACTACCACGAGGCAGACGGCGAGTACCATCAGGTCTCCGAGAACAGCGACGGTCAGTCAGTGTACGAGATGCTCGCGAACTACCAAGCCAGAAACGGGTCGGGGTATAGCCGCCTCAGACTGATCGCATTCGAGCCCGGTGGAGGAGACCCGGACAGAATTCAGATCCGTACGTACAACCCGTATTTAGACGAGTATGAGAAGGATTCGAGCAGCGAGTTTGCGTTCGACCTCGATTTCAGCGATCGGTTCGCACAGGAGTCCACTTCGGACCCCTCCGAGAGCGTCTCGTTCGAACAGGGGACTGACGGCTACGAGGGAACGAGCGATACCAACCTCCGTCAGGCCGCTCCGGAGACACCGTACGGGACCGCGCCAACGGTGACGGTCGACACCGAAGACCCGCAGAATTCGGACAACCACGCGCAGGCGCTGATTCGGTTCGACGGGGTCGTCGGCGACGGAGACGGGCAGGTTCCCACGGGTGCAACCGTGAAATCGGCGACGTTGACGGTCGAAACCGTGGACGAGGGGAGTGGCGGGAGCGTCCACCGGCTGCTCAGAGACTGGAGCGAGAGCGACACCTGGGCGTCACTCAACGGAGGAATAACCGCCGACGGCTCCGACGCGACAGCCGACCCCGAGAGTAAGACAGGATCCGTCGCAAAAGGAACGACACGGATCGACGTCACCGATAGCGTCCGCGCGTGGGTCGGCGGCGAACCAAACCACGGGTGGGCGATACTTCCGCTCGGCGACAACGGATGGGACTTCTCGACCGCGGAGGGCGATTCGCCGCCCCGTTTGGTCGTGACCTTCGAGCCCGGAAGCGACGACAGTAGTGATGGCAGTGACGGCGGCGAGGGTAGTGATGGTGGAGGCGACGGTAGCAGTGATGGCGGAGGCGACGGTAGCAGTAGTAGCGAAGATAACGAAAGCAGTGATAGTGGAGGTGACGACGGTAGCGACGACAGCGACGAATCCGCTGAGACACTCGCCGGCGACGTGAACGGTGACGGGAACGTGGACGACAGCGACGTTAAACTCGCCCAACGGCACGTCGCCAATGAGGACGTCGACATCGACCGGGCGGCCGCGGACATGGACGGTGACGGCGATATCGATATCACGGACATCGTCGATATCGTCGGCAAAACGGGGGGAGAATGAACCGACAAATCGACAGCAGTCTCCGACACGCGAGCGTGGTCGTCGTGACGACGGCGCTGCTCCTCGGGGCGGCCCTCGCAGGTGCCACCGTCGGCGTCGTCAACGCGGACGCGCCGTCGGTCGCAGTCACCGACGAAACGGGCGGAAGCACCGTAGAAGCCCCGCCGGTGAGACAATCACGGTAACTGTCAGCGCGAACGCGTCGAACGTATCCGCCTACCAAGCCAACCTCACGTTCGACCCAGCCGTCGTACGTATTGTGTCGGTCTCGGGGACCAGCGACTTCAGTGACCCCGTCACCAACATCGACAACGAGAGCGGTTGGGTCGCGTTCAATCAGTACCAAGCGTCGAACATCTCCGATCCACGGCTCGCAACGGTGACGGTCACACTCGTCGGAGAACCTGAAAACGAAACGACACTCGCTTTCGCGGAATCCGATACGAAGCTCTCCGACGCAGCGGCACAGGAGCTGAACCCCCAGCAGTACGACGACGTCACCATCACCGTCGAATCGAACAGCTCCGACGGTGACAAAAGTGGCAGCACTGGCAGTGATAGCAATAACGATTCAGATGGTGGCGACGGCGGTGACAGTGACGACAGCGGTGACGGTGGAGACGGCGGTGACGGCGGTGACGGCGGTGACGGCGGAGACGGCGGTGATGGCGGAGACGGCTCTGACGGTGGAGACGGCGGAGACGGCAGTGATGGCGGTGACGGCGGTGACGGCGGAGACGGCGGTGACGGCGGTGATGGCGGCGATGGCGGTGACAGTTCGAGTAGCGACGATGGCAGTAACGGAGCGTCAACGACCGGCGGGAACGATAATGCCGATGAGAGCGATGAGCGGACCGACAGTCTGCCGCGCATCGCCTCAGACACTGCTTCGATGAACGGCGGCACGTCATTCGTGACGACGTTTGACGGACGTAGCCCCATGATCCAGCGACTTGAACTCTTGCTTGACAGCGGCGTCTCGGGCGACTACGCCACGACGGAATTTAAACGACTCCCGAACGACCTCGCCGATGCACGGAGCGACGGCGCAAATGAGATTGTTACTGTCCTGAAGTTCGAGACACCAAGTGAGTCCGGAGACGCACCGTATCAGTTGGATATTGCGCTTAATCGGAGCGCGGTGAACGGGTCGGAAGAAAACGTCACGGCCCTGCAAGTTGAGCGCTACGACGAGGCGACGAATCAGTGGGAGCCCCTCACGACGACAGTAGAACGCTCGGACGACGGGACCGTGACACTCTCCGTCGCACCGTCGCGTCTCGGCTGGTTCGTCGTCTCGACGGGGAACGCATCGCGGACGGCCAGCACAGCCGACCCTGCGAACGGGACGAACGCGACGGCGTCAGGACCGGACGAAAGTCCGGACGGAACGTCCTCCGACTCGTCGGCGACACCGAACCCCTCGGAAGACGACTCTGACGACGCCGGCACGACGGCCGACGGTACTGATGAAGCCAACACGACGGCGGACGACTCCAACGAAACGAGTGACTCATCCGACGAAGCGCCCGGCACCACCGCCTCGGAGGTTCCCGGGTTCGGCGTGTCGAGCGTTTTGGCCGCCGGCGCGTTGATGTACGGATTCCTCCGATTGAGACGCTGGGAGCGGTGACTGCGAGCAAGAGTCGATTGGCTGGATCAGCGGTCGATACGGCGTGTCACAAGAGTCCGCGGGTCCTGTCCGAGCCCGTCAGTCGGCTATCTGGGGTTCTTTAGTTTGGAGGGATTCGATCTGTTCGACGACTTCTCGGTCGATTCCGGCCTCGTTCCAGTTATCGGTGCGCGGAATCCACGCTTGGTAGGTCTCGACATCCTCGAACAGTTCCCGGAAAGCGTTCGTCTCGGCATCGATTACCTCCTCCAACTGGTCGGCGAACGACGGACCGGGACACAGCGCGTCGTACGCCGAAAAGTACTCTTCGAGGAGTTCGTTCCACTCGTAGTAGCTGATGGCGTTGACTTCCGTTTCCATCCGCTCGGCGGACAGTTCCTCGACTGAGACGTGGTCGTCGTTCGGTGCCGCCCTGAGGGCGACGACGTTGTCCACCGTCGACTCGGCGACGTGCTCGGCGTGCGGGAACACTTCCGAGACGTCCGTGAACTCTCGACCGTTCTCTTCGAGCAGCCTCTGGCTGAGGAAGTTGATTCCCTTATGAACGACGCTTTTACTGGGGTCTACGTTTACTTCGATGAACTCGCTCACCTCGTCTTTAAGATACGCTTCGAGGCTGTCGTGGCCGACCTCTATCTGGGGGAACGACCGGGTGTTGTAGGGTTGGAGGTTCACCGATAGCGGGTAGCCGAGGGCAGTCCCGTCAGCGCCGACCCAGAGGCGGTCGTCGGAGAGGTAGCCGGCCCCGTCGGACAACAGCGACAGGAGCGTGTTCGTCTTTCCGCCCCCCCGCCAAGCGGGGAACAACGTCGTCTCACCGTTCAGTTCTACTCCGGACGCGTGAACGAGCGCACGACCTTCCTCCACGAGCTTCTGTCTGATCTTGAACTCGACGGGGTACGTCGCCAGGAACGGCTCCCAGTTGGGTGACACGTAAATGTGGTCCCACCCGGGTTCGACCATCATGTAATTCGCGCCGTTGCGAACGACGAACCGGTCGCCGGTCCAGCCGTAGTGGTTCGACGGATCGCCGAGGACCGCGTCAAGGTCGGGTTCTTCCGTGGTTCGCTCGACTACGACGTCCGACTCTCGTTGCGGGCGCTCGACCTCGAAGTGGTCGAACATCGTATAGAACTGTTGAGTGGATCGGCCGCCGTCTCCGCGAACTTCCAGGAGTACCGACCCGAAGAAATCGTAATAGCGCCGTGTCATCGGTGCAGCACTCCGAATCCGTCGTCGGATTGAGGAAACGTTATGGAAGGCTCTTTCTCGACCCCGATATTTCGAAACATCTACACGTGACCAATAACACCCAATCGGTTTTGTTATAAGTAGTGTATATCAGTGCAGCGGACCACTCGCCTAAGCATATAATATAACTATGTTGAAATAAACCAGACGGGAAACAAGCACTGAGAGGCCTCCCTCCGTCCTCCCGAAACCGCCGATATCGGGCCTCGTTTCCGAGACTTCCCCACCGGTTATTTGCAGACAGTCTCCCGATCTGAGCGGATAGGTACGGAATAACAATTTACACGTGTATCGTGCGTGGTAATATCCGACCGAAAAACAGAACGAACGACTGCGACAGGTGATCCCACATGCCCGAACTCAGCGTCATCATCCCCACCCTCAAACCGAGACACGAGATCGAATCTATCGCGAAGCTCGAAGAACACGAATTCAGCGACTACGAAGTACTCGTCCAGAGCGAAGACTCAGCGACGAAGGCACGGAATGAAGGAATTCGTCGAGCGAGCGCGGAGAAGCTCGTGTTCCTTGATGACGACTCACTGCCCGTTGAGGGATACCTCGAACGAGCTGCCGATCTGCTGGACCGCGAGGCGGTCATCACCGGGAAGATAATCCATCCGCGAAACGATATCATCAAGCAGTTTACCGGCCACTACGATCAAGGATCAAAACCCCGCTACGTCACCCGATTTTGGGGGTGTAACGCGGCCTGTCGAAAGGAAGTGTTCGAGGACGCCGGAATGTGGAACGAAGCGATCACCTGGGGTCACGAGGAGAAAGAACTCGCCGAACGGATACTAAACTACTATCCGATCTATTACGACCCGGAACTGCTCGTGCACCACGTCTATGCCGACTCAGTTGTCGACTACTGGCGCAAGCAGTACAAACTCGAACTCCAGACGCCGCACCTCTGGAAGATAGACGGGGTGCCGTCGTCACGGCAGTACTTCTGGACGCTGCAGACGTTGGTGAACCCGATGAACTATATCGGACTCTCACCGAAGCACACACTCGTTCGATCGGGCAGCACTCTGATGCGGTTCGCTGGGCGTGCCGTCGGGATGTTCCAACTGTCGAACTCCAGCGACTAAGCGCCCGAGCGAAGGACCTCCCTGAGAACTGTTCGTTATTCCTCCGGTCGTCGAAATCCGTGGCTGCAGGAGTGCTTACTCCATATACCCGAGTCCGCGCAGTCGGTCTTCAACCTCATCGAAGTCGCCGTCGACCGCTTCCTGCGGCTCGCCGGCGTCGTAGTCTGCGGTCCGAACGGGCCGCTCCGCCGCAGACAACTGGGTCGCCAGTATCTCTTCGAGGACCGCTCCGTCGGCGTGAGACGGCACCGGGAGGTCGAGGAGGTGTAAGAGCGTAGGGACGAGGTCGACGACGGATGCCGCCGCGGGCCGCGACCCCGCTGCAATACCCGGACCGTGTGCGAAGAAGATACCCTCCGACTCGTGGTCCGCGGCCTTTTCCGGGACGGAGAACGGCTCGTCGGCGAACTGCCAGTTGACCGTGTACCCGTTCGCAGACTCGACCAGCAGATCCGGTTCGAGCGCGCTGTCCGGGTCTGACGCGTCGTGGCCGGCACCGTTTTGATCGGGCGTACCGTGATCGGGATCGACCACGACGAGCGGCTGTTCGCCCGTCTCTGGGTCCCGAACGCTTTCGAGAATTTCCGTCACCCGGCGTTTGACCGTCGGAATCTCTGCGGGAGGGACCGTCCCCGACGCGAACCGGGCAGTGTCGTTGACGTAGACGCTTCCGAGACCGTGGAGGAACGCCTGCGTCTGCGAAAAGTCCGCGTCGTACAGCGCGTGGTTTCCGGGGACCCGGCTCGCCGCTTGGCTGATTACCCCCTCGGGAAGATATCGAACGAGGGTATCGTCGTCGATGCCGACTCGCTTCAGCGCCGCGAGGACGTTGTCCTTGTCGAAGCCGGCAGCCGACATGAGCCCTCGAACGCCCCCTTGTTCCTCCCGCGCGATGAGCCCCTCTCGGCGAAGAATCTCGTTGACGTTCACCTGACGGGAGACCGGACCGAAACCGTGGTCCGAGACGACGAAGAGGACGGCGTTGGTCTCCTCGCACCGCTCGACGACCTCGGCGAGGAGGTCGTCAAGCTTCTTGTAGTGCGCCTTGAGCACCGCCTCGTCCCAGATGAGGTGCTGGAGTCGGTCGGGCGCGGTGTACACGAAGAACGAGAGTCGCCAGTCGGTACGATCGAGGAGAAGGCGCATGAGTTCCCGACGATCGGACAACAGCCCGTCCAGCGCGTCGAGAAACGCCTCTTGGCGTCCGAAGTACTCCTTCCAGTCGAGCCCGATTGAGTAGTCCGGGATCTCACGGTCGATCGCCTCACCGAGTTCCGAGGGATACGTGAACTCGGAAGCGCCCTCGGGCGTCATCATCCCGGCCGCCATCTCGCCGTCGAACTCCCGCGCCGGGAACGTCATCGGGACGTTCCCGACAACCGCCGGCGAGACCATGTCCCATACCGCCGGCCGGGTCCGGTCCGCGCCGGTGTTCGGTCGCTGTCCGTACTGACGGTTCAGCTTCATAAACTCGAACAGCCCGTGACCGGCCGGGTCGCACCCGGTCGCTATCGACGGCCACGCGACCGGGGTGTTGGCCGGAACCGTGCTCTCGAACGGCCCCGCGGCACCCTCCCGGCGAAGCCGCTCGAAGGTCGGGAGTTCGCCTTCGTCCATCCATTTCTCGACCAGCGACCAGGGGACACCGTCCAAGCCGAGGACGAAGGCCCGTTCGGGCTCCGACGCGGTCATCGTCGCATCGCCTCGCTCCGACGCGTCGCGGACGAGTTGCATCGGGCACCGAGCGCCGACTTGGCGGCCCGACGGCCGCCACGTTTGTCGTTCTCGAAATGACGTGTGCCGAGTGGATCCATATCTGTCGAAACTGTACTGGCTACGAATACATTGTTACTCCCGACCTATTCGACGGAATAGGGCAGAATACGAGGGGCGGTGCGGCACTGTGTGAAGCGTGGTCAAGGGCACAAAATGGGACGAGCCGTCTCGACCGAGGGTGTCGCTCAGAGGTAGCCTAGATCTTCTAGCTGTTTCGCCATGTCAGGGCTGAACTCGGCGGTCCGTTGCTCGGAGTCGTCCGGTGCGCCGTATTCCGCGAGCCACGAATCGATTTCGGCGTCCAGGCGGTCGACGACCTCAGGCGCCGAGTCGGAGACGTCGGTGAACTCGTCCGGCAGTTGGAAGAGGTCCGCGCGATCATCGCCGCGCTGGTACCGGTGCTCCAGGGTCCGAGCGCTCGTGACAGTACCAGACAGGAACCGACTCGCATCGAACGCCGGGTTGTAGCGACGGAACTCCTCGATCTTGGTGACGCTTCGCGGTGCGCCGCGCTGGGTGAACGCGACCTCACGGGTATCCGTGCGAACGTCCTGTCCGATCGGAACCGGCACGTCAAGCCCGAGCGACGACATTATCGTCTTCATCACGTCCGCATGTTGAACGATGTCCGTCCGATCACCGGAGAGACCGTCGAGTCCCGCGACGACCATCGGGACGTTCGTGACCGCCGAGTGGGTCGAAAGCATGTGTGCCAGTAATCCCTCCTCGCCGAAGAACTCGCCGTGATCGGCGGTGATGACGATTATCGGGTCGTCCAGTTCGGCTCGGGCCGTCTCGACGATAGACGACGCGAGCGCGTCGACGTACGACAGCGCCGTGTCGTACATCACGTCGATCGCGTTCCACTTTGCGGCGTCGAACGGGATCCCGTCGGCGATATACTCGTGGATCCGATCGGACATGTCGAGGGACGCCTCGAGGGCTTGGTCCATCGGGAGGTCGAGTTCGTCCTCGAACCGGCTGCGCCACCCTTTCGGCGGATAGTACGGGTGATGGCTGTCGCCGAGGTGGGCGTAGAGGAAGAGCGGTTCGTCGTCGCCGGACGCCTGTCGGATGTGGCGGCTCGCCAGTGCGTCTATCATGTACCCCGTGCTGTGTTTCCGCGTGTCAGTCGTCCAGCCGGCCGAGTGGCGTCGGAGGTTCAGGAGGTACTTAGCGAGGATTCGCGGGCCGACCTGCGAGAGCAGTTGGTCCTTTCCGAGATAGTGGAAGTGCTCGAACCCGCGGTCGAGGCCGGTCGCTGAGCTCACCTGCGCGATCGGGGAGACGCCGACCGTCCGGTAGCCCGCGTCCTGTAACCCCTCCGGAATCATCGGGATCTCGTCCGAAAGCGCGAGCTCCGTCGACCACGTCCGGTGGTTCGAGGGAGCGCGGCCGGTCAGTATCGACGTGGACGAGGGGCGGGTCCAGATGGCGTGGGTGGTGCAGTTATCGAACGTGGCGCTGCCCTCCTCGTTCGCGAGTCGGTCGAGGAACGGCGTCGTGTCACGCTTGTGGCCGCCGACGGACGTCCGGTCGTACCGGACGCTCTCAAGCGTGAGCCACACGATATCACGATCAGTCATTGCGATATAAGAGATCACAGCCGCCTATAATTCATAGCTGGCTAACCGGTCGACTCTCGGTCGACATGGTCGGAAACGACGCCCTCACAGCATCACTCTCAGCGGGCACATGCAACGACCGACATCGAGTAAAACGCCGGGACAATGGAGCGACATCGACTCGGCTTACGTTCGAATTAACACTCCGGAACACCCGACGACAGGGCTAATCGATTGCCGACCGTAGAGCGGGCCGGAGTATCGAGTAGGTAACGAAGTACTGAGTCGGCCAAGGGAAACGAAATGAGTGACGAGCGCACGGTGAGCGTCGTGCTTCCGACGTACGGTCGTCCGGAGTACTTCGAGGAAGCGGTCGACAGCGTCGTGAACCAGACGTACTCGGCGGTGGAGTTGGTCATCGTCGACGACTGCTCACCCGAGCCGGTGGCACCCTTGCTCGAACGGATCGACACGACGGGTATCGACGTCACCCTCGTCCGTCACGATGAGAACAAGGGAGCGTGTGCCGCCCGTAACACGGGCATCGAGGAGGCCAGCGGGACGTACGTCGCGTTCATCGATGACGACGACGTCTGGCTGGAGTCGAAGCTCGAACGCCAAATCCAAGTCATGGAATCGGCCGGACCCGCCGTCGGTGCCGTGTACACCGGCCAGCGCTACGTCACGGACGGCGAGACGACCAACGTCCGAACTCCGACCACCAGCGGGGACGTCACCGCGGCGATTCTGAAGGGTGCGTCGCTCAACCCGTTTTCGTGTATGCTCGTGGACGCGACCGTCATCGAGTCGGCGGGCCTGCTCGACGTACGTTTCCCGAGCTGGCAGGACCGCGAGTGGTACTTCCGCCTCTCAAGGCACTGCGAGTTCGCTGCAGTTCCGGAGGCACTCGTCATCAGGCGAATGGGTCACGAGCAGATCAGCGGCAACTACGAGACGAAACGCGACGTGTCGTACCCGCTGTTGCTGGAGAAACACCTCGGGCTCGCGAAGGAGTACGGCTGTGAAAACGAGTTCCGCGCGTACCTGACTCGCTCGCTCGCTGGGTCCGCCCTCCAGAGCGGTCGTTACACCGCCGCGATGCGCCACGCGCTCGTCTCGCTCCGGTACCGGCCCACGTACGGGGCCGCCTGGAAGACGATGGCCGCCGCGGCAGGCGGGCCGGTGACGCACGGTCTCGCGCTACGAGTGAAGCGGTTCGGCGCTGCTCGGTGACGCCACTCTATTGAAACGGAAGTGTGGAGCAGAGGTCTCGGAAGCGTCGACTCGGCTCATTAGGCGTCGAGGCTCTGTACCGTCGACACCACGTGTTGTTGCTCCACCGCCGTCTCTCCGTCGCGTTCGGTGATCGAGCGACCGCTGTCGAAGAGCGGGTGGTCGTCGTCCTGCTGTCCCCACTGGCCGTCCGTTCGGACGGAGACGAGGTAGCCGACGTCGAGGACGTCCAGGCGCAACTGCGTTCGCTCGGCTACTCGGACGCGTAGGGCTCGTTCGTCTCTCTGGAAGTGTCGGCCGTTCCTCGCGACGTCGTCGCAAGCCTGTCGTACAGTTCGACGAGATCATCGGTCACCGTTTCCCACGAGTGTGCCGCTTCGACGCGACGGCGACTCTCCCTGGCCATCGACTGAATCCGATCCGGGTCTGCGAGCAGTGACCGGAGCGCGTCCGCGAGTGCGTCCGCATCGCCGGGCTCCACCAGCACGCCGTTACTGTCGTCGACGACGCTCGGAATGCCACCAACACCGGTCGAGACGATGGCGTTTCCGCCGGCCATCGCTTCGAGGATGGCTATCGGAACTCCCTCGGCGTAGGTCGGGAGGACGTTCACCGTAGACTGGTTGAGGATCTCGCGCTTCCGCTCCTCGGAGACGTAGCCGACATACTCCACGTTCGCCCGGGAGCCCGCGAGGTCTTCGGCGAGATGCGACAGCGGACCTTTCCCGGCGATCGTGATGTCGACTGGCACCGCCTCGTCGAGTCGGTCGATGGCCTCGACGAGTTCTCTGATCCCTTTCCGTTCGACGTGGTTCGACACGAACGACATCTGCACCGGAGAGGTCGAGAACGACGGGTCATACTCGGAGACGTCGACCGCGTTGTGGAGGACGGTCACCTTTCTCGGATCGACGTGTCTCTCGATGAGCTCCGCCCAGCTGTCCGACAGGGCCACCACGACGTCGCTCGCGCGGAACACGACCGACTGCAGTAGCCGGACGGGCCGCGAGTCCGTCTCCAGGAACTCGTCGAACGCCGATCCGTGAACGTGGAGGACGACCGGGCGACGCCACACGAATGCCGCGAACAGCACGTACCACGACGACTGGTAGAACGAGTGCCAGTGCGACGAGTGGACGTGAACAATGTCCGGCGGCCGGCGGAAGGGAAAGACGAGCATCTGTTTGAAAGCGATGAGCATCGCGAGACAGAACCGGACGAGTCCGGATCCCTCTGGGACAGCCACGCTGTACACGCGCGTTTTGACGCGCTCGGGCAGATGTCGGCACTGCTCGGTGATGTACTGATTCACGCCGCCGCCGCCCGATCGGGACGGCCCGACGATGAGCACATCGAGGTCGTCTTTGTCTGTCCCGGACCTCATACCGCCACCCCCCGCTGCGGGTCGCTTGCCGTCCGATCCATCGGTGGTTCGGGGGATTCGATCCGCGGATCGCCGATAATCGGCCCGTCGGCGTACTTGACGTGGTAGACGTCGACCCTGCCGTTGGTCATGATCTGACTCACCCCGACGGTCTCGCCGACCCCAGTGAAGTCCGACTCGTCGTACCGAAGCCCACCGTACGCATCCATCTCTCTCCCCTCGTCGAGTTCGGTTTGGAGGTAGTAGTAGAACTCCCGGGTCGCGAAGTCATCACCCCGGAACCGACGGAGGTCCGCGGGGAGTGCCTCCGGAGGAACGCCCCACGCCAATCTCGGGTCGAGGTCCTGATTCATCGCCGTCGCGTACCGACGGGGGTTGGCGCCAGTGGACGCCAATGCTGCGCCATCCGCTTGATACTCTATCGCGGTCGCGTGGCCCGCATACTGCTGTTCGGAGACGTGTTGGGTCGGCAGACTGATATACGGCGAGGGGAACATGACGAGAATGGACAGCGTCAGTGCGACCACGAGCCCGGCGACGGTAAGCACCTTTATCAGCCGCGCGGGCGAGGGGCTAAGCTCATTGACGTGCTCTCCCGCCTTCGTCAATCCGATAGCAGCGAGAATCGTGACAAGCACCATTCCGAACCCGATGTGCCGGAAGAAGTATCCGGACATCTGGCCGACGAAGTGCGCCAACGAGTAGATCCCGAGCGCGAATCCTGCGAGCGAGAACGTCGTGGTTATCATCCGGCTGTCTCCCTTGAACCCCTTAGAGAACAAGTTTGCCACGACCATCGCCGCCGCGACGATGGCGTAGAACGCCGGCACCAAGAACAGCTTGGCGAACAACTCACCGATACCGAGACCGACAGATCTCGCGGAGTTGGTCCGGTCCGTGACGACCTCTCCGGCTTGCTCGGTACCCATAACGAGCCCGTTCAGCGAGTCGATGAGGTTCGAGGAGGTGCTAAAGATCGCATCGTGCTGGAGGTTCCACACCGCGAAGAACAGCACCAAGAACAGTAGCTGGCCGTACACCGGCGGAGATTCGGCCAGCACGGGGTCCGACATGAATCGGCGGCTGAGATACTGTATCGCCACTATCGCACCTAACACGATGATGACGTTCACCGTGGTTTGCGGATGGTAGAAGGTGATCGCGACCGCGGTCACGGCGAATCCGAGATCGGTCGAGGAGATCCGACCGGGGAGCGTCTCGTCCGAGCCGCGATCAGTGATGTGTTTGAACACCACGTAGAGGAGTATCGGCGTCAGGAACGTCGTCATCGAGAACGCGTGGAAGTGCGAATGGAAGCTGATGTGATTCAGCGGCAAGAACATCAGCGCCGAAATCGCTGCGATCACGACGGCCGACCTCTGTGGCAGAATCATGCGCACGCAGAGGACGATGAAGACGACGTAGAGGACGAACGTGATGAACACGACGAACAGCATCGACTGCTCAAGCGGAATTCCCGAGAGCCCGCCTAACAACCCGCTGAAGCTGTACGATCCGGGGTAAACTTCATCGAAGAAGCTCATATCGCCCGTAATGAGCTGTCGAGCGTACCCCAAGTGTCGAATCCCGTCGCTGAGGCCGTAGAAAAAGTAGCCACGGACGAGCGGTAGCGCGGGAATCGACAGTATCGAGAGCGCACTCAAGACGAGTCCGCCGGCCCATTGGAGCCACGACGTGGCCAACAGCAGCGCAGCGACACCCGCCGACAGCGAGAGCGCGATGCCGACCCAGTACAGAATCGGCGTGCTCGCGTAGATTGATACCTCGTAGCCGACGGCGGGGTTCGCCTCGGCGATGGTCACGGCTGCGGAAAAGCAGACGCTACCGATCAGGAGCGCGAGCGACACAGCGCTCTGGTCCTCAGGTGGCGTTGAGAGTCCGCGAGACATCAGAGGGCCCCCATCTGTGACGACCCGAGTGGTGTACGCAGCGAGCCAGCGGTCGTGTCTTCCGTGCCGGCCGACTCGTCCGACCCGACCCACAGGGTGAGATTTCGATACGAGTTGCCGATGGTCGGCTCTGCGGGAGCGTCTCCCTTGTAAATGAGATACGCGAGTCGGACGCGGTCTCCGGACATATCGGAGGTGACGCGGTGATCTTGTTTCCACACCGAACCGGAAGCGACGGTTCGCTCGAACCGATCGCGGACGGAGAGTTCGGTGACTGTCCCGTCGGCGCTCACGCGCTGGATCTGAACGATGACCTCGTAGTTCACCGCCCGTGACTCACGGTTTTCCACCTGAAGGACCAGATCCGTGGTCTCGCCGGCCCGGAGCTGGTCCGGATACCCGTCGGCGATGAGTTCGCCCTGGTCGTTTTCGGTCAGCAGCACGGCAGTGGTGTACTCCGGACTCTGAGGCGGCGACACCATTGCGGCGGTTAGGTTCATGGCGGCAAAGAGGAGCATGACGACCACGGCAGCGTTGAGAACCTTTTTTCCCGTCGTCGGGGCTGATATCTCGTCGGCGACGACGCCCGCGAGATGACTGAACGGTGAGGGTGCGTCGATCGCGGTCGAAGAGATGCGGTGTCTGGCACCCGCGAGAAGCGTAAATATCGCTGTCGCGGCCGAAACGAGAACAATGATCGTCTGAGCCTCGTACTCGACACCCGCTAAGGCAATGATAGAGCCGTATACGGGGGTCAGACAGACGCCGAATCCGACCGCCAGCGCGAGCCGCTCGAACGGATCGAGGGACGACATCGTCGACTCGAAATAGCGACGGTTCAGCGGCGTTTCGGCCTCCATTTGTTCGGTTCGACTTCCAGGAAACACTGCGAGCGTGAGCGCGTACCCCGGGATGAAGAGCAGCGCGACACCAGTTATCAACAGCCGGGGGATGGACCCCTCCGGCAGGCTGATAACGGTCAGAGAACACAGTAGAACCATTGGTATCGGCCATAGGAGGTTGAGTATGGGCTTTGATTGAGAGTTTTGACCAGCCGTCATTAGGATATGTGCATGTACGCGTCAGCGTGGATAGTTATACCACTGCTAACGCCTCAATAACAGCTCGTAGCCCGCGAACGAGGATGTCGTCCGAGATCGATCGCTCCCTGCTGGTGCCCCGAGACACCGGTGTAGACGGGGGCGAATCCATTCCCACAGGGTCGGTGCAGCGACCGAGAAGTCAGGCAGCTCTTGTCAGACGATGGTCTCAGAACGCCGGATCGGTCTTTCGATCCGAGCGAACGCCGATCTGAGCCGTCGATCCCGAAGCGGAGGAGGGGTTCGAGGAGGCAGATCGCGGCCGAAGTCGAGTGAGTTCTGCTGAAAAAGGGTCGCCCCGCAGGGGATCAACGTGTTGTCACGCCGGCTGATGTAGCGACGGAGACGGGCGTTACATGTAGCCGAGGTCGCGCAGGCGCTCCATCAGGTCCTCCTTGTCCTGGGCGCGGCCGGCGCGCTCGGTCGTTCCTTCCAAGTCCTGGAGCCACGCGGGCTCTTCGGTCGTTTTCTTGGTCGAGACCTCGCTGCCGAGCGAGCGGAACCCGGCGAAGTACTTCGGCGAAATCGGGATGTCTTCTTGACTGACGCCCTCGGGTAGGTCGTCGGCCGACTCCGGCACGTACCCCTCGTCGGGGAACGCCTCGACGGTTTCGGGAACGACGTAGTTCCAGAACGCGTCCCACACGTCCGCTTCTGCGAACTGCAGAATGGGTTGGATCCGGTCGTGCGGCGGGAACAGGTCCGGGTCGTGACGCGGCGAGAAGAACGTCTCGTCCGCGCGCGCCTCCTGTTCGTCCCACCGAACCCCCGAGATGACGCCGTCGATGTCGTACTCCTCTAGGGCGTTGTTGAGCGCGACCGTCTTCAGCAGGTGGTTGCCCACGTACGTGTCGAGCAGGAACGGGAAGGTGTCTTCCTCGTACTCCAGGATGTTCCGAACGTGGTGCTGATTGTGCTCGGACAGCGCCGAGATCGGGATGTCGTCGCCCGGCTCGAGACCCTGTTCCTCGACGTACGCGCCCACGTCGTCGTTGCGAGCGAAGACAACGTCGATGTCCCACTCGTCGGCCCAGTGTTCGACGAAATCGATGATTTCATCGAAGTGCTGGTAGTGGTCAATGAAGACCGCGGTCGGCTTCTCGTAGCCGTACTCCTCAGCCACTTGATTGATGAAGTACAGCGTCAGCGTCGAGTCTTTCCCGCCCGTCCACATCACCGCGGGGTTCTCGTACTGTTCGAGGCCGCGTTTGGTGACCTCGACCGCCTTCTCGAGTTTGTGCTGTAACGACGGATAGTCCGCCGGATCCTCGCCCTCGCCGTCCGTGTAATCGACGTCGACGCTCGCCGGGAAGTCATCACTCATACGCCCGGACGGTCGGCGTCGAGCGAAATAGGCCTTCTGCATCCGCATCGCGCCGCCGATTCGTGGGAGTGCATCCCACGATGTGGAGCACAAGGGATATGTCTGCGGGACAAGACCCTCGGGTATGGGACTGTTCGACCGGCTGCGCGGCGACGACGACGAGCGAGTCGTCTTCCTCGGTATCGACGGCGTACCGTACGACCTCGTACAAGATCACCCCGACGTGTTCGAGAACCTCACGGCCATCGCCGAGACGGGCTCGGACGGGCGCTTAGAGAGCATCGTACCGCCCGAATCGAGCGCGTGCTGGCCGAGCCTCACCACGGGCGTGAATCCCGGCGAAACGGGCGTATACGGCTTTCAGGACCGTGAGGTCGACTCCTACGAGACGTACGTGCCGATGGGACAACACGTGAAGGCGACGCGACTCTGGGACCGCGTCACCGACGCCGGACGGGACGCGACCGTGCTCAACGTCCCCGTCACGTTCCCGCCGTCGACGCGGATCCAGCGACAGGTCTCGGGATTCCTCTCGCCCGGTCTCGACGCCGCCGCGAGCGACGACGCGGTCGAGCAGGTGTTACAGGACCACGACTACCGCATCGACGTGAACGCGAAGCTCGGCCACGACGACGACAAAACCGACTTCATCGAGAACGCACACGCCACCCTCGACGCCCGCTACGACGTGTTCACCCACTACCTCGACGAGGACGACTGGGACCTGTTCTTCGGCGTGTTCATGAGCACCGACCGCGTCAACCACTTCCTGTTCGGCGACTACGCCAACGACGGGACGTACAAAGCGGAGTTCCTCGAGTTCTACCGCACGCTCGACGAATACATCGGCGAGATTCGCGACTCGCTCGACGACGACACGACCCTGATCGTCGCGTCCGATCACGGCTTCACCGAGCTGAAGTGGGAGGCGAACTGCAACAAGTTCCTCGCCGACGAGGGGTGGCTCTCGTACGACGACGACGACCACGATTCTCTCGACGATATCGACGACGAGACGCGGGCGTACTCGCTCATCCCCGGGCGCTTCTACCTCAATCTGGAGGGCCGCGAGCCCGAGGGAATCGTCCCCGAGTCGGAGTACGAGGCGGTCCGCGACGAGCTACGAGCCGACCTCGAATCGCTCACCGGCCCCGACGGCAGGAAGGTGTGCAAGCGGATCGTGGACGGCGAGGACGCCTTCGACGGCGCTCACGACGAGATCGCCCCCGACCTCGTCGTCATCCCGGCTGACGGCTTCGACCTGAAGTCCGGCTTCGGCGACAAGGAGGCCGTCTTCACCGAGGGACCGCGCAACGGGATGCACAAGTTCGAGAACTCGCTGCTGTACACCACCGACCCCGACGTCGACGTCGCGGGCTCGAACCTCTTCGACGTGACCCCGACGATTCTCGACCTGATGGACGTCGACGCCGACGGACGGTTCGACGGCGAGAGCCTCCTCGACGCCTGAGCGGAGACCGGCTTTTTAAACCCGGTCGGTCGGCGTCGAACACCGCATACAGAGCACGTCTGTTCCGGCCCAGTTGACGTCGTTCGCGCCGCAGTTCGGGCACCGGTGCGTCTCGTTGTCGTACTCGGTCGTCCCTCGCGGTGCCGCGAGGTGGCCGTCCGTCACCGCCCTCTCGACGAGCCCCGCGAAGCGCTGCTTTTTAAATCGGGCACGATGCGCGAGGAAATCTCCCGGTCGGGACGGATCCGAGCCGTGGAGGTCTTCCCACTGGATCGCGATTTCGCCGTTCGCTTGGCCGCGAGCGACCTGCTTGATCGTCGCGGCCGCAGCGCCGAACAGCGGCGTCGTCGCCAGCGCCTGCGGCGAGTCGATTGCATCGGCGTCGACCGCGTAGCGCTCCGCGGCGTCGTCGTACGCGGCCCCGGCCCCGTCGAGCCCACCAGCGGCCCGGAAGTCGGCGACGAACTCCGCGAGGCAGGCATCCTGTCCGGGCGCGTCGAGCACCCGCTGGAAGTCACGGGTGGCCGCGATCCCCTCGACCGCTCGCTGGGTGGCTCGCGCGTCGACGCCGGCGACCCGGTAGGCGACGGCCGCTACGAGCAGTTGTTGGAGCCCCTGTCCGATCCAGCCCTTCTCGTCGGGCGCGAAGGGGTCGAGACCCTCGCGAGGATCGGCGAGCACCCGGCGACCGCCGCGCGTGTATCGATCACCGGCCGTCTCGTACCGCCGGGCCGCGAGCGCGTCGACCGCCGCGTCGTAGTGACCGCCGTCCTGCGTGTTCATACCACTGTAACGGACGCGACCGGATTATCGGTGGCGGTCGGTTTACCGCGGCGCGGCGTCGCGAGCGATCGCCTCGTAGAACGCCACCGAGTAGGTCGCGTAGAACGCGGCGAACGCGCTCGTCACGAGGAGGTACCTGACGCCGCCGACGACGATGACGGGGAGGGTCGGGTCGAGCGACACGAGGTCGGCGATCGGGGTCGGGAGCGTCCCCGCGGACTGCGGACCGAGGATCACGGACCCCGCTGCGCCCAGCGCCCCGAGGACCACGCTCCCGACGAAGAGGATCAGCGTGTAGCCGAGGACGCTCACGATGTTCGACCGGACGAGGCCGACGCTCCGCCGGAAGCCGTCGACGAGTTCCGCGTCGTCGAGGACGATGGCGTGGGCGTAGAACTGGACGACGAAGGTGACGAGGAGATACGCGAGGAGGAAGCCGCCTCCCACGACCGCGAGCGCCGCAAGCAGCGTCGGATCGACCCCGAGCGCCGGGACGTCGGTCGGGGCCGTCGTGGCTCCGACGATGACGGTGATCAGCACGCCCATGAACGCGACGAATCCGAAGACGAAGTTGATCGCGAGCAGGACGAAGTACGCGAGCAGCAGCGACAGGTAGTTCTCCTTCCCTTCGGCGACCAGCGTGCCGAGCCCGGTTCGACCCGCGATCGCCTCGCTCGCCATCCCGAGCAGTCCGCCCTGGAAGAACGGGAGCGCGAGGAGGAACACGCCGAACGTGAGGAGCGACACGAGCGCCGTCAGAACCGGCCGCGTCGGGGGGATGAGGAGGTTCGGAACCTGCGCGATCCCGTACAACGCGGTGACGAGCAGGAGGATCGGGTTGCGAACGATACCACCGACTGCCGGACGGAGGGCGTGGAGGGCCGCCATGGTCGAAGATTTCAGCCAACCTATATAAAATCCGGTGTCCCTCGCGTGGACCCTCGCCGGTATCGCTCCGAGACGACGGCGTCGTCGCGGGGGCGTTACCAGGTGAGGCCTTCGTACGTCAGTCCGTCGCGGCGCTCGATGATCCGTCGGCCGTCGATCACGACCGGGTCGGCCATCGCGTCGAACGCGTCGTCGAGCGCCGCGAACTCGTCCCAGTCGGTCACGACGAGCGCGGCGGTCGCGCCTTCCAGCGCGTCGGCCGCGGACTCCGCGTACTCGATGTCGGGGAAGTGCTCGCGCATGGTCTCGGTCGCGACCGGGTCGTA
>Ga0136589_1000537_pt1 | contig 19023 bp, 17 predicted proteins | sample AntRauMFilla3764_FD_104640 | JGI IMG/M metagenome (GOLD analysis project Ga0136589, IMG submission 104640) | Saline lake microbial communities from Rauer Islands, Antarctica - Metagenome Filla 3 #764 | ecosystem: Environmental > Aquatic > Non-marine Saline and Alkaline > Saline | place...
CGGGGTTTTTCTTTCAGCGCTGCGCGCTCTTGGTGTGCACTAACAGACGTTTCTAGGAAACGCTGGTCGCGTTAAAAATAGACCATCATACACCTTGCACGGTGGCTTAACCCTGTGATAATATTATTTTCAGGTTAGGACAAGTAGCAGGTGAATTATGAGCACATCAACGATCAAGCAATCTACCAGGACGCACGCCCTCTTAATCATTATCGGCGTGCTCATCATGGCCCTCGGGTTTATCACGTACGAGACCGGCATCACGCCTCCAGCTGTCAGCAACGTTCTTATGTCACTGGGCGCCTCGGTTGCCTGTTTCTGTTTTGCGGCATTAGTCCGATAGGTGGGGGTAACCATGAAGCACTCTTCTAGCTCGAACAGCATCCGGCCAGACGGACTCAGTAGCTCGGTTGTCTCCTATCCCGATAGAGGGAAATGGGGCAATGCACGGTGGCGCGGTAACTGCTCAGGGCACATCGTTAAAGAAGCCCTGGGCTCGTATTTTAACTGGGGCAAATCAGACGCCCTATTCGTTGACCCTTCAGAGGGCTCTGGTACGTCCGGCGACGTTGCCCGAGAACTGGGGGTGGACTACAAAGGGCTGGACTTGCATAGCGGTTTCAACCTGCTCAGAGACGATCTGCTGGAATCCATTGGTCGACCCGCCGACATGGTGTTCTGGCACCCGCCCTATCACTCAATGATCGAATACTCCAAGAACGTCTGGGGAGATGGAACGCCACACCCTGACGACCTGAGCAATTGCCAGAGTATTGCCGAGTTCATCGAGAAGAGTCAGGCGGCGCTAATGAATATTCATGAGGCGCTTGCCAGTGATGGGCGGGCGACGTACTGCGTGTTGATCGGCAATATGCGCAAGGCCGGCGAGTACTACGACCTTACCGGCATGCTGCAGAGGGTGGCGCCGGGGAAGCTCCGGGACATCATCATCAAGCAACAGAATAATTGTGTGTCTGATCGTCGTCGCTATGGGGGTGCGTCGTTCGCACGCATAGCCCACGAGACGATGCTTGTATTCGAGCGAGACCGTCGAATTCTTTGCGCCATTGATTTTGCGATTCAGGTCGAGAAGCGGCTTGAGAACGCCCAGCGGATGACCTGGAGGAATGCCCTGAGGCGCGTCACCAAGCCTGGAGAGCGCGTTCACTTGAGCGATCTGTACGCGAGATTGTCCGGATACGCTCAGCGGATAGGCACCAACAAACACTTTAACGCAAAGATCAGGCAAGTGGTCCGTCGATATGTCGATGACTTTACACCAATGGGAGAGGGAATCTACGAGCGTGCGGACGCCTGAGCGTGGCCCTGCTTGTATGAATTATGTCCGATTGATAAGATTACTAAGACCTTGAGTCAATCTGCGCCATCCGTGGCATCAATCAATCGGGCGTATTCCCTCCTAAACACAGCGCTTCGCGTTTTGTGTGCACTGAAGTTTCAGGTGATTCTTGACTCAGAGTGTAACGCTGGCGGATAAGTAGGAGGACGAATGCAGCCTATTAGAGAATTTATGGCGAGCCAGTTTCCCATTCAATCTCAATCGCCTTTCACGATTGGCGACGTGTCGACGCTTGACGCCCATGGCGTCCTAGAGTTTCGCTGTACGTTGTTTTGGAATACGCGGTCAGTAGCTCAAGTCGACTCTGGTTCGGGACCATTTGAACCATTGAATTGGCGTTGGTTTGATGTGGAAGCAAAAGATGACTTTGCATCTTTTCTTCGCTTGATTCGCTTTCCAACCGCCGACTTATTTGTGGGTAGCATGATAGCCTGCTTTAGTAATATTCAGTGGTTTGCCCGCGAGTGTCAGACAGATACCTTATTTCGGTACCCCAGCGATCCCTCCCATGTTTTCCAGCGAGTCAAAGTTCCCTTCAGCCCAGAGGTTAAGCGGCAATTGCAGGTTCGTTACGGTGAGAATATTCATTTCATAAATGAAGCCATTGAACAACTTTCAGGGCGCCGAAACCTGCTTGACTGAGCCGTGTTTTTATTTTATCTTCTTCATACATTTGATGAGGATATTGTTTTGTCAGATTCGATTGACTTCAAAAAGCTAGAGAAAGACTTGTGGCAGCAAAAAGAGAGCGTCACGTCTGCTCAAGCTGAGTTACATGAACTGCCTCCAGCGTCAATTGGTCTTGCCTCTATCCGTATTAAACGATGGACCCGGCGTTTAATCACAATTTCCGTGGTCCTTCTTTTGTTGTCGTCTCTGCTTTGGTTCACGAAAACCCACCATGTTCTTCGTGTTTCAACCCAAGACGGCGTTGTTAAGTCTGTGGAACTGCTGATCAATGACTGAGCCAACCTCTTCAGGACCCAAAAAGAAAATCACAGTTCGCTCTAAAGGTCAGGCGCCAGCTAAAAGCACCGCTGTCCCGGGAGACTCCCCTTCTGCTGGTCCCAAGGTCTATGCGGGTAACGTTTCTCGCCAGGGCTTTGTCGACAACAACCTTGCGAACTTTTGGTGGGCGCTCGCCCTTGCGTGCGGATCGCTTTTGCTCGCGGTCCTAGTCTTGTTTTGGACTCCGGACCATTACAACATCCCCTCAACTGACGACTATCGCTTGATTACGCTGACCGCACTTAGCGAGCAAGGTGATATCGCCGATGACGACGCCCGGGACTTTGTTTCAAAGGCATTGGTTCGCACATTGTCCCTCTCGCACTTGCAGCCCAAAGCAAATATGAATCGAGCCCTGGATGAGAACTTTACAGCCAGCGGTCGCAAGGATTTTGTTCGGGCGCTCAGTGCGAACGATGATCTCGATCCATTGCTTTCGGGTCGTTATGCCACCATCGCTGAACTTCTAACGGTGCCGATCATTGAAGGCTACCGCCTGACTGACGGTCGATTTACATGGGTTTATAAGGTTCCGGTTAGGTGGCGATGGAATGACGTTCAATTAGGGGAGACAACTTTCGCGGATATCTCTGTGACTGTATTTGTTGTAAGAGAGTCTCAGTTGGTCAAATCCAATGGCATGGCCATCGACGCCGTAATAATCGGTGGATCCTAATGAACGCCCGAGCGCTCGCCAACAGTTCCATAAGAAAACTCTACATAGTATCGGCTGTGTCTATGGCTATTGTGGTTGGACGCTTGTTTTTCGACTTCACGCCAAGAATAGACATCTCTCCGGAAACCAAGCCTGACGTTCGAGCCCCTTTTCTTGCTGTCCCGAATATCGGGCCGATTGCGAGAGAGAACTGGCTTGGCAAAACATTGCGGTCATGCCTCTCTTTCACCAGCGCGGAGATGTCTCAGACAATTTCAAATTGTTCAGATAACTATTTCGATGTTCGGTCTCAGTCGAGCTTCGAAGGTGCGCTGCCCAAGACATCTTTCGGCCGATACATGACAGAGAATCCGTCTTCGACCGCTGAGGTTCAGGCGGTCAATACCGTTGGTCCCTCTTTGATTTATCAGGGTACCCGGTCTGGGCTCCCAGTCTGGCGCTACCAGACTGAGGTCATGACAACGTTATTCCTGCCTGGGCGCACTGCGACAAAAAAATGGATGGTTGATATCACGATGACTTTCGATGTCCCTGATGGGCTTTATTTTAGCGGATTCAGATACCTATCGTTCTTTATGAAGGAGCGCAGCTAATGAGCCAGTCAGTTTTTCGCCGCGGCGTGCTCGGTTTATGTGTCGCCTTGGCAGCGAATGGTCACCTGAGCGCACAGTCGCAGTCTGATGATAGCGGCGTAATTGTGTTTTCCCCTTCAGACCGCGAAGTACAGGTGATCGAGCAGCGCAAAGAGGAGCTCCAGCGCTATGTTTGGCAAGAGCGTGAGCTAGAGCCTGTGAGATCTGATCTTCGTCAACTTGAGCGTGAAAAGCTCTACCAGCGGGAGTCCGAGCAAAAGCTGGGCATTCCAGCAACGGTTATCGTTGATCAGAGGCGATCTCAGGAAGCTCAGATTAGGGCGCGGAACGTTCCTTTGAACGAAACAGAATGCAGAATGGAGACTATTTCTTACAGCAATTCAAACCCAGAGGCGATAAGACTTCCGGTGGCGTCTCGAAGCCCTGCTCATGTGATTTTTCAGGATAGCACCGGGCAGGTGTGGCCTTTAAGCGGGCATACCCAGGGTGATGAAGATTCTTTTTCGAGTTCCATCCTTGAGCAGCAACCGCATATTTATGAAGTTGCGGTTAATCAGCCCTATGCGACGGCCACGAACAATATTCTTCTTGAAGGGTTTCCTCAACCTATCGTCGTGCGATTGGTTGGCGAGGAAGAACGCAACATTTGCGTGCTCAACGTTCGCTTGTCGATGCCGGGCCCTAACGCGAACACCAACCCCATGATGCTCTCCGACGCCGGATACGGGGGCGGGGATGACAACGTGATGTTCCGCCTGGCCGTTAATGACATCCCCAACGGTGCGGACGAGGTTGATATGACAGGCATCCAAGATCCTGGCCGAGCCTGGATTATTAATGGACGTCTTTACGTTCGCAGCCGTTATTGGATGGAGTCACCTCCCCGAGCTCAAATCCAGGATGTTTCTGGAATTTATGTTTATCGAATTGAGGACCCTAGTCAGGCCACCGCTTACTTGCGCACCCCTGACGGCGAGTCTGTCCGTATCACAATAGGTTCATAGCTGATCAATTATGGCGGAAAATACTCAAGACACATTTTTCGATGATTCTGGCGAATCGCAGGATCAGGAAGACAAAAACATCCGAAAGGCTGCCCTTAAGGCGAATCTGAAAAAGGGTGGCGTCAACATTGCGATTCTGCTTGTAGGAGCAATCGGACTGGGGGCTTACGCGTTCCTTAGCGGGGATGACTCAGATAGCGCTGACGCTGACGGCTCTAGCGCCAATGTTGTAAATCGGGGTGGTCAGGGTGACGTTCGCGAAACCGAGCTTTCCGAAGACTCTCCAATCGCCCAGCGCCAGGCAGAAGCTCGCCAGCAACAAGAAGAACAGGCTCAGAGTACAGGCTCAACTTACATGGAGCAGATTGAGCGGCGTAACGAGGAGCGGGCTGAGCAACAAAATATAGATACTGCCTCAAACCCGAAAAAGACCACCGGTGACCTGGCCTTGGAGTCCATAGGAACTCAGTCTTCGAGAACAACCCCATTTACGCCAGTATCAAGACCGACGAATGGGAACCAGCCTGGAAACGGAAAACCGGAAGGCTGGACCCTGAAAGATGAGATTGATGAGGCCAAAGGTTACGCGAGCCAAGTCAGCGATGATCTGAAACGTATTGCCCAGGCTCAAAGCGAATATGGAAGCTATGGCGCTTTTGCCGCGGTCTCTACATCCGATAGTGAAAATGGGGCTGACGACGGCTCGACAGATTCAGATGTCCCCTTTGTGGCAGGTGGTTACGGTGAATCTCTAACGTTCGACCAGAACCCTTCAGGACAAACCCCGCGAACGTTCAAAGTTCCACCAGACACCCGGCTGTTTGGCGTTGCCACCGTTGGGCACGATTCCGACGTAGGTGGGCCGATGAGTTTCGAGTCCGTGACACCGCCATTAGATGGGGCTGTATTCATTGCTGAGGACGTTCCTTTGCAAGGAAAAGCTGTAACGCCCCAAGTGACGAGAATGATCTACCGCGGCACCTCGTACGATGTTCGAGCCTTGATTGTAAATGCAGAAACCTTTCAACCGGGACTGGCCAGCGATGTTGATAACCACTACCTGAGCCGATGGGTTCCCTATTTGGCCGGCGTGTTCGGTGGCGCGTATGCGGAAAGCCTAACCGATCAGACAACCACAACAAACCCCGAGGGGGCCACGGTAAACGAGGAATCAGGCGTGCCGAACGCTAATGATCAGATTGCTTACACCGTTGGCACTGGTCTAGGGCGTGTTGTCCCAATCCTTCAGGAACAAATTAACCGTCCCGTAACGGTCACCGTTGATAACGGTGAAGAAGTGGGCATCTGGATTCTTTCAGAAATTGAGGTAAAGCGATGAGCTCTTCAGAGTGGATTGAGATTATTGGTCGTGCCATTGATATGAGTGCCGACTGGGAAGTGCATGATGAAGAATCGAATCTTACTTTTCAGTATGATTTAGAAGCACTTCATGGCATACAGACCTCACTGGAAGCCGGCGCAACTTCGGAAGAAATTGAGCACCAGTTCGACGATTTCGTTCAGGGCAATTTCGAACGATTTGTGGATGTTCTTCAGCAGGCTTTGGAAGGCGCTGGAGAGGATGTCGAAGGCGGAGACGGCGAAAATGAATTTTATAACGAGAAAGGCGAGGAACTAGACGAAGTTCCGGTTCTTGACGAACGCCCACAATCCGCTATTTCTGATGAAACTTTAGATGCGGATCCGGACAAAGAAGAATCACTAAGTAACGATAATTCGAAGTCTTCGAATAAAAAAGGCGTGGTCATCGCGGCGGCGGTAAGCGGTCTTCTGGTTGTGTTGGGCGGAGGTGGTTTCGTTGCTTACGAACTGCTAAATCAAGGCAGTACCGCGCCTCCTCAGGCGAGAAATGTCCAGACGATAAATAAGGCTAACCCGGCGACTGCACCAGAAGCTTCGGAAATTCAACGAGAAGCCTCCCAGCAGGCGCCCAGCCCCGTGCAATCGAGTGATAGCACGTACAGCGTTACACAAATGGACGACCCCGCAAATGCAGCCCTGAACCAACAGGAACCATCCGCCAGAACCGTTATTCAGCCAAGTTCGCAGCAGCAAGCGCAGCCTTTACTGGAAGTTGCTAGGAAAAATACTGCTGAATTTGAAGAGGTAAAGGCAGAGGTCAGCAGCCAGATCGCAGAAATGGAAAATTCGGTAAAATCTGAAATGGGCTCTCGGTTTGATTCCCTCCGAGATTCGCTCGAAAATCTTGAACAAAAGCTTTCTAAGTTGGATGAGCTTGAGCGAAAGGTTTCAGAACAGGAGTCCAGCAAAGAAACGCAGAGCGCACTGGTTGAGAGTCAGACGAAAGGCCTTACACGTATTGGCGACTTCTCAATCCTCGCCCAGGCGGGCTTGGCAAACCGTGTTGTGGCGCTATCCCCTACCAACAGGGTTATCACCCTCGAAGAGGGTGAAGGCAACGTGCTTGCTGCTGGTGAGAATCTTACCGTCCGTGAAATCATCGGTGAAGGTTCGGCGGTCATCTTCTCCAATGGATGGTTTATTGACGGCGTGCGGGCCCCAGAGACGCAGCGAGAGCAACGTAATACCGCCGAGGCCCAGGCAGATGCTCAAGATGATAAGGCTAAATCAGCGCCTGCAGTTCCCAACACAGCAAAAGTGGCGGCATCCCCTTCACCCGCACGCATAGCCTCGGCAATTGAGCGTCAGCCCACTTCGAACATAGAGCAGATGCCTGCATCCTCGCAAGAGCGGTTTCCTTCGATCAGGCGTGCTCCGGAAGGATGGGAAGCCACAGCTCTCATTCCGCCTCGCCGCGCTGTAATTATCACCCCGGATGGTGACAGCATCACAATCACATCCGGTTCACAACTGACTGGCCTTGGCACAGTTCACACGGTCAAATACGATCGGGTACTTGCAGGTCAGTTTTATATCCCCCTGAGCAATATGTAACTACGACTGGAGATTCACCATGAAAGACTTATCACTGAAACTGTATGTTGGCGCGGTCACTTTGGCTGCGTCTAACCTGGCTCAGGCACAAGAAGACCTCGCTACTCGTATCACCGGGGACGGCGGATGGCTAGACCAACTGACCGCAGTGGGAATGCTAATTCTGGCCGCTGCGTTCTTAGCCGGTGTCGGTTGCGTATCCTATGGCATCTGGTACTACTTGAAGAAAAGCGATAACCCACAAGAGCCTGATGCAGGCGGTAAAGCCATGAAATATATGTTGGGTGGTGCTGCCTTGACTATCGTACCTGTGTTCATAGGCATACTCTCACTAACTCTCGGCGGTGACGGAGATGCGACTGGCCAGGCAAATGACTTTCTGAATGATTTTCAGCAATAAGCCATGAAATCAATCATTCTTTCAGTTAAGCGTGACAAGTTCAGAATGGATGATGCTCGGGCTACAGACAAAGACCGAGCTTATCTCGATATACGTTCGTCTATCCTCAAGAGAGATAACGAAACGTGTCAGTTCTGCGAGTTGCGCGTGCCTGGAAAAATGGAGGTTCACCACATCAAAGGTGATCATGGACTGAACACCTTTGAGAACCTGATAACTGCCTGCAGGTTATGTCATCTCGCTCACCATGTTGGTTATGTCGGCGTAAAGAAGGCAGGAATACTGGTCCGTCTGCCTGGCATTCAACAGGCCGAGCTCAACCACCTTCTACGGACACTTTGGATTGGAGAGGACTCATCCTTGCTTTCAGTCAAAGATCAGTGCTCAAGCCTTCTCAGAACCCTTGTGTTGACCGCAAAGGGTGCTGAGTCCCTTCTGGGGTTTTCCGATCCGAAGCTCCTTGGTGACTATATGCTCCGGCTTGACGAAAAAGCGTATCGCAGACGAATTGCGATCCTTAAAGACATCAAGGTTCTATACAACCGAGAAGAATTCGAAGACCACATCAATGATGTCCGGGACCTCTATACCGGATACCCTGTCTCTCAATGGTCAAAGCTTGCGTCATCGTTTGAGCAAACCCTTCCAGAATAACTTGTTTTTTAATCTATGTTGTTATATCATTTGCCTGCGTGTAGAGGGTTCTGACTCGAGGTAATTATGGATTACATTCAGACCCGTTCATCAATGACAACTGCCGGTATGTTTGTTCTGGGCTTTTTCTATGGAGCCTGGCTTATTACCTTGCCCCCGTTTTCTTGGTACGACTCATTTCTGATGTATTTTTATGGACACTTTCTTGACTGGGGTAATTCTTTGTCAGGCGGGTTTTTGCTCGGGGTATTCTTTGTCGTTGATATGCTCTTCGTCTACTTCAAGTACCTATTTGTGGGTCACGTTGTGGCTGCTAGCGCTTTCCAAAAAACCCCGGTTTAATTTAGGCATATACCTGATTATTCTCGGGGTTCACTTCTCTTTCGGACGACCATCTTCTTCTGACGTTTCAACGGCTTTGGTTGATCGGCAGACTCTCTCCCGGCCCCCTCTTTTATACCTTTCGTAAACAACTTCCAATTCGCAGGAATCGGGAAAGGCAGCAAAGCAGATGGGTTCGCTGCTAAAAATCCAAATAACTCCACAGGCGAAAAAAACATTTTCTCTCTAATGCTTACCTGGTGGTGAACGGTTGCCAGCACCGCTGTCATGGACGCTAACAACCCTACAACCAACAAAAAACTTGAGGACATACTGTTATCGCTTCCAATCAACTGGGCACCACAAGCGATCACAAAGAGCCACAGAGCGGACTGGGTAATCTGCACGTTGCGGTACGCCTTCCTGACATCTTTCTCAGTCTTTCCGGATCGTAAGCAAGCTTTTTCGAGATCGTAACTTCCCCTCTTTGCTAGAATCTCTTCCATATCAACATACGAGGTTTCCTTCCATATCCTGTGCTGCTCAAAGACACTCTTCCCAAGGTTGGTACCTATTGATTGCTTGATCATAGTGATAGGGCCAAAACCGGTCTTAAGCACTTTGCGGGCAAAGGTTGCCTTGGGCTTGGTTTTAGCCTGATCCTCAGGGTTACGATCGTCTGGGCTCTTATGACCGAACATTTTCAGCTCCGCGATCTCTCTCAAGATTCAATGTAAATTGCGTCAACCTGACTACTCACGACTCATTTCTTTTCTTTGCGACTGCGCTTGCTGCGCCCACGCCGGCCGAGGTCATTGAGCCAGCGTTAGTTTTTAGATCCGCTTGGACATTATCAGCCACACCCTGAACACCGAAGGGATTCACGATGCCGCCACTAATCCAGTTATTCATGGAGTCCGGAACGATGTGCTGAATTGAGTAGACGAATTTCACCAAAATTGCTGCACCGACAATATAGAGAATCAGCTGTGCGGACATTTCAAATAAGACATTACTAACATTGCCCCCAATTGCGTTATCCATGTCCCAGGCAAGCCAGAATTGTTCGTTGTAAAAGGCAAAGGCAGGGGCCGCTATAGCGTTTGCCAGGGCGACACCGACTACAATAAAAAATGGCTTAAGGAAAATGGCGGCCGTCAAACTGAGCGCTTTCAAAAACCCGGTATTGATCGCGCCATCCCCATCAGAGTTCGTTAGAAGGGAAACGGCGAAGCAAACAGCGAACATCCCTTCTGCTGTTGTCGCTAACCATCCGATCACCTGCATGCCAAAGATCATGAACGGTATCATCGGCAATACATAGCTTAGAAAGAATCCTGAAATGAGGAGAGTCTGACTCATGGCAAGCAAGAAGCCTGATGCCAGCTCTAAGGCCGTCTTAACCCAAGACAAAGCGACCCCGACTATTACACCCTTTACGCCACCGGCGCTTCTAAGCGCTTCAACTGTGTTTCCGAGGGTGGCGGCGGTGAACTGTGATGCTTGAAGGACACCGCCTACAAACGTCATCGATGACCCAATCGCAGATAAGGTCGCAGTTGGGCTTGGGTCCTGAGCTTTCGTCTGATCGCGATCGCCTAGCTCCGCATTATTTGTGTTTGTGACGCCGGCATTAAGTGTCCCGCTTTCTTCATTCATCCGTGAAGTGTTCGCCCACTGACCACCGGCTGCGGCAGTCGAGAGAATCGTTTGGCTGATTGCTTTGGCCGTGCTGCTTTGCACCGATCTGAGGCTGCACTGGTCGATCGTGCAGTAATCAAGAACTGCTACCTTTGGTCTGTTTTCGTCGTTAAATGACGATCTATACTTTTTTGTCAGATCTATTACTGTCTGGTAATAGGCCATGGACAGATCTCGAGCTTCACAGTTATCCGTCCAAAACTTCCAGCCGCCATCGACACAAGGAAACGTGCCAGCCGTCGCAGAGATTTGACCGTGCGCGTCAGACATATTGTTAACTGCTAGGTTCGAGATTCTAGGAATGACGCTGTATACGGCGCCAAGCGCTGCCCAGCCCCCATCAATAATTGGGCCGAACATTGAGCCGCCTAGTTGATCCCGAACCGTATAAATTTCACTTGAAATTGTGTCGTATAGATTTTGGTTGAACTCGATAACTAGGCCGTGCATTGCTGCGGCTTCTGGGGACTCACTCGCATCCATCCGTCCGCTTTCCTCTACTATTTGTTGCATCCTGCCATCTATGTCATCAGCCTCTACGAACGTGAAAATAGCCCTAGAAAGACTCTGATAAACTGGAATATAAGCCCCTGCAACACGAGCCTGAAGATCTCCGAGAATCGTTCCAGGGTCTTCACGGGACCTGCTAGAGGCATTAGATCTTGACGCCGCTGCCTCAGCATTTTGTGCAAACTCTATGGATCCACATGCCCCGTTATTACCAAATGTTATTTTGGTGAGTCCATCTGTTGTAAAGGCACCGTCCAGTGCGCTGCTAAAGTTAGGGCTGCTTACAATTGATCTACTTCGACTGGAGCCAAATTGTTGCGCCGATCCGTCAACCAGGTCAGCTTTCCATGTTTCGAATTCGCCGGCGTCCACATAAGCTGTATTGACGAAAGTCGTTATTCCTTCGGCGTTAGAAGCTGTGGCCACCTGGGCGAACGTAGGATCAGACTGCCCTTCCTTTCTTGCGCTAATAACAGAACAAGATGCAATTTTGATCATCTCGAACACGGCACGGGGTGTGTCCGGGGGGCGATGGTTAGACACCGGGAAGGCAAAGGCATTAGTAACGTAGGCGGCGCTAACTGTGTCGGCAAACGCACTCCCAGCGCGGGCGATATCCATCATGAATACCTGTGCTGTCGCTATGTTGGTCGTTCTTCCCGTGTCCGTGTCGCCGATAGTAACCACTGGGATTATGAGGGCCATTGCTGCTACAGATCGAAGTGGCCAGAAAATGGAGTTAACTCCATCAGCACTGAAAGTGCCGTTCCACGAATTTTTCACCATCTGCATTAAGAAAGTATAACTGCTGATGATTAGGCCAAAGGCTGCAGCCAAGATTCCGGAGTAACCCAAAATTGTGGAAACCAGGGTTACTTCGTCCATACCAAGAAAATTGTTGTAGATGAGCGGTCCTTCGCTTAATCCTCTACCGTCTGCATCACCAAGCACCCAATTTCCGAATACCTTGGCGAGCAGGCTGTCAGCGATTGACTGAGGGGCCGGGTCAAACATTGTTCGGGCTTGATCAATCCAGCTTTGGTCGTCTTCCATACTCACCACCGATAAAATAAAGAGGAGGCATCCGACAAGTTGCCTGTCATCAGATTATATTATCTTTTCGTGTTGGAGTAAAAAAATAAAGGAAGGGCTTTAGATTGGGGGAACCCCCGATAAGGGCGGACCAAAGAATCGGCCGTTATCGGGGATAAGAACTATTGCATATCTTCTGCGGACTTCAGCAGCGCATTGGCAAATTCGATCGCTTGATGCTTGGTAATGTAACCGGTGTTGGCTTTAATTTTAAGGTAATTCGGGTGTGCCCCACTTTGCACTGACAAAGTTTTAAGCACTCGACCCTCGGGCTTCTCTTGCCCTGGCGCAGGCGCGTCAGCACCAGTACCAGCACCATTAAGTGCTTTGGCATCTGTGTCATCGTCTGACGGCGATGTAGCTATCGACTCTTCCGCCTCTGATTGGTCATCATCGGTATTGCTTTTGTCCTTCTCGTTACCTGGTAATTCGAGGAACTTGGGCTTCCATTTATAAGACAATGGTTTCTTTTTATTCGCTTGCTTGTGGGCCTCTTCCGCCTGTTTTTTTGTCACGCCATCTACACCATCACTGTCAAGGGCCTTCAATATCAGATCCCGCGCAGGATTTTTAAGGCGATCAGTACCTTCAGTCAGCAGTGATGCGCCAAGTGAATATAACGTAGTCATATTGTCAATCGAGCCAGTTTCAACAAGCCTGCCAAAAGCATCACCAATTAAATCGTCGTGGTGCCTTCTGGCTCTATGAACGGTAAGGCGGCGACTAACCTCGCTGCCTGCGATCTTGAGCCTTTCGGAAACACGCCTGTTGACGTCCTCAAAGCCCCCATCTGAATAAATCCCGTGATAGCGAACCGTGATATCCAGCAACTCATCTACTGTGAATTGCTTTCGTCTAAGATTTTCATCTACCCGGATATTGTACTTTTCCTCCTCAGTAGGCTCATCGACCAAAATGCAATCAATGTCACGGTTTGCACAGTAATCTCGCTTTGCTCTGTAACGGCTCTCGCCGAATAAAATTTCTAGCCGATTATGCTTGCTGGAGAGATATACCTTAATCGGCTGGCTCTGCCCCGACTCATCCATAGACTCTGCAAGTTGCTTTAACTCTCCATTATCGAACGTTTTTCGGGGCTGGTCCGGATCTGGGTGCACCTGCTCTGGAAGCCGGGTGAACAACTGTCTGTTTTGAATATATTCGTTTTGCAAAATAAGATTCTCTGATAACTGGTCGAATTGACTGTTGGAATCTTCGTCAAAATCGCCATTCGCCACATCATCTGCTTTAAGCTTTCTCATAATCCACCTTTGCCTCGGCCCACGACTTGCTCACCATTTCATTTGCGATCAATTTTTCATCTTCGCTTCTGGGGTCGGGTATGCCCAGGGGCTCACAGAATTTTTCAAAGACAAGTTTCTCAAACAGTATTCTAGGACGACTGCGAGGAAGATCGGCCGCCGTCATACCAGCAAATTGAGTCCTGTCATAATCTGAATAGTTCCAGATAATTACGTCAGAAAGAGTTACTCCAGAGTCGGCCCATTTGAGCATCACCTTGTTAACTCCGGAGTAAACTGTGGACCAAGCCCTGTCGATTCTTAAGTCATTCGGTACCACAATCGCCCTAGCTGACTTCCCGGTGATTTTTACTTGCCGCTCATAGTGTCTGCGAAAGTAATTCACGTACGACAAACCCGAATCAACATCGTTCGATCCCATCTTAAAGGGCATAACAACGAGGTCCGATACTAGAAATGCTTGAGGTGTAGATTTGCGTATTTCTACCCGACCCGTAGATCCATCTTCTGTGCCAGGAGGTGAATCGATCAAAATGAAATCGTAGCCTTCACCAAGCTCCTGAATCCTTTCCTGAGTCAAGGGCTCCCACTGGTAATGGTAATCATAGGCCAGTGATTTCTCGCCAGCCCGCTTCCTTCTGTTGTAGTTAGCGAATACTGATTGCTGGGTATCCTGATCTATCACAAGCACGCGATGTCCATAGTGAGATAGGATGCCGGCAGTGTGAATGGTGTGCGTAGTTTTTCCTACACCACCCTTCTTGTTTCCGAACATGATTACTTTTGGTTTGCTGGCCATAGTGGTCCTCCTTTGATAATTCTCTCTATAGCACTCACCGATTGCAAGTCATTACTGATGAACAGCACGATTCGACTGATTTCCACCGTGGAAATCCTTGATTATATCTCAGATCCAAACCTGTTGAATCTCTGAAATTTCACAGTTGACAGATCTGATTTCCACCGTTAAACTCTGCCGTTAGGTAACACGGAGATTATAAATTATATAATTATTTATAAATAAATATAATTATTTATAAAAATTATCAGGATTACTCCAAAAAACGGCCAAACGGCGGTGGATTCTTAAAAATTAACCAAGAAAAACACCAAAAAAACCCAACTGTTTAGGTATCAGCATGCGCGACCTTGGTATAGCGTTTTTCGCGGACACAAAAAGTCCAAAAGATGGATTTGTTTTTAGGGGTGGGGAGCCCTCTCCAGTCGCAGGCGTTCACGAGCTATCCACGGACTGTATATGGGTAACTAACATTCGGCCTTACGATTTTATTCAAGGCGGGTTTGGTCAGTTACGCCACTTAAGGTCGTCCAATTTTTTTCGGACTGATGTTGGCTTTTTGGTAAGAGAATTTGGTCTTGAGGGGGATCTTGCTGAAGCTGCTATCTACATCTACCAGGTTCTCAAGCATGCATTGGATGTAATCCAAGATCGCCACACTATTAACATAGAAGATTGCGGCATCGGTATTCGCCAAGAACTAACGGCTCAGCTGGTGCCAGATTTTATAAACGAATCTCTTCTTTTTGATCCAGTGCTTCATGAGGGTGTCCGGCAAGCCATCCAATATAATCAGGGCCGAGCGAACTCTGCGAACATTCCGCGGGGCTCAAAAACGTTTAGCTTTACAGCCCCTCGCTCAGCCCTCGCCTCTTACTTAAGCAGCCTGCCATTACCGACTTCCAAGGAATGGAGCACGGTGTCTTTTAATAATGGGGTTCTGCGGATTGGCAAGGCGAATGGGCGTTCAGCCCAAGATCCTGACTCAGATTCTTCTTTCAACAAGATGCTTGCGATAGCGACCTCTAAACAATTTGTACTCGATATAGATGTACGAGAGATTGACCGGAGATATTCTGGGCATAAGAGCTTCAGTGTTGGTGATCGAACGTCAAGGCATTGGGCGTGCCTCGAAGAAGTCGCCGAAATGAGCAACTACGCAATCATCGATATCCGTGGCGGCTTTGCCTGCGAGCGAGCAACAGAAGCGCAGCCCTCCCCTGATATGCCGGATGAGTTCAGTATAGGTCGCGGGATCGCCAACGAAATTTACTCGCTTGCAATTGCGTCAAATAAGTCGGCTAACGCGCCTTCGCCCTGGGCGGCATACCTTCGAGCCATCGAAAGGATCATTTTGGGAAGGGCCGCAGATGCTTTTGCGGCAAAAGGATTTTGTGTCGGCTCCTTCGGAACTGGTCGGGTAAACGTATTTTTGAGATCGAGCGAGTACAAGGCAGCTTGTGAGATCTCGCTATCGCTCGGCCTGATGCCGCCCTACTCTCTTCTAGCCGAACCTTTAAGCGCTTCAAAGGTTGTCTTCCGACCCAAGTTATATTATCGTGAAAGCCTGTTAGACGAATCGATTTATGTTACCTCTTTTGTGGAAAAGCTAGAGTCTGACTGGTTGAGAATGTTTGTAACCAGTTCGGCAGTTCGGGGCGTAAGCCCTGCTGGTGTCCAGCGAGAGCTAGACGCCCTGCTAGAGCTCCCTGAGGACAGAAGACTGAAGTTGTTCGAGCGACTTGCAAGTGAACACATTCAGGATCTGCCACAGGCGAGCGAAGACGATTCCGATGAAAGAGGGGGCCCTGAACCAGACAACTTGGTTTTCTAAATGTCGAAGTTGCAATCGTTTTTTGCCAAAACACTTTCCCTCACTGCCTATGACTTGTGCGATCTTCAAGCCGTAGAAGATGCTCAGACTTTCGTAACTGCTGATGGGTTTTATTGCTCTGCACTCCGGCTTGAGGGAGCGCTTCAGCATCTCGGTGAGAAAAGCCATCCTGAAGCCGTCGAAAAAATGTGCCAGAGACTTTCCAGTTTATGGAAGGAGCCGGGGCGGCAGGTTCAATTCGTATATCTGCAGGATCCCGAGAAGGGAGCCGATTACGAAATTGAAAAACAACTGAGTCAGCTTGAGGCATCCGCACTCAGGCTCAATTTGAACATTGCACCAATAATCAATGAGCGACGGAATCTTTGGCAGGGCAAGGTTTTCCATGAAACCTGCATGATCGTTATTAAGACATCCCTCGCATCAATCAGCCGGGTCGAGCAGCAAAAAGCTCAAAAAGAGCTGACAGCTATTCCCTACGCACAGTTCGCGCAAGACCCAGACCGCGCCTACAAACGGTTATTGAGCAAACATACCAGCTTCACGAATACTCTTAGAGATGCGCTATCAACTGCCTGTGTTGTCCAGGAGGTCGAAGTTCAAGAGCTTGCTCGCATGATCAACTCAATGATTACCGGGCGATACGATGATAGTTTCAGGTTGAAATTGGCACAAAATGGAAAGAAGGTCGTTCCACCTCGCCTTCAGGATTCTCCGAAAAACCCGGGCGACCCATCTTCGGCAATGCAGCCTCCACTGGCGCACCAGTTCTTTTCCGAGCGACCACAGGAGGTTTCAGACGAACCCTCTTTGGTGAGAATTCACAACCGCTACATTGCTCCGATTCAAGTTGAAACTTGGTCGGACAGGCCCGAGGCGTTTAACGAACTCATCTCGCGAGTGGGTCGCCGCTTCCCGTTCGCCATTTCCTTCACCTTCCAGACTGGCAAAGACCAACTGTCATCCTTCCTTAATAAAAGCTGGAGGATGGCTAAGCTTGCCGAGATTTTTAATAAAGCGAACAGGGAGCAGTCTTCGGCCGCAAAGGTCCTGAAAGACTATCTCGTTTCCAATACGGCTAACGGTGTCTTAGGCCACATGGCCGCGTTCACCTGGTCAGATGACAAAGGAAAGGCTCTTTCCCGTAAAGAAGAACTTTCCGCGTCATTAACTGCATGGTGTGGTGTGCGCCCTGTCGAGTATTTAGATGACCCTGTGCGGTTGTGGATAGAGTGTGTACCTGGTCTCGCTAGAAAGCCGGTCAGTATTCCCTCAGCAATTCGTCTGGAGGACGCGTTCACATACCTCCCAATTGACCGTCCAGCTACCTTTTTTAAAGACGGCAGCATGCCGTTGTTCAGTACAGATTATAAATTCATGCCGTTCAAGATGGGCGCCAGCTTTCAGCGGACATGGAACAACAACTGGTTTGCTCCTCCTGGATCGGGAAAGTCGGTTGGTATTTTCGGTAGCTGTCTGAGCCTTTTGTTGAACGAAGAAAACAAGCAGGTACCTCGGCAAGTGTTTCTTGATATTGGTGTCGCAGGTGAAGGTCTGGTGAAGCTTTTTAAGGCAATCTTTGGACCGGAAAAAGCACACAGGGCCCGTCACGTCACCATTCGAAACGACGGCGCGATGTGTATTAATCCATTTGACACAATGACGTGCAATCGCTTTCCGACGCAAAGCGAAAAGCAAGACATCATTGCGATGCTATCAATCATATTTTCAACAGAAGATGGCTCAGACTCTAAATACATAGAACTTCTCATTCCCGATCTAGTCAAAAAAGCGTACGAGCTCCGATCAGATCAGAGTGACGGAAAAAGCGACCCGCATGTTTATAAGAAGCATGTTGATATAGAGGTTGACGAGAGGTTGGCGCAGGGAGATATCCCGCTTGAGGAGTCACCTTACTGGTGGGAGATCGCCGACCAGCTCCTTTACAAAGGCGAGTACACACTGGCGAACCGAGCCACCCGCCAGGCCGTGCCGCTTTTGCGAGACATCAACATCATTGTTGCTCAGGACGACGACATCAAGCGCAAATATGCTGATGTTGCGATCGGAAATCAGCCAATACTCGACTACATCAGGCTATTCACAGAGTCCTACGTAACCAACATCAAACTCTTAAGTTCGCCAACTAACTTCGACGCAGTTGATACTGATCTTCTGGTTTTCAACCTTCAGGATGTCGTAAGTACTGATGATGCGGCTGGGCGAAAGATATCAGCGGCCATGTTCTTACTTTCGATGATTGCTGGCGCCCGTGAGTTTTTCCAGACCCCTGATGTGGTCGACTCTCCTGACTTCAGCTCAGACCCTAGCGTTAAATCCTACCACCGTGAGCGAATTCGCCGGAATTTTGCAACAAAGCGGCACCTGATACTCGACGAATACCATGTTTTTAACCAGGTTCCCTCACTGGATGACAGGGTTATAAAGTTTCGTCGGATTGGCCGAAAAAACAACACGATTGTGTCTTTGGCCACTCAATTTGATTATCACGTCACTACTGAGCAGCGGGCCATCGCAACCAATACATTTTTCATGTCGGCTGATGATAGGGCGAAAATGGAAGATCGCCAGTCCCGATACAAATTCTCAGATGACATTATGGACTTTGCGATGCGTGAGCAGGTTGGGCCGGGAACCATGCTTCACTTTGCAGAGAAAAAGGACGCAACGACTTGGCAAGTCTGTCGCGACATGAAGGGGCCGCTGGAGCTTTGGGCGTTCACCTCAACCCAAGAGGATATCGAGATACGCACGGCGCTTGAGCAGAAAAAGGGCTTTTGGGAGGCCTGCACGATCTTGAGCAGAGAGTTTCCAGGTGGAAGCCTTGGTGAGTTCCAGTCGAAATATGTTC
>Ga0136589_1000539_pt1 | contig 19000 bp, 19 predicted proteins | sample AntRauMFilla3764_FD_104640 | JGI IMG/M metagenome (GOLD analysis project Ga0136589, IMG submission 104640) | Saline lake microbial communities from Rauer Islands, Antarctica - Metagenome Filla 3 #764 | ecosystem: Environmental > Aquatic > Non-marine Saline and Alkaline > Saline | place...
GCACATAGGTTTCCCCATCAGGGAACTGGCGAATAGTGGTTTCGCCATTTTCGGCCTTTAGGTGGTTGCTCAATTTTTCGGTCAGTTTTTCATTCCCCGGTAATGGGAAAAGTATAGTTTTCATTGCTTTTAATTTTTATAGAGGTCAGTAGTTAGTTGCATATAAATTCTTGCTGATATATTTTTTCCGATTTCACCATCCGGACTATGAGACCGTTAAATATAGTTTCTTTACTTTGTGAGCGGTTCAACCGATAGCAGAACTCATCAAAATACCTGTCTATATTGAAATCGCTTACCCACGAGTATGTCGTCCTTATCCATGATTTTAATTGGTGGATCATGGTATGAAGTATCTGGAAGTTCAACCCGCTGTTGCTCGGTATCTGTTTGATGTCGTATTCCTTTGCTATTGGCCAATAGCCCCGCCATTCATCGGTAGTCACCTTAGCAGCTTCATCTATGTGTGCGTCGAAAATCTTTTTGAGTTCCTTACCCGAGAAGTTGTCAATCTTCATCGAGTACATCCGTTTTACCTTTCCTTCGTCGGTCAGCTGCACGGCGCATACAACCTTTTTCTTCTTGCTGTTGTAGCTCCGTCCTACCTTGCCCTTTTCCCTGCCACCGACAACAAACTCGTCAATATGGACTGTTCCGTCCATAGGATGGTTATTGCTGGATTTCATTGCCTCCCTGACTTTATGCATAAAGAGGCGGGCAGTCTTTTCAGTAATCCCAAAGCGCACACCGGCGTAGCTTGCTGACAGGCTCTTTGTGGTGGTCGCCATCTCGAAACAGATGAAAAAGGCTTTGCGAACGCCAAATCGCACCCTGTGGAACAGCGTACCGGCGGTGCTTGATTCCGTGTAGCCACAAATGTTGCAAGTCATTGAGAAATCCTTTCGTTGCTGGCATGCACTATGCCCGCATTTAGCACATTTGAACCCGTCTTGCCACTTTACTTGTGCAAGATATTTCTTGCAATCAAGGTCGGTTTTGAAACGATCGGAGAACTCTATCAGGTTTTGTCCTTTGAAAATATTCATGAAATCCCTATTTTTATTGACTTCCAATATATGAAATTATCTACTGACCTCCGAATTTTTATATTGATTTGATTTCCTTTAAGGAATTGAACAAAATCATCGAACTGAATAAGTTCTTCCAATCGTTTGATTCCTACCACTGTCTTAGGTTGGTAAAGATGTAAAACTGCATAGGCGGTAACTACGCCTGTTGCCTTGGCCTCACTAATACCCTCTGCTAAATAGGTTATTTCGTTTTCACCCTGTCCATAACAATGGGTTTGAACGGCAAATTTTTCTGATCCAACCCGGAATCTGGTTAACCATTTTTTTAGTCTTTTCGGGTTTGTTTTGCTCAGTTTAGATAACAGTCCCAATTTCTTCATAGTCCCCATTAGCCAGGTCACAAATTTGGAATCAAAGGCTAACCTCGTTTGCGCGCTACCTATTTCCATTGAGTTGGCGATGATATGTTGATCACCAAAATTGAATAGATAAAACTTCCGGGAGTGGTTTTCATTCAACAGTCGCTCATTAAGTGGGTGAGTAAATGAACTCACATATTGCTCTCCATTTTCAGTTTTCACAGAAAAAGTTTTATTGGCATATTCCATCATCCACCGAATAGCATCCAATCCGTGATTTTCACCTAATCCCAATAATACAAAGGATTCTACTTTATGAATTATATTTAATTTCAATTTGGCATTCTTCACAAAAACCCCGGATAATCCCGGCATTAAACCTACACCTGGAATTAAGCAGATACCAGCATTATCAATGTCTTTACTGTAAATACCAAATCGCTGGTATGCCTCGTAAGAGGTAGCTAATTCTGTATAATTAATTTGATGCTCAATGCATAGAAGAATAAAGTTGTCGTTCTCCAAAAATTCAATGCATAAAATTGCTGTATGAATATCTTTAAAATTTATCTCTTCAAAATAATTTGTATTTAAATCGACTTTAATGGAGGAAGCTTGAATGTTAAGATTTTTCACAAGTTTTTGTGCATTATTCTTGCTCCTCCCCGCTACAATTACTTTTCCGGGAAATTTATTAGCCAAAATTTTAGAAACTACAGCCCCTACATTTCCATATCCCCCGATAATTAATATTTTATCTTTTACTAAATTCATTTTAGTTTCAAAATATTTTTTTGTGAACGATAAAATTCAAGCGCATAATCCAATTCCCCTTGCGATACGGTATGGATTTCATAAAGTGTTTGGCCAGCCTGCACTGTGGTACCGATAGGAGCGAAAAAATCCAGGCCGGCAGTTCCGTTTTCGGGGGCACCGGCCAGCTTGGCCAGTTTCGCCAATTTGCGGTTGTCAACCTGGGTTACCGTTCCTTCTTTTTGCGCTTTTACAGGATGTTGAAAACGTGCTTTACCGGGTTGGCGAAAGCCGCCTTGCGCCTCGCAAATGGCCCGGAATTTTTCAAAGGCCCGCCCCGACTCCAAAAGTTCGGTAGCTTTTAGTTTGCCTTTGCCAGTATCCACTTTGACCGAAAGCTCCAACAGTTCGCCAGCCAGGTGCAGTGCCCTTTCCTTCAAATCGGGCGGGGCGGTAGGTTCGTTTTTTAAAACGGCCAGTACGTCCCGTGCTTCCAGGGCCGGGCCGATGCCACGTCCCACCGGTTGGCTGCCATCGGTTATCACAATTGTAAGGTGCAATCCTATGGCTTGGGCCACCATCGTCATCCTGCCCGAAAGCTCCTGGGCATCCTCAGCGGTCCGCACTTTGGCGGTAGGCCCTACCGGAATATCAATCACAATGTGAGTGCTGCCGGCAGCCGATTTTTTAGAAAGTACCGAGGCTATCATTTGGCCTTCGCTGTCAATGTCCAGCGCCCTTTCCACCCGTATCAAAATATCGTCCGCGGGGCTGAGCTGCATAGAGCCGCCCCAGGCCAGGCAGCCGTTTTCCTGCTCCACCACCTTTTTCATTTGCTCCAGCGTAAGGTTCACGTTGGTGAAAACTTCCATCGTATCTGCCGTTCCGGCCGGGGAGGTGATGGCGCGTGACGAGGTTTTGGGAATGGTAAGCCCCGCAGCCGCAGCGATGGCTACCACAATGGGGGTGGTGCGGTTTCCGGGCAGGCCGCCAATGCAGTGCTTGTCATAAACCTTTTCGGCAGGCCAGCTCAGCTTTTGTCCGGCATCCACCATTGCTCGGGTAAGGTGGATGATTTCGTCAATGTCAAGCCGCCTTCCCGCGCAAGCGGTAACAAAGGCCGCTATTTCCACATTGGAGTAATTACCGGCCGCCAAATCCTCCACAATTTCCTGCACCTGTTCCTGCTTTAGCCGTTGCCCATATACTTTGGCGCGCACGGCACTCATGGAGTTGATAGCTGGCAAATGTGACAGCGTCAATAAATCCCCTGGATTTGCCTGAAGGCCTGTTATTGCCTTTTCGGAAAGGCTAAGCTCATCGTGTTGAAGCAAGGCATCACTGTCCAGCACACTTAGCGTGGCCACGACGGATTGTGCCCCGTAGGTGACCTTTACCCGCGTAAGCGCCTCAAAACCTTCGGATACACAAACCGGACAGTCCCTGCGCATATACACCGTGTGCTCGTTGCGGGTGTCTATGCCGAGGGGTTTTAGTTTTAGTTGGTTGGATTTTACTTCTCTTTCACTTTTCATAATTGCTTCTAACACCATTAATTTTTGAAAATTAATTTAGAAACCCATCTTTCCGAACCCGATGAAAGAACTACTATATAGGTACCTTCAGCCTTCTTCGATAAGTTGACGGTCCGGGAATTATCACTTTCAACGTCTACATCTTCAAACACTATGATTCCGGAGGTATTGTAAATCTTCAGAACGGCTTTGTCGCTTAATCCCTTTGGTATTTGAACAATGAGTTTTCCGGAAGTAGGATTGGGGTATATGGTCAATGGGTTTTGCCCGGCGAACACTTCTTTTATTTCCACAGTGATTTGGCCTGTTACCTGCACCATTTCAGCCACGGAAGGCACATCGTCCACCATTACGAAAAGCAAATAATAACCACTTGGCATTTCTACCGCATCTGTGGGCAGCGCAACAGAGAGGGTAGCGCCATTTTGGGTGAAAGGCAAGTCAAGGAAGCGGTTGTTACCAGAATTCATAAAGTGGGTAACAGATGCAGTAGAGATCATCCGGACCGCAGTAACAGAATCTGCATAAGCTACATTCACCGAGACGGATGCCCCCGGTTCAAAGTTTCCGGAAACAGCAGTAATGACAGGCCTTACCCCCCTGAAAAGGTAGGGTGGGAAAAAAGCTTCTATAATACTGGCTGGGGGCTCATTGCCCGGCTGGCCTTCGCCTCCTACTGTGATTACACGTCCATCAGGCACCAGTATGGTCGTGGCGTGATATTCCCGGGCGTAGTTCAGGCTGTCCAGCCTGCGCCAGGTATCAGTGACAGGGTTGTATTCATCAGTGAGATAAAGTTGCCCCCATTGGTTTACCGGGGAGGGGTGGGTTTGGTCTTCCTTGTATCCTCCAGCCACTATTATTTTCCGGTTTGGCAACAGTACAGTTTTAGCACGTGAGCGCATAGGCGCAAAGTTGCTCCCCAGGCTCCAGCTATCGTTTTGCGGATCATAAATTTCTATCAGGCTCCCCAACTCGTTGGGCACAAATGAAATATGGCCAATGGCCACGACCCGTCCGTCATCACTGGGCAACAGCACCAGCTCGTGGTCGCTGTGGTCGCCATTGGGCATGCGGTTGCCCTGTACAAAATCTGATGCCAGGCTCCACTGGTTGGTAGTGGGATCAAAAAGTTGGGGCGGGCGATGGGTCATCAATACGATGCCATTGTAGAGTTGCACAATGGGCGAAACTTCATTGCCAATGGCTATGGTATCAGCCCAGGTACTTTGTCCGGTGTTGGGATCGTATAATTCGGTAGTATTTACCCGTACCGGGTTTTGCAGGCCACCCCCTCCGGTCACCAGTATGCGCCCATCGGCCAGAGGAGCCACGGTTGGGTACCAGCGGTAATCGAGCAGGTTGGGCATTAGCTGCCAGCTATCGGCCACAGGGTCATAAGTTTTTACCTTTTTAGTTCCCGGCCCGTACACCTGCGTATTGGTACCGCCCATAAAAATTACTTGGCCATCAGGAAGCAGCAGCGGTCCTACACAGCCCTGTACAGTGTCGTATCCGGTAGGTGTAGAAACCTGATCTGTAGCTGAATTGAAAAGAAAAGGGTCTTCCGTATCGTGGCAGTAGAAGATCTGGCCATCAGGCAAAAGGATGCCGAGATCGGTGCCTCCCAATGCTTGCGGAGAATTAAGCACTACATTCCACTCTCCGGGGTGGGTTTCTGTCTGTAACAAAAAATCGATGCTGGAAAGGTTGGAAATGATGGACAGGACAGTATCCACATAGTCCATTCCTTCTTTGGCCACACCAAGGGTATAGTTGCCATTTGGGATATTGTTAAAACTATAATTACCCAGAAGGCCACTGCGCGATTCGGCAAAAAAGCTGGTATCGGCATTAAATACCATGAGACGGGCGCCTTCCACGGGTTGAGAAATGCCGCTGGTAAGCGTGCCGCTGAGTGTGTTTTGTGCGCTCAGTCCTATTGCAAAAGTCATCAAGACAAAAAGTAAAATCAGAATTGGGTTTTTCATTTTCTCGAAATTTTATGGATGATGGGGGTAATGAACATGGTGCAACGAATCAATTTGGTCATGATGATGAACCCCATGCCCGTTGAAATGTCCGTCATCGTTGTGATGGTCGCCTCCATGCGGGTTGTGGTGGTGCTGGCCGTGGCCCTGATTTATAAGCAGCGAATCATGATGATGAACAGCATGATCACCATGCTGGTGATTGCCATGGTCGTTGTGGATGCCCTGGTGGGTAGAGGTGCTGTCGTGGTGGTGGTCATCATGCGCATTATTATGTGAATAATTGTGATGATGCTGCCAATACAGGGAATCGTGATGATGGAAAAGGCTGTCGTAATGATGCTTTTGGAAATTGTGCTGGGCATGTACCAGTGAATCGTTGTATTGGCCCATTAGCTGGAAGTTGTTTTCCATACCGGCTGCTGCTTCTTTGTCGGCTGCTGGTAGCTGTATCGATTCATCCTCTGTTATAGGTTCTTGCTTTTGGCAAGCCGCCAGGAACATAAAACCTGAAAATGCTGCGAGTGATAGAATTTTTGTTTTCATTTTAATAGCAATTTTTAGTGATAAGATAATGATTTTATTTCATAAAGCTGGGGCACCTCGGCCTCCCAGCCGTAGGTATCCTTTATTTTTACCCGCAGGGCATCGGCCGGGTGTGCTTCCCCGTGGGTGATGAATATCCGTGAAGGAGCTTCACCCAGTTCACTCATCCAGTCCAGCAGTTCGTCCTGGTCAGCATGGGCAGACAATCCGTGCAGGGCATCTACTTTGGCCTTTATCCGATAGTACTTGCCGTAGATTTTCAGTTCTTCGGTGCCCTCCAGCAGGTGGCGGCCATTGGTGCCCTCCGCCTGATAGCCGGCCAGCAAAATGGTAGTGTTCTCTTTATAACTGTATTGCGTCAGGTAGTTGAGGATGCGCCCCCCGTTTACCATCCCGCTGCCGGCAATTACCACCTTGGGCTTGGTTTCGCGCATTATTTGCACCGTGTCTTTATATGAAGTGGTTACGGTAATATCGCGGCACATCGCATCACAGTCGGCAGCACTCAGCTTGTGCCATTCACTGCTGTGGTGCAGTATTTCCAGCACATTGGCACCCATCGGGCTGTCCAGGTACACCGGGATGTCGGGGATGCGATTCTTCTCCTTCAACTGCCACAGGTAGTACATTAGGAGTTGGGCACGCTCCACGGCAAAACTAGGGATGAGCAGGATGCCATTGCTTTCAATGGTTTCCAGAATATGCTCCGTCAGTCGCTCCATTATATCCTCGTGGATATGCTTGCGGTTGCCGTAGGTAGATTCGATAAAAAGCACGTCCGCTTTTTCCGGCTTTTGGGGCGGGTACAGCAGTGGGTCTTCGCTGCGGCCAATGTCGCCCGAAAACACCAGCAGCTTGCCCTGCACCTCCAGTTCCAAAAATGTGGAGCCCAGAATATGGCCATTGTAACGATGGCGGTAGCGAATATTTTCGCCCAATTCTACCCATTCGTCCAGCGGCTGCTGCCTGAAGAGCGGTAAAGTCTTCTCTACATCCTTCGTATCGTAAAGCGACTTGGCCGGATTGTGCCGCGAAAAGCCTTCTTTATTGGCTCGCTCGGCCCGTTCCTCCTGTATCTTGGCACTGTCGCGCAATATAATTTCCGCGATTTCCAGGGTGGGTGCCGTGCCATACACCGGGCCACGGTAGCCCATCTTCATTAATCTTGGTAAAAACCCGCTGTGGTCCAGATGGCCGTGGGTTAGGATTACCACATCTATGGATCCGGCTTCAATGGGCAGGTAGTCCCAGTTGAGCTGGCGCAGGTTTTTTATGCCTTGAAAAAGGCCGCAGTCCACCAGTATTTTCTTTTCAGTGGTTTCCACCAAATATTTGGAGCCGGTAACGGTGCCAGCCGCTCCCAGGAAGTGGATGTTGATGTTTTCTTTCATAGCTGTTTACCGTAGTTTTTTTAGTTCATTATCAAGATATTCCTGTAGCTTTTCTTTGGCAAGAAGCTTCACCAGGTATTGCTGCACAAAGAGGTTTTCATCCATCCCGGCCGTGGCATATTTTATCAGGGCGTGGTCTTTCTCGGCCACCAGCAACATCCCCACCGGCAGGTTGTCGGTTTTCTCCAAAATGTTTTCCTTGTAAAAGTTGAGGTAGGTGTTCAGCTGCCCGATATCGCTATGTTCAAAAGCACCGATTTTAAGGTCAATCAGCACGTGGCACTTTAGTATCCGGTGGTAAAACACCAGGTCAATAAAGTAATAGGTTTCTCCAATGAGGATGCGCTTTTGGCGGGCCTCCATACAAAAGCCGTTGCCCAGCTCCAGGATGAATTCCTGCAAGTGGTCCAGCAAAGCCGTTTCCAGGTCCGATTCTTCTACCACCTCCTGCGCCCTCAGCCCCAAGAACTCAAAGGCGTAAATGTTTTTGATGATGTCGGGCGGGCTTTGCGGCTTTGTTTTTTGGTGTGCCATTTCCGCCAATTTCTCCGGCTTGGCAGAGAGGCCGCTGCGCTCGTAATACAGGCTGGCAATCTGCCGCTTGAGTTCCCTCACGCTCCAGATACCCTTGATGCACTCTATTTCGTAAAAGATGCGCTTAAGGGGGTCGTCAATTTTTATAAGTTGGGTAAAGGACAGCCTTGTTAAAAGCTTGTCTGGTGGCACTTCCAGATTTTTTCTTTCAGCGGAAAGATTGTCCTCGAATTTTTGGGTCAGTGACCCAAGAATTGAACCTGGCACTAAACTATTGAATCTTTGGGTCACTGCCCCAAGAATCTGCGGATAGCTGTGGTAGAACTGTCTGCACCTTGAAAGCTCTGGGGAGGTCAGTCCTTTGATTTGGATGCTTTTTGCAACCTTGTTCAGCAATTCACTCCCATATTCCGCTCTGTCTGCACCCTGTTGCTCATATTCCACGAGGTGAAATCCGATAAGCAGATTTCTCACGGTGAGTGCCTGGTTCACGGCATTCACCGCCCGCGCCTGCAGATGGTTATGGACCTGTTCAATGGAGGCAATCAGTAGTGGGAAGTCCTTCATAATGTTCCTTTATTTCATTTTTAGTAATCCTCTCCAATTATGGGGACAGCGTCCCCTCTTTCTCTTTTCATACTATCACATTTCCGTACTTCAACTTTTAATATGACACGTGCAAATCCGGTGGTCAGCGACCCCATTTTCAGTGCCCCCCACAGCAGGAAGGAAGAGTTCCATTGTCTTTATTAGCCTCAGTCAAAGCGGTTATGGACTTATACAGAGAGGGATAGTCTTCTTTAATCAACAGGGCTACATTTTTTGTGCTTTCAGGGTCAGAGATTACCATCTCCAGCAATACCTCAAAGGCTTCCTCCAGCTTACGGGGTTCCGTTTCCATTATTTTGTAAAAAGATTCAAAATCAGTGTTTCCCGGTGTTTGCATTTCTTTGGTTTTCATACTTATTTATTTTATGGTTATTGAATATCACACACTCCCCCGGCTTCTTCCAGCACCTTGCGCCTGCGGCTTTCTGTAAGTGCCAATTGGTTCAGGGTTTCGGGCTTTTCGCAAAGCTGCCGGCACAGGATTATTCCACTCTCCAGCAATTGTTGTTTCTCCTTTCTGCTCAGGGTGGTAAGGCAGGTTACCGGATGGCTCCCCGTCTCGCTCACCCATTCTTTCAGGGCATTGTTAAAAGGATAGTCCCAACTGAGCAGGTAGAGCCCCACACACTTTCCGTACTGAATGGCATCAGAGGTAAAGCGGGTGTTGGTGGCTACCCAGCCCTGGTGAAAATTGATGTTATGCCCGGGCTGCTCGAGCCAGGCGGCTTCCACATCCTTAAAGCGCGACTGGATGTAGAGCGGTATTTTCACATCGCAGCGCCTGCCCTGGCTACTGTGAAATTTGCACTCCACCATAAAATGTGCTTCACCCTTTATCGCTATCACATCCACCTCGTGCTGCACACAATGTCCTTGCACCAATTGGCCGGTTTTGGTTTTAAAACCCTTTGCATTCAGCAGTTCGGCCACAAACAGCTCAAAGGGAAAGCCGGTGGGGCCAAATTCAAACAGTGCTTTTTTAAGATTGTAGCGCGCAGCGGACGGACGGGCCTTTTTGCGCAACAGCGAAAAGGCTTTTTTATAGATTTCTTTGGTGGAAATACCTTCGTAAAGAATGCCTTCCACTTGTGTCACTACTTGGTCAATCACCTTGTCAGCTGCCCCGGAACGTTTCAAAGACAGCCGCAATTTTTCCCCGTCAAAGGGTGCTGATTCACCGGAATATTTTGTTATAGTTATTTGTTCCTGATTTTTCATGTCAGCGTTATTTCATTTTCGTTTGAAACGCCTTCCTCAAAGCAATCCAGATTGAAAACCGCTGCATTCATTCCGGGGTTGTCACCGCCCGAAGTGAAAATGCCGATATGTTTTATGTGCGCTTCCATTCTTTACAGTTCTTCTTCCACGCTTCCGCAGTTCACCATCTTCGCCCCGAAATAGGGGTTTTTTATTTCTTTGGTTTCGGAAATCCAATAAGCGCCCTTACCATCAAAAGCCATTGGGCAGTAAGTGGCATATAGCTCCATATCGTCCTTCAGGGCATAGCTTTTTACCGTGCAATACACGATTTCAGAAATGTGGCTGAAGTAGGAGCGCTTTTCTTCTATGTCCTTTACGTGCTGCATTTCGGCCAGCTTGGAAGTGTAGAGCGAGGCATGCTGCTCCCAAGCCTTTTTGCCGTCCCCTTTCAGCAAGCGGCCGTCCACGGCCTCTACTTTTCCGGCCATCTCAGCGGCTGCCTTATCGGCTGCGGAAAGGTTGTCCTTGACCAAGGCATTTTTCATTTCCAGGTAGGCGTTTACCACTTCTTTCAGTTGAAGGTTCGCGGCCGCTCCCGCCTGGTAAGGATCATCGAGGATGATAATGTCCCGGTGGGCAAAATTGTCGCGGAAGGATTCGTGCTGGCGGTGCATATCTTGTTCATTTTCCATCTTCGGCTGGTCTTCTTCCATTTGGGAGAGGTTTTGGCTCTGTTCAGCGCCCATTTCCTCGTTTTGTTGATTGCCTTTGCAGCCGCCTAGAATGGCCACGGCGGCAAAGGCGGTGGACATTAAAATCAGTTTCATCGCTTTCATAATCATTTGTTTTTAAAGGTTTAAATCAGTCAGACCTGTGCAGTACAGGTGGGTTTTCTTTTTTATTTCTCTTTCGGGGGATAAATGCTGGTACTCGGCTTTTATACTCTTTAAATTTCTGCCCAAATTTTTTGGTCAGCTCCCGTTCTTCCCGCATGGACAACCGGTAATAAACGATCATCAAAACCGGCCACATGGCCAGCGTAATGAGGGTGGGCCACTGGATTAAAAAGCCAACGGTGATGAGCCACATCCCCACGTACTGCGGGTGGCGGATATGTTCATAAATCCCCTGGGTTACCATTTCGTCCTCCTTTGCATCGTGTATCAGCTTCCAGCCTTTGTAGATGATATAGAAACCAAAAAAGATAATACCATTGGTTATAACATGCAATAGGATCATTGCCAATGTACTCTTGGAAATACCTAAAAACACGAGCACCAAATGGCCGCTTGAATGTGAAAAGGGATCAAGCACTGGATAGCTGCTGCCCAACCACCCGGTAAGAAAATAAATGGTGAGCGGAATACCGTACATCTCTGTAAAGAGTGCCGCGATAAACCCAATAAACAGCCCCATTGACCGCCATTCAAATTTCTTATTTGGTTTTACAAAACTGAATAACAAAAACAGTACAATGAGGATGCTGAACAGTACTACTGTCCACAGTCCGTAGGCAAACCCACCTGTGTCAACTCCGTGCATAATTTTAGGCTTTAATAATTTGTTACTGCTCTAATTCGCAATTTTTTGATTGCATCATCGCTTCTACGATACGGGCATATTTTTGACCGAGTTCCTCCCTGCACCAGTCAAGTAAGGCCGGTTCATCCTTACATTGTAAATCTCTTACGGCCTTTCTCAACTCTTTGCGCAAAAGGCTTTCATCAAAGCTTACTTTGATCAGGATCGTTTCATAATATTCAAGTGAGTTCATATCATTGCTTTTTACTTTCTTGCTTTATAAGTCATATAATTCTCCTCAGATTTAAAATACCCAACGGTGCCATCATCCTTGAGGAGCACAATGTAGGCTTCGGTCTTGTCCACTTTTTCGCCCGTAAGTGGGTCGGTGCCGATGCGGGCAGTTTCCTGTTCATTCAGAGTTTTCACGCACATTTGGCAGCAGCCATAGTAGGTTTTATCATTTACTGGCACAGGGATCTGGTCCTTGGCCATATAGGCATCATTCACCATGCACACCTGTTTCGTGGGTACGTGGTCGCCTACGGCATAACTACCCGTATTACTTTGGGTATGCATTTTATCCTGCTGTTCCATTTGCTCCGCACTTACTCCACTATCCATTTCAGTCTGGTGTTCTTCCATTTGGGAATGATCGTGTCCTTTTTCGGCCTCCATTTCCTCGTGGTGTTCATGGTCATGGTCGTCATGCTCACTTTGTGGATTGCCATTGCAGCCGCCCATAATAGCCAGGGCAGTAAAGGCCGTTGTCGTTAAAATTGATTTCATTGTGTTCATACTGTTGTTTTTTTAAGATTAGAATTACTTGAGATAAAATCCGGTGTTTTACCATAAAACCGGTTGAATACCATACAGGCCGTAAGGTCGCCCGTAACGTTTACCGCGGTGCGGAACATCCCCAGAAGCCTTTCCACACCAATAATGATGATGATGCCTTCGGCAGGAATCCCAATACTACTGAGCACCGAAGCCAGAATCACCACGCCACCTCCCGGAATAGCCGGGGTACCAATAGAAGCCGCCACAATGGTAATCACCACTACGATGATGTTAAGCAAACTCATTTCCAGCCCGTAAGCCTGGGCAATAAACAAGGTGGTAACGGTTTGGTACAAGGCAGTACCATCCATATTAACCGTGGCTCCGATAGGAATAATAAAATTGCTGATGGATTTGTCCACCTTGAGGTCTTCCTCAGCTGTTTTCAGAGACAGGGGCATTACTGCTGCCGAACTGGTAGTGGAGAAAGCAAGTAACTGTACGTCCCTGATTTTACGCAAGAAATGAAAGGGATTACTTTTTGCCAACACCGCAACGAAAAGTAAATAAACGACCACAAGAATGGCAAGCCCGGCCAGCACCACCAATACATAGTAGGCCAGTCCGGCCAGTGAACTCAATCCCACACTTGAGGTCAGCTGTGCCATAAGCCCGAATACGGCTATGGGCACCAGCTTCATTGCCCATTTTACCACCGTCATACAAATTTCCTGAATGGCACTGAGCAGCAGTTTTACCGGGCGCAGTAAATTTTCAGGCAGAGCCAGGGTAGCCACGCCAATGATGATGGTAAAAATCACGATGCTCAGCATTTCGCCAGTCACCATAGCGGCCAACGGGTTTTCGGGCAAGAGGTTGGATATGGCCCCGGGGATGCTGTTAAAGCCAAAAGAGAGCTCGGCCCCGCTGCCCGCAGTTCCGGCCAGTTGCTCAGCGTGTTCGGCAGCGGCTTGCTCGTGCAGGTAGTTGCCCGACTTAAAAAGGGTGGCCAGTACCGTACCTATGGTAACCGAAATGGTGGTAGTGCCCACAAAATAAAGCAAGACACCGCCCCCCAGTTTCTTCAGGTTTTCCTTGTCATTGCTAGCAATGCCCGTGATGATGGATGCCACGATCAGCGGTATCATAATCATCTGCACCAACTTGAGGAAAAGTATGCCCGGAAGGGCCAACCAGTTGCCCAGCACATCGGCCGTTTCTTTGCTCACCCAACCGTTTTGTGGGCTTAGCAACAGGCCAAATCCCACACCCAGAAACAGGGCGATGATCACTTTCAGCCACAGCCGGTTTTCCACCAGGTTTTGCAGGTAGGTGTTGAGTGATTTGAGGGTTTTTATTTCGGTATCAAACATGGGCTTCTTTTTGTTTCACTTTCCACCGGAAATCACACACTTTGGTTCCTCCTGCAATACTTCCGCTTCGTTCTAGCTTAGAATCCCACATTTCAGCCAACGGATAATCCAATGCACACCATGTTTTTGTACAAAATTCCGACAATCCTTTTGTCTGGAAATATTCTGCAACAGGGCATTTTAAACAGTCAAACCCAACTACATTATTTCCTGCCTGCACATCTTTCCATTGGTATGAAGGACTGTTAAACGGAAATGCCCTGAACAACCTTGTGGCTTTTAATAATCTGGCATAACCACCTTGATTACCCCATCCCGCCAGCCACCATGAGAATCGTCCCATTTTCTGATAGACCTCCCAAGCAATGTCATAAAAGAGTTGTGTGGTTATTTCTTCACTTTTTCCTCTTGCTGTTAATTCCTGATAAAATCCGGTGGACATGGCAGACAAGTGAATCATGAGAGAACCTCCAAACGTAGGCATGGCTTGGACTTCCAGTTTTAAAAGTAAATAGCGCTTCCAATAGCCTTGAAGAATATCATGCACTTCATTGCTATTGAAATGTGGTGCAAGAGCATTCTTAGCCGCTTTCGCTGCCTGTATTTTAAACCAGTATAGTATTAATGTCCTCATCTTATACTTAAACTTTTATTGGTTTTGTTAATGGATTTTTCAGCACTTTCTTCTATTCCTGTAAGTGCCCTAATGGCATCAATGGTTTCAGGGATTACAATGGCCTGATTGTCCACCAGATAAGCATAGAACAGCTCATCGCCTTCCACTTTCAGCATATCCTTCCACAGAGCGACTTCGTACATATCGCCCCAGGGGCGGCCCATATCGAGGTACTTTTCCTTTACCGTGTTGTTGGAAACCAGACCATCTGAGTAATTTATAAATGTGATGCGGGTGGAGGCATTAAAAGCTTCCAACACCTCATCTTTAGTGGCTTTGCGGGTAAGGCGCACGTGCCAGTAGTGCAGATGGCTCAGGGTTTCGGGAACTTTTACGGCCATAGTTACCACATCCAGTTCGGGATCCACACTTTTGGCATCCGGCCCCTGATGACTGGGGATGTCTTTTTCGGGAACGAGCGTATTCATGATGCCACCGAGGTGGCTTTCCCACGGATCGGTAGCTCTTCGCAGCAAAGTTCCACGAGCATTTTCTAACAGATCCGCTTTTTTTAGAGCGGTGAGCGTGCGTAATATGGACGTTGTATTGCAGGAAACCACCCGTGTACTTTCTCGGTTTAGAGCAGAAGCATAATTATTTTCCGCGCTAAAGGAATGCCCGGTGGTTTCGTGTTTTTCACCTCCTTGTAGAATAAATTTGATTTTACGGGCTTTATATGTTTCTACATTCTGAGCTGCAATCTTCTTTGGTGTACAATCCACCACCAAGTCAGCTATATCTAAAAGGTTGGCCATGTTACCTGCCAGGGGAACTACTGCCTGCCCCATGCTATCTTTTGCCGCATCAGTAGCAGCATATACGGGATATCCTTTGTTTACCGCAGTTTGTATCCGCCAGTCGTTGATCACATCACAAACTCCGGCTAATTCCATATCATCTTGCATAGCGATTGCATCGGCCACTCTTTTGCCAATTACGCCATATCCGATAAGTGCTATTTTCTTCTTCATGATATCATTGGTGTTTAATTGAGGTATGAATATTATTTATGTTGGATAACCCGAATACGACCAGTACAAAACTTTGCCCGATCTCCATGATCACCAAGAGCTTGGCAGGAGTAGTTAATGGTACTATGTCACCATAACCAATGGCGGCAAAGGTGACTACACTGAAGTAAAAGAATTCGAACAAAACACTTAGATAACCGAGGCTACCTGACGTTTTTAAGCCTTGAAAGGATGCTCCGTTGGCGGCAGCAAGGCAGCTATAATCAGCGGCATAGGAGAATATGATCAGTATTACCAGCATACCAAAAATCCAGAGCAATTGCGCAAAAGAATGACATTGTTTGATAGACTTATTCACCTGCATGAAAGTGAAAAATGTAAAATATATGCTTTTAATAAGTGCGAACAAGACCACCAAGTAGGGCACCCACGCAAGATCATGCTCAACAAACTGCATGAGGTATATATAAATGACTGCCACTAGCGCCACCAATATCAATGATGGACTTATGCGTATAAGTAATTGCTTCAAAAACAATCCTGTTTGTGTTTTAAATGTCATGGATTTACTTGTTGAATATTACCTTTATTAGTGCTTACAAATGCCCTTCCAGTATTCATGTACAAATCTTATTTTTAAACCACATATTTATCCCAAAGGCCATAGCTTTCTTTGATTGTCCCTTTAGGAAAAGATAAGGCCATAACAATTATTCCTGCAAGACTACTGCTCAAAGTAAGTGCCATCATGCTATCTTCTATCAACCACGGCATCACTGCCATTGCTAGACCTAACAATACGTTGAAATAGCGAAAGCTTCTCAATACTTCAGCCATTGCTACTACAGCAAAAACGATCACAAGAGCTCCTCCCAAATGGTTCAAGTTTGCAGCAGATGTTTCAATTCCTATCCGAAAAACGAACGGGGAAATCATCAGCCAAAGTCCAATAATTACAGAAACTGTTAACTGCCAAGGAGCAGTCATTCCCCATATGGATGATTTAAAAACCTTCCACGGGCTATCAACAAATGTTGCCAATTCAGGGGAACGCTGATCGTTTTCAGTAGAAAGTGCATCACCACCTTTCCAAAATACTTTCCATAACGAATCCCCTTTTTGTTTTCGTTGCACCATATGTTGCCACATGGCAATAACTTCATCAATTTGTAAAGGAATCATGGGAAGCATTATAATGGCAGAAAACAGGCAAAGGGCACACCAAGCACCTACAGTAAGTGGCTGGGAAATCACTAAGAATATACTCACAAAACCTAGTGGAATGACTAAAAAACCAAAAAACGTAACCATCCAGGGCATGGTACGCCATCGGGAAGTACCCCCCATAAATCCCATCAGAAATTCCAGGGTATAGGCGACTGTACCCAAGGCAGCATCTGAAATAGGCCAGCTATGCGACATTTCGGAGTTCAAAACGTTTAAAGTACCTTCACCAAAGAACGGATCCCAGGCAGTATCTACATAGCCCAACTGAAATGCGCCCAAATAGCGGGAAGCCAACCATCCTATAAATGCTAGGCCAATCATAATAGCGCGCTGAGACCAGCTCGAGGGATTATAACTCCAACCAGTAGGTACATTCCCACCCATTTTCATAAACATGATCATATTGGGCATGCCGGGTATGAGGATAGATAAGGCAATAATTAAGGCTCCAACCATAGTGCCGTTATAATAAGCTACAGCGGTCGGCGCCCAAAAAAGTAGCGGGGCCATGCTGATCCAGATTCCAATAAAGCAAATAATCCAAACACTATATGGCCGGTTGGGCTTCAGGGCTCTCCAACCAAAAATAACCAGCAACACTCCACTGATGATGTCGCTCCAATACATAGCAGCAATACGATCAACAAGCGACAACCAGACAGGTCTTCCTCCGGCAGGTGCAACCACATTCTTTCCATAATCAAAAGTGAGTGGTGAGGCGATCATCCAAAAACCTAACAATACAATGGCCCAGTAGACCCAAAGCGTTTGTTTGTGGTGATCCTTCAACATTGTCATGCGATCATCCGCACTCATCTTCATGGTACCCATGTCCATATCCATTTTCTCATGACCTTTTTTGTGTTCGTGACCCTCCATATCCATCACTGGTCGGGTAACACCACGTGAGCCCATACCTTCCATTTTGTGTGCTGACATTTCGTTTTTAGTCTCCTCTTTTTTTACAAGGGTCATGCCGCATTTAGGACATTTGCCTGCTTGATCACTTACGACCTCAGGGTGCATAGAGCAGGTGTATTGTGCCTTTTTTGAAGATTTATGCTCCTCACCCTGAGGGGACTTTGAGGACGGGTCATTATTTTTCATGATACGGTTGGTTTAAGGTGAATGAATCTTCAATTCTTATTATTTATTCAAATTATTCTCTCTATAAAATTTCTCTGGATTGGCCTTTAAGTTCTCAACCATTTTGGGGAGGGTATCTCGCAAGCCGTGTTTGGGTTTCCATCCCAACAGCTTTTTAGCCTTGGAGCTGTCCATTTCAAAATGGTCGTTGGCGAGGTCGATCATCCAGGGTTTTATAAAAGCTTTACCAACAAGGTTTTGCATAAATGCGCCTACTTTAGCAAACCACTTTGGAATATGGATAATAGGAGATTTTTTACCATCAATTGCTGTACTGATAATATCCTGTAATTCCTGATAAGTCAGTGTCTCCTCATCTCCAATATTCAATACGACTTCCTTTGGGAGGTCATTCCTTTTTTCCACGGCAAGGACCATCGCATTAATGACATCATCTCGATGCACAAAGGTGCTTCCATGTGCTGTATTAGCTGGATACAATCGTGCTGAAATTTGCTTTTCATAGATACGCTGTAGCTGATTGGTAATGGGGATAGAACTGCCCTCTTCACTGTATACGCCAGCTATGCGCATCATCACGACAGGAATTTCACCCCTTTTTTCATGCATCACTTTTTCGGTCGTCACTTTAGATTTCGGATAATCCCATTTAGGTTCCAAAGGTGATTCTTCTGTGATAAGCACGCCAGGAGAGGAAGGTTTGTACACCAGCATACTACTAGAAAAAATGAACTGCTCTACTTCAAAGTCCTGTAAGTATTTCAGCATCCGCTCAGTACCTTTTACCGTCACTTTATCATACAGATCAGAGGGTTCACCTAAGAAATCATAATATGCCGCCAGGTGTACAACCGCGGCTATTTTATTACCATAGGCGTAGCGGAGTCTTTTGAATGCGAAGGCCATTCGGTCATCGCTGGTGAGGTCCACGCATACACATTCTGCTTCTACTGGCGGAAAAGGATAGCCATCCTTATCAAATCCAACGACACGGTATTTTTCAGCAAGCTTATGAATTAAAGCTGAGCCTAACATTCCACTGCTACCTGTCACAATTATAACTTCCTTGTTGGTATTTCGGTCTCCCGTATCAGCGTGCGAATTCTTATTTTGCAAATTTTTGTTGCTTGTTTCCATTACTAAATTTTGTTAAAATCTGATTTCAATCCTTAATATCTAATCGGTATGAAATATATTATTGAGCTGTATAGCCACCATCTAATGTGTAATAAGAACCTGTTACAAAAGAAGACTTTGAAGCACTTAACCATAACACTAATTCGGCAACTTCTTCGGCAGTTCCCAACCTGCCAATGGGGTGAAGCCCAGCTAATGAATTTATAGTGGCTTCATCGAGTGTATCGGTCAGTAATGGAGTATTGATATATCCCGGTCC
>Ga0136589_1000541_pt1 | contig 18997 bp, 14 predicted proteins | sample AntRauMFilla3764_FD_104640 | JGI IMG/M metagenome (GOLD analysis project Ga0136589, IMG submission 104640) | Saline lake microbial communities from Rauer Islands, Antarctica - Metagenome Filla 3 #764 | ecosystem: Environmental > Aquatic > Non-marine Saline and Alkaline > Saline | place...
ATGGTGGAATATCCGGCCCTGCCATCGACGGTGGACTGTGGGGGAGTTGTCGGATTCATCCTGACCCTGAAAGGTCAGGTATTCTCCTTGATTCTGTATAAACAACACCAAACAAATGGTGATTCAATGCCAGAGAACGAACAGATTAGTCGACGGGCACAACTTCGCGCCTTACTCCGCGTTGCAAAGTATCGCCCGAAACTGACTTTCGCAATTATTGTTGGCGGTATCTTTGCAGCCTTGCTCGATTAATTGTTGGTAATACGATTTCTTTATTCAGTCTGTAGCGTGAATACTTTCCACCCGATTCAACTCTGTTCATGTGTATACTCACAACCAAGATTAGTCCTTCTGCTGTGTTTCTGGGACTGCTCGACGAGTGGTTTGACGCGTAGTTCACCGAACCCATATCGGGAGTGCGAGCCAACTCTGTGGAGTCCATTCTTCGCGGTCTCTACCGGTCGGTCACCCAGATACTTCACGACCTGCCCATGATCGACCGTCTGGAGGCGGAACACTTCGCGCTGTTCGAGGATTTTTTCTTCGCGAGTTCGGAGGTCATCGCGGGTTTCGGCCCACCACCACGGCACTGGTTGGTCGTTCGCTTTGGGATACTCCGACTGTAGGACGAACGGAGTCACAATCTCGATGAGGTATGTTTCTGCGCCTTTGAGTCGCGAGTAGTCCAGTTCATCGAGGTCGACCAGTTGGGTGTCTTTCAACTCGACCTCGCCGTAGCCGTAATTTCGCTTGCCGCCGAACTGGAGACGCTCCAGGACAGCCTTGCCGAGTGGGAGTACTGCTGGATCATCGGCGTGCAAGTAGGTGTGAACGTACCACGTCGTCGTCTGATGACATCCTCCTCGTCATAAACGGCGAGGTTTCCTCGCGCTGGGGGGTACCGCTTACCCACCCACAGAGGCAACTTGCGGGTTCGTATGCTCCTCGTCGGGACGGTGAGAGTGTGATGACTCCAACCATTCGTGGTTGTCCCACTTGAGGCATACAGGCCGTGCCATCGACCGTGTTACCGTCGTCTGCCGTTGACGAGACGCGTCGCGTCTCGTTCGCCAGCCAGAACTCTTTGAGTTCTGGTGACGCCGAAGGAACGTCCCGGATGCTGTGAGATCGGCGTGACCCTCGAAGCCACATGGACACGTCAGCGTATCTCTGTGACGCGTCGTGTCATCTGTTGAACCACAGTTCGGACACTCTTGACTCGTCCACGCTTCCGACCGAACCTCGACCGAGATACCGTACTCCTCGGCGGTACACACCAGCCGCTTGATGAACGCCCGGAACGCCCAGAAATTGTGCGTCTTCGCGTTCGTTTCAACTGACCAGTGTGTGTCGAGCACGTCAGTTAAGGCCCCAACGTACACTGTCGAAACGCCTTCGTCGTAGAGGCGTTCGATGAGGTCACGAGCGAGCGCGTCTTGGGCGTGGTCACGTCGCTTTGTGCGCCGGTCGTACAACCGGCGGATGCGGTGACTGCTGTATCGACCTTCTTCTAAGATTGATTGGAGTCGGGCGATTTCTCGTGTCGTCTCACGGAATCGCTTGAACAGGGCGCGTCCTTCATACAGGTATTGCTTGCCTGTCGTGGTTGTACAGGCGACGAGGTTGTTCGCACCGATGTCCAGAGCGGCTTCTTCTGAAGCCAGTGGTTGTGCCAGTCGAGAATGGTCTTCGTTGATTGTGACTGGCTGAAAGGCCCTGAACGATTGTGCTTGCTCGTCGTAGAACAACCCTAACCGACCCTGCTTGTCGTACTCCTTCCAATTGGGTTCGCCCCGAACTTCGAGGCGGAGGCGTTCGCGGTATCTAAGCCCGTATTCGTCTTTCAGATCTTGGCCGACGAGAATTTCGAGTCGGGAGTAGTCGCCCCACTCGACGGAGTACGACGTGTTGCGAATGTACGTCCGAAGCTCGCGTCCATCGGCTTCGTTGCCCCAGAATCCGGGCTTGCCGTTGGCTTCGTTCTTGTCTTGGAGCGCGAAGAACGACCGCCACGCTTCGCGGTTCTTGCGTTCGATCTGTTGGACCGTCGACGCACCGAGAACGCCGCCGTAGCGACCTCGGTACTCACTGATTTCCCAGACGTCTCCGTTGGGATCGGCGTAGGCGATCGTCGACGTTCGTAGTTGATCTCATTCCACAGTGCTGCAGAAGCATCCAACAGACGGCGTATCAGCTCTTCGTCTTCATCTGACTGTGGTACGACGACGAATTCGTTAGTACGCTTCATAATCAGCCCTGTAGATCTTTGTGATCGAGAAAGTCTTCGCAGTCGTGGTTGGTGATGCGTTCGGGCAGTCCGACCGCACCACAGACCAGACACTCTTTGAGTTCTGTACCGCCGCTGGCTGGGTCGCTAGCGGTGCCTTCTTTTGGTTGTGAGTTTGATTCTGACATGGTTCTTGGTGCTCCGAGAAACACGGTCGGGTGCTGGAACACCCGTCAATTTCTTGATTGGAGAAAAAATCAAGACAGTGATTGGTTCGGATGGGTACACCCAATGGATGCACACGCCCCGTATGAAGCACCCGAGGAGTATCAGCAACAGTATTTGAACGAATCAGTCCCACGGCGTAAGTCTCAGAAGCTAGCTAGTGCTGCGACACATCATCCAGAAGAATTGAGTGATGCTGAATGGCAACTCCAGCAGAAGCTCTACAACGCAGAATGTCGGTACCTTGACGATCAGATCAAACGGCTCCTGCAGTCACTCTCCAAAACTGAGAAGGAAAATACGATAATCGTCTTTACTGCTGACCACGGTGAAATGCATGGTGAACATGGTCTCGGGGGCCACCCACAGCAGTTCTGGGAAGAAGTCCTCCACGTACCCTGTGCTATTGCCGCTCCAGATTTAAGTTCGGAAACAATTGACAGACAGGTAGCTCTTGTCGATCTCCCCCCGACAATTCTTGATGCTGCTGGCAGTCAGATACCAGAAAACTGGGACGGCTATAGTATCTTACCTACGGACAACGACCCATTTGAACGTGAGCATGTGTTTGTTGATGTAGAACCGGACCTCAACAGAAATCATGCAGGTGTTCGTCATGCGACAAACTGGAAGCTCATGCGACACGACGACAACGGAGAGCTATTGCTGGATCTGAACACAAATCCCGACGAGAATCCCAGTGAGGAGAAATCGACTGACGCTACTGATCAATACCAGAAGTTGACAACGGCCCTTGAAAACCATCTTGACGAAATGGAACGTCGACGTCAGGGTGAAGTTACGGGCATCGAAGACAAAGAGATGATCGAAGATCACCTGAAGGAACTTGGATATCTTGAGTGAACCACGTCTCGATAAACGAAGATTCAAAATTCCGGCTTGAGGATCTCGGATATCTCCAATGACGACATTTATGTGCTGACTCGCACTAATTACAAATAAGTCAATGTGTGGCATCTCGGGTATCTATTCGCGTATTTCCTCTCCAAACCTCAGCATTCTCGAACAAATGAATGATTGTCTTGAGCATCGTGGGCCAGATGAATCCGGCTACTACCAAGATGGCCCAGTCGGATTTGCCCATCGTCGGCTCAGTATTATCGGTGTTGAAACAGGACAACAACCGATTTTTAACGAGGACGGTTCTATTGCCGTCATCTTCAACGGTGAGATCTACAACCACCAACAACTTCGAGAAGATCTCTCGCACACTCACACCTTCACAACTGATACCGATACTGAAGTACTCGTCCACCTATACGAGGAATACGGATCTTCGTTTGTCGAACAACTCCGTGGTATGTTCGCATTCGCACTGTGGGATGCAGATGCACAGCAACTCCTGCTTGCTCGTGATCGCATGGGAATCAAACCACTCTTCCTTGCCGATGATGGTGAAACGATCGGGTTTGCCTCGGAACTCCCTTCGATTCTTGAATCAAATATTGACCACGGTGGCCTTGATCAACAGGCAGTCTCGGAGTATTTTGCGTTCGGTCAGATTCCTGCTCCACGGACGATATTCACGAATATACGCAAACTCAATCCCGGCGAACTCGTCGTTATCGGCGAGAACGGTCGTACGCACGAACAGTACTATACACCAAACATTGTAGATCGAAACCCTTCATTCGAGCAAGCAGCCACTGAGCTCCGAGATCGAGTCGACACCGCTATCGAAAAGCGATTGATGAGTGACGTTCCGTTAGGTGCGTTCTTGAGTGGAGGAATCGACTCAAGCATTGTTGTCGGAACGATGGCCGATTTGATGGATGAGCCGGTACGAACGTTCACTGTCGGCTTCGAACAATCACTGTTTGATGAGTCGTGGGCAGCTCGTGAAGTCGTTTCGTATCACGGCACCAACCACACCGAATATACAGTCACTCCAGATGAGGTTCGAGACGCCATCCCGACTGTGTTAGATCGACTTGGAGAACCGTTTGCAGATCAGTCATTGCTCCCAACATATATTGTGTCTCGTGAAACGAGTAAGGATGTCAAAGTCACACTTTCAGGAGACGGAGCAGACGAACTCTTCGCAGGCTACAGCAAATATCGCGGGGAATACTACTCTAACTACTACCGACACCTACCCAAGACGCTTCGAGATAATCTTATTTCTCCGGCAATTAACCGACTAGAAGCATCCCGATCTGGACGCCGTGGTGAACTCATCCGCAAAGCACAGAAATTCCTCCGGGGAGATGACGATGATATTATTAACCGCCATTTTGAGTGGAACCGAATTCTTTCTGCAGATACGACCCATTCGCTTCACGTCGAGAACCCCATGGATGCTGGGCACAAACGAATGGCTACAGAACATCAAACACAGAAGTCAGTCTTACCTCTCAGCAGGCATGACGATATGTCTCGAATACTGGCCGTTGACACGCGATTTGGACTTCCAAATCAGATTCTGCATAAAACAGATCTTGCAAGTATGTACAACTCACTTGAAGTGCGTGTTCCTTTCCTCGATACCAGTGTCGTCGAGTATGCACTCTCGCTCCCGAGTGAATACAAGATCACTCAGACTGAACAAAAGCGTGTTTTGAAACATGCTTTCGAAGACCGGCTGCCAGATTCAATCTTGCAACGCGACAAACAGGGCTTCGATATGCCAATCGGTGAATGGTTCAAAAATGAACTTGCTGACGAGTTTCGTGAGACTGTCACTGATATGAACACGGATCTCATCGATAACAAAGACGTGTTGGCAGTTTTTGATGACCATCGATCTGGAGCTCGCGAGCATGGGAAATTCCTCTGGAGTGTCTATGTTTTTGCCCGTTGGCACAACCGGATGGTCGATTCCGGTGTGCTTACCCCCTCGTCATAGGATATGTATGCTCAGATACCAACACATCCACGTACTCCCTGAAGCTGCCGGACGACAAACGTTGCACTAGCGAGCGAATACAAGACTAACCCAACGAACGACGCGAGTACCGCCAGTAGGACCCCGATATCAGTCCCCCAATTAAGCGAGACCACCATGATGATAAAACAAGGGAGAGTCCACCCTTGCCACTCGTGTTGATACGTAGCCAACCGCTCGGGGGTCGGCTCAGGGAGTCTTGACATGGGCAGCGACCACAATCCCTCGCGTCCAGACGTATCGGACCCAGACTGAACAGTTACAACAGATCCAGGAGAAACGGCAACTGGAAGATCCGTTTTTGTGGATTCGGATAGAGCCGTCCACCGATCGACTGGTTCGGCGAGCCGATACTGACTCTCCCGACCGCTGTCGTCGATCGTAATGAAGCCGACTGCTGCAAGTATCTCAAACCGGCGGCGTGCGGTCTCAGCGGTAGCAGTCCATCCAATTTGTGATTGCATATCCGACTGCGTAAATGTCGTTGTGCCACTCAAACTATACTGGGACAATATGTGGTAGGCGATCGTATACACATCCGGTTCGTCGAACGGCAAGACAGGATAATCGTCTAACCGTGAGACAAGTTGTGGAGCAGCAGTCGAAAGTCGTCTGTAGGCTTCGTCTGCGGTGACCATGCTGTAACATACATATACATAAGATCTTATGAATGTTGTCCACACCTCGCAGAATCGAACTACAAACAAACCACCATATAAAAGTAACTCAAATATGGCTGTCTGAGTAGTCGAATTTCAGCCACGACCAATCAAATACCACCCCATGTGGGCACTGAGTGATGCCCAAACTACTCACCACTCGACGACACAGCCAGCCTTGGCAAGTAACCCCGCCCACCGTTGTAACAGACCAAATTACAGTGGTCACTACAGATGCACACACGACCGCCCAAAGGCCCCCGAGGAGGACTGCACACGGATGTCTATAGACAACAATACAACATCCCAAGACCGCTCACAACCAACAGATAAGACACTCAAAAGCCCGCCAACGGGTGCCAAAAATACAAAGGTAGTCCTCGGCGCAGGCGTCCCTGGGCGGCGGCGACAATACTCAGTCCGAATAATTGTCCCGCCTGAGAAATTCACCAACAGAGAATTCGACGGCGAGAACGAAGGTGCACTTGTCCAGATCATCAAACAGGTCCAGTCGAAGGCCAATGTCAAACAAATAGAGATACTAATACATCCCTCGCCGATCGGGCTGGTGATCAATCTACATGGTATCGCACGCGGGATTGATGGCCGGTCGGTAAATCAAGCAGGACTCGAATCGTTTGATGCCGGGATACACGCAGGCGTTCAGAATAATCTCGTCGCCGCAGCCAAAGAACTCACAAGCGGCCTCGGAATCGAAACAGGAACCTTAGATCTCGATCCCGTAGGGATCTCACCAGTGACGACCTCTCGACTCCTGTTGGGCGAAGACGACCAGATAGGCCACCAGTCGAACTTCGATTCGAACCCACTCGAAGAGACACTCACGGAACTGAAGGCCAACCACGAGCCCTACATCTACCAATTTATTGTTGGCGGCAGCGGCGGCACCGATGGCTACCAAGGCACAGCGAGGCTAGCACCGTACAATCCACAATACACCCACAATGGCGACCATGGGTTCGCGAAGCTGGTCGACCAAGGCAGCCCAGTAGATCTTGCAAACGCGTTTTCACATCTGAATCTCACATCCAACCACCAACTCGATACCAGCGAAGTCTTCGACATCGAATACATCAACCGTATCGGCAGTGGTGTCGACGCCGAAGTCGGGTACAATTATGTCACCAAAAACCAGTATCGGACAGGCTACCACATCAGACGAGAGGCCGACAGCCTCCGCGAACTCATACTCGGGACACGCGAATACGTCGGGCTGCTCAACGGAAACGCAAGCACACACAACAGCAGGTACGAAGAGTACAACAAATACGGCTGGTTCTCGATCGAGCCCGGCCAACTCCCATTGTTCAGTCTACTTGTTCCCCTGCAGATGGAGACCAACCCCTGGCTGCTGCTCGACGGACGGTCGGCACCCATCTTCGATACTGACGACGTCATCCGCAAAATCGGGGAGCTACCACAAGGCCTCGGAACCCAGCGAAACGGTACTTCAGGATCCACGTCGGGAGTCGTCAACGAAGGGTCCTTCTCCCATCAGGAGTTTGTTGAATTCCTCGATCGCTATTTCACTGAACAGGGCGATACCATCATGATCGTCAACCAGAACACGGATTCGGTGCCTGATCTGTGGCTCTTCGCCGAAGACGGCGAGATCGTCACCCTCGATAAACCAGTTGACTCGAAGCGGGTCCCGGTCGAAGCCGAATACAAAAACAATACGAAACCAGCCGGGACACTCACCAATGCCGAACGCGCAGTCGCCTGTGGCCAGCATGCTGTATTCGCCTACCAATCAAAAGATGCCGCAGAAACAGGATGTGAGACGCTCTATCAGGCCTACCGTGGACAAACAGAGTTCGGAATCTGGCTGTACAACGACAGCGACTCGATTACATGTGAAGACGGACGAACGCCTGTCGTAGAGGGCCCCGCAAAGACAACAAGGGCAGTCTGGGAGATCAATGCTGCTGGCACCAAACGACTCAGTGTCGGTGAGACCGTCGTGACGACACTCGATTCAAATACAGCACTCACAGATGGTGACTACGACTACTACCACCGTGAAGACGGCACCACACACTACATCGAGACCGAAGACGGAGACATCGTCGCAGAGTATACGAACGATGACGCGTTCAAAGCCAACTGGACAAAAATTGCGCGGCCCTTCCATACGGCCGACTACCACTACGGACAGCATACAACGGTCCTCTATCGGAGTGAAACAACTGATACTGGCATCGAGGAACTGAAGCGTTACTCACACACGCCGTCTTGGCAAGACGACTTCCAGGACGCCCACGGTACCGTTGACAAACTGACCGTCGCCATGGAGAACTTCCTTGAGGCCTACGTTGTCGAAGCCGACGGGGAAAAACTCCAGTACAGTGCTCTCCAAGATCAGTTCCGAACCTTCTGTGAGCAGTGGCTCCCCAGAGAGCCACCTTCGAACAGTGTCATCGGGCGGGCGCTCCCCGAGGAACTACAAAACGCAAAGAAGGGCGGGACCGACAACGAAAACCCGTACTTCGAAGACTACGGGTTTTGTTTCCCGAAAAACGAAGGCGTGCTCGACGAGATCGCCGCCGACGTAGAAGTCCCAACAGGGCCTACTTCAGCCATGGAGACTGCCTCCCAGACAGATGCTGCAACAGGAGACAAAAAGGAAAACGGAGAGTAACCCGATGAAAAATCAGGCTATCTTCGATGCAGTTCGGCTGACTCGGTATGGACTCCTCAGAGCCCCCTCCAGTTACCCTCCAGGAGAAGATCCTGATGAGCCGCTCTGTCGACCCTTGGCACGGCTGTCCTACCAACTGCTCGAAGAGAAGTCCTGTTGTGCCGTCGAATCGTATTTTATCCCCGGCGACACATACTTGTCACAGTTCATTACTGTGGTGCCACCCGAAGGTCGAACCGACGGCCAAACTGCTGACAGAGATCAGCAACTCGAATATCTTGGTCAGACTGCAGCTGAAGTCCTTCCCGACCACATCGAGGTTGCCCTTACGACTGTTGATCTCGGCCCACTTGGGACAACAGCAGCTCCGACCCACCGGCTGGTGACAACCCAAGACGAACTATCCTCATGGCAACACGGGTTTACTGGCTCTAGACAATCCCCGTTGAGTTCGTTTATCAAACAGTGTACTAACATACCCGATCCATCTCTCCTGAAAGTCGTCATCCGCAAAGCCCCGGCCGACGAGGTCGAAGTCTCGGTGTGGTGGGTCGATTATGCAGCGAATGCCCGCTGTCAGACTCGCGAGGAGTTTGCTCGCTACAAGTTGCATCGGTCGGTCCCCTCGCTGGCAACGGCGTTCGGTGGCACACCCTTGACGACAAACGTTGGGCTTCCCGAACAGTATGGTTATGAGTATACCCAGCGGCGTTCCATTGGTGACCGAACGGACGTCCCGGGGTATACACGTCCTATCGGAGAGTCTACTACTGAGAGCGACGCCGAGTTGGCAGTCGAACTCGCATCAATGCCATGGGAGTATGAAAACTGTACCACTGTTGGTCTCCACCATGATGAGACACTTACTGCTGGCTACCAACGTCTGGATGTCGACCCATGGCTGACCGTTGGCTCTGAGCAACTGCCAGCCTTTTGTGGGCTCCCGGCGGTGACATATCCGGAGTCACTGTGGGCACAGCACCCTGGCCGTGGGCCACCGGCCCACCACACACGAGACTACTTTCGGGGTATCGGAGACCACAACAGTAATATTGAGCAGACCACTCCCGATGCCGATCGCGACTCTAAAGACACCGCTGGTTCCACCCCGACTCATTCGGTGGATCTCACACCGTCACCAGCTATCCGCCGGAGTACACACTCTAATATAATTCGTGGGGGTCACACCTCTTCGTCGACAGACACGCCTGTAGACGCCCTCGATAGGGCTTCGGAGGCGGCGGTGTGGTTGCGTGAACGCGGCGATGACCTCACGACTGTCAGCAAGGGGCCACCCGAACTCCGGTTCAAGGCGACAACCCCAGATGGAACCACCCACTGTGTGGTCGTTGGCGACGAGACACTGACTGCCGGTTCCGTTGTAGCCGCAGCTGGGTTGGCTCGCCAAACACCGGACGTCGAGTCGCTGACTGTTTGTACCGAGACAACCCAGACGGCCACCGATGTCACCCAGTGGCTTCGGGAGCCGTTTGCGTATCGGACCACAAGTGGTGGTGTCAGGCTGTATCGTAGCTCCCAGCCGCTTGCTGACGGAACGACGAGAGCGATCCGGCCGACAGACAGCGACCCCGAAGAGTGGTATTTGATGCCGGATGGAACGTTGTACTGTGTGCATGAAGATACCGTCTGTGGGGCCGTCAGTCTCCCTACCGACCAGTCGGCATCACAGACTGACTCCGATCTCTTGGCGAGCCTTCTCAATGGAATTCCAACACAATATACAACTGAAAATACGACAGACGACCCCGCCGCACCTCCATCGTCGATACTCAATGACAACGACAAGACAAGCACCGACGCAGACGACACGACGGCGATGAACGTCCCGGTATGGCTCCCCCATGTTGCCAGTGGCCTCAGTGACACGACCGTATTGGTCGGCCACGGTGATCAGTTTCGTGAAACACGCCCAGATCCGTGTTGGGACCAACACTTAGCGTCTGCCGGAGTAGACCACGCCGCCGCGAGCTTCATTCAGACCTACACCACCGACATTGAGGGACGGACCCTCAACGGTGCCGAGGTCGTGTCACTGTTTACTGCGTGGTATTACGCTCATACGGGGAACCCTCCGACATCAAATCCAATGGCAGCGCTCAGACGTGGCTTCAAAAACGTCTATAGGCGACCACCTGAAGACACCAACAACATAACGACGTTTCGGCAGTGTGGATGGGTATACCCCCCACTTTGAGAGGTAGAGACCGATCAGATCCAGCTGCAAAGCCAAATGAGTGTGTGTAGAAGAGCGCGACAATATCGAACTTCCGCTCACGGCCAACGAGATTCGTTGCGCGAACCGCTCGCGCAACTCATCAGGGGGAAACGCTCTTTATATCCGATTTACAATCACTGAATCCGGTGGTGTATAGCTCACACACACACACTCCACCGGGTTTTTCCAACAGGTAGTCACAACGATGTCTGATCAGGTGAGACTCTGGTGAACTAGAACGGATGGTATAACGGTATATAAGCTAATCCCGAAGCGATCGCTGTGCAATTGACCGAGCAGTCGACAGCGAAACCTCGTCGAATATCTCATCTTCTTCAAGCGTCTCAATAACTGCCGCAATGGATTTGATAAACGTAAAGCGAGGACGGACACCAGTGTTGAACCCGCCATTCGTTTGCTCCCTTTCGAGGACACCATACGTTTCCGCCTTATTGATATGACTATTGACGGTCGCTTGGGTAGAGACATCGCAATCAGTACGCTGACAGACCTCTCGATACAAATTATAGACTGCTGGACTCGGTGCTGTCCCGTCATTTACATTGGCGACAACAGCCGCCGCATACAACGAGAGTTTCTTTTGGAGCGCCATCCCACTGACAATCTCTAAGACGTGATCATCCACAGTCTGATCATTGGCCGCATGGACGTGTTGTTCGGTGACAACCTGCTTTCCGTTTCGATTTGCAATCTCTCCGGCACCCCGAAGCAAATCAATTGCTCGCCGTGGGCCGCCCTCATGTTTCGCCCCGTATGCAGCAGCCAACTCAATAACACCATCATCAACTGCCCCATCTTTGAACGCATCACGTCGACAATTGAGGATTTCGATGAGTTCAGTAGTATCATAATCTGAAAAGTGAATCTCAGTAGGGTTATATGAATTATCGGTCCTACTAACGAGGGTCTCACGGAACTTTGTATGATTGGTGGCCACAACAGTCGAAACAAGCGTCTCAACGTGCTGTTCAGCCATCATCCGATTTAAACTATACAGCAGCCGTGAATATGCAGGTTCGTCTTCGGTAGCACGACCAGTAAGGGTATCAATTCCGTCGAGAAAAAAGACAAGAGCGTCGAAGTGACCGTCGACGATCTCATAGAGTCGATCGTATTTCGCATCGGTTGAGACACCTTTCTGTGGGATATCCCATGTCACACCCGCTTTTGTAGCCGTTTGACGACCAAGTTTCCAAACCGTACGATCTAGGGAGTGTGATTCGGTCGGCTTGAAATTCACATCGACAAAACCAAAACGAATTCCGTTTTGAGCTGCACGTTCTTTGACCTTCTCAGCAACAGATTTGACGGTGAGTGTTTTTCCAGTGTTGCTTGGCCCATAGAGTAAGAGATTAGCAGGCCGTTCACGATCAAGAGTGTCACGAAATGCTCGCGTTTCGGCTGCGAGCTGTTCGTCACGGCCGTAAATACGATCGTGATCAACAATTGTATTCGAGTCAACAAGTTGCTTGTTCTCAAAAACAGTTATTTGTTCGCTATTGCGGATCTTCTCAGCAAGAGATGACATCTGAGAGCTACTCGTTCCGTCGTCGTCCTTTTCCTCCTGAGTATTCGACGAATTATCATTCATTATCGGGTTTGTTCACTACAGCATAATACCTATTCCGAAATCAACGGTCTCGGTGTCAAGCCTCGGGGTATCCACCTTGATTATTGGTGAAGACACGATAATCGAAACAAAATGGGACACCTCCATATGCATTCTCAGACCGTCATCGAAATGAAATAGGGTGATAATGGTGAGTGGTAACAGTAAGGACTCAATACGGACTCTGTTATACTGAAATCTGTCAAAGCACACCAGATACCGGGTGAAGTGTGAGTCTCAGGTAGTTATCAGTTGATCACTCTAACACTCGTCGGCGGTGGCCCCGTCGTACTTCCGAACGATGGTGTAGCGGACCTCAGCGAGGTTGACGTAACTGTATCCCTGGTCACTTCTCCAACGGCGACTGCATCCAGGTACTCCTCGACTACGTCACTCCCAGTTCGGCGTCTACATACGCGATTAGCGGCTCGGCATTGAAGACGATGTAGTCAGGAACCGCCATCACCAAGCCGTGACGGTTCGAGATGTGCTTGATCCTCGTCCAAAACTGATCAACATCAAAAACGCTATTTGTGTCTGCATTTGTATGTCTGGAGTATGAATATTCTCGTCACCGGTGGTGCGGGCTTCATCGGTGGGCATCTCGCTGAATCGTTCATCAAAGAGGGCCACGACGTAACTACCCTCGATATTCTCGAACCGTTCTACGATCTCGGGCTCAAAGAACACAATATCGACGTAGCCCGCGAGGCCGCCACAACCACAGACAGCTACGAATTTATCGAGGGCTCAACCACGGACAAATCCCTCGTCGACGAGATTGTATCAGACGTTGACGTGATCTACCACCAAGCCGCCCAAGCGGGCGTCCGTGCAAGCGTCAAAGAGCCAACCAAGGTCACGGAGTACAACATCAACGGCTCCCAGACGATCTTGGAAGCCGCCCGCAAACACGATATCGACCGCGTTGTCAACGCTTCCTCCTCAAGTGTCTACGGCAAACCCGAGTACCTCCCCTACGACGAGGCCCACCCCAATGAGCCAGTCTCACCCTATGGGGCCTCCAAACTCGCCGTCGAACACTACATGCGAGTCTACAACGAAGTCTACGGTCTGCCCACAGTCTCGCTGCGGTATTTCACCGTCTATGGCCCCCGAATGCGCCCAAATATGGCGATCAGTAACTTCGTCTCCCGGTGTATGCGCGGTAAATCTCCGGAAATCTACGGCGACGGCAAACAGACACGCGACTTCACCTACGTCGATGATATCGTCGAGGCCAATCACAGCCTCCTGACCGACGACAGTGCTGACGGCGAGACAATGAACATTGGCTCAACAGATAACATCGACATTGCCACACTCGCCGAAGTCGTCCGAGATGAGATTGATCCAAGCCTAGAAATCAAATACACCGAAGCCCGCGATGGTGATGCCGAACACACCCACGCAGATATCTCGAAGGCAAACGAGCTGATCGGCTACGAGCCGAGTCGCGATATCCGGGAAGGAGTCTCAGAGTTCATCGACTGGTACGAACAAAACCGAGAGTGGTACGAGCCGTTAGTTGTGAGTTCGTAATTAATCGTCCGCAGATGCAGGCTGATCAGCTTTTGTGTCCTCACCCTGGAGTCGTCGTTCAGCCTCATCCCGATCCTCAGGATACCCAATATCCATCCGCCAGCCCTCCAACCCAATCGCATCGATCGTTCTTCCAGACCGAATTAACAGATCGATCGCCTCACTGATCTCGTACTCGTTGCGGTTCGAAGGCTGAACCAAGTGACACGCATGGAAGATCGCGGGGGTAAACGTATAGAAGCCAGTCATCACGAGATTTGACGGTGGCTCGTCGGGTTTCTCAACGACATCGGTGATCTCACCGTACTTGTTCGTATCACAGACCCCATACCGCGAAGCCTCATCCCAGTCGACCTCTTCGACCAGGAATGCGGCATCCGCACGGTCTTCACGCTGTCGGCGGACAACGTCTTCGAGGTTTGCCTGGAAGATGTTATCGCCAAGAATCAGCATGAAGTCGTCGTCGATGTGCTCTTCGACTGTCAACAGTGCGTGGGCCAATCCATTTTGTTCGCGCTGATGCGTATAGGTGATCGGCACACCTTCGTATTCGTCGCCATAGTAGTCGATAATCTTCTCTTTGAGATACCCAACAACGACGATGAGTTCGTCGGCCCCCAACTCAACGAGCTGGTCAAAACAGTGTGTGAGAATCGGCTCACCGTCGACTTCGACCATGCCCTTCGGTTTGTCGTCAGTGAGCGGGCGAAGTCGTGTTCCCTCCCCGCCAGCGAGTACGACTGCTTGCATAGTCATAAGAATCCATTCAGTATACATAGGATTTTCTCATCAAAATACAACTCAGTTGAGCATCAGAATATTCATACACCTCTCTCCGAACATCTCACTCAATGCATATCACCGTCATCGGCAGCGGCTACGTGGGGACGACAATTGCGGCGTGTTTTGCTGATCTCGGCCATCAGGTCACCGCAATCGACATCGATCAAGAGATCGTCGACACACTCACCGCAGGGGAGACACCCATTGCTGAACCTAGGCTTGACGACCTGATCGGCGAACACGCTGGCGGGCGGCTCACTGCCACAACGAACTACGACGCAGTCCCCGAATCCGATGTCACCTTCTTGGCGATCGGGACACCCTCTAACGAGGACGGTAGCATCGACCTCGCTGGCCTCGAAGCAGCGGCCAAAGCGACTGGTGAAGCGTTAACTGACAAAAACGACCAGCACCTCGTGGTCATCAAGAGCACTGTCACACCACCGAGTATCCGGGATGTACTCGAACCAGCGATCCGCACAGGTTCCAATGACAACGATGCCATCGAGATCGCAACGAATCCGGAGTTCCTCAGAGAGGGGACCGCTGTCCTGGATTTCCAAAATCCCGACAAGCTCGTCGTTGGCACGGACTCTGAATGGGCTTCTGACCAACTTAGAGCGGTCTTCGATCCACTCCTCGAACCTGAAACACCGATCGTCGACACCGATCCCCAGACGGCCTCGATGATCAAATACGCCAACAACGCCTTTCTCGCCTCAAAAATCAGCCTCGTCAACGACCTTGGGAATATCTGCAAGGAATTCGAGCTCGATGCCTACGAAGTGATGGATGCAATCGGCCTCGATGACCGTATCTCCGAGCGATTTCTCCGAAGCGGCGTCGGCTGGGGTGGCTCCTGTTTCCCGAAGGACGTCAATGCGATCGTCGCCGCCGCCCAAACCGAGGGCTACGAGCCAGCCGTGCTTGAGGCCGCCGTCGACGTCAACGACCGTCAGCCGGATCGGATGGTGGCATACTTATCCGACTACGTCGATCTTGATGGGGCCCACATCGCTGTCCTCGGATTGGCATTCAAACCGAATACAGACGACATTCGCAACTCACGTGCAATTCCAGTAATTGACCTCTTGTTGGACTTGGGAGCCACCGTCACCGCCTATGATCCGGTTGCCAACGATGAAATGGCTACCCAGTTCCCCGAGATTGAGTATGCGAACACGGCTGCCGAGGCCCTTGCTGAGGCTGACGGTACTGTTGTCGTCACGGGGTGGGATGAATTCAGCGAGCTGGACGAAGAGTTCGACGAGATGTCAACGCCGGTTGTGGTGGATGGTCGACGGTGTATCGAACGCCGTGAGGGGATCGTGTATGAGGGACTTACGTGGTGAGAACGTAGTCAGAATGCTGCACCATATGGCGTAGAGATGTGATTCCTCTGAGTGTGTTTGATGATATGCAACACAATCTGCATCAATTATGTCAAGTATAGTCTGTAGTGCCCATACTACGGGTCATGATCACAAAGCCCGAAGCGATTGCCGTACAATTAATTGAGCAGTCAACAGTGAAACTTCTTCAAATGTATCTCAAGGAGAGTCTCGAACGTGTCTGTGGGCCGTACTTCGAATCGGATGCCCCAGGAATGAATTAGCTGCATCGACTGTTCTGTAGAACACCTCGTCCCCCACCCCACCGTGTCGGGTGTTCTACTCAAATGCGACTACGTCTCATAACGAAATGATCGTTTCACTTTCATCCAGCCAATATCGCCCACCCCACTGTGTCAAGTGCTCCACTCAGAGTCTGCAACAGAAGAGAATAGTCACACCCCACCGTGTCGAGTGTTCTTGCTAAATCGACTGGTCCTTAGAGAGACTGCTTAATACGTTTCGGCAGCACGACACCATCGAGTGTATCGACAACCTCACAGACAAGCTTGAGTTCGACATTGAATTCGTACTCATAATACTGTCCGCCAGCACGACCCTCATTTCGAGACTGCCGGTTGAGAATACCAAGCATTGCGAGATCTGCAAGGTGGTCATGCATCCGCCGACGAACTAAGGGGTCAATATCTGACTGTTCAGCAATGGTTCGATACCGTAGATATATTTTTCTCACCCGAGCCGGTGTATCTTCTGCTAATGCAAGATTAAGCGTCGCCACCAGTGACAGATGACCGTGTTGTGTCAATTCACGCATCCCGTGTTCGATCTGACTCTGTTCGAGTTCCTCACGAGCTTCATGAACGCGGTCTTCGGTGATTGTTGATTCGTCGGTTGCTCGTGCCAACTCGCCTGCTTTGTAAAGCAGATTCAATGCCTGTCGTGCACTCCCTGTGTCTTGAGCAGCAAGTGCAGCACACAGCGAGATCACACCCTGTGTGGCTGCATCATCGTACAGTGCCCCGTCTGCACGTCGATGAAGAATCGCTTCGAGTTCAGGGCCATCGTATGGGGGAAAGTGGATGTCCTCCTCACAGAGTGTATCTTTGACTTTCGGTGAGAGACTGTCACGGAATCCAAAGTCGTTGCTGATACCGATGACTCCTGGCTTTGCGGATTCGAGATATCCGTTTGAGCGAGCACGTGGCAGTTCATAGAGAATCTCGTCATTGCTCCCAATATGATCAATCTCATCCAGAACAAGCAAAATCGTCCCACCGATTGCGTCAAGTTCCTCATAGAGTATATCAAAGACACGTTGTTGTGGGTAACCTGTTGTACTAATCCGGTTTTCTCCAGATCGAATAGTGTTGACGAGATTGACTGCAACCTGGTAGGAAGACGAGAGGTTCGTACAATTGAGCCAGTAAACTGAAAGGTCAACATCATCATATTGGTTTGTGTCACGTTTCAGTTGATCGAGAAGGTACCGTGAAACGGCCGTCTTTCCCACACCGGTCTTTCCGTACAAGAAGATATTCCGTGGTTGAGCACCATTAACGACTGGCTGAAGTGCAGTCTTGTAGGCACCGAGTTCCTCTTCACGTGCCGTAATTGATTCCGGTTGGTAGTCCTCCCGGAGCATCTCCTCATCGCAGAAGATCTCCGTATCACGGGTAAAGGTAGTCATGGAGTAATTTCTATTTGAAGTCTATTGTCTAATAAAACCACCGTGTCGAGTGCGTCGAGTGATATTTGATACAATAGGTTGAATAAGAGCATTCGACATGGTGGGATGTGATTGAAATCAGAATCACGCCATATCGTCTCTGTTAGGGAATTTAACCACCGAAAACACTCGACACAGTGGGGTGTCTCGACGACGTCGACTACATTAGATGTTCATGTGAAACTCACAGATTGATTCACCTATTCCCTGATCAGCGGAAAACATTCGACACAGTGGGGTCTGGGGGTAGGTGTTATAGAATTATCTCATTATTTGCCAGAACACTCGACATAGTGGGGTCTGGGGGTTACACGCCTAAGGTGTAGTTTTACAAGTACACCACATTTCGAGTGTAAGTCTCAGCTGTGGTGGTATAGAGTATCTAAAACTAGTGTTTCGATCAGCAATGGATTCTGGATAATGAGTTGATTCGGTCACAAAACCCAATTCTCAGATCCGTTTCTGACTGAGTTACACTCGAACCGGTACCCCCAGTCGGGAACACTCGACACAGTGGGGTCTATGATTTGAGTATTCATGTCATTTGAGTCAGCACAGTCTGCATTATATTCCGTCTCGCTGTTCGGTTCGAGGATCGGCCACTAATTCATACAGCCCCTCAGTTATTTTCACAATCCATCCAGCAGCCATCAACTGGTTCAGTGCATAATTAACTTGCTGCTTGTTTAGTCCAGTCTGTTCACGCAAATATAGGGGATTTGCTCTCCCCCATGGTTTGTCTTTGTCGCGATCCTCATTTAATACATTCAAAATAGATTCCTGATTATCTGTGGGGGTGTAGTTTTTATTTACCATCGTTATCTCCAATTGTGTGTTCGTACTTTGAATAACTACATGACTAAGCCAGTAACTATGATAATACAGAAGTAATATACTCCGTTAGAATTAAGTAACTTAGGATATAATGGCTCTGGTGAATCGCCACACTGCGTCGGGATAGGTCGTCAGTTCAAAGGAGTTGAAGCGGGAGACTGTCGATGCCTATGTCGAAGATCTCCCGCTTCACGAGCAAGGCGGTGTCGTTAGCTA
>Ga0136589_1000548_pt1 | contig 18879 bp, 18 predicted proteins | sample AntRauMFilla3764_FD_104640 | JGI IMG/M metagenome (GOLD analysis project Ga0136589, IMG submission 104640) | Saline lake microbial communities from Rauer Islands, Antarctica - Metagenome Filla 3 #764 | ecosystem: Environmental > Aquatic > Non-marine Saline and Alkaline > Saline | place...
GACGCCCGCGATGCGGCAGCCGTGTCAGCATCCGAAGCCGCAGCGTCGGCGCTGAGTCTAGACGCCGCAGAACTTATATCCCGGAACGCCCCGTTCACCGGCGCGGTCATACCACGCAGCGATACCACCGCCGTTCCGCTCCAAGCCACGGCGCAGACCACCGGCAAGATCGCCAGCTTTAGACAAGGGGCGGGCGCGGGCACCGAGCGGTGCGCGGTCAATAACGACGGCGGGATCGTGAGCCAGGGGGATATCACTGCGTTATCGGATCGTCGTCTAAAGACGAATCTGACTCCGATATCGGACGCGCTCGCCAGGGTCAAAGCTCTGTCCGGCTACACCTACACCCGAGCAGACACCGGCGCCGAGCAGACCGGCCTGGTCGCGCAAGAGCTGCTGGCGGTGCTACCCCAGGCCGTCGGCGGCGGCCCGACTGAGGAAAATCCCGACGCTATGTACGCCGTGGCCTACGGTAACGTGGTCGGTCTGCTGGTCGAGGCGATCAAAGAGCAGCAAGTGCAGATTGACGATTTAAAATCGCGGGTATCGCAAAGGGAAGGTTACTAACAATGGCTTTGCAGACAGAAGGCCCGATCTCGGTACGGGATATCAACATTGAGCTGGGTTTGCTCCCGGAAACGCCGTTCAGCTTCGACAGCCTGATCGCCCGTACCCTGGCTGACAAACTGACCGGCCCGATTTCGCTGTCTGACTTCCTTGGCAAAGCCGATGTTCAGGTACTGGAAAACAACGTAGACCGCATTGGCGGATCAATATACGAGCTTTTCGGGTCGCCCACCGAGGCGGGCAAGTTTGAGTTCCAAAACACCGCGATTATTGGGTCCAGCGCAGCCGATCAGTTCCGCACCGGCGTTTTTCCGGCAGGGTCTGAGCTGGTTATTGTGAACACTGGAACCGTTTCGGGTTTTGGCGGAGCGGGCGGCTCCCTTGACCCCGCAGTTTCACCCAATAATCTAACAAACGATCTCAGGCCGGAGCTAAACGGCGACCCTGGCGGACCGGCTATTTTATTTGAGTTTGATTGTGAAGTAGACAACACCAACGGCGTAATCCAGGGCGGCGGGGGCGGCGGGGGCGCGGCAAGTACGGCTGCCGTTTTTAAAGGCGAGTATGACGAAGAAACTATCGGCGGAGGGGGTGGTGCAGGCCGGTCTCCTGGCGATTTGGGAGTTAGTTTTGGTTACGGAAATGAGGGTCCTTTCACACCCACTGGTCCGGGCGGCAGCGGCACGTTGACCTCGGGCGGAAACGGATCTAGCGAAACCACACCGATTGACCCGGATTTAATAGTGACTGGTGGAGATGGCGGCGACCCAGGACAGCCCGGAAGCATGGCACAGAAAATTAATGACGATTATTATTCAACATTCCGATTTGGACTTGGCGGTGCGCCAGGTGCTGCTATCGACAAAAACGGAAATACGGTAACGGCTACGGGCGGAACTATAAGGGGACCGATTCTTGTTTAAAATACTAGGCTTTGACCGCGATAAAAACACGATGATGGTCGATTGGCTGGATGGGAGAAGGTTTAGTCATGCCATCCCTCATAAAATAATCGACAACCCGCGCATGTCTGCCGCAGAAGTTACAGCGGAGATAGAGAGGCTTCGACCGCCCGAACCCGAACCGGAGTCTGGGCGTGTTGATCTCGGCGCTCTGGAAAAAATGGTAGAGCCGGAGCCGGAGCCAGAGCCTACTGAACCGCAACAGTCGGACGGTGCCGTAGCGGTGTTGCTTCGTAAAAAGTTTTTAACAGCGGCGACTTACATCGTAGACGCTGGGGATTTTATCAAAACCGAAACGATGAATGCCGAGCTGGGACGTACTAACGCGTTCACGTATGTGGTGAAGGGCACTGTTACTCTGCATAACGAAAACCGCGATCCGATCAGCTACTCCGCAAGTGATTCGCTGGTAGCGAATGGTAACGGCTACCCGGGAAAGTACACCATTGTTGCTGACACTGACTCGATTTTCAGGTGCATTGCTTTTCACAGCGATCTTAGTAATTACGATGTGCAGCAGCTTGTACTTTCCCCGGGCGACCCGCCCGTTACGATTGACCAAAACTGGGAGTACGGAGTTACTGTCCGAGGATACATACAGCTCAACGGAAACCGGATCGTAGAGAACACCGTCTTTGAGCCCAAGCAGGGAGACCAAATAACCGTCAGCGCATCTTCACTTGTGCTGCTTACTCGTCGTAGAGAAGTTTGATTATGAAAACACACACTGTCACCCGTTCGCGGGGCGAATTTTTGTGGGTACAGGGCGCAGTTGGCGCCTTGGCGCTCGGCTACGCAGTTGCAGCAGAAATGCACTTACAATGGCTGTGGTTGTCCCTGGCCGTAAACGCAGTGGCCGTGGCTTTTCTTGTCGAAGGGTATCTGCATCGCTACGTGACGCACAACGCCTACCGGATTAGACCGGCGATTGAGAAAGTGCTTGCGCTTCTTTCTACTGTCGTGCCCGGGACTGGCAGTCCGGCAGACTGGGCGGCGGTTCACCGGGCGCACCACAAATACAGCGACACCGAGCTGGACCCACACTCAAACCTTTACACTGGGTTTTTTAAGCAACTGACTTTCCAATACCCAAACACCGGGCAGATCAAAGCCTCAAGAAAGCTGATGCATTCCCGGCACCACCTATGGATGCACAAGTATTATGTGCTGTTTGTATCGGGCTGGGCGGCACTAATCGCGGCGGTTTTTGGAGTTTATGGACTGGTTTTCGGGGTGCTTATCCCTTGGCTCATGTTCGCCATTACCTCTACGGTGCAGAGCTATTTCCTGCACTACAACCTACCCGGCAGCTACCGTAGCCATAACACCTCAGAAAACTCTCAGAACTCGTGGGTTTGTCATTTGCTGGGCTATGGCGCTACCGGATGGCACAACAACCATCACGCTCGCCCGGGCCGCTGGAATCCCTCAGATAAATGGTGGGAGTTTGACACAGCGGCTTGGTTCATCCGTCTGATTAAGACCAACAAAAACACCCTCAACCCGTAAGGAGAGTCCCATGGAAATACTCTACATCGTTATCGCTGTTGCTTTGGTTTCCGCTGGCGTCTATTGGCGCATCCAGTACACATCCGACAACCGACCTGTTGGCAAAAACGCCAGCCCCAGGATCAAAGCGCTGCTCAACGAAGGGCTCACCGAAGCCGAAGCCCTGGCGCAGATTCGCAAGGAAGACCGGGAGAAGTTCAAGGCTTTCGTTTTTGACAAGGTGCCGAAGATCAGGTCCCTGGTTGTCGATAGTGGGCTTAGCTTTGATCAAGCCGTCGCGCAGTACATTGAGGACGAGGGCGAGGAAGATTACCTGGCAAAACTGTATCCGGACGGTTTACTCTTATTTTGATCGGGCGTGAAAGCCTAGAGGCGGTATGCGAGATAACATGGACACAACATGCAGCAGACAGCGCGGCGAAGAAAGACGGGGGTGGCACTTCGAAAAAACCATTAACGTGACGGTTATCATGGCGCTGCTTTTGCCGACGCTGTCTATGCTGGCGGCGGGTAGCTGGTGGTACATGAACGTCGAGCGCCGTTTCGTTGAAATGTCGTCCTACGATGAGCGGCTGGTGCAGCGCATAAACGTAAACGAGGTCAATGCGCAGGCTATTGAGAGGCGGCTCACCGCCCGGCTCCAACAGGAGACAACAAGGCTCCGGGAGGACATGGCCGACATCAAGGGAATGCTCACTCAGATTCTGTTGCAGACGCAGAGACCGCAGCCGGGCGCTTCGGCGCAGCTACAGGCGAGGGTAGACGAGACATGAGGAAGATCGAGTATCTGGTTGTGCATTGCAGCGCCACCCCCAACGGGCGGAAAGACACCGCCGCAGACATACACCGCTGGCACCAGAAGCGGGGTTGGACTGGCATCGGGTACAACGCTGTCGTGGAGACAAACGGCAGCCTGATACAGGGCCGCCCGGACTACTGGCAGGGCGCTCATGTCCGGGACTTTGACGAAAACGGTGAAGGGGATAACTCGGACAGTCTCGGCATCTGTCTAATCGGCACCGACGAGTTCAACGACGCGCAGATGCGGTCGCTGGAAGGCTGGTTGCTGTACAAGACGTTGCAGTACCCCGACGCGCAGGTAGTCGGCCACAGGAACCTGGACACCCGCAAGACCTGCCCGAACTTTGATGTACCGGCGTGGTGGGCTTCGCGAAAAAAGCGCCACATCGACTGAACGAGGAACGTTTTATGGGCTGGGATAAAGTGAAAGACGTACTGGGCAAAGCCGCGCCACTGGTTGGCGGTCTGCTCGGCGGGCCTGTGGGCGGTTCAGTCGGTGCTTTGGTAGCGAACGTGCTGGGGGTCGATAACGACCCGGACCAGGTGCTGCAAGAACTCAAGAACAACCCGGACGCGCTGGTGAAGATCAAGACGCTGGAATCCGAGGAAAGGATTGCGCTACGTAAACTGGCCGTCGAAGCCGCTGGCAACGAGCTGGCCGCCGACACGTCCCGGATCAAGGCGATAAACGCGACCATGCAATCCGAGGCCAAGTCCGAGAAGTGGCCGCAGTGGTCGTGGCGCCCGTTCAACGGCTTCCTGTTTGGCACTACCATTTTCTGTGTCTACTTCATTCTGCCGCTGTCTGATCTTCCGCCCCCATCGGTGCCCAGTGAAATCTGGATGGGCTGGGGCGCCATTCTCGGTGTGTCCGCCTGGCATCGCGGGGCGCACAAGCGGGTAGTGGACGGTGATAAATCCATGAGCGCGTCCATCAGTGACGCGGTCAAAAGCCGAAGGGGCGCTTCTTAATGGCGGCAGCAGCAAAGCCAACAGACGCCGAGATAGACAAGGCGATTGCTCGGGAGAATTTCGAGAAGCAGGTTCAGGCCGCCCAGCGGATTTTCCAGCTCAAGAAAGCCCGCGAGAGTCTGTTGGCGTTTACCGAGCTGTCCATGCCGGACAACACGCAGCGGGAAAACCCTAACTCCACCCGGTACTGCGCCCAGGATGTTCACCGCTACATCATTGATAAGCTGGAGAAAGTGGAGTCCGGCGAGATCACTCGTCTGATCATCAACGTCGGCCCGCGTATCGGCAAGTCCATGCTGATATCTCAGCGGTTCCCTGCGTGGTTTGTGGGCCGCGATCCGTACCGGCAGGTGATACTGGCGTCGAACACGGACGGCTTGGCACAGAAGTTCGGCAAGTCCAACAGGGACGCAATGCGTGACGACTTCTACACCCAGGTGTTCCCGGACGCGGCGCTCAAGAAGGGCAGTCAGTCCGCGTCCGATCTGGAGACCGTGGGTGGCGGATACCTGGCGTACCGGGGCGTCGGTGGCGCCCTGGCCGGTCTCGGCGCGGACCTGTTAGTCATCGACGACCCGATCCGGACCCGCGAGGAAGCCAACAGCCGGACGATCCGGGACAAGCAGTGGGAGTGGTTCGCGGACGACGCCATGACTCGTCTCATGGGCGGCATGGGGCGCTGCGTTATTGTAATGACCCGCTGGCACGAGGACGACATTGTAGGCCGGTTGACGGACCCCAAGAATCCCCACTACAACGAGGAAATAGCTGGGCAGTGGGACTGCGTGAATATCCCCGCGATCATCGAGACCGAGCGGGACAAAGCAGACGACCCGTTCGGGCGTGACTTCGGCGAGGTGCTTTGGGAAGACCGCATCCCCCGCAAGTTTCTGGACAGCCAGCGGCTGCTTAACCCTTCCGGTTTCAACGCGCTGTATCAAGGCAGGCCGTCTCCGCCGGACGGCGACTTCTTCAAGAAAGACTGGGTAAAGACCTACAAAGCCCACGAGCTGCCGCGCAATCTTCGCAAGTACGGCGCATCAGACCACGCGGTCTCTTTGCAGCAAGACCGAGACCCTACGTGCATGGGCTGCGTCGGCGTAGACGAAGACGACAACATCTGGATTTTGCCGGACCTTTTCTGGAGACAGGCCGACACCGAAACCCAGGTCGAGGCGATGATTGATTTCTTCCAGCGCCATGCGCCGCATTTTTGGTGGGCAGAGCGCGGGCACATCAGTCTGTCTATCGGTCCTTTTTTGCGTAAACGTATGTCGGAAACGAGGACATACGCCGCCATAGACGAGCGGACACCGTCTAAAGACAAATCAACACGAGCCCAGGCTATCCGGGGCCGTATGGCGATGGGGAAAGTGTTCTTCCCTGATTTTGCGCCGTGGTTCATAGACGCGAAGGACGAGCTGCTGGCTTTTCCGAACGCCCGGCATGACGACTTTGTCGATTTCATAAGTTGGATTGGGATAGGACTTGGTCTACAGTCGTCCGCAGCGAACCTTAAACCGAAACAGACACCGATCCAGTCCGGCTCGATCCAGTGGATCGTTAAGAGCGCGGACAGAATCAGACAGAGAACATCTACGGACAACGCCGAACAGGGGTATCTACACTGATGGAAGACAACGAGTACAACGCTTCGGTAGAAGGCGGCGGCCAGGCCAGCTCCGCCCCCGCGCCTACGTCTGCCGGGGAAGAAAAAGCGCCGGTCTCTATGGCCCGCCAGGCCCAGGTCGCCACCTGGATTTCGCGAGTTACCGCAGACAAGAAAAAATGGGCCTACGCCTATAAGCGTATGCGAAACGACATGACGTTCGCTCGCGGCAAGCAGTGGCCGAACCAGGAAGAAAACGACGACAGATACGTCGCGAACCTGACCCAGCGCCACATTGCCCAGCGCGTCGCCGCGCTGTACGCCAAGAACCCAACGGCCGTAGCCAAGCGCCGGGACACCCTGGACTTCGCGATATGGGACGGCGACATGCAGTCGGTGATGCAGGCCCAGGAAGTTCTGTCTGTTCCAGAGATGGCAGGCACTCAGCAGGCGATGCAGGCGATGCAGTTACTCCAGGACGTTCAGCAGGGGCAGCAGCGGCGCAAGCAGTTAGACGCTATCGCAAAAACCCTGGAGACGGTCTACGCATACGAGGTCGGCCAGCAGCTCCCGGTGTTCAAGAAAGCCATGAAGCGCGTCGTTCGCCGAACGGTAACGACCGGCGTAGGCTACGTTAAGCTCGGTTACCACAGGCTCTATGAGTACGACCCTGCCGACGTTGAAAAGATCACAGACGTAAGCGAGCAGCTTGCCCACTTGCAACGCCTGACGACGGAACTGGCCGACGACAAGATCGACGAAACCAGCGCTCAGATGGAAGAACTCAAGCAGATGCTCACCAGCTTGCAGAACAACGCTGAGATGGTCACTCGGGAAGGGCTGGACTTCGACTATCCGGATGCGACTTCTATCATCCCCGATAGCCGGTGTAAGTCGCTGCACAGTTTCGTCGGCGCCCGCTGGCTGACCCAGGAGTTTCTTCTGTCTCCGGACGACGTAAAGGAAGTCTACAAGGTTGATCTTGGGCAGCAGTTCACCGCCTACGACGCCAAAGGGGCGAACCACGCAGAAGGCCAGGAAGACTCGCAGAAGAAAGGCCAGGCTTGCGTGTGGGAAATTTACGATAAATCCAGCGGGCTTGTGTTCGTCGTCTGCGACGGCCACCCCGATTTTCTGATAGAACCCGCAGCCCCGAAGATCAAGTTGGAACAGTTCTGGCCCATCTTCACTTTGGTTTTCAACGACGTAGAAGACGAGAAAGACATATACCCGCCTTCCGATGTGGCGCTTATGCGGGATATGCAGGTCGAACACAACCTGTCCCGGCAGCGGCTTCGCGAACACAGAGACGCCAACAGGCCCAAGCACGTTACGTCTAAGGGCTCGTTCTCCGAAGAAGACAAAGGGAAGATCACGCAGTCCTCGGCGCACACGGTTGTCGAGCTGGACGGCCTTGCGCCCGGGGAGAACATATCTGCGAAGCTCCAGCCGTTGCCGCACAACCCTATTGACCCGAACCTGTATGAGACGAACAGCTCCTACGAGGACATTCTTAAAACGCTCGGCAGCCAGGAAGCCAACATGGGTGGTTCCAGCGGCGCCACTGCGACAGAAACGAGCATCGCCGAATCGAGCCGTTTGTCTTCTATCGGCTCCAACGTAGACGACCTCGACGATTTCCTGACAGACATCGCGGCTAACGCCAGCCATATCCTGCTGGAAGAAATGGACGAAGCGACGATCATGGAGATTGCCGGGCCGGGCGCGGCGTGGCCGGTGTGGTCCGCCAGCCAGGTTGCCCGAGACCTGTGGTTAGAGATCAAAGCCGGATCAAGCGGACGGCCAAACCGTTCCGCCGAGATACAGAACTTTGAGCGCATGGCCCCGTACCTCATGCAGATTCCGGGGATGCAGCCGAAGTGGCTGGCCGAACAAGCCATCGAGCGGTTAGACGACAGGCTCGATCTGAAAGACGCTTTCCTCGAAGGGATGCCGTCTATCACAGCCATGAACTCGCAGACTCAGGCGGGCACCGGAGACCCGGCGTCGGACCCTAACGCGCAGGGCGGCCAAGGCGGCAACAACGCCGAAGCTCCGCAGGGCGCAGACACGAACTTGGGCGAGGGACTGGCGCAGCAGAACGCCCCGGCACCGCCGCCCAACATGCGACCGGACGGTCCGGTCTAACGGATGCGACAGAACGTAGTTGCACGACTATGTCTGCCGTGTCTACAATGTAGACAGACAACTGTCTAATCAACCAACAACCCGGAGGCGCTAAATGCTTTTTAAGCTAAAGCACCCGCTCGCATCGCCAGCGAGCAACGAAGGCGGAATAGAAGCAGGCTCGCCGACTGCACTTGCGACGGACGTAGAACCAGCAGAATCGTCCACTGTTGTAGACGAAGGCCAACCCGCAGATACGTCTACTGCGACTGCCACCGAAGACGAAAACGAGCCCAGTTTTTTCGACGCCATTTCCGAAGCTGCGGACCCGAAGTCAGATGAAGACAAAGATGCTGAATCGAAGAAAGACGAGGACGCGGACGCTGACGGCGAGGCCAAAGCCGAAGGAGACGACGCAGACAAGACGAAAGCCGAAGACTCTGAGGGCGAGGAAGAAGATGAGAAGTGGGAAGAAAACGTCCCGTTTCATAAGCATCCCCGCTGGCAGCAAATGGTCAAAGAGCGGAACGAGTATCGTGACCAGCTCCAGGATTTCCAACAACCGGCAGAGCAGTTCCGCCAGATCGAAACCTTTATGGAGTCGCAAGGCCTGAATAATCAGGAAGTGGCCCAGGGCTTTCAGATCATGGCACTGATGAAGAACGACCCGGCCGGGGCACTGGAAGAACTGCGCGGACACATTGAAAGCCTGGAAGGATTCGTCGGTGAGAAACTGCCGGGAGACCTACAGGAAGAAGTGGACGAAGGATTCATCACCAGCGACCGTGCGCGGGAAATTGCCCGCTTGCGGAACACAAGCCAGTTCCAGGCCGACCGGGCGGCAGAGCAGGAAGATCGCAGGGCGAAGGATTCTCAGCAGCAGCAACGTCAGCAGGCGCAGCAGAAACAGCGCACCGCCGTTGACACCTGGCAGCAGGACATTACGAACCGTGACGCCGATTTCAAAACGAAGCAGCCGTTCGTTTTTCGGGAGTTGGCTCTACTGGCCCAACAGTCGCCGCCTCGCAATGAGCAGGAAGCAGTTTCCCTCGCTCAGCGGGCCTACGACAACGTGAACGCTCAGATGAAAAATCTGACTGGACGTAAGCCAGAGATCAAGCCTTCGATCAACAGCGACCGCGCAGGTGCAAACTCCGGGGCCGGGCCAGAACCAAGCAGCTTTTTGGAAGCTGTCAGGCAGGCCGCCGATTCGGCGAGGTAATACGAAATGCCATTTAGTCAAACAGAGATCGACAACATCGCAAACGCAGCCCTTGACTACCACATGGATCGAGGCAAGACGTTCGCGCAACACATCCAGGATAAGCCGCTTCTGCGGGCCATGCGGGCGGGGCAGAAGATGTTCCCCGGTGGTAAGGGCGATATCACGATTCGGCCTATCTTTGAAACTCAGTCCACCATCGAGGGCTTTGATTCAGACGACACGCTGAACTTCACCAACCCGACGCCGATCAAAACCGTGGCGTATCCGTGGAAGATGATTCACTGCGGCATCAACATGACCACAGACGAGTTGCTGCGAGACGGCATCTCCGTGGTCGATACCAACGGGAAAGACACGGTCAACCACTCCCAGCGAGAGACGACCGCGCTTGCGAACATTCTCCAGGTGAAACTGGAAGACATGACCGAGGGCTGGTCCGACGGCATGAACACTATGCTGTGGGGCGACGGCACCCAGGACGCGAAAGAGATCGCCGGTATCCAGTATTTCATTGCTGAGAACCCGACAGTCGGCGTAATCGGTGGCATTGATCGCGCTACGCAGCCGCTGTGGCGAAACATCGCCATGACGGCCGCTAACGGTGTGGCAGGCGGCGAAGGCGCGGTTACGTCCGATGTGGCGAGCAGTGCGCTTATTAAAGCGCTCCGCAAGAAAGTTCGTCAGCTCACCCGTTACGGTAAGCCGAAGTTCAAGATCATGTGCGGTGCGGACTTCCTCGACGCGCTAGAGCAGGAAGTGGACGCCAAAGGTGTCTACACCCAGTCCGGCTTCAACAAGGATGTGGACGTAGGCATCGGTACTATCAGCATTCGTGGTCTCGGTACTTTCGAGTACGACCCGACGCTGGACGTACTGGGCAAAGCCAAGTTCTGCTACTTCATTGACACCAACAACATCAAGTTGTGCCCCATCGAGGGCGAGGATATGAAGAAGCACTTCCCGGCTCGTCCGCACGACAAGATGGTCGTCTACCGTTCAGTGACTTGGGCCGGTGCCATGATTGGCCGACAGCTCAACACATCAATGGTAATTGAGGTCGCGTAAGCGAAGTAGACAGCTCCTTTTGGGGGGCTGTCTTTTTGCTGTCTAATCACCCAGGAGAACACCCCTATGCAAGTTTGCAAAGCCGACATCAGCATCGCCAGCGACCGTAATTCCGTGGTCTGCGGCAAAACCGTAACCGTCGCAGAAATCGTTCTGCTCCGCCATATCCACGGCGGCGAAGACACAGTATCGAATATCATCCCGGTAAAGATGAACAAGGTGGCGACCAAAGACGAGATAGCCCGCCTGAAACGCGCCTATCGGTCTAAGGCCGGTCTTATTGACGAGCTTTTTGGCAAGGTGCCAAAGCTGCCTGTAACCTTGGCCGACATCGGGGTAGACCACCCGGAAGTAGACGCGGCGAAGGTAAAGTCCGGCAGGAAAGCTCCGGCCAAGAAGGACGACGTAGACGCGCCTTCGCTTGAAGATATGGCAGGCCCACCCGAGGTTTAAGTAGATGGCCCGAGGAAAGACGTTCGCCCAGCTTATCGAGGCTCTGAGAGACGAAATCTATTTGGCTTCGTCCCCAGCGCTGTCGAAGAACATCGAGAGTGCGCTACGGCGAACGCTTTCCCGGCAGTACGAGCGGCTGTGGGACGAACACCCCTGGCCGCACTTGCGTATCTACCGCGACAAGCCTATGCAGGCAGGAGAGCGGTACTACTCGTTTTTCCCGGAGCTGCTTTTCGAGGACATCGAGAAGGTGGTATTCCAGGAAGTAGGCACCGAAACCTGGCACCCGATTCGCTACGGCATCAGTCCGGAAGACTACGAAAGCTACGACTCCGACTCCGGGCAGCGCTCCGACCCTGTCTATTCGTGGGTGGCCTACGAGGACGACCAGTTCGAGGTATGGCCGATTCCGGAATCCAGCGGCGGCAAGTTCCGCGCCTACGGACGGAAGACGTTCGTCGCCCCGGTCCAGGAGACAGACGTTATTGATCTGGACGACCAGATGATCGTCCTGTTCGCGGCGGCGGAGTGGCTGGAAAAACAGAAGTCCCCCGACGCACAGATGAAACTTCAGCAGGCCGTCTCCCGTTTTGATCGCATGAAAGCCAAGCAGTCTAAAAACGGCGTCTGGCCGATCCAGGCTTCCAGCGACAGAGGTAGCAGCGGACCGACTACCAGAGTACGCGCACCAAGACGATAAGAGGTAGGCCGTGCCCTATTTGTTGATAAATGACTTTGAAGGCGGCCAAGACGTTCGTAAGTCTGACTTTACCGCGCCGCCGGGCTCGCTTCGCCGTTTGATCAACGGGCACGTTACCCGGGGCGGCGAGATTGAGCAGCGCAAATCCTTCGAGAAAGTATTCACACTCCCCGCCGGAACCAAAGGGCTACACAGCGCAGACGGACAGCTTGTCGTCTACGGCGTCGGTGCCCGGCCGGTGGGGCTTCCGCCGTCTGTTGTCTACTACCAGGTAAGCCTGACAGGTGATCCGGACGAAGTAATCGAAAGCGTACTGTCTGCGGACAACTTTAGCGGCGTTTCCTACGCCGCTATCCGGTTCAACCACGGACGCATCGGCCACTTCTACGGAGATCAGCGCGTTTCGTCATGGGACGGCGTGACCACCCTGGCCGCCAGCCGCGCCGAGTTGGCGTCTGCACTGGTCGCCGAGATAAACCGCAGGTCCGGCGCGTACATCGGGCTCAACGAGCCAGACACAGACACCGAAGCCCGGATTCTGATTACCGGCCCGACGGGGGAGCCCTTCACCACAACAGCCGCCAAAGTGTCCGACGCGCTTTGGGACTTGCAGGTGTCAACGGTGCAGGCCGCCGTTGCGCCGGTTGCGCCGGTTGCGGCAACCGCCAGCTTTTCGATTACCGGGGGCAATCTTACGCCGGGCGAAAACACCCTGGAATCCATCGAGATCAACGGCGTTGAGGTACTGGGCATCCCGGTAGACTGGACGACAAGCAACGAGAACACAGCCGCTAAAACCGCCGAGCGCATCAACCAGTTCGGCTCTGTTCCCGAGTACACGGCTACCGCCGCCGGGGCGACAGTCACTATCGCCGCCGCAGAGCCAAGCGCCCAGCCGAACGGCTGGGCCGTAACAGTCACCCCGGGCGGTACGGCTACTGTTTCCGCTCCGTCGGCGCTGTCCGGTGGCGTAGACGCAGAGCCTGGCGCCGCGCAGGTAGACAGAATCGCGATCACCGACACTGGCGGCGGAGTACAGGAGCCGTTCGCGTACTACACCGTCACCCTGGACGCAGACGACTCAGGGGCGTATCCGTCAGAGCTGTTCGAGGCATCCCTGTACCAGACGGCCGTTGCCACCTTCGTGAAGACCGTGGCGGACCAGATGTACGGGGCGGCCCAGCGGGTGCTGCGGTACACAGGATTCGACATCAGCGACGGCCCGGTCGGCGTGTCCGACCCTACTGCGTGGGACAGCAGCGAAGCCAGCGTGGTAAACGCCGGGCTGATTGATATGTCTACGCAGGACGGATCGAACGACCAGGTCGTGGCCGTCGGCACCTACCAGAACCGGATCGCTATATTCTCGCGGCGCTACGTACAGATATGGTCTGTCGGCCCGGCGCCGGAAGACAAGCAGCTCATTCAGGTTCTTAACAACATCGGCACCGTGTCGCCCCGCACCGTTGCGTCGTTTGGCGACCAAGATGTGTTCTTCCTGTCCGAATCCGGCGTCCGGTCGCTGCGGGCTCGGGACAGCTCGAACCTGGCAAGCGCCGCAGACGTAGGCAACCCCATTGACCAGGAGCTGGTGGACTTTGTACTCCAGCAGACGAACGAGGACGCGCAGAGCGCCGTCGCCATCGTCGAACCGACAGACGGCCGGTACTGGGTGGCTATGGCCGAGCGCATGTACGTGTTCTCGTTTTTCCAGGGCTCCAGCGTGTCCGCGTGGTCTACTTATGATCTGCCCGGAAAGATAGACGATGTGACGCTTGCTCAGGGGCGCGTGTGGTTCCGCGTCGGGGACGACGTTTACCGCTACGGCGGAGTAGACAACCGGCAATACGACGACGCAGAGGTTGAGGTTCGCACCCCGTTCATGGATGCGGGCGACCCGGCGATGCACAAGAATTGGCTCGGAGTAGACATCGGGTGTCAGGGGGTATGGCAGGTATGGATCGCAACGGACCCGGAGCAGCCAGAAGTAGAGGAAGAAATAGGAATCTTCGGCGGCCCCAGCTTTTCACGTATGCGCGTGGGCATGGTCGGCATGAGTTCCCACATATCCATCCGTCTGAAAAGCGTCGGCCCCGGCTACCATAAACTCACTAACATAGCGATTCACTACAGTGGCAATGAAACTGGCTAAGCTGAACCCGGTCGATGTCCGGTACATCGTAGACAGGATGCGGGAGAGGGACCGGCAGGAACTTTTCGCGCTACGGTGGGACGACTCAGCAGAAGACCTGGCCGAAGCCGTGATGTCCTGGGGGGAGTTTTCCTGGGTAGCCGGTCTCGGCAACGAACCCATAGCGGCGATTGGCGCCACGCTTATCCATCCTGGCAACTGGCAGGTGTGGGCCTTCGGGACAGACCGCTGGCCGGAGATAGCGCTTAGCCTGACGAGGCATGTCCGGCGCGTAATGACCCCGGCCCTGTTGGAGTCCGGAATGCTTCGGTCGGAGTGCAAAACTCTGGATATTCACACAAACGCGCACCGATGGCTCGAAGTATTGGGCGCGGAGAAAGAATCAGAAAACCCTAATTACGGCAGAAATGGTGAGACTTTTTTTACCTATGTCTGGTTAAGGGATAAACTACTGTCTACGATCAATACAAAGCAGACAGCCAAAGCAGACAAGAGGCGGTAAGTATGTGTACAGGCGGGGGCGGAGGCGGAGACGGCGGTAAAGCCGCAAGAGAAGCGCGGCAGCGCGAAGAAGAAAGACAGGCCCGAATCAAGTCCGGTATGTCGCGCATCGACGCTATCTTTGACGGGGGCACCGTAGGCTCCGGGAGGGCAGACAGCTACGACCCTGATGCTTCGTACTTCACTGCCGACGGCGGCGCTTTTGTAGCGCCAACCAAAAGCGCAAAATACAGGGTGCGGAGAGCGAACCGCACCAGCTACGGCCATCCCGAGGACCATTTCGCTCACGGCGGTACGATCAGGGAAGACGGCGTCCGCATCGGGGGCACCAACGGATATGTTACGAAGACCCGAAATGTTCTCGATATGGACGCGGTGAACTCCATGCTGAATAACGGCGGGCTGTTTACCGGCACGGAAGAAAGGAAAGGCTTCACCGATGATTTTTACGATAAGCGGTCGCAAGCCTACGTAGACTTTGCAACGCCGCAGCTCGAAGACCAGTACAAGGATGCCAGCGCAGCGCTGACATCTGCGCTTTCCCGCAGCGGACAGCTCCGGTCTACCCTGGCCGGAGACAGGAGCAGCAAGCTGCAAAAGTCTTTCGCCACACAGCGCCAGTCCGTTGCGGACAAAGGGCGCGAGTACGCGAACACGGCCCGGCGCAACATCAACGCTTCGCGGGACGACGCGGTGTCGATGCTGCAAGCCAGCGCGGACCCGGACGCGGCCGTCAGCTCGGCGCTTAACAAAGCGTCGGCGGCCAGAGACGCCGTTCCGGCATTTGACCCGCTGGCCCCGGTATTCCAGAACGCAACGGCCGGGCTTGGCTCGTACATGCAGGGTAGCCGTATGGGCGAAATAAACAGCAAGGTCAACAACATATACGGTCGTAAGCCCGGAGCGGGAAGCGGCTCGGTAGTTCGATAAGAGGCGAAAAACATGTGCAGTCCAGTACTCGCAGCATCTGCCCTCGCTATGACGGCCGGAACCGCCGCGCAAAGCTACGGCCAAAACCGCGCTGAAAAAGCGTCGAAGCGCAACATGGAGCGGGTGCAAACCGCAGAAAACCAAAGGCAGGAGAAGCTGCGAGGCGAACGGTTTCAGCAGTTAGACAAGGCCCTGGCAGGCGCAGGTGTCGAAGGCACCGAGGAACGGATGCAGGAAGCGGTCGAACAGCGCAAAGCAGATTACCAGGCCGTAGACGACAAATCCGTAGAGTCTCGCGGGTACAGGGAGTCGCCTTCCCCCGGGCGCCGGGGACCAAAGGTGGTGCAGGGGGAGCTTGACCGCGCAGACGCAGAGACTGAGGCCGACATAGAGCAGACAGCAGATGCCCGCGCTCGTCTCGGGTCGTTCGGCGACAGCTCGCTGAGCCGAGCGCTGGAGCTGAGCCCGGTCAAGCAGAAGATCGCTACGTCCGGCAACTTCGCCAGGGGCAGCGCCGGGGTCTTGCCGTTCGAGATCAAAGCCGCTTACCAAAAAGGACAGAAGAAAGGCAGAACGGCCCGGACCATCGGACAGGTTCTTTCCACCGCCGGGCAGGCCGGAATGTCCGCAGGGGCGTTTAACGCCGCGTCCGGCGCATCGCTGGTGCCCAACATGCAAGGGCAAGCAGCGCCTTTGATGAATAATTCGTCCTTTGTCGGAATGTATTGAGGTAACAAAATGTCATATCGCCCAAGCGTCTACCAGACAGACCCGGCCCTGGCCGCGTCCGTCAACAACTTGTCTGGCGCCCTTTTCGGTGATCCCGCGAAGGAAGCGGCGTATGCCAGCAGCTTAGGAGAGCAGTACGTCAACGCCGAAAAGGTAACAAGCTCCCGGCGCAACCGGCGCAGTTTGGACCGGCTGGGGTACTCTATCCGCGACGGCGACCTGTCCGACGCCATAGGTTACGCGGCGGAGACAGGCGACGCGGCTTTGCTCGGGCAGATGCCCGGAGCGAACCTGGCGTGGGGCGCAGCAGACGAAGGCACATCCGACGACCGGCTACAGCGCTTGCGCTTCGGCACCGGAAAGGTAATGGGGCCGACCGACGCTATCACGATGGATCAGTCAGAAGCCCGGCTGTCGTCCGCGTTTGACCGGGCGATGGCGGCAGAAGGCGCTCGCGGGGATACCGCCCGCGCCAACAACGGGCCGATGTCTACCGACCAGTTCTACGCGCAGCAGTTCAACAGCGGCACCCCGCTTACGGAGCAGCAGGAGCTTGTCGCCGTCGGTCGGCCAGGCGGTAGAGCCCCTGCCCCGTTCGAGCTGGACGCGGACACGCTACAGACAGCAGATGTGTACCTCGATTCGATGTATGAAGACGCCCCGCTCAAAGGCCCGGTGAAAGCACAGGTCATGGAACGCTTCGGCGAGTATATGGGCAACCCGCAAAGCCCGGCTTACAGAAACATGGCAAGCGCTATGGGCATGGCGCAACGCGACGTACTCGGCGACGAGGAAACCGTAGAGGGCAAATATAACCCGTTCAAAGCCAACCGCACCGGACAAGGGGAAGGGTACGCGACGCCGTCGCCTTCGTGGACGCAAGGTCTGACCCCTGGCGCGACAGGTAATCAGGATGCAGGGGGCGCAAGCCAGCCTGTCCGTGTTAATTCTCCGCAGGAAGCAATGGCGCTCCCTGCCGGGACAAGATTCGTCACGCCAGATGGCCGAGTGAAAGTGGCTCCAGGCCCGGGGGGTCCGCAATAATGGCAGGACAAAACGATCCGTGGGCGGCTTTCGCAGACGCGCAGCCGACACAGAGTAACGACCCGTGGGCCGCGTTTGAGGACGACGCTGCACCTGTGCAATCACCTGTGCAAGCCCGACCCCGGCCGGAAGATGCACCAGGGTACGTGTCCAACTCGGCGCGTGGCGTAGGTAATCGGCTGAGTGATCTGGTCGGCGGCGTCTATAAAGGCGTAGGATCGGTCATGCAGTACGGCGGACAGGCCGTAGAAGCAGGCTTCGACGCGGTCGGCCTGCCCTTGCCGACGAACGAGGAATTGCCGTTCAGCGTCATGGCTCCGTCCGAAGCACTGCGGCAGATCGGCGACGGCGTAAGGGGTGCGGATTTTGGCTACCAGCCTAATTTCACCATAGACAGGATGCTTGAAGACCCGAGCACAAAGACCGTTCTCGGTGCCATCGGCGAGCAAGGACCGGCGGCTGCCGCAGACATGCTTGGCTTGGCCGTATTGCCCGCTTATGCGCTATCCCGCAACCAGGAAATGTCCGAGGCCCGAGCGCAGAACAACGGTCGCGGACCCGACGCACAGCCCACGTTTGACGAGTTTATGACTACTGCCCCGGCGACAGGCGCGTCGTTGTTGCTGGATAAGTTCATTCTTAATCGCTTGCTTGGTGGTGGTGGCGGGAAGGCCATTGAGTCAGGCAAAGACGTAGCCAAAGCAGTCGGATACGGCACTGTCCGCGAAGCGGGTTCCGAGGGCATACAGGAAGGCGGCATCGAGTACGCCGGAGAGGCTGTCGGCACAGAGAAAGGCTGGGACGCAGGTACGGCCGTCAAGCGAGGCATCGGCGGCGCTGTTATCGGCGGACCTATTGGCGGCGGGGTGGGCGGCGTCAGTGCTGGTCTGCGTATGACGCCGCAGGAAATCGAGCAAGAAGCCGAGCGCCTTGGGGTGTCTCCCGAAGAAGTGGTCCGCCTGTATGACGAAGGCATCGGTTCGCTGAGCGCGTCCGATGTGATTGCGCAGAACACCGGAACGGACATTCCCGCCCCGCCGACCAACCCTCGCGAGCGCAACGTCCAACGCGCCAAGACGGAACGCCAGATGGCCGCAGCCTTGTCCGGCCAGACAGACGTTATCCAGCGCAGCAGCATCGAAGGCTTCGACGACGACGGCAACCCGCTGTACCGCGAAGGCGCACAGCCCACGCGGGACCCACGCGGACGCCAAGCCAACCCGGACACGCTGGGCGCTATTCGGGAAGTGCAGCGGGCTGCGGAGAATCGCGGCTTCACGCTGAGCGACGAACGTGCCGACCTGGCCGCAAGAGATGTGCAGAACGGCATGAGCCCGGACGAAGCTGTCCTCAGCTACGCGCCAGAGCAGAATCGCCGGGACTTCGGAGTGGCCGACGCCCGCCGTGACCGCCGAGAAGGTGCGCTTGCCGGGGGAGAACGAGCAGACGGGACTGAGTCTGGCGGCTTTACCCAGGGGCGGGATTACCAGGCCGCAGGCAGCGAACGTCCGCAAGGCCGTGGCGAGAGCGTCC
>Ga0136589_1000559_pt1 | contig 18736 bp, 13 predicted proteins | sample AntRauMFilla3764_FD_104640 | JGI IMG/M metagenome (GOLD analysis project Ga0136589, IMG submission 104640) | Saline lake microbial communities from Rauer Islands, Antarctica - Metagenome Filla 3 #764 | ecosystem: Environmental > Aquatic > Non-marine Saline and Alkaline > Saline | place...
AAACATGCCAATTTTGTTGAAAACCGCCCGTAGCTCAGCTGGATAGAGCGCCGCCCTCCGGAGGCGGAGGTCAGAGGTTCGAATCCTCTCGGGCGGGCCATTAATGAATTATTTCAAAAACTTAGAAAGCCCTCCCCTTACCTAACGCCTTTTTACCCGACACTTCAACATCGCTACACCAGCCACGAAATCTTGACCTTTGGTCGTTCTCGGCACACCCTCCAATTTTTACGTTATTTTCGGCTTGTGCCCAAATGGTGCCTTGGCTGTGCCCAGGATTTCGGGGGCAATGCATAGGTTGCGCACCACCTGACCCTTGGTCGTTTCCGGGCACAACGCTCCAAGGCACAGAACAGATTACATAAAACTACCCTGACCAATTGCCGATGTTCATCGATAAGAAGACTTCGCATGGTTGCTTAAAAAGCAGGTAGGATGTCCGTTAAATAAAGTTACTTTGCTAAGGAGTGGTTAGCTTGGAGGCTGTAGCATCCCCTTCCGATGTAGAAGATTTCCTCAAACGCTGGAAAAACAACACTGGGAGTGAACGCTCAAACTTCCAGTCGTTTATGCGGGATCTTTGTGACCTGCTGGGCCTTCCACGCCCTGAGCCGGGAGATGGTGACTCTGGACAGAACGCCTATGTCTTCGAGCGCTTCATCGCACCTCAGCGCGCTGACTCGACCACAGAAAAACGCTACATAGACCTGTATCGGCGTGACTGCTTCGTCCTCGAAGGCAAACAGACCGGCAAAGAACTTGCTTCCCGCAGTCACCAGAATGCGATTAATGCCGCTGTCAGCCAGGCAGAGCGCTATGTCCGGGGGCTGCCTCAAGACGAAGTAGACCATGGCAGACCTCCGTTCGTCATTGTCGTAGACGTTGGCAATGCAATCTATACCTACTCTGAGTTCACCCGCACCGGCGGTAATTATGTCGCCTTTCCCGATCCTCGCCACCATGAAATACGGCTGGACGATCTGCATCGCCCGGAGGTTCAGGACCGGTTACGTCGGTTGTGGCTCGATCCGGAGAGCCTAGACCCCAGCAAACATGCTGCGCGAGTCACCCGTCAGGTTAGTACCACACTAGCCAATCTGGCGAAATCCCTTGAGCAAAGTGGATTTGGGGTCGAACGGGTTGCCAATTTCCTCAAGCGATGTCTATTCACAATGTTCGCGGAAGATGTAGAACTACTGCCGCGGTCTTCCTTTCAGGGTTTGCTTGTCGATATAAAGGACCGGAATCCTGCCGCCTTCCCCCAAGCCGTCCAAGCACTCTGGGACAACATGAACACAGGCGGCTACGATCCCCGCCTGATGCAATATATAAAACGCTTTAACGGAGGTTTGTTCAAGGGGATAGATCCCATTCCCCTCACGGCGGACCAGATTCAATTGCTGATCGACGCTGCGAGAGCGGATTGGCGCTTTGTAGAGCCCGCGATATTCGGCACTCTGCTTGAGCGCGCTCTTGATCCGAGGGAACGTCACAAGCTGGGTGCTCACTACACTCCCCGAGCATATGTTGAACGCCTTGTACTACCTACCTTAATTGAACCATTGCGGGAGCAATGGGGTGATGTCCGTGCTGCAGCCGAGACATTGCTGCGCCAAGACAAATCTGACAAAGCCCTCCAAGAGGTCAAGAAATTCCACTATCAATTGTGTGAAACCCGGGTTCTGGACCCGGCCTGCGGCTCAGGCAACTTCCTTTACGTGGCACTGGAGCACATGAAAAGACTGGAAGGCGAAGTGCTGGCCTTTATTGCCGAGCGCAGCCAGGGCCAGGGCGTGCTGGAAACGGAGGGGCTGACTGTTGACCCTCACCAGTTCCTGGGCCTTGAAATCAACCCACGTGCTGCAGCCATTGCAGAACTGGTGCTCTGGATTGGATATCTTCAGTGGCATTTCAGACTTAATGATCGCCTCGATCTTCCAGAACCCATACTCCGTGACTTCAAGAACATCGAGAACCGCGATGCTCTTATCGATTGCGACGACAGAGCGCCTGAAACAGATGCCGTTGGCAAGCCAGTCACCATCTGGGACGGCATCAGCATGAAGATCAGCCCCGCTACGGACAGGTTGGTACCTGACGAATCCGGTCGCGAGGTTGTTTACCGCTACCGCAATCCAAGGCAGGCTCAATGGCCCGATACGGACTATATCATCGGCAATCCACCCTTTATTGGCGCCTCTACCATGCGCCGGTCTTTGGGGGACGGTTATGTCGACGCTGTCCGGGCTGTATTCAAAGGCACGGTGCCGGAATCTGCAGATTTCGTGATGTATTGGTGGCACATCGCGGCTGAAAAAGTACGCCATGGACATGCTCAGCGATTTGGTTTTATAACCACCAACAGCCTCCGGCAAACCTTCAACCGCCGGGTATTGGAACCTCACCTGAACGACGCAAAAAAACCGCTCTCCCTCGTGTTTGCTGTGCCGGATCACCCCTGGGTGGACGTCAACGATGGAGCAGCGGTTAGGATTGCGATGACCGTAGGCGCAGCGGGTGAAAAGCCCGGGCAGTTACGGCAAGTGGTCAAAGAAACTGCAAACGAAGACCGAGAAGCGAGAGAGGTTCAACTCAGCGCCAGAACGGGACGGCTTCATCCTGACCTGAATGTTGGCGCAAACCTTTCGAGCGTTGAGGCACTGAGAGCAAATGAGGGGATTAGCTCCCCGGGCGTGAAACTTCATGGTTCCGGTTTCATTGTCTCGCTGGAAGAAGCGAAGGAGCTGGGCTTAGGTGCTATCGAAGGTGTTGATAAAGTAATTCGAGAATACCGGAATGGCCGAGACCTTACCCAAACGCCTCGCGGCGTCATGGTTATCGATTTATTCGGTCTGGAGCCATTTGAGGCCCGGAAACGATACCCAGCGGCCTATCAATGGGTATTAGAGCGTGTAAAGCCAGAAAGAGACCAAAATAAGCGCGCAACTTACCGCAATAATTGGTGGATTTTCGGAGAACCTCGAAAAGACTGGCGCACCATGTCTCTCGGACTATCACGATACATTGCGACTGTGGAGACGACCAAGCACAGGCTGTTCACATTCTTGAACGATGAAATACTCGCTGATAACAAGCTCATCAATATAGCGGTGGAGAGCGCGTCTCACTTGGGGATACTCGCAAGTCGTTTACACATTTTATGGTCGTTCGGCACCGGCAGTCGCCTAGGCGTTGGTAACGACCCCGTATACGTAAAAACTCGCTGCTTTGAAGCTTTTCCCTTCCCCGAGCTGACAGATGATGTGACTCAAAGGATCAGGAATATCGCAGAACGTATCGACGCGCACAGAAAAACCCAGCAGGCCGCACACCCCGCCCTGACGCTGACCGGCATCTACAACGTGATGGAAAAACTTCGTACCGGCGAGGAGTTGACGGACAAGGACAAGACCATCAACCAGCAAGGGCTTGTCAGCACACTCCTGCAAGATCACGACGCGTTGGATATGGCTGTTTTCGAAGCCTATGGCTGGCAGGATCTGGCACAGAAGATTGTCGGCAAACCTGGAGCAACCGCACCCTTGCCCGACAAAGCTGCCAGCCAAATCGAAGCTGAAGAAGAGCTTCTGCTGCGCCTGGTCGAACTCAATAAACAACGAACACAAGAGGAGGCTCAGGGCCGTATCCGGTGGTTACGCCCCGAATACCAGGCACCGGACGCTGTACAAGAAAGTGCTGAACTTACACCAAAAGATCAGCCCGCAACCAAGCCAGAAGTTGCCAGCACCAAGGTAAAAACGGCACTTCCGAAGGCCATGCCGGAGCAGCTTCGGGTGCTGCGTGAAGCACTTTCAGAACGGCCGCATACTACAGAAAGCCTATCGGAGCTTTTCAAGCGGAAACCGAGAAAGGCCGTCGAGGAGGGGCTTCACTCGTTAGTGGCTGTCGGCCGGGCAGAATACGAGGAAACAACCGCTACCTGGCATGTTATCGGGTAACTGCAGGATGCTGCTATGAAAGAAGATACCCACATCCGAACCCAGGCCTATCTTGTCTCCCGACATCATCATCCAGCCTGGAAGCTACTCTCTGCTATCAGAGGACCGCTTGTACTGAGCTGCCTCCAGGCTCTGATGGAACAGAATCGAGACGAGATTCTGTTCGAGGATGCGCAGCAGATGCTGACGGAGATCCTCACTGAACACGCCAACAATGATGAGTTCAAACTACAGACTGACGATCCCTCGGGCGACGCCCGGCGGGAGCTAAGGGCATGGATTCGACGCGGATTAATCGTTGAACGTGAAGGAAGACTTATAGCGACCGATGCGCTGCAAAAGGCCCTCGCCTTCGTAGAGAGCCTGGATGATCGAATCATGACATCCACCGCCTCCCGCCTTGCCACCGTGCAGCGCGAGATTGAAAACCTGGAAACCCGCCTGAATCCCGACGCACAGAGCCGCGCCGATCATATTCGAAGAAAGATAAAGGATCTTGAAACAGAACTGGCGGACGTTGAAGCGGGTCGATTCAACGTCCTGGAAGGCGCTGAAGCCGCCGAGGGGATACGGGAGGTATTTAACCTTGCAACCAGCTTGCGGGCAGACTTCCGAAGAGTCGAAGATTCATACCGGGATGCAGATCGGCGCTTGCGACAGTCCATAGTCAGCGAACAGCACAATCGCGGGGAAATAGTGGACCGGCTGCTGGACGGGCACGACAGCTTGTTGGAAACATCCGAGGGAAAGGTCTTCCATGGGTTTCACGAGCAGTTGGGTCGATCAACCGAACTGGACAACATGAAACACCGGCTGCGAACAATATTACGTCATCCTTCGACCCGGCAGGCACTGAGCAGGCAGCAACAGGACGACCTTCGCTGGCTGGTGATCCGTCTGGTTCAGGAGTCGGCGTCGGTTATCAAAGCCCGTGCGAGAAGTGAGCGTGACGTTAAAGGCTTTTTGAAGACAGGCCTGGCTGCAGAGAACCACAGGGTTGGAGAGTTGTTGAACGGCATACTCAATACAGCACTGCAAATCGACTGGTCGAGTCACAAAGTCCGTAAAAGTGAAGCTCCCCTACCCCCGATGGCCGTGGGGGTGCCCAGCTTACCCGTGGTGGAACGGTTAAGATTCAAATCCACAACCGAGGAAGCATCCAATGATCTGGAGCTCTCTGAACAGAGCGTAGATCTCGAAGATGTCGATGCGGAGTTCTGGCGCGCATTCGACGGCCTAGACCGGGAAGCCCTGTTCCGGGACACCGTTGAATTGCTCTCGGTAACCAATAAGCCCATGACGATTGCCAACCTTGCCAATCACCTTCCGCCCACTCATGACCTGGAAACCCTCGCGCTTTGGCTGAGCATGGCTCGTGAAGCCGAAGTGGCCATTTCCGAAGACCGGGAAGCCGTTGACGTCACCGACGCTGCCGGCAATAAGTTACGTTTTTACGTTCCGAAACTGGCACTGACACGAGATGCCGTGCAGTCCATCGACTGGGAGCTTTAATGCCATGTCCGACTTTTTCGACCGCTTGACGGCCAAAACAGAAGATACACCCCCAGACGATGAACATTCGGGCGTTCATGCTGATCCGTCCAAACCGGATCAAACGCCGACTTCCAACGAGGAGGAGTCTTCCCGATACACGCCCAAGAACCTGAAAACAGCGACGCAAGAACTGTTGAAATACGGTTTGCTAGAAGCGGACCGCAAGCCCAATCTGTACCAGGTTGCAATCAACCAAACCTCGGCGATCGACCAGATTCTGGAACCCTTGGACCTACGCCTGATGATTGACGACATACGGGGTCTGGCGTTTCTGGTTGTTTCAGCTCAGCTGTTCGCAGAGGAAGATGATGAGTGGTCCCACCCGCTGGTGCGCCGTCAGCGCCTTAATCTGGAGCAATCGCTGCTCATCGCCATTCTCCGCCAACACTTCATTGCCCACGAGCAGGAGGCAGGGCTGGGAGCGGGCGAAGCTACGATTGAACTGGATGAGCTGTTACCCCAGCTGCACCTATACCTGGGAGACACGGGTAGCGACGCAAGAGACCAGAAGCGATTGCGCAACCTGCTGGAAAGCTTGAAAAACCATGGCATAGTTTCGGAAATCGATGCCAACGACCAAATCATTGTCCGACCTATTATCACTCATCTCGCCAATCCCGAAAACCTGCAAAACCTTCTGCAACACTTCCGAAAGCTGGCAGGACAGCCCCCAGGTACTGAGGAGGGCCAACCATGACACGCTCACAAGAGGACCTCTTTACCTCGGAGATCATTCCCTCTTCAGCATTCATCCTTACGCATCTGGACCTTTATAACTGGGGACCTTTCGGAGGGCGCCATTGCGCGGAGATTGATTCCAGAGGCACTGCAATTATTGGCCCAACGGGAAGCGGAAAAACGACACTGGTCGATGCACTTATGACACTGCTTACCCACCAGCCTCGATATAATCTCGCATCTACAGGCGGCCATGAGAGTGACCGCGACCTGATGTCTTACATCCGTGGTGTTTCAGGCGCTGGAAACAATTCCGGAGACAACAGTCACGTTGCCCGGCCTGGCAAGACAACCACCGCTGTCAGCGCCCGATTTCATAATGGCAATAAAGCCGTTCGAATCGGAGCGATATTCTGGGTCGACGGCAGCAGCTCTTCAGTTGGCGACCTGAAACGTCTATGGCTGTTCTCGGAGCAGGACGACCAGGGTCTGGATGACTGGTTAGCTATCCATCATGAGGGTGGCGCACGAGAACTGAAGCAATATGCCCGAGACGCTTCCGGCATACAGATCAACGACAGCAAAAAGGCATACCTTTCGCAAGTAAGACGTTTTTTCGAAGTGGGTGAAAACGCCTTTACCCTGCTCAACCGAGCAGCCGGGCTCAAACAGCTCAACAGCATTGATGAGATATTCCGGGAACTGGTTCTCGATGATCACTCCGCCTTTGAGCGCGCAGCGGAAGTGGCCAGTGAGTTCGATGACCTGGCAACCATCCACGAGGAGTTGGAGACTGCTCGCCGGCAATACCAATCACTGCTTCCTATCTCCGAGACTTACGAAAAACATCAGGCTGCAAAGGAAGCATTGAGTCAAAATCAAACACTCAAAGACATACTGCCGATCTGGTATGCACTGGTCGGCTATCAACTGTGGACCGACCAAATCCGTGAGCTTGAGGGACAGATCAAGGTGTCCAACGAGACCATTGCAGCCCTGGACGATGTGGCCTCAACGCTCAAGAATAAGGCGAGCACGCTCAATGACATCTACCTCCAGGCCGGCGGCGCCAGTATTGAGCAGCTAAAGGAGCAGATCTCCCAGCAAAAACGGTGGTTCAGGGAACGCGAAAAGCATTCTGGCGATTATCGTACGCTAACAAGGAGACTTGGCTTAGACGAGTCGCTCTCCGCTTCAGCACTGCTCTCCAATCAACAGGCGTGCAAAGAAAAACAGCAGGAGCTTTCAGCACTCCAGGTGGACCAGGATCAAAGGGTCCTTAGCCTGGGTGTAAACTACAGCAAATTCGAAGGGGCGATAGCTGAGCTCAAGGATGAAGTTGGGCGCATTAAGGCTCGCCCCAAATCGAATATAGATGGACATTTTCAGGAGTTCCGCAGCGAACTGGCGTCAGCCCTGAACCTTGACGAGGAAAGCCTACCGTTTGTTGCAGAACTGGTGGAGGTAAAAAAAGAAGAAAATGCCTGGCGCGGTGCTATAGAGCGAGCCATCGGAGGTCACCGTTTGAGGCTTTTGGTGCCACCTGCAGCCATGAAGACTGCTTTGGACTGGGTAAACCTTCGTGATAACCGCCTCCACGTTCGATTGCTTGAGGCGGAAGTGCCGCAGAGCAAAGCCCAGTTCATGGAAGACGGCTTCACCCGTAAGCTGAATTTCAAAGAACATCCCCACCGTGAGGCTCTGAAGAAACTGCTGGCTGGTATCGACCGCCACTGCGTCGAGTCACCGGAGGCACTTCGTGAAACACCTCATGGCATGACCAGGCAAGGGCTGATGTCTGGCAGGCGGAGCTTCTTCGAGAAGCGGGATAACCAGCGACTGGATAAAGGCTGGATGACCGGTTTCGACAACCGGGACCGGTTAGCGGCTTTAGATGAAGAACTCTCGGCGACCCAGTTGAAGGCTGATCAGGCTCTGGCGGATCTGGAATCGGCGCGTAAGGCGCTGACCGAAACCCGAACAGCGCATCAGCTTCATAGCAGCCTTCTGGATATCAATTTCGAGCAGATTGATCTTCCGGGTGCTCAATCTGAACTGAATGAACTTCAGGAGCGACTTCAATCCCTTACCACTCCTGAGTCTGATGTGGAGAAAGCCCGCAAGCAGTTCGAAGAAGTCGACAACGAGTTAACGGGTACGCAGGGAAAGCTGTCTGACGAACGCACTAAACAAGGAATCTTGGGCACTCAACGTGCCCATGCCACTGAGCGTCTTGCCGAGATGCTGGAGCGAATTGGCGAGGGACTGACCGATGAGCAGAAAACCCTGGCTGACAGGCACTTCATTCCGCCAGCGGCTGGCCAACACGACAAACTGGACCGGCTAGAACGAAATCAAGCCGTTGATCTCGATGATCAGATCAAGACCTTGACAAAACAGGTGAGCGGGTACGAACTGAGTCTGACCCAGCAGATGGAGAAAGCCAAGATTATCGACACCGGCGCGCTTGCGGAAACCGGTAGCAATATTCGCGATATACCGGAATACCTCGAACGCCTGCGGATTCTTGAGGAGGAGGCATTACCCGAAAAACTGGAGCGTTTCCTGAACTACCTGAATCATTCGTCAGATCAGGGCGTGAACCAGCTTCTGGCTCACATACAGAACGAGGTGTCCGTTATTGAGGAGCGCATCGCGGACCTGAACTTGACCTTACGGCGAGTCGACTTCCAGCCGGGCCGCTACCTCAAGCTCGAACCCAAACGGGTCACTCATGAATCCCTGCGAACCCTTGAACAGGCGCAGCGTCAACGACGGGCGGATGCCCTGAAGGACGATCAGGGCGAAAGCCATTTCCGGGCCCTAGAAAACATGGTGAAGCTGCTGCGAGATGCCAGTGACAACAAACGGACAGTTGGTGCCCGCGCCCTACTCGACCCTCGCTACCGGCTGCAATTTGCAGTTTCGGTAATTGATAGGGAAACGGCAGTGGTCATCGAAACCAGAACCGGCTCCCAAGGCGGAAGCGGTGGCGAGAAAGAAATCATCGCCAGCTATATCCTGACGGCTTCGCTGAGTTATGCGCTCTGCCCTGATGGAGCCACACAGCCGCTGTTTGGCACCATTGTACTGGACGAGGCTTTTTCGAAAAGCTCTCATGCAGTAGCTGGCCGCATCATCTCTGCACTCAACGAATTTGGATTGCATCCTCTGTTTGTTACACCAAACAAGGAAATGAGATTGCTGAGAGACCATACCCGCTCGGCTATTCTGGTCCACCGCAAAGACGTGCGGGCCACTCTGACGTCCCTGAGCTGGGAAGAACTGGAAGCCCACGCGGAAAAAATGACGCAGAGGCCCCATGAAATCCCCGGCTGAGTTGGCACTGAAGCTTGCCCGGCAGTGGCAAAATTCAGAACTGCGAGAACAGCGTCTGCTCCAAGCCGATAGCTGGCCACTCAGGGTTTCAATTGGTAAGCCATCCGGGCGCATTATTTCCGAGAACCTGAAAAAAGTTCGGGAGCACCTGGATCAATGGCGCGGTGTGAAAGTAGGACAAATTGTCTGGGCGTCTCAAAAATTCCGTAGTACCCGCGATGAAGTTCAGGTTCCCGAGTTCTGGGTACTGAGCTCGCCAACCGAATGGATTGACGCGGCAAACGACAGCGAAATGCGCAGGGAGTACCAAACCCTATGTCGCTTGGTACCAGAAGTTGACGAGCGATTTCGCCACTTGCTAATCCGGAAACGCCGCCTAGTGTTGGATAAGCCCGAAAACGAAGTTATTCAGTCAGCCAAGGTCGCACTGCTCCTGTCACCAGGTTTGGCAGAGGGAAAACCCCTTCGAGCTCTCTCGATAGGTGGAATCGACAGTAAATTTTTCGAACGAAACCGACAGCTACTTGTCCAGTTGTTGGACGAACTGTTTGATGGCCAAGTCAGTGAACTTGGACTAGAAGCCTTTCTTGGCGCTGACGATGAAGGCCATCATTGGTTGTTGGTTGCAGACCTGGATGGCGGATTGCTCCCGTTTTCACAGCTTCGGGTTCGTGCCCGGGAACTGCTTAAGATCCCTCTGCCGGGTGCGCATGTTCTAATAATTGAAAACGAACGCTGCATTCACCAGTTACCTCGTATCGCCAATGCAGTGGCTGTCTTGGGAGCCGGTCTGAATTTGTCGTGGATGGGAGCTTCCTGGTTAGCTGAGAAGAAATTGGCTTACTGGGGAGATATTGATACATGGGGGCTCACCATGTTGGCGCGGGCCAGGAAGCACCAGCCAGCTCTAACGGCTTTACTCATGAGCAAGACTGTTTTGGACACTTTCGCTCATGAGAAAGCGGTCCAGGAACCACAACCAGTTGAATCTGTGCCCTTCGCTGGCCTCACGCCAGAGGAACGAAAACTTTTTATCGATCTGCTACGACGGACAGCAGGACGATTAGAGCAGGAGTTCCTGCCAGATAGTATTGTGCACAATTCGATAGCTCATTGGGTGGAGAAGATCTGAGGTGCGGAATCGGATGTCGTTTTCCTGATGTATTCTGGCAATGCACGGTTCATTCTTTGAGTTTTCACTTTAAGAAAAAGAGGGAGGGTCTAATTAACGCCCGATTTTCCGATTTAAATAAGAAATTCAGACGCAATTTAGGCGTGATCATCCCCACTGTTTGTTCGTTTTTTGCCCGTTTCCCGCCTTTTTGGTCAAATCTGGGCGCACTGGTGGCCCTACGCCAGCAGGTATTTTCCACGACTCAGGAGGTTGCTGAACGCAGCCAGTAAGTGCACGGGTTGAATAAAAAGTATCCGACCCAAAAGCAAGAGAAAGAGAGGTTTAAGAGGTGGTAAATGGCATCGGAAAACAAAACTGTTCGAATTCTTAGCTTAAATGGCGGCGGGGCAAGAGGCCTGTTTACCATCGCAGTGTTAGCCGAAATCGAGCGAATCATCGAAGATAAAGATGGCCGACAAGACGTCAAAGCAGGCGACTATTTTGACTTAATCACTGGCACTTCAATTGGAGGCATTCTCGCACTAGGGCTGGCTTCTGGAAAAAGCGCGAGGTCGTTAGAAGGCGTATTTCGAGAACAAGCACCTGTCATTTTCCCTTTCAAACGCCCATGGCTCAAAACCATCAAAGCCCTATCCGGCCCCTTGTACTCCAGCGCTCCACTCAAAATAACCGTTGCAAACATGGTTGGAGAAGAGACGATTTTTAACGACCTGAAGCGTCGGGTAGTCGTCCCTGCCGTTAACCTTTCTGATGGTGAACCTTATTTTTTCAAAACCCCACACAATCCTGAATTTACGAGAGACAGTTACATTTCATTGGTTGACGCTGCAATGGCCACATCTGCGGCACCAACCTATTTTGCTCCCCACTATTGCGAGGATCGGAACGCCTATTTTGCCGACGGAGGTTTGGTAGCAAACGACCCAAGTTTCGTTGGCTTGCATGAAGTTCTTAAAGACATGCAAAGTGATTTCAAAGGCTCAGGCGTCAAAGATGTGAGGATTCTTAACATCGGAACCCTCGGCGGACGTTACTCGATTAAACCATCGGCCCTAGCGGCTCGTCGAAACAATGGGTACCTCGGGCTTTGGGGGGCCGGGGAGCGGCTCGTTCTGACAACAATGTCAGCAAACCAGCAGCTACACAAAAAAATGCTGCTTAGAGAACTGCGCTCATCCGGTGCTGAGAAAAATTATGTCTGCCTCGATGATACGGTGCCGCACGAAGCAGCTTCTGATATTACTTTGGACAATGCGAGCCAAGGTAGCCTCCAAAATCTCGCCAGTCGTGGAAAGCAACTTGCGACAGTTGAGTACACCCAAAACCCCCTTTTGAGGGCATTTTTTGAAGAGACTGCCGATCCCTTCAAACACCAAGCTTCAGGACAGACGGAGACAAACTCATGACGTGGATTTTTCACAGATACTACTCAGATAGGAGCGAGGGCTTGATCGGGAAGCTGACTCTCACACAAGAAGAAAAAAGCGGTCTTGTCGCCCTTCGTGACCAAGTTCGTCGCAGGACCAGGGATACCTTTGAAGAGGCAAAGACTTTGTGTCGGGAAACGAAAACGAATGGTCTGATCATGGAGAACGCCGCACAGAGAGTTGCTGAAAGTAGCTTTGGGAATTTGTCTTCCAATGCACAGAATGAGATAGCTGCTCTTATAGTAAAAATGGACGACCACGTTCGCGATGCCTTCCTCTCTCTCAAGCCAAGATTCTGGACTCAAGGAAGCTTTCAATACGACACATTGAACACGCCATACCAGACTCCTCCGCAGGAAATGGACATCGATGACGGAACGTACTTACCAATGGCGATGTTTGAAGATGAACCCATCATCGGTCACCGATTCCTTCAATTGATCGTAGACTGCTCGCTTCAGTCACTCGTTGAAGAAAACAGAGGATGGGAGTTCGAATCCAAGAAGACTTGTGCTCGAATTAAGATTCGGGGCGCAAACACCCACATCGATGTACCGATGTATGCAATTCCAGAAGAACAGTTCCGGGAAAAGGAGCTTGCACTTGAAGCTCTAAGGTCCTCAGCCAATAAGAGTAAGCTTGACTTTGCAGACGTTCTGGTAAGCAATCGCGCCGAATTCGAACTCGATTCCAGCTGCGTGAACCTGGCATTACGCGAAGGTGAACAGAAATGGATGAAGAGTGACCCAAAGGTCGTCGATGACTGGTTTAAAGAGTGCTGTGACCGAATCTCACATCTTCGAAAGTTTTGCCGATTTATAAAAGCATGGAGAGATGCACAATGGCCGCAGGGAGGAGGCCCATCGTCAATTGCACTCATGGTGGCTATTGTTAACGTCCTGAACAGAGTAGCAGTCGAAGATGAAGACTTCGGTTCCGCCATGAGAACACTCTCTAAACATCTTCCCGCTGAATTTGAACGAGGCGTGGAAAGTCCAGATCCAAATGACGAAAGACCTCTATTTCCGGATTCCGCCAACCAAAGTCCAGACGAGCTATATGTTGTAGCCAAGCTCAGGGAACTAGAAAACAATCTCGCGGCCGCCGAGTCGGCAGACTCTAACGACATAGCACTGGACAGACTCAATGTGGCTTTCGGCAGACGTGTTAGGAATCCAGACCTGATTGTTAAAACCAAATCAGCTCCAGCCTTCCACGAAAAACCCGAGAAAGCCGCCAAGGCAACAGCTATAAGTACTTCAATGGTTAGTGGCTGAAGAAAATTTTGAGTCAATTACACAACACGCTGCTTAAATGCGGCTATGAGTATGTAAACGCCAAAAGACTCTCAAACGCAACGCTGCTGAAATCGCTTGATAAATCGACTGGATTTTACGTAAAGAAATACCACACCTCGATGGGGGCCTTCGAACTCGCCCTGAGCTTTCCTGGAGACCCTCACATCGAGCTTCCGCATGCACTATTGCTAAGCTATCCAGAGCCATTGCAGGGTCGGTTGATTCCGCATGTCAATTTCGGAAACATTCTTTGCTATGTTCAAGAAATGGAGGCGGACTGGGATCCAAACGACCTTGCAACAACTTACCAAGCTGTGGACAACCAAATACGCACGACACTAATCGAATCGATTGCGAAGGTTGAAGCTGGCGATGCAAGCGCAGCCGCTCTGGAGGGTGAATTCGGCGCCTACTGGCTGCATGAGGGAACGGTCTACCTTCTCTCGGATCTCAAGCGATCGGATCGGCTTCAGTGTCGAATAGCAAAACCAACAGACACTCCCGAAAAGCCTAACCCTCAGAGTGGACGATTCGAGCTAATTTCGTCCAATCAACAAGATGATGAGGATTGTCAAAATTGGTTGAGTCAGCGAAAGTTGAAAGCAGCCAGCTCGGTAGCCTTTCCCGCACACTATGTTCGGGTAAAGCCATCAAAACTGGTCGGCGAAAAGTGGCCTCCAGATAATTTCAAGTCCCTACTTAAATGGCTCTCAGAAGTAGACCCTAGTGCACGCGCGCGAATTGCTGAATGCATAGCAAAAAATCAAGTAAAAACCCACGTAATTCTGCTCGACGTTGCTCAACAAGAAGTCGTTGGAGTATTTATCGAGCTCAATCTCAGGGCGCTGGCATTAGCCCAATACTTTTCTGCCAAAACAACATCAAAAAAACGAAAAACCAGCGTACCTAAAATCAGCAAGCTTGCAGCCAGCCTCTCTAGCTCTCGAGCGACCATGGCCTTTCATAGACTCAAGGTGGTTCAAACTGATCGAAACACGATCCTGAGCCGGAATCGCAAGCGACCAGAGGTTGGCGACCTTCGAAGCAAACAGATTGCGCTTGTTGGTTGCGGCACTATAGGAGGCCATATTGCCTCTCTTTTATTGAGAGGAGGTGCAGGATGTGGTTCAGCCGCTTTCGATCTATTCGACGGTGACACTTTCAGTCCAGGTAACTTTGGCCGGCATTACCTCAGTACCTCAGATATCGACGAAAACAAATCGGTAGCTTTGGCAAAAGCTCTGACTTCATCTACTCACCTTGCCCACAATATCAATGGAAAAGGTCAAAACTTCTCAATAACAACCAGGGAGCTGGAGAAATACGACATCGTTCTCGACGCGACGGGACGCCCTCCAGTCGCCAAGCGCTTAGCATCTGTTGCAAGAGAGATTGCAGGTGCTCGCCCAATCCTAATCCACGGATTCAATGACGGTAATGGCAGAGCGTCGAAAGTCGTCGTTGACGATGGAGAACGATGCTACGGTTGCATGCTCGCGGAGAAAGCGTTCTACAAAGACGGCATCGACATGAGGTTTAAAAATATCGAGCTCCAAGGCGAAAAGCGAATCAGCTGCGGGAGCACCTATACGCCATACGACGCGTCAGTAAGCATAATAACTGCGGGAATGATGCAGGAGGCAGCGCTGAATTGTTTAGAGAAACAGTTTCCGTGGACTTACAGCGAGCATATATTTGACGGAAGTCGATCGAAACGTTCAAGACATATTCCGAACCAAGCTGGTTGTAAGATCTGCAATGCCGAGCTCTGAAATGACTTTTACAGATAAGAATAACCATCTCACCGTGCTTCTGTCAGGTGTAATAGATCGCATCTTGCTCTACCGACAATTTTCTCCAAGAAGTAAAGAAGCAGGCGGAGTATTGATCGGAGAACGCCGTGGGCCGCACCTGGTCATAAAACGGATTTCGGAACCGAGCGTAGGTGATAAACGCACTCGCCACTCCGTTGACCGATGTGGGCCCGGTCACCAAACTGCAGTTGACGAGGCTTTCGCTCAGTCAGATGGAACGTTGCAATATTTAGGAGAGTGGCACACCCATCCGGAAGATCTTCCATCTCCGTCTCCGACTGATGAGTATAGTTGGATGAAGAACATCATTTGTAGCGAGCCAATGATAGTGATCATCGTCGGGCGCAAGCGAATCTGGGCTGGGAAGAAAATTGGCAGAACGATTAGCCACTTGATTGAGATCTAGACACGATGTTTTGACCTGCCCGTCCTCAACAATCGTGGGTTACAGTTGAGAACGGAAGGGAACCAACATCATAGCTGTTGAAATGAGTTGGTCAGATGACACAAGATGATTTGAGAACATTGCTACGCGAAGTGTGGGAAAAATCAGGAGCTGATTTTTCAGGAATCGGTGTGATTGTTTGCGATTGCGCTGAGGAGCTCCCGATTATTTCTTTGCGCGATGATGCACCGATTACGGGAGACTCAGTGGCGAACATCCTTTCTGATATGTCTCAATTCACGAGTAAATTCCACGATGGGTTCCACATAATTAACGAAAGTGGGAAGTTGACTCACGTTGCTCAATACTTTTCTCCTCCCGTTGTCCGAGAGGCGATTTTCGACAAACATCGGCTTGTGGGCGGACGGTTTGTCGCTGCACTTTTTGGCTCTAAAGTTGACGGGATTCAGATGACTGGAATCGTGGGCGTCAAGTCGGGTCTTTCTATATTTCGTAATGGAGAGGAAGTCATTTGTGAGGATCTTCGATGATCAGGCTGCTCCCGCTTGGAAGGGTAATCACAGCAATAGCTGTGGTCTACGCATCGATTACAGGCTTTATCCTTTGGCTTGCTTACGATGATGCTACAAATTTAACCGATGCAATTTCTATCGCATTCAGTGGATCAACCATTCTGAATGCGTGTTTGCTTGGAGCGTTCTATCTGGGCTGGAAAAAGCTCTGGGCCAAGTTTCCTCAACTAAATACATTACTATTTCCCGATCTGAATGGCGTTTGGGATATGGAGATTCATTGGGAACGAGATGGAAAAAATGGCGTTTCTCAGGCGAGGGCCTTCATCAAGCAAGATTTTCTGAAGCTGGGAATGGATGTTGAGGCTGAGGATTCAGACTCAGAAACATTGATTGCGGTTCCTAAAAAAGATTCTGAAACGGGCAGACCGTTGTTGTACTACGTTTTTCTAACCACGCCGAAACATCGAGTTGATACGGAGAACCCTGAGCCCTACAAGGGCGCTGCGATACTCAAGGTAGGTGTCGACGGCAAGGACTTACTCCGGGGCAACTACTTCACCAGCCGAAAGTCAGCAGGTCATTATGAGCTCAGGCGTGTCAACACCTAACGAGTCACCTTTGTCTCTGACGCACCTATACTTGATCTCCGGCGTGCCGCAGCTCAAACGCGATAGCAGAACAGCAGTTCATTAACTAGAACATGTCCACCGTTGTAAAGTAAATTTCGATCCTTTTCCCATAGTTCGGTAGCCAGCGGCGGACTCCAATGGGATCTGGTAGTCATCCCCTAAGCTTAATATTCCTTAACATCCTCCACATCCACGTACTGCGCAACATCCTCCAACGGCACACGGAAGAATTCGCACAGCTTATCCAAAATGTCCGTCGTGGTGTTGTAGCCGCGCTGATTCGCTATTTTGGATAGCGTTGTTCGGTGGATACCAGTCTCCCTGGAAACCTCATCCAGCGTAACTCTTCGATTTTCTTGAAATCCTTTCTCGGCGATGAGCTCTTTCAGGCGGAATCTGATCATGGTTCTGACGTCCTCTTTCGTACTCAGATCCTACCTTAAAAGCAGGCCGAAAACATCCGATGTTGACCAAAAGCGACAAAAGACGCTTGACATCGATGACTCTTGGCTTAATATGTAGCTTGTACGCTACAAAAAGAGGTTAAAAGCTAATTATGTCGAAAACCGAATACCTAACTACAGAAGAGCTTGCTGCGCGAATTCGCTATGACGCTCGAACCGTTCGGGAACGTCTAAAAGACTCAGTTCTGATTGAGGGAATTCACTACATCCGCCCCTTTGGTGGACGAAAAATTCTTTACATGTGGGAGCCCATCGAGAGGGACATGGGGGTGCAGTCAGGCCACCAATCTCTCGCAATTCCAATGGCTAATGGAGGACGGATGAATGGGTAGTATCCGAGTGCGTGAGTCCACGCAAAAACTGTTTTTAGACTTTCACTATCGGGGTAAGCGGTGTCGCGAACAAACCGCTCTGGAGAACATTGCATCGAACCGTAAAAAGCTCGAAAGCATCCTCAAACGAATAGAGGCAGAAATCACGCTGGGAACGTTCGACTACCACCAGTACTTCCCCAACAGCCCTCGTGCAAAGGAGTTCACCAGGCAAGCAGAAGTGCGTCGGGCCAGGGAAGCACACGACACGCCGTTGTTCGAGGCCTTCTCGAGAGACTGGCTCGACGAAATGAAGATCCAGTGGCGTCAGTCACACATTTCAACAGTGGAGGGAACTTTGAAGAACTACCTCAACCCCTATTTCGGGGAAAAAGAGGTTGGCCGCATCACCAAGAAAGACATTCTCGATTTCCGGGCCTCACTCGCCAAAGTTACAACCCGGAGCGAAAAACATCTTTCAGCCAGTCGTATCAACCGAATCATGACGCCATTGCGCATGATCCTTAGCGAAGCAGCCAACCGATTTGAGTTTATCTCACCGTATCACGGGATTAAATCATTGAAGGTGCCGCGGACCGATGTTGAGCCATTCACCATTGAGGAAGTGAAACAAATCATCGATACCGTTCGACCGGATTTCCAGAACTATTACATCGTTCGCTTTTTCACCGGGATGCGCACTGGTGAGATCGACGGGCTCCAGTGGGATCACGTGGATTTCAGCCGGCGACAAATTTTAGTCCGCCAGGCTCTGGTTCAGGGTCGATTGGAATACACCAAGAACGATGGCTCTTTCCGGACTATCGAGATGTCCCAGATGGTATTTGATGCCCTCACGGAACAAAAGCGAGCAACAGGCAAAGAGGCTTTTGTTTTCTGCACTCGCACGGGGGGGCCGCTATCCCATAACAACGTCACCAAAAGGGTTTGGTACCCCCTGCTCCGCCATCTTGGCTTGCGCAAACGACGGCCTTATCAGACTCGCCATACCGCAGCCACGCTATGGCTCGCAGCAGGAGAGAACCCCGAATGGATTGCAAGACAGATGGGCCATACCACGACCGAGATGCTGTTTCGGGTCTATTCAAGGTATGTGCCGAATTTGACTCGAAGAGATGGATCAGCGTTTGAGCGTTTGCTTATCAACGAATTCGATGTCTCAGGCGAAAAGAATGAGGAGACTGTT
>Ga0136589_1000582_pt1 | contig 18286 bp, 15 predicted proteins | sample AntRauMFilla3764_FD_104640 | JGI IMG/M metagenome (GOLD analysis project Ga0136589, IMG submission 104640) | Saline lake microbial communities from Rauer Islands, Antarctica - Metagenome Filla 3 #764 | ecosystem: Environmental > Aquatic > Non-marine Saline and Alkaline > Saline | place...
CTCCAGTGGCCCGTCCGGGACCGCCGTGCGAACTACGAGCAGAGCCTCGACGTGCTCGAACAGGTCGACCGCGAGTCCGACATCTACACCAAGACCAGCCTGATGCTCGGCCTCGGGGAGTACGACCACGAGCTCTATCAGGCACTGAGAGACCTCCAGAACGTCGGCATCGACGTCGTGACGTTCGGCCAGTATCTCCAGCCCTCCCGCTCGCACCTCGACGTGTTCGAGTACGTCCACCCAGACGCGTTCGAGACGTGGCGCCGGGTTGCGGAGGACGAACTTGACTTCCTCTACTGTGCCGCCGGGCCGATGGTGCGCTCCTCCTACAAAGCAGGGGAGCTCTTCGTCGACGCGCTGGTCCGCGACGGTAAAACTGTCGAGCGCGCCCGCGAACAGGCACGAGCCGCCGCCAGCGACTGAGGGCATGTGTTGCCGGGGTTCCCGAGGACGGCGAAATCGAGTGGGAAACTGTCATGGTCGACCGTTCGTCCAATTCTTTGGGAGCTTCCGGCGTACTACTAAGGATAGTTCGTCCGTTGTGGCGCAAAACGTAAACTGTCCAATTCCGTTCCGCTCCCAAGGTGAGAACACCAGCCTCAGGCCGTATTTCTGCCCAATGTAGCGCTTTTAGAAAGCACTATACCGTCGGCGGGGGCAGTTTCACGGTATGAAGAGGAGGGTGCAGTCATGAACACGATTGGCCGCGACCCCAGTGACCGTGTACAGGTACTGGACGAAGACGGCAACCTCGTCGGTGACCCACCCGAGATCGACGAGGAGACGCTCGTCGATATCTACCAGGACATGAAGCTCGCCCGGCACTTCGACCAACGGGCGGTGAGCCTCCAGCGGCAAGGCCGAATGGGGACCTACCCGCCGCTTTCAGGACAGGAAGGTGCCCAGGTCGGCTCCGCGCACGCGCTCGCTGACGGCGATTGGATGGTGCCGTCCTACCGCGAACACGGCGCTGCCCTCGTCGGAGGGCTGCCGCTGAAGCAGACGCTGCTCTACTGGATGGGCTCCGAAGAGGGGAACAACGTCCCCGAGGACGCCAACATCCTGCCGGTCGCCGTCCCCATCGCCAGCCAGGTGCCCCACGCCGCGGGGCTGGCCTGGTCGTGGAAACTACAGGACAAGGACGACACCGCCGGCATCTGTTACTTCGGCGACGGCGCCACCAGCGAGGGTGACTTCCACGAGGGGCTCAACTTCGCGGGCGTCAACGACGTGCCGATGGTGTTTTTCTGTAACAACAACCAGTGGGCGATCTCGGTCCCCCGCGAACGCCAGACGGCATCCGAGACCCTTGCCCAGAAGGCCAATGCCTACGGCTTCGAGGGCATCCAAGTCGACGGGATGGACCCGCTCGCGGTGTACAAAGTCACCCAGGAGGCCCTGGAGAAGGCCCGGAACCCCGAGGACGACCAGCTCCGGCCCACCATGATCGAGGCGGTTCAGTACCGCTTCGGCGCCCACACCACCGCCGACGACCCGACCGTCTACCGCGATGAGGACGAGGTCGAGGAGTGGAAGGCCAAAGACCCAATCCCGCGACTGGAGACGTATCTCCGGGCACAAGAGATCCTCGACGACGAGCGCGTCGCCGAAATCGAGTCGGAGATCGAGGAGCGGGTCGCCGACGCCATCGACGCCGCCGAGGCCGAGCCGCGACCCGAACCCGAGGAGATGTTCGAGCACACGTACGCGGAACTGCCGCCGCAGGTGCGCCAACAGCGCGAGGAGTTCCTCGACAGCGTCGAGAAACACGGCAAAGACGCGTTCCTGGAGGAGTAATCAATGAGTGACACACAGAATCTCACGCTCGTCCAGGCGGTACGGGACGGGCTCTACACGGAGATGCAGCGCGACGAGTCGGTGATGGCACTGGGCCAGGACATCGGCAAGAACGGTGGCGTCTTCCGCGCCACACAGGGACTACAGGCGGAATTTGGCGAGAACCGTGTCGTCGACACCCCGCTCGCGGAGTCGGGAATCATCGGCAGCGCCGTCGGCCTTGCCATCGACGGGATGAAGCCGGTAGCCGAGATTCAGTTCTCCGGGTTCATCTACCCCGGCTTCGACCAAATCGTCTCCCACATGGCGCGCTACCGCACCCGAAGCCGCTCGCGGTTCACGCTGCCGATGGTGCTGCGGGCACCCTACGGCGGTGGCATCCGTGCGCCCGAACACCACTCCGAGTCCAAGGAGGCGTTCTACGCCCACGAAGCCGGCCTGAAAGTGGTCGTCCCCTCGACGCCGTACGACACGAAGGGGCTGCTCACCTCGGCCATCCGCGACCCTGACCCGGTCGTGTTCCTCGAACCCAAACTCATCTACCGCGCGTTCCGCGGTGAGGTGCCCGAGGAGAGCTACGAGGTGCCCATCGGCGAGGCAGCGACCCGCCGCGAGGGCGAGGACGTGTCGGTGTTCACCTACGGCGCGATGACCCGCCCGACGCTCGAGGCCGCCGAGGACCTCGCCGAGGAGGGTATCGACGCCGAAATCATCGACCTGCGGACGGTCTCACCGCTGGACATCGACAGCATCATCGAGTCCTTCGAGAAGACCGGTCGTGCCGTCGTCGTCAACGAGGCGCCCAAGAGCGGCGGCCTGGCCGGCGAGATTACCGCCATCATTCAGGAGCGCGCGCTGCTGCACCAGGAGGCACCGGTCAAGCGCGTCACCGGCTTCGACGTGCCCGTGCCACTCTACGCGATGGAGGACTACTACCTGCCCAACGCCGCCCGCGTGGCCGACGGCATCCGCGAGACGGTGGAGTTCTGAGATGGCTATCAAAGAGTTCAAACTACCCGACGTTGGCGAAGGCGTCGCCGAAGGCGAACTGGTCTCGTGGGCGGTGTCGGTCGGCGATGCCGTCTCCGAGGGTGACATCGTCGCCGAAGTCGAGACTGACAAGGCACTGGTCGAGGTGCCCTCCCGCTACGACGGGAAAATTGCCGAACTGCACGCCGAAGAAGGCGAAATCGTCCCCGTCGGCTCCGTCATCATCTCCTTCGATGTCGATGATGGTGCGGCTGGTGGCGAGGACGCCCCCACCGCCGAGGCCGACGACACTGTCGAGGAAAGCGCAGACACCGATTCCGACGAGGCCGCAGCAGCGTCGACCGCAGATGGTCGTGTGTTCGCGCCGCCGTCCGCCCGGAAGCTGGCCCGCGAACTCGGCGTCGAGATAGGCGCCGTCGAGGGCACCGGCCCCGGCGGTCGCGTGAGTGACGCTGACGTGCGCGCCCACGCCGACGCAGAGGAGACCGAAGAGAGCGGCGAGGAAGCTGCTCCCGACGCGGCGACGACCGAACCGGTCGGCGGAACGGCCGACGCCGAGACGACCTCGACGACGACCGCAGCCGCCTCCGGCGCGGGCGCCGACCGCGAGAAGACCCTCGCAGTGCCGGCGACCCGCCGCGTGGCGAAGGAACTCGACGTCGACATCGACGCGGTCCCGACAGAGGAAACCCGCGAGGGCGAGGCGTTCGTCACCGAACAGCACGTCCGAGAGTTCGCAGAGGGCGGCGCCGAGGCCGGCGAGCCGGCGACTGCGGCCGCCGGGTCCGCGACCGGCGACCAACCCCGTGAGGAGACGGTCCCCTACCGCGGAATCCGCCGGACCATCGGCGACCAGATGGCGAAATCGAAGTTCACCGCACCGCACGTCACCCACCACGACACGGCCGAAATCGACGAACTGGTGGCGGCACGTGAGGAACTCAAGGCGACCGCAGAGGAGAAAGGCAGCCGCCTGACCTACATGGCGTTCGTGCTGAAGGCCGTGACGGCGGCGCTCAAGGAGTACCCCGTCCTCAACTCCGAACTCGACGAGGAGGAGGGTGTCATCCGGCTGAAGAACTACTACAACATCGGCATCGCCGTCGCGACTGACGCGGGGCTGATGGTGCCGGTCGTGAAGCACGTCGACCAGAAGGGGCTGCTCCAGTTGGCCGACGAGATACAGGAGTTGGCGACGAAGGCTCGTGACCGCTCCATCACCCGCACGGAGATGCAGGACGGCACCTTCACCATCACCAACTTCGGGGCGTTCGGCGGCGAGTACGCCACCCCTATCATCAACCACCCCGAGACCGCCATCATGGGGCTCGGCGCCATCAAGCAGCGGCCGGTCGTACAGGACGGCGAGGTCGAAGCAGCCCACACGCTGCCGCTCTCCCTCGCGATCGACCACCGGGTCATCGACGGCGCGGAAGCGGCACAGTTCACCAACGCGGTGAAATCATATCTGGCGGAACCCACGAAGCTACTACTCTAACATGGTCGTCGGAGATATCGCAACCGGAACGGAGGTACTGGTGGTCGGCGCGGGACCGGGTGGCTACGTGGCCGCCATCCGCGCCGCCCAGAACGGGCTCGACACGACGCTGGTCGACAAGGAAGCCTACGGCGGCAGCTGCCTGAACCACGGCTGTATCCCCTCAAAGGCGTTCATCAGCGCCACGGACGTTGCGCATGACGCGCGCAACGCCGAGGAGATGGGGGTTCACGCCGACCCCGTCGTCGACGTGGCGGCGATGCAGGACTGGAAGGAGGGCGTTGTCAACCAACTCACCGGCGGCGTCGAGAAGCTCTGTAAGGCAAACGGCGTCAACCTCGTACAGGGCGAGGCGACGTTCGTCGACGACTCCTCGGTCCGCATCGCCCACGGGGGCGAGGGGCAAGGCTCGGAGTCCATCAACTTCGAGCACGCCATCATCGCGACGGGCTCCCGACCGATTCAGGTGCCGGGCTTCGAGTTCACCGCCGACCCCGTCTGGTCATCGCGCGACGCGCTGGCGATCGACGACGCCCCCGACAGCCTCGTGGTCGTCGGCGCGGGCTACATCGGGATGGAGCTCTCGACGGTGTTCGCCAAACTCGGCGTGGACGTGACTGTCGTCGAGATGCTCGACGGTGTCCTCCCGGGCTACGAGGATGACGTGAGCCGTGTCGTCAAGAAGCGCGCCGAAGCGCTGGGCATCGAGTTCAACTTCGGCGAGGCTGCGAGTGGCTGGGAAGAGACCGAGAACGGTATCGTCGTCGCAACCGAAAATGAGGACGGCGAAGAGTCGACCTACGATGCCGAGAAGGTGCTCGTGGCCGTTGGTCGCCAGCCCGTTTCCGAAAGCCTCGACCCCGAGAATGCAGGGGTCGAACTGACCGAGAACGGCTTCATCGAGACGGACGACCAGACTCGCACGAACGTCGAGAACATCTTCGCCGTCGGTGACGTGGCTGGCGAGCCGATGCTGGCTCACAAGGCCAGCAAGGAGGGTATCGTCGCTGCAGAGGTCATCGCCGGTGAACCAGCCGCACTCGACCAGCAGGCCGTCCCCGCAGCCGTCTTCACTGACCCCGAAATCGCCACCGTGGGCATGACCGAGGCCGAGGCCGAGGAGGCCGGCTTCGAGCCGAAAGTCGGCCAGTTCCCGTTCCGCGCGAACGGCCGCTCGCTCACGACTGGGGAGTCCGAAGGGTTCGTCCGCATCGTCGCCGAGGCCCAGGCCGGCTTCATCCTCGGCGCCCAGATCGTCGGGCCGGAGGCCAGCGAACTCATCGCCGAACTCGCGCTCGCGGTGGAGATGGGCGCCACGCTGGAGGACGTCGCCTCGACCATCCACACCCACCCGACGCTCGCAGAGGCCGTAATGGAGGCCGCCGAGAACGCTGACGACCAGGCGATTCACACGCTGAACCGCTAACGACGCGGCCCGCGAACCGATTCTTTTCCGGGCCGTTGTGACTTGTGGCGCGGTTCTGCCGAGCCTGAGGAATTAAGGTCCCTCACGGGTTCTTCCATCCATGGTAACAATAGACAAAGAGCGATTCCGCGAGTCCTTCGAGAGCTACTCCCGCATCGGCGCGACCGAGAACGGCGGGCTCCACCGGCTCACGCTCACGGAGGCGGACAAGCGCGTCCGCGATGCATTCGTCGAGGACCTTGCGGAACTGGGGCTGGAGGTTAGAGTCGACCGAATCGGGAACATCTTCGGTCGACGCGAGGGGACCGACCTGGACGCCGACCCCGTGTTGATCGGGTCGCATCTCGACTCCCAGCCGTACGGCGGCCGGTTCGACGGCCAACTGGGGGTGCTGGCCGCACTCGAGACGCTCCGCGCGCTTGAGGACGAGGGCGTGGAACCCAACCGGCCTATCGAGATTGTGAACTGGACGAACGAGGAGGGTTCGCGCTTCCCCAACGCGCTGCTCGGGAGCAGCGTGTTCAGCGGCGGGACGGAACTCGAGACGGCGCTCTCACTGACCGACGGCGAAGGCACGACGGTTCGGGACGCGCTTTCGGCAATCGGCTACGACGGCGACCACCCGGTGGAGCCGTTTGACATCCACGCCCACCTCGAGCTGCACATCGAACAGGGACCCTACCTCGAAGAGCACGGCAACTCTCTCGGCATCGTCGAGGGCGTCTACGGAATGTCCTGGCTCCGGGCGACGATTACCGGCGAGTCCGACCACGCCGGCCCGACGCCGATGCACACCCGCTCGGACGCCATGGCGGCCGCCGCCGACGCGGTCAGCGAAATCAACCGCCTGCCCAACCGGCTCTCGGCGGACGCGGTCTCGACCGTGGGTGAGTTCAGCATCGCCCCCGGCTCAATTAACGTCGTGCCTGACACCGCCGAGTTCACCGTCGACGTACGGTCATATGACGATGCGGTCGTCGCGGAGGCGGTCGAGCGGGTCCACGAGGAAATCGAGCACGCCTGTTCACGACACGCGACATCGGCCGAGGTCGAAGCGCTCTGGAACATCGAGTCGACGGCGTTCGACCCGGAGATTCGCGACGTGCTGGAGGGCGTCGCAGACGACCGAGGAATCGCCTACGAGCGGATGCCCAGCGGCGCGGCCCACGACGCGACGCGTATCAACGAGATCGCCCCCACCGCGATGCTGTTCGCGCCGTCAGTCGACGGACGGACCCACAACGAGGATGAGTTCACGGAGTGGGAGGACTGCGTGGTAACGGCGGGCTGTTATGCGGAGGCGGTTCACCAGCTGGCGAGCGAGTAGGCCGGTAGAGGCGGTTTTTTGGGCGAACTCCGGTTCCGAACGATCTGTCCGACGAACACGGGAGCGTCGCGGAAATCCGTCAATCGGTCGACGGCTGACGGGACAACGACAGTTCTCCGTTCGGAACGGCTTTTACGCGGGGGCCATCACCACTATCCGAATGAAGGTTTTCGGCTCCAGCGGGACCCGCGGGGTCGCCGGCGAGCAACTCACGGCGGAGTTCGTGCTCCGCGTCGCCAAGGCCGCCGGCACCGTCTGGGGGACCGAACGTGCCGCCGTCGCCCGCGACACCCGCACCACGGGCGCGATGTTTGCGAACGCCGCCGATGCCGGCCTCACCGCCGTGGGCACGGACGTCGACCGGCTGGGCGTCACCCCGACGCCTGCAGCGGTTCGCTACGCCGAAGCCGAGGAACTCCCAGCCGTCGTCATCACGGCCTCACACAACCCACCCGAGTACAACGGCGTCAAACTGGTCGGGGCCGACGGCGTCGAACTCCCCGTTGCCGACCTCGAGCGCATCGAGCAACGGCTGTTGGGCGAAGAGTTCAACATCGCCAACTGGGACGGCGTCGGGACGACTCGTCGCGTCGATGGCGTCAACGACGACTACGTCGACGACCTGCTTGCGAACGTCGATCACGAACGAATTGCTGACGCCGACCTGACCGTCGCCCTCGACCCCGGCCACGGCGCCGGGGCGCTCACCAGTCCCGAGTTCTTTCGGCGGCTGGGCTGTGACATTGTCACCGTAAACGGCCAGCCCGACGGCCACTTTCCCGGCCGCGAGCCCGAACCCGTCGAGGAGAACCTCGGGGACCTCGCCCGACTCGTCCGCGCGACCGACGCCGACGTGGGAATCGCTCACGACGGCGACGCCGACCGCGCCATCTTCTTCGACGAACACGGCGAGTACGTCGAGGGTGACGCCTCGCTCGCGGCACTGGCCACCGAGGCGCTCTCCGCGGGCGATTCGACCGTCGCCGCGGTGAACGTCTCCCAGCGGCTCGTCGACGTGTGCGAGGCGGTCGGCGCGGAGCTCGAACTCACACCCATCGGCGCCACCAACATCATCACCCGGATTCAGGAACTGCAGGCCGCCGGCGAGCGCGTCCCCATCTCCGGGGAGGGCAACGGCGGGGTTTTCTTCCCCGACTTCCGACTCGTGCGGGACGGCGCATTCATCGCCGCGAAGTTCCTCGAACTGCTGGCGGACGCGCCCGTCAGCGAGGTTATCGAACCCTACACCGCCTACGCCAACGTCCGGCGGAACCTCGAGTACGAGGACGAGAACGAACTCACGGCGATGCTCGACGCCGCCGAGACGTACGCCCGGGAGGCCGACGTGACGGCCGAAACCGTCGACGGCTACCGCCTCGACTACGGCGACGCTTGGGTATTGGTCCGACCCTCCGGCACCGAGCCGAAAGTCCGCATCTACGCCGAGGCTCGCGACCGCGGGCGGGCTGCCGAACTCGCCGACGCCGTCGAAGCAGAACTGGAGACGTCTCGTACTGCCTAGGCCGTTTCCCCCTGAACTCACACGCTCTCACCGGGTCGACGGGTTTTCAGGCCTCGAGCAACGCCGATAGTCGGTCGTATTCGGCCTGTAACGCCTCGTACTCTTGTCCGACCTCGCCCGCGCGGAGTGCGTCCCGCTGCTCGGCGGTGAGTTCCGCCTCGGCAACGGCAGCCGTCCGGAGACGGTCGTAGTCCTCTTGGCGAGTCAGTGAGTCGAGTGTCCGGGCCCGTTCGATCGTCTCGTCGTCGGCGAATCGACCGAGGACGGAGACCAGTTCTCGCGAGCGGTAGCGCAGCGCTTCGGCCTCCGGCGGCGGACTCCCCACCGTCAACGGCTCTGGTCCCAGCCGGTCGAGATAGGTTCGGTGGACGGGAACCGTCGTGCGGAATGTCGTCGTGTCCTCGACGTAGTGGTCGAGTTTTGACTGTGAGTAGTCGGCGTAGGTCAGCAGTTTCGGCAACGGCTCCTCGCCCACCGCGTGGGTGTCGAGGTAGTCGATCAGGTCACTCGGCGGCTGTTCGAAATCGACCAGCGGGTAGACCCGAGTCGTGCGCACGAAGGCAAACAGCTCCCGAGCCGAGGCCTCTCGGTGATACGCCTCGAAGGCCGCGACAGCGGCCTTATCGTACTCGGCGATGGGCTCGGTGAGCTCCTCGGTCGGGGCCGTCAGGTCCACTTCGTCCAGTTCGCGGAGTCGCTCGAGTTCCGTCAGTCGCTCCTCGACCGCGGTCAGCCGTTCGCTGATGGCGTGTTCCGCGTCGGTAACGCGCTGCTGGGCCGCCTCGCGTTGCTCCAGCAGTGCGGCGACATCGGCGGCATCCGAGAGCGCCTCGCGCGCCCGCTGCATGTCGCGCTCGGAAATCGTGCGCTGGTCGAGCGCGTCGTTTGCCGTCTCGAAACACTCGCGTTCCGGGATGTTCTCGGGGAGACCCTCGACCAACTCGACGAAGCGGCTCTGGAGTTCGAGATACGCCTCGAAATCCCCGGTGCCAGTGGCCGAATCCTCGTAGCGCGAGAGCAGTCCCAGCGCCTCGTCAACGGCGTCGTCGACCGCCTTGACGAGGTCCTCGCCGTAGCTGGCGATCTCCTCGGTGATGGCCTCGTGTTCGTTTCGGGCAGCCCGGAGTTCCGAGACGAGTTCGTCGGCGCCGTGTTCCGCAGAGAGGTCGGTCATTCGCCGGTTTCGTCGTACGCCTCGGCCGGGTTGAACACCTGTTCGCCGGTCGTTTCGACTGCGACAGATTGCCCGTCGGCGGTCTGTTGGACAGAGCGATGGAAACAGGAGCGGTAGCCCGTGTGGCAGGCGCCGCCGTCCTGTTCGACGACGTAGAGCAGCGTGTCGGCGTCACAGTCCACCCGGACGTCCTGGATTTTCTGGGTGTTCCCGCTGGTGGCGCCTTTCTCCCAGAGTTCGTCGCGGGAGCGGGAGTAGTAGTGGGCCCGACCGGTTTCCACTGTGCGGCGGAGGGCTTCGGGCGAGACGTAGGCGAGCATGAGCACCTCGCCGTCGGCGGCGTCCTGGGCGACGGCGGGGACGAGGCCGTCCGCGCCGAAATCGACCTCAAGGTCCGCGGCGGCACCGGCGTCTGTGTCGGCGGTCATATCTGGAGGTGGGCGCTCGGCCCCATACGTCTTTTCGCCTTGGCCAGCCCCGCAGTGCTGGACTCAGACCAGCCCAAGCGCCAGCAACAGGCCGAAGAGCAGGTCGCCGTAGGTCAGTGCGACCACCAGCCCGAGGAACATCGGGACGATGAACGGCAGCCCCGGTGAAATCCACACCTGCTCGCGGGCAACGACCGTCTCGATTCCTTCCCGGAGCGTTTCGGCGTCGGTGCCGTAGGCGGAGTGGTCGATCGCTTCGAGGAATCGCTCGGCAGCCCAGGGGTCCTCGGGCAACTTTTTCGAGGCGTCCGCGTCGTCTGCAAGGGTGTCCGGGTCGTCTGCAGGAGGCGCCAAATCGTCTGCAGGGAGCTCTTCAGTGCCACCGTCGGGGCGTGGGAGGCGCGCGTTCACGGCTGTGGTGGCGTCGATGGCGCCGTCAGTGGGCGGGTGGGTCTCGCCGACGCTCTCCGGGTCGCGATACGCATCGGCGTTCTGCCGGAGTTCTGCCAGCGAACAGCCGCGCCAGCGGAGATACATCCGGAGCGCGTCCAGGTCGAGCCCGGAGCGGGTGAACCCCTCGCGCGTCTCGAACAGCCGGCCGTGGACATCGGAGAGGTCGGGAACAGAGACCACGCGCCCGAGGAACATCGCCTTCCCGACCCGACCGACAGCGGCGTTCCGGACCGCGAGGGCGAAGGGGTACGCCAGCCCGAGGAGGACGGTGTCGGTGAGCACCGTAAGCGAAAAGACGCCGATAGCGGTAGGCTGGTAGGGCAGGACCGGCGGCAGGCCGAGGGCGACGAGTGACTGCGGCGGGAAGTAGGTCGGGTAGGTCGGGAAGAGGACGGCGAGAGCCATGAGCGCCTTGGCGTCGGCGCCGCCGAAGCCGCCCAATCGCCAGAAGACGTAGCCTAACGGGGCGACGAAGAAGAGGCTCACCCCGGTCTGGATGAGGTGGAGGCGGGTGCGGAAGGTGGCGAAGGGGTACCAGTTCGTTAGGTCGAACAGCAGCAGCAGGATGCCGAGGCCGCCCAGCACGACCCAGACGTTGTTGGGGACTCGGCGGGTCCGGATGTCGCGGATGGCCGCCCACGCGAAGAGCGGCACGGCGACGAGGCGGAGGAGGTCGGCGGGTGCGCCGAGCATGGCGTGTGGGCGAGGGGGGAGGAGAAAGGGGTTGTGGAACAGATGGACAGCGCTGTCGGAGACGGCACGACCTGACGTCCGAGAAACGGGGACAGAACCGTTCGTGAGTCCACAGCGAGGGGATATTTCGACAGTACGCTGTAACTACTTAACCCACTGCCCATCTAATTGGTCGGTGATGGATGTGATCGATCCGGCAACTGGTGCGCTCCTCGATTCCTACGAGGAACACACAGAAGCCGACGTTGACGTGGCGCTTACCCAGGCGAAAGACGCCTTCGAGGACTGGTCGGTCCGGTCGCTCCGCGAGCGCGAAGAACTGCTCGCGGCAGCCGGGTCAGTGCTCCGCGAGAACTCGCGTGAGTACGCAGAGACGATGACGAAAGAGATGGGGAAACCGATTACGCAGGCCGTGGGAGAGGTCGAAAAATGCGCCTGGGTGTGTGACCACTACGCCGAGCACGCGACTGCGTACCTCGAACCGGATCACCACCCGAGCCCACCCGGAACGACGGCGAAAACCGTCTACGAACCACTGGGGCCGGTACTCGCGGTCATGCCGTGGAACTTCCCATTCTGGCAGGTGTTTCGCTTCGCCGCACCGTATCTCACCGCTGGGAACGTGGGGCTGCTCAAGCACGCCTCGAACGTCCCCGGCTGTGCCGAGGCAATCGAAGACGTGTTCCGGAAGGCCGGCTATCCGGACGGTGTTTTCCAGTCGCTGTTGATCCCGTCGGATCGGGTCGACGGCCTCCTCGCCGACGACCGGGTCACGGCTGCGACGCTCACCGGGAGTGAGGGGGCGGGCCGTGCCGTCGCCTCGACAGCGGGTGAACAGCTGAAGAAGACAGTTCTCGAACTCGGCGGGAGCGACCCGTTCGTCGTGCTCGACGACGCCGACGTCGACGCCGCAGCCACGACAGGCGTGTGGGCGCGGAATCAGAACGGGGGGCAGTCGTGCCTCGCCGCAAAACGGTTCGTCGTCGTCGAGGACGTGTACGACGAGTTCATCGACCAGTTCGTCGACGAGGCCGAAGCGCTCACGGTCGGCGACCCGATGGACGAGGAGACCGATATCGGCCCGCAGGCTCGCCAGGACCTCCTGGAGGACCTCCATGAGCAGGTCGAACAGAGCGTCGAAGCGGGGGCGTCCGTCCTGACCGGTGGACAGCCACTCGACCGCGAGGGGGCATACTACCCGCCAACCGTTCTCACGGACGTTCCAACAGGCTGTCCGGTAGACACCGAGGAGGTGTTCGGCCCAGTTGCAACTGTCTACCGGGTCAGTGATGAAGCCACAGCCATTGCGAAAGCCAACGACACGAGCTTGGGACTCGGCGCCAGCATCTGGACGGCGGATCTTGACCGGGGTGACCGCGTCGCCGCTGCAATGGACGCAGGCTGTGTCTACGTGAACGAACTCGTGAAATCGGATCCACGGGTTCCCTTCGGTGGTATCAAGCAATCCGGCTACGGCCGCGAACTCTCCGAAGACGGCATCAAGGAGTTCGTCAACCGGAAAACCGTCTGGCTGCAGGAACAACCCAGCACCGAGACCCTGGTGGAGTGAATATGCAAGCATCAGACCTCCTCGTCAGCTGTCTCGAAACTGAGGGTGTTGAGTACGTTTTCGGCCTCCCGGGAGAGGAGCTTGAAGACCTCCTGTTCTCGTTACGAGACTCCGATATCCAGTTCATTCCGGTCCGTCACGAACAGGGTGCGGCGTTCATGGCCGACGTTCACGGTCGGTTGACGGGTACCGCTGGTGTCTGTCTCGCCACGTTGGGCCCGGGTGCAACGAATCTTCTCACCGGCGTCGCGGACGCTCATTTGGATAAGTCCCCGCTGGTCGCGATTACGGGACAGGGCGGACTCGAACGCCTCCACCAGGAGAGCCACCAGGCCCTCGACATCGTCCACATGTTCGAGCCGGTCGTGAAGTGGAACACACAGATCACCGACGCAGAAATCATTCCGGAATCCGTTCGCAAGGCGTTCAAGCTCGCGGAGTACGAAAAACCGGGTGCGACCCACCTCGAATTCCCCGAAGATATCGCAGGCGAAACGATCGACGCGGAGCCACTCTCGACGCGGCCACGAGTCCGACGAGCCGACCCGGACGAGCAATCGCTCCAACACGCGATCGAACTCATCGAGAGCGCCGACGCGCCGGTGGTGTTGGCCGGCAACGGCGCCGTCAGAACGCCGACGGCCAGTCGATTGCGCGAACTGGTCGATCACGCCGGGATGCCCGTCGTCGCGACGTACATGGGGAAGGGCGCGGTCTCGGACCGGCTCGACAATTCGCTGATGACGCTCGGTTCCGGACCCGATGCCGAGGCATCGACGGCCATCTCTCGGGCCGATTGTGTACTCGCTATCGGCTACGACATCGCCGAGCACGACCCGCGCTCGTGGAATCCCGACATTGAGAAGAGCATCATCCACGTCGATCACGAACCGGCCGAAGTGTACCGACACTACAATCCAGACGTGGAGATTGTCGCAGACATCGCAACCGTCCTCGACGAGCTACGGATGCGTCTCGATTCAACGTCTGGACTGGAGTGGTGTCAGGACCTGCGCGAGCGGATCGTCGCGGACGTGCAGGGGACACCCGAGTCAGATGCCCCATTCACAGTGAGACGGACGCTGCCGTATCTCCGAGCGGTGATGGCTGATGAAGATATCCTGCTCTCGGACGTGGGGAGCCACAAGATGGCGATTGCGAAGAACTTCCCCACCTACGAACCCAACACCTGCATCATCTCCAACGGGTTGGCGACTATGGGAATCGCTGTCCCCGGGGGAGTCGCCGCTGATCTCGCAACCGACGTGAACGTCGTCGCCGCGACCGGCGACGGCGGGTTTCTGATGAATGCAGCCGAAATCGAGACGGCCACCCGCCTCGACCTCGGATTTACGATCATCGTGTTCAACGACAACGATTACGGCCTCATCTCCAAGCATCAGATCGAACACACTGGTGAACAGTTCGGAACCGAACTGACGAATCCAGATTTCGAGACGTTCGCCGAGAGTTTCGGGATCGCCGCCTACCGGCCGGAAACCTGGTCCGAAGTCGAAACCGCCCTCGAGCGTGCCGTCCCGTCGGACGAGCTGTCTCTGGTTGAGATCCAGCTCGGGGACCACGCCTGAGTCAGCGCTTCGACCTCGTAGTGCCCGATTTTCGTGACAGAAACGGTGATGCGACGCGGCCAACAACCGGTGACCATCATCCGATGACGTTTTGCTCGGCTGCATTAACGATATCCGATAAGAACGACCGCCTGGGCGAGCGTTCAACTCACCACCACCGACAGAATCGAAATCGGGAGTAGTTGCTTGTTCCTCGAATCGAGATATCTGAGAGCGTGATATGAGAGGCCCTGTTGAAACCCTCAATCGGTGAGATGTTTCGGAAGCCGTGCTGAATAGAGGGCGCTTTTACAGCATGTTCACGGGGTCGAATTACCCGGCGCGTCCTATCGCTGATTCGACTCTTGTCTGTCAGAGTGAGGGGAGTACGGTTGGTCGGAGAGCATCTCGGCGAGTTCGGCCAGTAGTGCTTCGGCCGAATCATGGCCACGGTATCGGATGTGGTGAGTACGAGTATCGTGCTCAACCCACCCGTTTGATTCGAGCTTCGGGAGGTGGTTGTGCGTCAGTTTGAGAGCGACGCAGTCTCGGTTCATCTCGGGGACGCGCTGGGCAATATCCTTGGCCAACTCCTCCAGCGTGGCTGTGTTCGTTGATTCGATGTTCTCGAAATAGTTGATAACTTCCCGACGGAGGTGGTGACCAAACGTATCCAGCAATCTGTTCGTCCTCGGGGCTCTGTCTGGATAGTACTCTCCTTGGACCATATTAACAGAAAAATATAGGGGGGGGGGAGATAATAACAGTTTCCCCGGACATTCGAAATCCATCGTAACAGTGGAGATGGTTCTGTGGAAATGAACAGAGTTTGATAGGAGTGGCGTGCTGAGTATAGAGGGGTATCCGGCAGATGTTCGCAGATGGACGAACGGACGATGGTCGCTCCGAGATCCAGAGAGTTCGATGACGGCTGCCTTCGATTGACGATGGGCGACGAAGTCAGCACATCGGCTTGACCGCTTGATACGCGGGATCCGTCGTACCACGCCTGAGCGTCCCCAACAGAGGGAAACTCGACGACGACGGTCATCCCGTGCTTCCACTCTCCCTCAATGACCTCGGGATCAGGATGGTCGACGATCACCTCTCCGCCGTGATCCGCTATCGTTCCGTCCGCGGTCGGGAGATAGTCGTTCAGGTAGCGTTCCCAGTCCGAGATCTTCTCGAGGAAGAGCACGTACCCCTTCTGTGCGGTATCCGTTTCTGAGGACATTCCGTTAGTACAATTGGTAAATTTAATGATAAGTGTTGGCGTCACCCATCCCATCTTGAGCATCGGAGTTCCATTCATCGCGTTCGGTGCAACCGCACTCATAGTGGGAACGGTTCTCCCGCGTGGCATACCGCTTCCGCTCGCTGTGGTCGATTACGAAGGATCGACCGTACTCGTCTCGTTGAACGGGCTCCGGCTACTGAGCTATCGCTGAGGACAGTCGAACTGGCTGTCTGCCCCAGCCAGATGTCACGGGGGAGTGCATATATCCGGGTGAATCACCTATCAGTGGATATGACACTCGACGTTCCGATTCCTGACGCGCCATCACTCCGCGGAGCCCAGCCCAGAGGAGAGTACGAAGCAATTGATAACCCCGTCGATAACCCAGAGGACGACTATCGCCGAGAAGAACTCGAAACCATCCTGGCCAGCGGGGCGTGGGGCGACGCCTTTGCTGAATGGGCGGCCCACACTGGGCTAACCCCGGCCAACTTCGAGATAGTCCTCGAGTACGAGCTGATCGATAAGTTCGACTTCTACTGGGACGCAACAACGGACGAAGTCGGCTACCGATCGCCGACGCTCCCGCAAGCGGCTCGTGACGGAGTCGACGCCGAGGTCGTGGGCGATATCGACTCCGAACTCGATACCCTCGGCCGGGTGGTCTCGGAGATGCTCGAAAACGATTACCTCCTGCGTGACGACGAGTCGTACGGGTTCTTTCCCGATGCCATCTCCGATAACTCGTATGAGTCCCGTGATGAGGAGTAAGTAACGCAGCCATCGACGGGCATCGTCGACTGCAAGCCCCAGCTCACGGACGCGTTCAGGCCAGAACTCGTCGTACCGCTCCTGTTCAGCCAGTGCCGTGAATTCGCCTGCCGCGACTTGATCGAGCTTGAGGTTCGTCTCCGCACGTAGTTGCTCACCGACCGTGTCGCTGACCACACCCGTTCGTTTGGGCTGACGACGCTGCTGTCCGTCGGAGATTGAACCGACAAAGAGATGCGATATACGGTGTCGCACTACTGCATAGTGCCTAGACATGTACCAGTGAGACTGCGTTCCCTGTGGATAGATCTGGATCTGCAAAGTGCGTTCACCAGACGACGTCAGGTGGGCTGTCAGACTGCGTCTGACAACCTCGTGGAAGCAGGAAGCCCCTGCCTACTCAGCCGCTGATGCGGCTTCCTTGAGGCAGGGGTAGGTCACTGCTGTGTTTGACGGATGAACTCCTCGAGTTCGTCTTCGATGTGTGTCGAAACGCGCTCACAATAGTTCCAGAGTGCCCCATTGAGTCGTTCTTCGGTCTCGTCGTCGAGTTCGTCTCCCCCACGAAGGACGGAGTCCTTCGTGATCTCTGGGTGATAGACACAGACCACGCCGAGTGAGTACTCTGAACTCGAAGAGCCAGCCGTGTGGATTCCATATTCATCAGTTCCCCAGACGCCATCGCCGCCTTGTCGCTCCAGTTCAGAGTCAAGCGTGTCGAGGAGGTGAATCTCCTCGGTGCTGAGGATTGGGTCGTCGCCGTTGAACAGTTCAGCATATGCTGCTGTCCGGGCACTCCTCGTCCATTGGGCCAAGTTGGACCGTGCACGCTGTACGAGCTGTCGTTCGTCTGGAATCTCTGCCATGGTGTTAGAAGGACGGCCAGGTCAATCAACGTTCGTACGGTGAATCAGAGAGAGACGCCCAGAAGAACGCGATGCCGAGCGGGTGTCCCATGACGAACCACCTGATGTCGCCGACAGTGAACTCGTGACTGCAGCGGGTACTCCGGGCGGTGCCAACGACGGCGAAACGGCACAAGAAAAGACAATGGAGTCGGAACCACGATGATTCCGGGAAAACTGCGTCTGTTTACGAGCGTATGAGGCTGGTAATCAGATTTAGATGACGCGGATCTGTAGTGTATCGTCCTGCCATTGTTTATACGCGAGTATAGACGATGGTACCCATGGAGCGATCCACTAATGGCACGACAGAAATCAGTCATGGTCCGCGTAACGGAAGCAACGAAAAACGAATGGGAAAACCACGTCGATGACCCAGAAACCCGATGGGACGACCTCAGCGACCTCGTAAGAGGGAGCGTTCAGTACGAACTCAACGGAACCCACGTGAAACAGGAAGTCCAAGATGCTCTGGATGAACATGGCGGCGAAATCGACCAAGATGAACTCGTAGACGCAGTTGATACTGCACTCAACAACACTGAGCAGAACCTAAACCGTGTTGAGGACAATCTCGCAGATCTCAACGAGCAACTCCGAACGAGCGAAGCCATCACCGACCTCGCGCAAGACCTCAAATCAAACTGGTTACTCTCTCTGCCAGCAAACATGGCATCGGTCGATGTCGGCAGCAATCCTGATGTGCAGGACATGTTGTCTGACGGAGCAAATGCGCGGAGAGCCGGGAGCGCCCCCGCTTACGCCGACGTGACGGGTCACAGTGAACAGATGATCCGGCGCGCTCTCCGCCGTGCAGAAAAGCTCTATCCCTCCGTCAAATCGGTTATTGACCCCAGTACCGCGCAGAAACGGTACTACATCGAAGACCCAGACATGGATGTCCAGACCATGGACGGTAAAATGGAG
>Ga0136589_1000584_pt1 | contig 18260 bp, 17 predicted proteins | sample AntRauMFilla3764_FD_104640 | JGI IMG/M metagenome (GOLD analysis project Ga0136589, IMG submission 104640) | Saline lake microbial communities from Rauer Islands, Antarctica - Metagenome Filla 3 #764 | ecosystem: Environmental > Aquatic > Non-marine Saline and Alkaline > Saline | place...
AAGATCAGAAGAAACGAACTACAGATCGGGTTCTGTGTATGGATTCCGAAATATGGTAGATAATGTCATACAACTCGGCAACAGAGACAGTCACAACTGTTGTCAGCCGATGGATGGGTATTCGGCTCTGATGCCGAGTGCAGCCGGAAAATCGGTGGACGAACGCTCAAAAAAGAGAGTCTCAGCGTTGTGATGAGTAGTGCGGCCACCACATAACCTATTCTCGCAGACTATCACTCGTGAAAAACACTCACCAATATTTAAGTAAGTACACGGTAAGATGCGGGTATCACGACTGTACAGGGTACACGAGAAAGTCGACCTGAGACACCTATGGAAGTGTCAGTCGACAGGCGCTCCAAATGACTGTACCCTCGTTTCAGTCGCGTGATCCAACGATACAAAACCATGTTTAAAGAACTATTTACGGACGACTCAGACCGTGGCGTCTCGCCGGTCATCGGTGTCATTCTGATGGTGGCAATCACCGTCATTCTGGCAGCCGTGATCGGTGCATTCGTCCTCGGGCTTGGCGATCAGGTTTCGAACAACGCACCACAGGCAACGATTAATTTCGAATTCGACGATGATGCTAATCTGACCGTCGAACACAATGGAGGTCAAGACGTAGAGCTTGAACGGCTTAGTATCAATGTTGGTGGTAATGAATTATACGCAGATGGGACGAACAACACCACTAATACAAAAATGAGTAATGGGGGTTGGGACGATCCAGTAAACACTGGCGACTCGCTTGACTTAGAAGTTAATAAATCCCATGTTTCTGATACTACTGGAGAACCAGTTCGCCTCATCTGGCAAAACCCATCCGGAGGTTCCTCAAACATACTCTCAGAGAGTACTTGGCCCAGCAACTAACGGTCGTCTCGGATTAATACACCGATTCTCAATTTATTACCAGATCGCTTAGATAGTACGTAGTCGACGCACTGCTCTTTTCAGGCTCGCTCTCACGCTGCCGTATTCTGCTCTGGACCTCTGAGAGGAGTGACAAGACAGTGATTTTACTCAAAACAGATTAATTTCGATCAGCGACTGAACTATTCCATATTACCCGGACTCCGAGGGTGGTAGTCCGTATCGTACTCGCCCACGTCGCCGTCGAGTCGGTCGGGATTAATGCGCCCTGACAGCAGCATGAAGTCGACGATCATCAGATTCAACATCGCTTCGACGACCGGGACGCCCCGTGGCGGGAGGACGGGGTCGTGTCGACCAACGACCTGAATCTCTTTTTGTTCGCCGGTTTCCCAGTCGACTGTCTGCTGCTTCTTTGGAATCGACGTCGGCGCGTGCCACGTCGCCTCGCCCCAGATCGGTTGGCCGGTCGTAATCCCACCCTGCAGGCCGCCGTGTTTGTTGCCCTCTGGAACCGGGTCGCCGTTGTCGTCGAATGTCCAGTCCTCGTTGCGGTCCTTGCCGGTCCACTTGCGGGCCTCTTTACCGAGTCCGAACTCGACGTGGGTACAGGCCGGAATCGAAAACATCGCTTGGCCGAGCCGCGAGGGGAACGAATCGAATCGGGGCGCGCCCAGTCCGCGGGGGACGCCGCGAGCCTCGAAGTAGATCGAGCCACCGATGGAGTCGCCCTCCTGTTGGTATTTGTCCGCGAGGTCTCGCATCTCCTCGGCGGCCTCGGGGTCGGCACACCGAATCTCGTTGTCCTCGGTGTGTTCGAGCATGTCCTCCCACGTCACATCGCCCGCGCGCACGTCACCAATCTGGTTGACGTGGGCCTTGACCTCGATGCCGTGGGCTTCGTTGATCTGCTTGGCAATCGCCCCGGCGGCGACCCAGTTCACCGTCTCTCTGGCCGACGAGCGGCCACCGCCGCCCCAGTTTCGCGTGCCGAATTTAGCCGAATAGGTAAAATCGCCGTGTGAGGGCCGCGGCGCGGTGACATACGGCTCATATTTGCCCGACTGAGCGTCCTTGTTTTCGATGACCATGCCGATAGGCGTCCCAGTGGTGTAGCCGTCTTGGGTTCCGGAGTTGATCTTCACCGCATCGGGCTCCCCACGAGAGGTCGTGATCATCGACTGGCCGGGTTTCCGCCGGTCGAGTTCAGCCTGAATGTCGTCTTCGTCCAGCTCGAGCCCCGCCGGACAGCCACTGACGGTGACGCCCATCGCCTCGCCGTGGCTTTCGCCGTAGGTCGTCACTTCAAAAAGTCGACCGAACCGATTGCCATTCATACCGAGTGGTCTGTTCCCATCCCATTTGAACCTTACAGTACGCGTAGACAGCCAACACCGTCAAGGCGCTCTATCCGCTGTTACCGACGGCTCTCTCGGTCCGACATTGCAAATAAAAAGCCAGCGAGAGCCGGTCTCGCGGTGGTATACGGATTGCTGTGGGACGGTACCCGACCGCCCAACGCTCTGCTCGAGCGGGAATCGTCTACAGCAGACCGTCTCAGTCGTTCGTCACTGGGCCAGTCGGCTCGAAGTCGGGGGCGTCGACGGCCACCGATCCAGTGAGTTCCGTGTGCGGGTACGGCATCCCGACACCCTCTGCATCGAAGCGGTTTTTGACAGCCTCGACCCATTTCGTTTTCACGCCGCCAGCACCCGTCTCTCGTGGGTTGATCCAGACGCGACCGTTGAGGACGACCGCCGAATCCGCAAGCCCGGTAACGGGCGCAGTCGGTGCGGGGTCGGCGAGAATACCGTCGATTTTGTTCGCTTCGTCGACGATGATCTCACGGGCCAGATCGATATCGGCGTCGTACTCGATGCCGAAGTCGAACGGAACCCGGCGCGTCTCGTTGGCGACCGGATTCATCACGACCGAGTTGGCCAGATCGCTGTTCGGCACCGTGACCTGTTCGTTGTTGAATGTATCGAGCTTCGTAACCCGGAGGTTGATCTCACGGACGATCCCGTCGTTGCCGCTCCACTGGATGTGGTCACCGACGGTAAACGGTTTGTCCTTGAGGATGAAGATGCCCGCAACGAAGTTCTCGATGATGTCGCCCGCTGCGAACGCAAAGCCCAGTGCGAGCGCGCCGGAGATCGTCGCAAACGCCGTGAGAATCGCCGGGAATCCGGCAACGGTCGCGGCGACGGCCACCGCACCGAACAGTGCAACGACCCCTGAGATGCTCGATCCCAGACTGACGACCGCTGAGGAGAACTCACGCGCGTTGAGTGCCCGCTTGGTCGCACGAACGAGGACCGACTTCCCGATCCGGTAGAGAATCAAGAAGGTTATAATGAACGTGAGTACTGTGAGGGCGAACGAAACCACTACATCGCCGTACTGTGCGAGAATACCGTCCACGCTGGTCGGTATGCCCTGAAGAATCAATGATGATGCCACATTTTTTTCATTCACTCCTGAAATATAAACCCATGTGAGAGTCGACAATAAAATCACCGTTGAGCGACACATGTGGCCCACAGTGACCCCTCGCTCAGTGAGGTCGACCGTCGAGACCGCGATCTACCGAGTGCTGGTCTCGGGTGGCTCATCGGTCTCAGGCCGCCGTTAGAGGGCAATCTCTGGGGGAGACACGCTATCGTAGTCTTATTATATCTACCCACAAACAATACATGACGAACAGATTTCGTAGTATTTGATGACTGCCCCCAACACATCTTCGTCGCTCTCCCGCCGTGCAGTGCTTGCTGGAGCCGCGGTCTCGACAGTCTCAACAGCCGGCTGTGTGGGCCAACTCCAGAACATCGGCAATGAGTCCGCCCAATCACAGCTCTCGCTCGATATCAAGGCGCTGCCTGCCGACAGCGACCCCTTTGGGATTCAAATCGCTCAACAGCTGCGGTCGAACCTCGAAGCGGTCGGGGTCGACGTCCGCCTGAGTCTGGTCAGCACCGCGCAGTTCACCCAACAAGTGCTGTTAAACCACGACTTCGACATCTACGTTGGACAGGCCCCCTTCGCACTCCCACCGGATCCTGACGCGCTGTATCCACTATTCCATTCGGGGTATACGACCGAAACTGGCTGGCAGAACCCCTTTGGGTTCACCAATCAAACCTGTGATGATCTTCTCGTAGCCCAACGGTCACACACGGGGGGTAAGCGACAACAGGACGTGAGGGCTCTCCAGAAGGAACTAGCCCGCTACCAACCGATATCGCCAGTTGTCTTTCCGGATCTGCTCACGGGGGTTCGGACCGACCGGTTTACCGGCTGGGATCCGGATGAGCGTGATCCCGCACTTGGTGGACCGACACGGCCGCATAACCTCCTGTTACTGGAGGGAGACACCGAACAAAGCACGCTCCGACTTGCGACCGCCAACGACCGACTCACCTCGAACCGGAACCCGATTTCGGCGGCCTATCAGGGCGAGCAGTCGCTGCTCGATCTCGTCTACGATTCAGTCGCCCTCAAACAGGGGTCCGAATACATTCCGTGGCTCGCTCGTGAGATTAGTTGGGCCGAGGGAACCGCCACGCCCGAGGTCGAAATCGAACTCCGAGACGAGTTGCTGTGGCACGAATACAACGACGACAACAAACAGCTGACGGCCTTCGATGTCGGGTTTACATACGAATTCCTCCAGGACACATCACTCGGAGCGGCGAGCAAACCGATCCCCTCGGAACGATTCCATGGGGTGGTCTCGGTTATCGACGATGTGACAGTCGAGAACTCCCGGCGGCTGCGACTCACGTTTACCGATACCACGCAGGCTGTCGCCCAACGAGCCCTCACCGTACCAATTTTGCGTGAAGACATCTGGGAGCCGCGGACACAAATCGGTCGACAGTCGAGTCGAGCAGGCCCGACGACCGACGCGCTCACGACGAACAACAGCGCGGCAATCGGGAGCGGCCCACTTCGGTTCGAATCCGCAGACAACAGTGTTGTCGAGTTCTCTCTGTTCGACGAACACTTCCTCTGGCCGTCGGGGACGACACAAGACGGGAGCGGCGAAACGAACGAAACCCAGTCCGAAGACGGCTGGCTCTTCCCGTTTTTCGGCGGCGACGGTGACAGCAACGAGTCGCCGACGAACTCGACGACGAACAGTACCGCCTCGCAAACCGACTCCCAACTGACGGCTGCCACCGACCTCGCGCCGCCGCCAGAACCCTATAGCGGCGTCCCGCCGTTCGATACGATCACGTTGGAGTCGATGTCGGCGACCGGGGTTGTCGGCCTGCTTCAATCGGGGAATGTCGACGCCACACTGGGGCCTGTCGGTCCGCAGATCGCGTCGATAGCTGACAATAGTTCAAATATCGAACTTGTTGAGAGTCAGTCAAACGCGTTTTATCATCTTGGTTTCAATACTCGTCGAGAACCACTTCGGAGCCCGAACGTCCGACAGCTTATTGCTCAGCTCCTCGACAAGCCGACACTCGTCGAAGAGAGCTTCGGTGGGTATGGCTCCCCGGCAGCGAGTCCGCTTGCTGAGACCGACTGGGTTGCCAACTCCCTCCAGTGGGACGAGGACACCGACACAGATCCGGTTGTTCCATTCCTCGGCACTGACGGTGAGCTGTCGGTCGAAGACGCACGCGACCGGTTCCGCTCGCTCGACTACGAATACAACAGCGACAAAGAACTCATTTCAAAACCCTGACTATGTTACGCGCAATCTTCTTGCAAATCACAACCGTCGTTTCGGCACTTTGTATCATTAGTTTAGTTACAATTGTGGGCCGAAACCGCCTCACGGAACTCCGCACGGAACTACAGCCACGCCTCCGTGAGTCGGCACCCTACTTGGCGGTCCTCACCGTCGTGTTGATTCTCAACTCGATAATCCGAGACTACACCCAGCAGGTCTCCTGGCAGGTCGGTTTCGAGATCACCTACTTGCTGGCAGAGTACGACGCTGGGATCGTTGCGACGATTCAGTCCTTCGAGACCGGAGCGCTGACGACGTACTTCTCGCTGGTCTACGTCTATGGCTACGTGTTCATTCTCGTCTTCCCGATTGTGGCCTACGTCGCGTTGTCGGACCGCAAGCCCTTCCAGCGACTCGTTGTTGCCTACAGTCTCAACTATTTCATCGGGCTGACGTTGTACATCCTCTTTGTCGCCTACGGCCCACGGAACTGGGACGTAGCGGTGTACGAGAACCTGTTGTATAGTCTGACGGCGGACTCAGGAACGGTCTACGAATCCCTCACCAGTGAGGTCAACAGTCGAACCAACGTGTTCCCGTCGCTGCACACCTCGCTGTCGACGACGGTCGCGCTGTTCGCCTACAAAACACGTGATGCCTATCCGGCATGGTTCGGTATCGCGACCGCCCTCGCGATCAGCATCATCATCTCGACGATGTATTTGGGTATCCACTGGGCCATCGACATCCTCTTCGGCCTCGGACTCGCGGGACTCTCGGTGTACGTCGCCGGGCGGTATATCGACTGACCGACCGCTGGGTGGTGTTCAACTAAGATCGCCTAATGAACTGAAATCGTCGACCGGCATCACCGAGTAGTCGACGGTGAGCGTGTCCTGTGTGGCCCGTATTTTGCCGACAAACGTCGAAATTTCGTCGAGTTGGCCTTCGAGGACGAACAGTTCCATACAGTAGTGGTTGCCGACGTGACTGTGGAAGTTCGACGAGACCAGCTCCTCGTGTTCGTGCCGCAGATGCATCATTCGCTCCTCGACGCTGGTCGTCTCGTAGTTGAACATCACCGTCACAATCGAGATCAGATCCCGATCTTCGAGTCGCTTGTCCTCAAACTCACCCAACAGGTTCCGGGCGGCCTCCCGAACGACCTCACTCCGACCCGTATAGCCGTGTTCGTCCGCAAAGGAGTCGATTCGGCTGAGCAGGTCCTCCGGCATCGAGACGCTAACTACAGTCATATATTAACATATGCCGCGTTCGATAATAGAATTTATTATTTCAGCGGGTGGGGTAGCTGGCTGACACCACGAACTCATCTCGGGTTGCCCGGCGTCGACGGACTACGAACTGTAGTTGTCTTTGAGATACGTCGATATTTCGCCGCTGTCGGCGAGGAAGCCCTCGGGGTGAGAGTCGTCGACCAACACCGGGACCCCTCGCTGGCCACTGACCGAGTCGAGTTCGTCTCGCTCGTCTTTCGACTCCGGGACGATGATCTCGTCGTACTCAACCGAGAGTACATCGAGGACACGTCGAACGCGTTTGGAGTACGGACAATCCGGCCGGTCGTACAGTTTCACATCTGCCATATATCACCATACCGTAGTCACAATCATATATGTACGTCTCCGATGTATGGCGGTTACACAACCGTCACAAAAAGTAGAGTATCCCGTAGTCGGTGTCGACTGCTTGACGAGGCTTAGGCCTCGTCGAACAGGGTGAATCGAAGATTCACTGGCTCGATGAGGCTATGCCTCATCGAACAACGTCTCGCCGTCGACCATTTTCTCTTCGACGACATCCATATCCAGCGTCAGGCCGAGGCCCGGTTTTTCCGGAATCTCGATGTAGCCGTCCTCGATGACGTCCTCTTCGACCAGATCCTCCCACCAGCCGAGTTCGTAGCTGTGGTACTCGACAGCCAGCGAGTTTGGAATCGCCGCGCCGACGTGGGCCGATCCCATCGTCGCAATCGGCGAGGCGACGTTGTGCATCGCCACCGGGATGTAGTACATATCGGCCAGATCGGCGATCTTCCGGGTCTCGCGCATTCCGCCGACCTTTGGCATATCCGGCGCGATGATGTCGACGGCCTGGTTCTCGATCAAGCGGCGCTGGCCGTGCTTCCGGTAGACGTTCTCGCCGACGCCGATTGGGGTCGAGGTCGACTGGGTGACCTCCCGTTGGACGTCATGGTTCTCCGGCGGTACTGGGTCTTCGAGCCACCAGACATCGTAGGGCTCGAGCGCCTCGGCGAGTCGTTTCGCACTCCCACCGGAGAACGTCCAGTGACAGTCGAAGGCAACGTCGGCTCGGTGACCGACGCGTTCGGTGACGGCCTCGACGATGCTGACCTTGTGGTCGATTTCGACGCCGCGCAGATGTCGGTTGGCGCGGTCTTTCTCGTGGCCCGACGGCACGTCGAGATCGAATTTGAGGGCGTCGTAGCCGAGTTCCTCGACGACGCGTTCGGCCTCGTCGGCGCAGGCCACGGGGTCGGCCTCGTCGGCGGTGTGACAGTCACAGTAGACGCGGACCTTGTCGCGGTATTTGCCGCCCAGCAGCTGGTAGGCCGGGACGCCCAGGATCTTGCCCGCCAGATCGTGAAGCGCGACCTCAATGCCGGAGATAGCGGTGACAGTGACGCCACCGAGCGAGCCTTCGCCGGACATTTTCTGGACGAGATGCTCGGTCATCCGGTCGATATCCAGCGGGTTTTCGCCGATGACGAACGGTTTCATGCGCTCGATGAGTTCCGGCGCGCCTGCGCCCCAGTAGGCTTCGCCAGTTCCGACCACACCGGCGTCGGTGTAGACACGGACGAGCGTCCACGGGAAGTTGCCGTCGACCATCGTCGTCTGAACGTCTGTGATTTCGACATCACGGTTGCCACCGCGTGGGTTTGTCACACCCATCGTCTCCGCGGAGAGTTCCCGCATCGTATACTCCGCATTCGGATCGTGAAGTTTGTCGTAGCTGACCATATCGCGCTTTCTATCTGCAACCGTAAATAGTGCTGGCGTTCGTAGACGGACGTCTTACCCTATTCAAACACTTGATATAAAATTTTATTACACACCGAGTAAATATTCTTGGCGCGCGGAGAATGCGTCACTCGATGGGCTCGTCGACAAACCCGAAGATTCACTCCCTCGGCGACCTGAGAGTGACCAAATGAGCGGTTCGGAACTTTCACAGACTCGCGCGTGGGTGATGGCGGCCCGACCCCAGACACTACCAGCGGCGGCCGCGCCCATCGTCGTTGGGGCTGGCCTCGCGTGGTACGATGGCGTTTTTGCGTTCCTCCCAGCAGTTGCGGCCTTTATTGGCGCGGCCCTCATCCAGATCGGTACCAACTTCGCCAACGACTACTACGACGCGATACAGGGCGCAGACACCGACGCCCGCGAGGGATTTACGCGCGTCACTCAGTCCGGATTGATCGCCCCCGAGAGCGTCAAACAGGCGATGTATCTCACCTTCGCTGCCGCCATTGGCGTCGGCAGCTATCTCGTCTACGTCGGTGGCCTTCCCATCTTGGTTATTGGGCTCCTATCGGTGGTTTCAGGCATTGCCTACACCGGCGGCCCCTACCCACTCGGCTACCATGGACTCGGCGACCTGTTCGTCTTCGTCTTTTTCGGCGTTATCGCCGTCATGGGGACCTATTATGTACAGGCTACTGACGTCCTCGCCGCACCACTGTCGATGACAATCCCCCCAAACACGATCACGTGGACCGCGTTTCTCGCCAGCCTGCCGGTGGCAGCCCTGTCGACGAATATTCTCGTTGTCAACAACATCCGCGACCGCGAGGAGGATGCCACCACTGGTAAGCGAACGCTCGCAGTGCGGTTCGGCTACACGTTCAGTCGACTCCAGTACACCGGCCTTGTCGCGCTCGCCTATCTGGTCCCGGTTTGGCTCTGGCTGGCTGAGGGCTTTGGGCCGACAGTGCTCCTCCCACTGCTGACAGTCCCGATTGCGGTGGTAGTCAGTTGGACCGTCTGGACCCAGACAGCGGGCATCGCACTCAATCCAGCGCTCGAAACCACCGGGAAACTGCTCGCAGCTTACTCGCTGCTGTTTGGGCTTGGGCTCGCACTGTAATGTGGTTCGATTCGTTTTCACTCCAACTCGACTCGCCACTCGGAACCGCAGCCGGACCCATCACCGAACGCCGTGGGTTTCTGGTCGGTCTCAAACAGGACGCCGTGTGGGGAATCGGGGAAGCAACCCCGCTCCCCGGCTGGACGGAGTCCTCCGAGGCGTGTCGAACCGCTCTCGACACTGCTGCCGCAGCGTCGACTGCTGACTCAGTCGAACGGCCAGATCCGACCGACACCCCAGCGGCTGCCCACGCGGTCGACCTCGCCCGACTCGATGCAACCGCACAACGCGACACCCAGTCGCTGGCTACAGTGCTCCGCAAATATGGGTTCGACACCGACCAGCCGATTCCCGATTCTGTACCAGTCAACGCCACCATCGGTGATGGGAGCATCGACGAAACGGTAGATGCAGCTACCACTGCCGTCGACGAGGGGTTCGACTGGCTCAAACTCAAAGTCGGCGTACAACCCCCGAAGGCGGATCTTTCGCGTATTCAGGCAGTCCGTGAAGCGGTCGACGACGGCGTTAGGCTCCGCCTAGACGCGAATGGGGCGTGGAATCGTTCGACGGCCTGCGAGATGGTCGACCAGTTGGCCAAATTCGAAATCGAGTATCTCGAACAACCGCTTCCGGCGGCTGATCTCGCAGGACTCGCTGGGCTTCGCGGCCACGGTATCGATATCGCAGTCGACGAATCACTTGCCGAGCGGTCGGTTGAAGCCGTTGTCGAGGCTGGGGCAGCCGATGTTGTCGTGATCAAACCGATGGCAGTCGGCGGTCCCAGTCGGGCCGTCAAGGCGGCAGCCGCTGCCCGCGATGCCGGAATCGAGCCGGTGGTAACGACCACTGTCGACGGTGTGGTCGCCAGAACTGCTGCGATCCACGTTGCGGCCGCGATTCCCGAGGTGACCGCCTGTGGATTGGCAACCGGCTCGCTGCTCGCGGCTGATCTCGCAGCTGACCCGGTCTCGATTTCTACAGGGAGGGCATGGCTCCCGGCAGGCCATGGGCTCTGTGGAGCTGAATTTGCAGAGTTGCGCGATGGCCGATAGAGTAGGAACTCCCTACTGGGTAAGAACTACTCGTCGACGACTTCAACCGCGCCAAGCATGCCCTGAGTCTGATGCGGGGTACAGACGTATTTGTAAATACCCGGTTCGGTGAAGGTGTGGGTGAACGTCTCTCCCTCGTCGAACATAATCTCGCTCTCGAAACGGCCGTTTTCCTCGACGACATTGTGGCCGCCACCGAAGCTACTCCACTCCCAGACGACGGTCGTCCCGGTCGTAACGCGGACTGCCGCCGGGTCGAACGAGAGCCCGGAGCCAGCACCCACGCCGACGGTCACTTCCTGTTGGCCGGTTCGGTCGACCGTTCCATCGAAGTTGTTCGCGCCGCGGAACCACCCATTGTACGGTTCGTCCGAGCGGTCGCCGCCGAGACAGCCTGCAGTTGCGACGGCGATCCCACCGGCAATGGCCGAAAGCAGGGATCGTCGACGCGGAGCCTCGTTCATACCAGCTCTAGCCGCTCCGAAGGTATGAGTCATGCTTTTTGGGTTGGCGACAGCCATCACCGATCCCGTAGGCTGAAACCGCGGGCGTTCGTAGCTGACCCTATGAGCCACTGGACGGACTCGATTATTGGCGAGCGGATGGCCGTCGACCAGACGTTCAGCGACCGCGTGACAGCCTCACAGTTCTCCAACGCTGAGTGGGATCTGATTATGACCGCAACTAATCTTGAAATGGAGAATGCCGACGACCCGGAGGCCGCCCAGATCGTCGCCAACACCGACAACGTGGCTGCGATCATCCCCGAACTCGAAGCCATTCGCTCCCAAACGGCGGCGATGGCTGGCCAGCCCGGCGGTGGGAGTCACCAATCGAGCGGCGGGCTACTTGACTCACTCATGGGCGCGCTTGGACTTGGTAGCGACGACAGTGATGAGACAGTCGACGCCGAAAAACTAGCGGCCGCCGAACAACTCACTGCGGAGTACGCTGAGGCCTTACAGGCACATCTCGAAGAAAGTGGCAGCTTCGAGCAGGCCAGAGCTGCCTACCGTGAGGCCTGATACGGTTTATTGTCGGAAGCTACCGCTCACTGCCCAGTGGTGGTCGAGGTGGGAACTGTCTACAACAGACTGTATGAGTTAGAGATCGCCACTTCTGAACATGGTCAGCTCTTCGGCCTCGAAGATGTTGATGAGTTCGGTGACGATTTCGTCGTACGTTTCGTCGTCCTCGCGAAGCCCGTCGAGACGGTCGACGGTCTCTTCGTCGAGTTCAATCTGGACCATAGGCCCTCTACTGGAGCCAGTTGCTTATACTGTCGGGCGGTGTGTGAGAAGAGGGTAAAAAACAGACCCTTAGTTGGTATCCGGACTCGGTGTTTTGGCCGACTGATCTCTTGAGGCACGCGGCAGCGTGAGGATGATTCGCGTTCCGGTGGGATGGTCCGCAATCGTGATTTCGCCACCCAGCAGTGAGACAGTCCAGTAGACGAGCCACAGCCCCAGTCCGGTCCCGTGTTGGAGCGGTGTCTCTTCGCCCGTTTCGATAGCCCGCCGTTCGTCGTCCGGAATGCCGGGCCCGTTGTCGGTGATGCTGATGTCGACCCAGCTGTCGGGCTGTTTGGTCCCGGAGGGATCGACCGAGACCGTCACGACCGGCTCGGGCTGATCGTTGTGGACGACAGCGTTGTCGACGATCTCCATGAGTGCCATTTTCAGGCGCACGTCCGCCCAGACCGAGACCGGATCGAACTCACGGACCGTCAGCGAGGCCATCGGATGGCTCTGTCCGAACTCGGTTTTTAGCTCTTTGAGGAGTTCGGTCACATCGCACGTGACGTCGACCTCCCGACCCTGATCGAACAGCGACCGCACGGTTCCAGCTTTTTCGCTGAGCTGTTCGAGATTTTCGACCCGCTGTTCGATTGCGGTCACGTAGCACTGAAGCTCTTGGTCGTCGATACAGTTGCTGAGCAGTGAGGTGTTGCCCCGAATGACGTTCATCCCGTTGCGGAGATTGTGACGCAACACTCGGTTGAGGACGGCCAACTGCTGTTGGCGTTCCTTGCGCTCAGTAATGTCCTGAAGTGCCAACTCAAAGACCGTCTCACCGTCTTCCTCGACGGCAATACCGGTGACCTCACACCACAGTGGGTTGCCGTCGACCGTCTGGAGCTGAAGTTCGACCCCCTCGACGGCCCCCTGTTCGAGGAGTTGCTTGCTGAACCGTTCGCGGTCCTCGGGGTTGACATAAATGTCTGCGACCGACAGCGTTTCGAACACTGCTCTGGACTCGCCTTCGAAGATGTCGACAAATCCCTGATTGACCAGTCGGAACTCGCCTTCGGGACCGGGTGTCGTCCGATAAACTCCAATGGGAAGATTCTCCACAAGTCGTTCGTAGCGTTCCATCTCCTGTTGTCGGCGTTTCTGGGTCGTAATGTCGACGTAGAGATGGATGTACTCACGGGACTCCGGGGAGTCGACCGGGACGCGTCGGAAGAGGAACTCACCAACGCCGTCGTCGGTTTGACAGCAGATCTCTCTGGGCTCAGAGCCATCGTGGAGACTTCCCGTACCGGGGTGGTCGACCTGATTAGTCTCGTCGGCCGGAACGACGAGATCAGTAATCGGCTGATTACGCGCGTCGCGTTCAGTGTAGCCGAACGTCTCTTCGAACGGCCTATTCACCCGTTTGACCCGCTCTTGGCCGTCTTCGATGACGGTGTTTGCGACCGGCTCGGGAATCGCATCGAAGACAGCCTCGAACCGGTTGCGCTCGGTGCGGAGTTGCCCCTCGACCAGTTGGCTGCGACAGGCTTCGGCCAGTTTTTCGTTGAGGGGTTTGAGCGCCGAGTGCGTGATTTCATCGATCCGGCCGCCGCGCTTGCCGAGGACGAGCACGCCGAACTCCGGGAGCATCATCAGATGGTACGAGGAGCCATCTTCGGTCTGGCCCGTGATCGGCAGTTCGTCGACGAACGATTCGTGGTCGAGGGCTGTCTCGGGAAGCCGGTCGACTGCGGCCATCAGGATCTCGTTCGTATGCGGGGTCGCCGGAATCGCGGCGGTGATGTCGTAGCCCACACCGTCAGGGGTGACCGTGCGCTGGAAAATCGCCCCGACAGAGCAGTTCAGCTTTTTCAGATAGCCCGACAGCGCGTTGTCGGCGGTCGCTTCGAGCGTGTCTTTCGGTCCAATCGACAGTGAGATTTCGTACAGTGCCTGAATCCGTTGTTGTCTGTCTGTCATACGTTACTCATTGCCCCGACGACGGCGGTTTTGTTGTAGTAGTCCAGATGCCCTGCCCCATCGTTGGCGATCTCACCGATTGTCAGGGCACCGAACACTGGCACGTCTCCGGGCCGCACAACGGCCAGTTCACGGTCGAACGCCGATTTCAGATACAGCACCCGAGAGATACAGTCGAAGAAAAACAGCGCCTCAGGTGGGTTGGATCCATTCAACGCGTGGTCGTATGCGGTTTGGGCGGCCGCAATGAGCGAATCGGGGTCACCCTCCAACACAGTGACAAACTCACCCTCCGGCATCTCGCCGAAACACGTGATCGAGCCATCCTCGCTCACTGCAAAGGGATCACGAACGATCTCCTCGGCGGCCATCCGGCTGATCCCGAACGGGTAGGATTTGGCGACCTCGAAGAAGTTCTCCTCGGTGACAATCGTTCGGGAGTGGTCCTCGATTACATCACGATAGACCGAAAAGGCAGATTTTCCGTCGAGCGTGTTGAGCGTCGACCCATCGGCGTCGGTCACTCTGAACGGGCCAGCGATCTCCTGCCAGCCGTGTTTGACGCCAATCTCCATCGGCTCCGGGAGTGCTGCGACGATGGCCCCGTCTTCGATCACACCCTCGTTGGTGAACAGACAGGACTGTTGGTCGACCTCCAGTGTGCCAGCCCCACCGCCGACAAAGTTTAATTCGACGCTGTAGGTCCGGAACAGCGTCTCGATGAACGCCTCGATGTTGGTCGCGTGGGCGTCGACGAAGACCAAGGCAGTTTCGTACCCCTGCGAGGGGAGATTCGGATCGAGTGCGTCAGAAAACGATGTCTCAGGATCGCTGAGATCCGACACTGTCGTTACGTCAGGCTTCGAAGAAAGACCAACGGTCAGCGCGCCGGTGTCTTGCTTCTCACCACGGTAGATGATCTCGGGGAAAATACCACCAAAGATCGGAACCGAAATATCAGCCAGCAACGCTTCAAACTCGGGCGACTGAGGCTTTAGATCGGGGGTCGCTAACAGCAAAATCCCCTCAACGGAGTCCGCACTCGCTGTCGACGCTAGCGTCTCTCGAACCCCTGCGTCGACATCCGAGCTGTACGTGACCTCCATTCTGTATTACTAATCAATACAAACACCAATATAACATTGGTGACTTGTCCCACACTTACACTTTTTCTCAAAATGGTCAAAACCGCAACGTCCAGTCAGTTACAGCCCGTCGGACAGTTATAGTCGGTCGACGATAGCGGCCGTAACCGCCTCGGTGTCCGCGTCGCCGCCGAGATCGCCCGTTCGTGGCCCCTCGGCCAGCACGCTCTCGACAGCGGTTTCGACCTGTTGGGCCTCCTCGGTGTAGCCGAGATGGTCCAACATCATAGCTGCCGAGAGAATCGTCGCCGTTGGGTTGGCGATACCCTGACCTGCGATGTCGGGCGCGGTGCCGTGGACCGGCTCGAACAGCGCGTTGTCGTCGCCGATGTTGGCCGACGGCAGGAGACCGAGCCCGCCGACGAGTCCGGCTGCGAGATCCGACAGCACGTCGCCTGCGAGGTTCGGACAGACAACGACGTCGAACTGCTCGGGGTCGAGACAGACGTGTGTTGCAAAGGCATCCATCAGCACCTCGTCGGTGTCGACGCCCTGGTCGTCGGCAACGCCAACGACCGCATCGCGGAACCGACCGTCGGTTTTCTGCATCACGTTGGCCTTGTGGACGACGCTAAAGCCGTCGTAGTCATCGCTGTCGTCGACGTACTCGCAGGCGAAGTTGGCGAGTTTCTCCGAGCCGGAGGTCGTCACGATGCGGGTGAGCGTCGACAGATCGTCCGAGAGGTCGGCCTCGTGGCCCGAGTAGACGCCCTCGGTGTTTTCGCGGAGGAAGACCAGATCAGTTTCCGGGCGAACGGCGTCGACGCCGGGGTAGGCTTTGGCGGGTCGGATGTTGACAAAGGACTCGACAGCGTCCCGCAGCGGGAGAATCACGTCGGCGGCGGTCTCGCCAGCCGCGCCGAAGAGGGTTGCATCCGCGTTTGCTGCGAGGTCATAGGTCGACTGTGGGAGCGCCTCGCCGGTTGCCGCTTTGACCCCGTCGCCAGCCTCTCCGTCGACGAACTCGAAGTCGAGATCGAGCGATTCGAGAACCTCGATAGCTGCCGGAATCACTTCCTGTCCGATGCCGTCGCCTTCGATGACGGCGATTTGGTGAGTCATACCGACTGTCTGTGTAGCACTGAAAAGAGGATGTCGATGTCCGGGAGTGTGTGTTGTCTCTACACAGTTCCCTCTACTACAACACCCATGTATTGTGTTTGAAGAACCTGAATACCTCCTAATTATATTTAATTAGATGTAATTATAAGTGTCAGTAAGACATGCAACTGTAGGATTAGTTGATATATAGATGAGCAATTTTGCGAATGTTATCTACCGATACAAAGCAACAGTAGTAGTGGCAGTTCCTGCAGCCACAAGAAACACGCCAAATCCAAATAAGATTCCAGATGAACCTTCTAACGAACTCAAGAAAATTCCAACTAAAGTCATCTGGGTACCCGCAAACAGTTCCTTTATATTCCGTTTGAGTTCGACCATGCAAAATGTATGATTTGAAGTATGTAAGTACTCTTCTGTGATATGAGATCTTGTAATAGATATTACGACTTGGGAGAGAGGTCTCCCCGTACCACGTGAGAGTCTAATACGCAACCTCAATTTATCAGTTTTATGTAATATAACCCGAAGACTGCCGAGCTATTGAATACTCATCCGTACAGCAACTCGTCGACATCATCCTCGTCGGTCTCCACGCCCGAACTGAATCGACCCTCCTGCATACCTCCTTGTTAGTCTCGGTCAGTGGGACGGTTGAACTCATACTACAGAACGGTAGTGAAACCTCGTAATAAAAAGCTGCGACGGCCTGATCAGTCGTCGGCCGGAATCTCGCTGTCCCGAACGTAGGGCAGCGATTTGGCCTTCTCACGAACCGTGTTCGCGTTCGACTTCATCAGTGCGGTCGTATCCCAGACACCCTCAACGAGGGCTTTCCGCTGGGCATCGTCGACGGTCGCCTCGACGACAGTGTCGCCGTAGGTGACGGTCTCGTTTTCGACGTCGACGTCGATTTCCGCGTCGGGATTCTCGTCGATGAAATCCTGGAGTGCTTCGGCCTCATCCGGCGAAACCGTGACCGTCGGAATGCCGAGTGCCAGACAGTTGCCCGCGAAAATCTCGGCGAAGCTCTCGCCGACGATGGCGTCGATTCCCCAGCGCATCAGCGCCTGTGGGGCGTGTTCGCGCGAGGAGCCACAGCCGAAGTTGTTGTTGACCGCCAAGACGTTGGCGTTCTGGAACTGCGGCTCGTTGAATGGGTGTTCCTTCTCGTTGTCGTCGTCATCGAACCGGAGGTCGAAGAAGGCGAACTCGCCGAGGCCTTCGAAGGTGACGACCTTCATGAACCGCGCCGGAATGACCTGGTCGGTGTCGATATCGTTGCCACGGACCGGAACGCCGGTTCCCGAAACTGAGGTAACGATCTCTGCTGGACCGTCGCTCATGCGGCGACCACCTCCTCGAGTTCGCGGACGTCAGTGACCTCGCCGGTCACCGCTGCGGCCACGACCATGATCGGACTCATCAGGACGGTTCGACCATCCTTCGAGCCCTGTCGACCCACAAAGTTGCGGTTCGACGAGGACGCACAGGCTTCGTCGCCCTGGAGCTGATCCTCGTTCATACCGAGACACATAGAACAACCGGCACCGCGCCAGTCGAAACCAGCCTCTTTGAAGATCTCGTCGAGACCTTCCTCCTCTGCGGCGGCTTTGACGCGCTGGCTGCCGGGAACGACCATCGCTCGGACGTCAGGGTCGACCTCACGGCCTTCAACCAACTCTGCGGCGGCCCGCAGATCGGGCAGCCGAGCGTTCGTACAGGAGCCGAGGAAGGCGACATCGATTGGGTAGCCTTTCATCGACTCGCCGGGCTCGACGCGCATGTGTTTCATCGAACCGCGGGCGGTCTCCTGTTTTTCCTTCGAGAGCGTTTCGGGCTCCGGAATCTCCTCGGAGATGCCGATTCCCTGACCGGGGGTGGTTCCCCAGGTGACGACGGGCTCGATTTCGGAGCCGTCGATGGTGACGACGTCGTCGTACTCGGCGTCGTTGTCGCTGCGGATCGACTCCCAGTACTCTTTGAGTTCGGCGAACCGCTCGGGTTCGTCTTTGAACGCGTCAGTTTGTTCGAGCCACTCGTAGGTGGTCTCGTCGGGATTGACGTAGCCAGCGCGAGCACCGCC
>Ga0136589_1000590_pt1 | contig 18129 bp, 9 predicted proteins | sample AntRauMFilla3764_FD_104640 | JGI IMG/M metagenome (GOLD analysis project Ga0136589, IMG submission 104640) | Saline lake microbial communities from Rauer Islands, Antarctica - Metagenome Filla 3 #764 | ecosystem: Environmental > Aquatic > Non-marine Saline and Alkaline > Saline | place...
GGCACCCTCACGGGTAGTTGTTTCTTTAATATCTTTTAAAGATGTTTTTATTTTTTTTAAATAAGGTTTTAAGTTAGAACGTAACCAATATGATTTCCAAAAAGCTGTTTTAAATTCTCCCATTACTGAAGGAGAAAGATTTACAAATGAACTACCTGTAGTATACGGAAACAATGGATATTTATAATAGTTATAAGGCTTTTTAAATAATCTACTATTGTTATTTATAGGATAATTAATATGGCTTGTATTAGCAGACGTGCTTCCCACTGTTTTAATATATCGTCGACTTTTTAAAAATTGAGAATAAAATCTATAACGTAACCATATAGGTCTTGGATAAAAACGCATACGTTTTTTTCTTCTTCTTGTTTCTTTTTTTAATTTAGTTATACGTCGTTTTTTTTGAATACTTTTACGTTTTCTTATTATTTCTTCGTTTGGAAATAAACTTTGTTCCGTTTTTGAAATTTGTACATTTGAACCTAATATAGGTTTTGCATCTCTAATTATGTTTTTTCTGTTATTTATTTTTAATAATAATTTGTTATCTAGTAAAAAACGAGGTGATATAGAAAATTCTTTAATTTCATTTCTTTTATGTAATTTAGAAAATTTAGCTTGTAAATTTTCTTTAGAAAATTTAGCTTGTAAATTTTCTTTAGAAAATTTAGCTTGTAAATTTTCTTTAGAAAATTTAGCTTGTAAATTTTCTTTAGTTGATAAAAAGTCTAATTTAGTTTTTACTTTAAGTGGATAAACATAATCTTCTTTATTTTCTTTATTTTGATTTTCTATCTGTTTTGAGAAAGATGAGTTTTGTACATACGATTTTGATATTAAATTGAAAGCAATTTTTTGTTTAAGGCTATTTGATAAAATTGTATTGTTTTTTACAAAATTCGTCTGCATTCCATAAAATTCTTTTTTAGAAGATTTTTTTATTGACAAATAAGCACGTAATAATTTAGCAGTTTTATCGTTTTCACGAATTTTACGGGTTTTTAAAGGAGATTCTTGTGTTAAAAAGAAATTTTTATTAGGACGATTGAAATTATAATTTTTTTCTAATAAATTTTTTTTTGTTTCATTATCTAATAAATAAGCACTTTTTATTGAAATAAATCCCCTACTCTGCAAGAGTAAGGGATTTTTACTTAATATTTTTTTATTTGAAAAGATTCCGTTTCTCCCATCCAAAAACATATTAACTGGTAAAAGCCCTACTCTTCCTATTCTGAAAGAGTCAGAAGAGTAAGGTGTTTTTAATCCAGAAATAAAAGATGTACTAAGTTCATTAGTATTTTTTACATTTTTTATATTATTAATATAATATTCCTTTGAAAACGGATTAATATATGTAGATATTTTGTTTAAAATTAAAAAATCTTTAAGTGCATAACCTATATATTTATTTAAATAACTTTTAAATTGAAAATATGAATTTTCAATAAAATTAAGAGAAAAAACATTCGAAAATTTACACCCGTGAGGGTGCCCTACTCTTTCAGAGTAAGGATTTTCGAATGTTTTTTTGTTATCCTCACGGGTATTTTGTTCTTGTACCATTCTATTAGAGTTTTTGGATTTATTAGTAAAATTCTTACCCTTCGGGTAGGGCGTTTTAATATAATTTTCTAAAGGTCGTTTTTCTTTTAAAACAGGAGACACACTTTGTAACATTAATGGATAAATATTTTTATATTTGTCTAATTCCGTAGTTTGAAAAACAGTGCGAAGCCCATCTGGGCTTCGCACGTCTCCTATAGATTTATTCTTTGAATATAATAAAGGATATGATGATTGATTGGACATCAAAATGGGATGTTTAAATTTAATAATTGGAAGGGAAGAAAATATTTCTGAAGAAATCCTTACTCTGAAAGAGTCCCGTGAGGGCGGCTTTACATCTGTTTTATTTGTTGAATTAATGTTGGTCTTTTTTGAGTCAGAATTTAATTCTACATTTAAAAAAGGTTTATACGTTTCAGTTTGAGACGTTTCATTTAAATTTGAATAATTATTTGACTTATTATAATTATAATTTAATTTTTCTTTTAAAGTTGATAATACAATGTTATAAACATTATCTTTTGAGATTTTTATAAATATATTATTATTTGTTTTAATATTATAGTCTTTATTTTCTAAAAACAATTGTTCTTTAGCTTTTTTACTATCTAAAAGTCCTAATTTTTTAAAAATAATCGTAACCTTTTTTGGGGAAACGTTATTCACTAACGATAAATCGGATTTTGGCAATAAATTTTCTTTTTGATTTTTATCCAAAGTTGAAAAGATAGATGTTTGTGATTGTGTATTTATCTGTGTATATGAATTATCATGACCCGATTTTAAAAATAAATTTTCAGTATCATTTGACTGATTAAATAATTTTTGGAATGACAAATAAGTTGACTCTTTAGAATAATACGAAAAAAGTTTATCAATTAGTTCAGAATTAATGTGAATTTTTTGATTTAAAACGTTCTTTTTTTTGATTGGAGATACCCTACTCTGAAAGAGTCCCGTGAGGGCGGCATTAGGTGTTTCAAGATCTTGTAAAAGTGGTCTATAAGCCATATATTTGTCTAATAATGTACAAGCTCGTAAAAAAGAACTAACTGGATTTTTTTTATTCAGTTGAGTATTAATATTCCCAATATTTATATAACTTATATTGGCATTACGTAATAATTTAGTTTCAGTAAAACTTTTTTGAGTCATTTTATTCGATATTTGATATGTGTGCCCGTGAGATCGCCCTGACGGGCTTTGCACGTCAGCTTCTGTATCAGTTTTAAACATAAATTTTGATAAAAATATTTTTTCATTTATAATATCTGACACTTTTTTTGTATTATTTTCTATATTAATAATCGGGTGGACTTTTTTATGATAAAAATCATCAGAGTTTTTTACAACTTTATCTTTGGTTAAAAGTTTATGTTTTTTTAGATAATAATTTGATGAATCATGAGTTATATTTAAATTGCTATTTTGTAAGGGAACATTAAAATGTAGTTTTAATGGTTCATTTAAAGATAATGAATTGTTATAAGATTCGTTTGAGAATAAAACTCTATTAAAAAAAGAATTTGGATACCCTACTCTGAAACAGTAAGGAGTGCGCCCGTGAGGGCGGCTTAACAATTCTTTTTGAAGATTATTAGATTGTAACAAAGGAGATAATTTTATAAATGTATTTGAATCTGTTTTTTCTAATAAATTTAAATCATTTTCTAAACAATCTAAATATAAAATACAATATTTTAAACTATTTGAAATGGGATTAATCCCAATATTAGTTTTTGATCCAATACTTAGATTTACGTTACTATGATTTTCTTGCGTTTTATTAAAAATATTATAAGTATTATTTAATTTTTGATGTAGAAAACTTTTATTTTCATCATTTAAACGTTTGCTTGAAATATGTTTAGTTGAAATTTGACGACTCATTGGAGTTAAATCTAGTTCACCTAAAAAATTTGTTTTTTTTGACACATATGGTGATATGCCCCACTCGAAGGGTGAAGCATTTGTATATTTTTTATCTAAATTATTACTATAATTATAGTCAATAGTGCGCCCGTGAGGGCGCTCTGAAGTGCTTCGTACATCTGCTCTATTTTTTTGTTTTTCATTAAAATCGGATTTCGAATTTTGAACAGTATTAGATATATTATATTCCTTTGTTGGCTGTTTACCTGACAATAAATTAGCATATGAAACAAAACCTACAAAAGGTAAAAGCCAATAACAAATGAAAGATTTGCGATAAGGAAAGAACCCTCCTTTATTAATGTTTTTGAAATTATTGCCTATGTTAAAGTTACTTTTACGTGTAGAATCCCCTATTCTGAAAGAGTAAGAAAAGTAAGAAGAGTAAGGAGTTTGAATAATAGAATTAGTTTTTTTTCCCGAACTATGTTTTTTTGAATTTTTAAGAAGTTTTGTAAAATTAGATATGCTTACACCTTCAATTTCACTTTGTTTGTTTTTGTCATTGTATAACGTTTTATTATACATTGTTAAATTTTTTTCAATTAATGTGCGCCCGTCAGGGCGCACGTCTGGTTTTTTATTTAAAATATCTGGATTCATTGAATCGGATTGACTTAATATATTTTGTTTTTCATTTAAATTAGAAACTTGTAAATTTTCTTTGAACTGTATAAGCCTTACTCTTTCAGAGTAGGGTTCTTTAGAAATTTTATTTGTTATTTTATTTTTATATTGGCCAGATCTTAATAAATTCTTGTGTTTTCCTTCCATCTCTGTAGACAAAACCTTACTCTGAAAGAGTAGGGAATTTCTACGACAAAGAATATAATAATAATAAGACGAATTTTTTACGCCAAACGCGTTAGCTTTTGTACCTTCTAAAAAATTTTTCTCTCCTCGTATCGATAAACTTTGATTATATGATTGTTTTTTTCGAGATAAATATTTATCTTTTGATAATGTATTTACAAATGAAATATAATTTGCTGATTTACTTTTTAATTTTCTTCTATTTAAAATAATTTTGTTATTTCTTTAGCGTTAACTAATTTTGTATAAATAAATTTTCATAATTTTGAAATGTCCTACCCGAAAGGTAAGATGTTTTCTTATCAAAAAAACCACACTTAGATTATACTAAGATAATTAATCTTGTAACGGGCACATAAAAAAGTTTTTTACAACGTTTTGTTTTTTTTAATGTTTTTTACTAATGAAAATCTTATATTAACTAATTCATCTTCTTCTAGAAGATAAAAAAAAATATATATATATAAAATATATATATTTTTTTTTATACTTTTAATAGATCTCATTTAAAAATTGTACTTTTAAATTCTCCAAGAGAATTTAAAAGTCCGATATCAAGAATTAAATCCTAGATTTAATTCTTGATATTGTAAAGAATCCTATAGATTTATATTTTCTTTTTTATACATTTCAACTCAGAGTATCATCTAGATACATATCTATTTGATTAGATAGATACTATGAAATTTTTACTACTATAAAAAAAGTTCATTCCTTATTTTGAATATCTATAATATAGATTAATGTAATTACACATTTACATTAATCTATATAAATTTAAGGCTTTAAAGAGATAAATTATGTTGCCCTGACAGGTGTTTTGCTATGTAACCATACAAATGTACATAATTCTTCTGAATTTTGTAATAAAAAGAAATTTTATTACAAAATTTCTTTTTCTATTGATATAATAACGTTTTTTTTTCTTTTTTATAATTATTACGTTATTAATAACTAAATAATTTAAAAAAATCTGTTTTGATTGAAAAAATAAATAAACAAAATAAATAAACAAATAATAAAAAAAAAAAATTATCTGTTTTGATAATTTATACTAATAACGAATATATTACTAAGTTATGACACGATTATAAATAAACGGATTTAATAAATATCTCGAATTTTGTAAAAATAATTTATTTTATTTGTCTTAGTATTAATAATTTTTTCTATTTAAATGTAAAAAAAAAAATTTTTTTAATGTTTTTTTTTATTAAAAAATATTATATAAATGTTTGATATATTTGCTAATATCTAATCAAATATAAGAGTTCTATAACTATGGGTTTTATAAGTGTATAGTTTAGTCCGAAGAATTAAAAACAATTTGAAGAATTAAAAAACCTTACCCGAATCCCCCTACTCTTCAGAGTAGGGGGGTATCTAGTAAGGTGCGCCGCCCTCACGGGTGAGGGCGCACCTCTGTAAAAGGGGGTAAGGTATTCAGTTTTTGATATTAAAAATTATAATTTTTTAATTAAATATAATTAACCTTCAAGTGTTTCAGCTTTAGCTAAAACGTCATTCATATTACCAACTAAATAGAAGGCTGCTTCTGGAAGCGTATCAAGTTCACCAGAAAGAATGCGATTGAAGTCGTCGATAGATTCTGCTAATGTAACATATTTACCAGGTGAACCTGTAAATACCTCAGCTACGAAGAACGGTTGACTTAAGAATCTCTCAATACGACGTGCACGAGCTACTGTTAATCTATCATCTTCACTTAATTCATCTAAACCTAAGATAGCAATAATATCTTGAAGTTCTTTGTAACGTTGTAAAGTTTCTTTAACATTACCTGCTGCTGAATAATGTTTCTCACCAACGATCCATGGTTGTAACATTGTTGATGTAGAGTCTAAAGGATCTACTGCTGGATAAATACCTTTAGAAGCTAAACCTCGTGAAAGTACAGTACATGCATCTAAGTGAGTGAATGTTGTAGCACTAGCAGGATCAGTTAAGTCATCAGCTGGTACATAAACAGCTTGAATACTAGTAATACTACCATCTTTAGTACTTGTAATACGTTCTTGTAATGTACCCATTTCTGTAGCAAGAGTAGGTTGGTAACCTACTGCTGATGGCATACGGCCTAGTAAAGCAGAAACTTCAGCACCTGCTTGAACGAAACGGAAAATGTTATCAATGAAGAATAAAACGTCTTGTTTGTTAACATCACGGAAATATTCCGCCATTGTTAAAGCTGTTAATGCTACTCGCATACGTGCTCCAGGCGGTTCATTGTTAAACTAAGGGAGGACATTTATGTCCCCCCTCGTCTTCCGATCTGGGCGTGAGAGTTTCCAGCTCACCCAGCTCTTGCAAAAGGTTTGGAAGACTAGAGGCTAGGGTGTTGCCCTATCCTGTCTTGTTTTGTTAACATGGCATTGACGATGTAGTAATTGTAGATTCGAGTATTGATCTAACCCACCTTTAAACTTCGGTGTAATGTGATCAACTTCCATAATGTCACTTTCGAAAAAGGCTTTCTTACAGATAGTGCACTTACCTCGTTGCTTTAAAAGAAGGTTTTTCACTCGAATCGACAAGATACTATACCTCGGGGTTCGAAGCGACAAAGCCACGTTGTTAAACGTGGCAGTATATTTCATTTCCGTCATATACTGAAGCATCCCCTTTTATTTTCACATAATTTTTACTATTAACCCAAGATAATTTCGGAAGATAGATAGTTGACTTTTTATCGCCAGCTAACTTTTTCGTCCCAAATAAAATCCAGTTCGCCTTATACAGTCGACCTTGGAATGGGTATGTATTTCCACTAGGGAAGTACTTTTCCTTAACCTTTTTTCGACCCTGACGAACGGCACGTCGGAAAACCCAGGCACGAATCTGCTGATAGATAGTATTATCCACCTTGGAGAACACTTCCTTGCATTCGCAATATTGGAAGTAGTTAGCCCAGCCTAATATAACAGGTCGAATTTTACCAATTAGATGATATGAACTTACCGCTTTATTATTCTGGATGATGGACTTGACCTTTGTAACTATCTTACAGATATTCTCCCTACTTGGAGTGATTTTAACGCGGAATTTACCCGAAACCCTACTTTTAACGTATGCTACTTGGAACCCAAGAAATTTAAATGTCTGGCTTGCCTTCTTTAACGAAGACTTTTCATCAGAGATAGATAGACCCATTCGATTTAGCCAAGTCTTTGTTTCCTGAATCACCATTCGCATGATATCCAGATTTCTGTGGATGACAACGAAGTCGTCCGCATATCTTACTACACCTAGAGCCGCGCGTTTAGCACGGCTGCCTTTTGATGCCCCCTCATGTGGTTTAGGCATATTTCTTTTTGATACAAACTCAGATAAATGATCTTCTAACCCGTGTAACGCAATATTTGCTAGTAATGGCGAGATAACTCCGCCTTGCGGCGTGCCTACTGTTGAAGATTCCGATACGCCAGGTGTCGACGCGTATTCATCAAAAATACCCGCTTTCAACCAAGCGCTGACTTGTGCCTTCATTAAAGGGAATGTATCTAACTTCCCAAGCAGTGCATCGTGATCGATTTGATCGAAACACTTACGGATATCTGCGTCAAATACGTACTTGTCTACGTTAAAGTGCAAGTTCAAAAATATCGCTTCGATGGCGTCTTGCGAGCTGCGACCGGGTCTAAAGCCATATGAGTTTGTCTCAAATTTTGCCTCCCATTGGGGCTCCAAAGCTAACTTGCATAGTGCCTGTTTAGCTCTGTCTCTAATGGTTGGTATACCAAGAGGACGCTTCTCAGTCTTCCCAGGTTTTGGTATCCAGATTCGTTTTACCGGGTTTGCTTTACCATTCAGGGATAGAGATTTGGCTAAAGCCAATTTCTGCTCGCCTGATGTAGCCTTTAAACCGTCAATACCGGGAGTTTTCTTACCCTTGTTTAGCGTAGTTACGGATTGTACCGCAATTAGCTTCGCGTGTGGACTCCTTAATAGCATTTTCTGCATAAATGTCATCTTACCCTTGTCACCAATTCGACTAGCCTTGTAAATTCTCTTCTGAATTCTACGAACTCTACTATGTGAATTGCTCCACACAATTTTGTCCCACGCTAAATCCCTGAAATAATCATGTGATTTGCTCATAATGGTATCATATAGAGAACCTACGCCTTTGCGCTCCTCATATCAGCATATCCCCCCCACCAGAGCAGGAAGGCGTTGGCTTTTTGAGGAATTCCTACATCGTTAAAGCATGCGGCTAGCTACCTACCCGTAAGGGAGCCCTAACGACTTTAAAACGTTCCGTAATTGATTTATCGCGTTTTACTTAGGTTTATCCAATACTCCTACCACTTGTTATGCACTATCCGGTCGTGTGAGCCAAACGAAACCCCCACGTAAGCGGCGCACTAGCAGAGCTAGTACGGACATCTCCTTCACGAAGGTGAAGTTCTACGTTAGAAACTAGAAGCTTAAGAAATAAACCATTATGTATAAAACTACTACAAACCTTTGCTAAACTTACACAACTTGCTAGGTTGCTTATCAAGGTTTATAGGCGGGCCACCGGCGGCCCGGAGGGAATCGAACCCCCAACCAACTACAGTTGTCAGCGCAAGCATAGACTTCGTCCATGCTTACACTGCGCCCCCTTCCCACCAAAGGTGGTTAGAGGCAACGCCTCGCACCATTTGTCCATATACTAAGGCTACTTTAGATTCTGGTAAATTTTTTTCTTGAATTACACCAGATTCTTTCATTTCACCGTAAAGGTCATTACCTTCACGTGTTCTTTCACCTACACCAGCAAAAACAGATACACCACCATGTGCTTTAGCAATGTTATTAATAAGTTCCATAATAAGTACTGTTTTACCTACACCAGCACCACCAAATAAACCAATTTTACCACCACGACGGTAAGGTGCTAAAAGGTCAACTACTTTAATACCTGTTTCAAAAATAGATAAACGAGTATCTAAATCTACGAAGATAGGCGATGAACGGTGAATTGGGTTTAATTGACCTGATTTAACTGGTCCTAATTCATCAACTGGCTCTCCTAATACGTTAAAAATACGACCTAACGTATCAGGTCCTACTGGTACACTTAATGGTCTTTGTGTATCAAGTACTTCCATACCACGCATTAAACCTTCTGTAGGTAACATTGATACTGCACGAACTGCATTGTCGCCTAATAATTGTTGAACTTCAACAGTTACAGCTACTTCTAAACCAGCTGCGTTTTTACTTTTTATAGTTAAAGCATTATAAATGTTTGGTACTTTACCTTTTGGAAAAACGATATCAAGTACTGGCCCAATAATTTGTACTACACGTCCAATATTTGCTGTTTCATTAGTCATAAATTTTTTTTATTATTTTTTTCTGATTTTTATACTTATTTTGAATTTATAGGTTTTTTTGTTTGAATCTTAATTAAGTTACTATTAAAATAATTAATCTTATAAAAAATAATTAAAATACAGATCTAACGCTTATTTATATATATTAATATATAGTTAATTTATAAATTTGTAAATTTATAAAATATCGACAAAATAAAATTTCTTACTCTACCCAAATCCCTTAATTTTCAAGAGTAAGGCTTTTGGGGGGTGAGTTATCTAGTAAGAAATTGTCTTTAATTCAAGATTAATTATCTAATTTTTTTTATTTTATTTAGGATAATTGTTCGATAAAAACATAAAAATTAAAACTTGTATTTTTTCTTATTTACATTATATGCCACGTTTAACAACGTGGCTTTGTTAATACTTTTTTATGTTCATATATAAAGAATTTAACTATAAGAAATATATATATATTTGTAGATAACAGAAAATATAATTTATCCACGAATAAATTATATTTTCTGGAATTCAATTTTTTTTTTTTACTTTTAAGACCCGTATTAGGTGCCACGTTTAACAACGTGGCTTTGTGTTACTTTTTAACACCACCTAGTTTAATAAAAAAAAAAATTAAAAATTTTTTTTTTGTTTTATACATTTTAATTTATTTATTTAAAATAAATTTTTAAATAAATTATTAATATTGCATACATTTTTCAACGTTAATTTAACGTTTTGATTTTTTATCATTTTTAACATGACCACGGTACGTTCTTGTTAAAGCAAATTCCCCCAATTTGTGACCCACCATTTGGTCAGTTATATAGATTGGAATATGTTCTTTACCGTTATAACAGCCAATAGTATGTCCGATCATTGGTGGAATAATAACAGATGAACGAGACCAAGTTTTCATAACAATTTTCTTACCCATACTATTTAATTTTTCTACTTTTTTTAATAAATGTCCTGCTACAAACGGACCTTTTGTAATTGAACGTGGCATAATAATAATTAAAATTCATAAGAAGATTTTTTAGATTAAGGAAAAAACATCTGTCGAACAGACGTGCGAACCAGACGTCCGAAGTTAAAAAAATTGACAAAAAAAGTTTGAGAAACCCTAGTAAATACCCCTACTCTTAAAGAGTAAGGTTTAAATACCCCCCTTCGAGGTGAGATTCGCGGTGATATTCGGGTAAGGGATTAAATCATTTTACTAATTTTCTACATCTGGGCGCTCTTACTGCCACGTTTAACAACGTGGCTTTGTGCACAAACAAACGCAAAGAAAAAAGTTTAATTATCTCGTTTTGCAACATTTTATAAGTATAGTCTTAATCTTAGTAAAAATCTTATTTATTTTACATAAACAATTTTATGTGGCAAACACATAAATAAAGCAGGTGTCAAATATTGTTGTTAAAAATTTTATTAATTTTTAACCTATTATCCACAATAATAAAATTTAATTCTTTTATTAGTAATCAACTATATGTTATTAATACACTATTAGGATTTTTTTTAATCAACATTTTAAAGTTTTAATACTATGTTGAGAGTAAATTTAACTTTATATTGGGGGGTGCTCCACTGACAGGAAAGCTTAAAGGCCCTACCCTTCGGGTAAGGCATTTTGCGTAGAGCAAATTATAAATACTTAAAAATATCTCACTAAATACCCCCCTACTCTTCCTACTCTGAAAAAGTAAGAAGAGTCCCGTGAGGGCGGCCTAAAAACCTCATCCCGAAAGGAGTAAGATTCAGGGTAAGAGGTGATATTAGCATGGGGCTTTTTTGCACTATTTAGAATATCAGTAAAATTAATAAATTTTATTTACGTTTACGAATAATAAAAACATTACTGAATTTTTTTGGTTTACGCGTTAACTTACCTAAGGCAGGTCGACCCCAAGGTGTTAATGGTCGGCTATGTCCAATTGGAGCACGACCTTCACCACCTCCATGAGGGTGATCTACTGGGTTCATAGCTGAACCACGTACGGTTGGTCTTATACCTAACCAACGAGAACGACCAGCTTTACCTAGAGTAAGATTATAAGCTTCAACATTACCTACTTGACCAAGAGTAGCCCAACTATTTTTAGAAATAAAACGAATTTCTTTCGATGGTAAACGAACTGTTACAAAATCACCTTCTTTAGCTAAAATTTCAACTAAAGAACCAGCAGCTCGTGCTAATTGACCTCCAGAACCAGGTTGAAATTCAACATTATGAATTTCAGCACCTAAAGGGATATTACGTAAAGGTAAAGAATTACCTACTAAAATAGGTGCATTTAAATCAGAAATAATCATTTCACCTGGATTTAAACCACGTGGATGTAAAATATAACGTTTTACTCCATCTTCATAATGTAAAAGAGCAATTCTTGCATTTCTGTTTGGATCATATTCAATAGAAATTACCTTTGCAGGCACTCCTATTTTATCACGTCTAAAATCAATTTCACGATATAAACGTTTGTGGCCTCCCCCACGGTGACGACATGTAATAATACCACGGTTATTACGCCCTTTTGATCTTTGTTTATAAGACGTTAATGATTTTTCTGGTTTTGTACGAGTCAATTCACTAAAATCAGATACGGATCGGTTACGTGTACCAGGTGTACACGGATTTAATAAATGAATTCCCATAATTAAATTTTTTGTTATAGTGTTTTACTATTGTTTATTTTTATTAAAGGTAATACCTTATTTTTAAATTCAAAAAGATTGAACTATATAGTTCATCAAAAAATAAAATTATTAAAAATGTAGAATCGAGATTTAAAATATTAAAATATTAACACTTGAATTTAATGACCGTTAAATTTAATTGAATTATCCCGTGAATAATAATCAATAGTTGATAGTCAATAATATAGCCAAATGTCGATAATCTAGTAAATTACAATCAAAGCCACGTTGTTAAACGTGGCAGGTAAATAAGTTAAAAAACTTTTATACGTTTGTTTTAATAATCATATATTCATTTTTGAATATAATTCGTATTTCTAATTGAAATAAGTATAATACACTTTAATTAAAAGATTTATCTTAATCTTTTAACAAGAGAAAATTTAGTTATTTTATACATAAAAATTTTCTGAAACCAGACTAAATGATGACACCTAATAAATTTTGACAAACGCTAAGCTAATACGCAAAATCTACGAATTGTATGGTTTTACATAAATTACGTATTAAATAAATTATTCAATTTAACTATAAATATATAAATTCATATTTATATATTGCCACGTTTAACAACGTGGCTTTGACGGTGTTTTTAAATTTAATAACCCCTCCTATACAAAAAAAGAATTTTTTGAATTTAAATAATACAAAATGTGAATATCTAAAGTTATGAACTTATAGTAATTAATACAAAGTCGAATCTATGTTTATAATTAAGAAAAATTATAATTAATATTCTTTCTTATTTATTTCTTATTAACAAATTTCCTACCCAAAGGGCCGCCCTCACGGGACTCTTGAAAAGTAGGGGCTTTTAAGATCTATATTTATTCCATAAAATTTCAATCCTTCATTTTTATAAATTATATATATATATGTTTATATTAATTATTTATTTAAATATATAATATGTTTATATTAATTATTTTTATAAATATATATATAATAAATAAAGAAACTTATTTTTATTATTACTTTTTTTTATAAGGTGCCAAAAGTTCCGATTTACATATTATGCGTTAATATAACGGAGATTTTTAACAGTAATTATTTCTTCTTTAAAAAATTTTTTAAATGGCTCCAATATTTTTCCAAAAATATTAATAAATAAATGAAAATTTTTTTAGAAAAAAAATAGATTATAGAATAAAAAGAATTAAATTTCACCAAACCAAAATTGGTTTTTTTTTTATGTTATTTATGATTTTGGTTTAAAAGTAAAATTAATAGATTGTCCTTCTTTTAAAGTTATAATAGCTCTTTTGAAAGATGGACGATAACCTTGTGCCATACCGACACGAAGTTGTTGACGAGGTGGTATATGTGTATTAACGCCAATTACATCAACATTAAATAAATTAGAAAAAAATTTTTTTATTTGAGTTTTTGTTAAACGTTTGTCAATATCAAACGTATATTGACGATTTTTATATAGTGCTAAATAGGTTTTTTCTGTAATAATAGGATATTTGACTAAATCAATATTAAAAGAAATTGATTGAATCGACATATTAGCATCTTTAGTTACATTTTCTGTAGTTTCAGTCATCTAAAGTTTTTTTAAAGAGTTAAGAAAAAAAATAAATAATTATCTTTGTTTAAAATTGTTATTATATGAAAATAATTAATTTAAACGAAAAATCAAATTTTAAAAAAATTTTTTCTTAACTCTATTTTTTTTGGTATTCCAAAAACTTATACTTAGTTTATTTTTAATTTTTAATAAAAAAAAGAGTTTTTATTTCAATGAACCCAATATACCAAATAGATATTTGTATTTTAACTTTAAGTTCTAAGTAAAATCTATCCATTTTTTTGTTTCCTATAAATACTTAATACTTAGTGGGTAGTTTAATTTGGTCATAGTTTACATATAAGAATTAGTTCGATGTGTTTTAAACAATCCATAAAAGATAAGTAAAAAAATTGAATTAATTTTTTATTCAACTTTTATAAATAAAACACAGAGCAAAAATCGAAAAAAAAAAAGAAAAAAAAAAGCCTTACCCCTCGGGTAGGGAATTATATTAGTTAATAGAAAACTTAACTAAAGAAATTCCTACCCGAGGGGTAAGGCTTTTTTATAATTAAATTAATACATAAAGTCAAAACTAAAGCCACGTTGTTAAACGTGGCTTGTTATCAGACTTTGGATAATGTTCCTACAAAATTCATTTATTAAAAAAAACTTTTTTAAATACATTATTTTTTTTTTTTAGTGTATATATATATAATTTTAGTGTTTAAGTCAAAATTAGCAAATTTTTTTTTTGTTTTGTGAAAAAACTAAATTTTGATTAACAAGTCGATTAATAAAAAAAAAATAAAATTTATTGTACTTTTAAATTCTCCAAGAGAATTTAAAAGTCCGATATCAAGAATTAAATCCTAGATTTAATTCTTGATATTGCCTTATTTTTGACTTTAACAAAAATAAAGTATTTGAGTAATTGAAAGAATTACCTTTTGTCTTATTGTTTTATTAGATTTAGTTAACATGCAATATATAAATAATTAATTAATAGATAATCAAACCTAAAAATAACGTTTATTTAAACTTATTATATATGTATGTTATGTGTGTTATGTTTGTTATGTGTGTGCGTTCTTTTTTTTTTTTTAGAACACACACACATAATCTTAATAAAAATTATTTTTATAATACTCTACCTATTAGATTCTAATTATAAAAAGTAATAAACGAAAGCCACGTTGTTAAACGTGGCTATTATCAGGACATTAAAAGTATGTTTTTTATTCGAGTCTGATCTGATATTTTTTTTATCCTTTTTTATTCTTATTTTGACACGTTAGATTAAAATTGAACGTGTCAAAACAAAGCCACGTTGTTAAACGTGGCTTTTTGGATAATTCCTCCAAATAAAAAGTTTTTTTTTTTTAGGTTTTGCCTAGCAGTTCTAAAAAAACAAAATTGCGATTATGTGACATTAACTAGTAAATTTTATATAAAATTCCCCCGAAGGAGGCTTTCTCTGAAAATATTTAATCAAAATCCCCTACGTGAATCCCCTACTCTTCTTACTCTTTCAGAGTAGGAAGAGTAGGGGATATCTAGTAAGGCTTAGTGATATAACAACTAGTAAAAAATTGATTATACTTTTATATATTTATTCAATAATAGCATGATAAGTTGCAACTGTAGCAGGTGATGAACGATTTAAATGACGGAAAATTAAATATTTAAATAGGACGTCTAGTAAAACAGGAAGAGTAGCAACTAATAAAAAAATACCAGTTTGACTTTCAGGTAAGCCATAATGATTAAAAAACAATTCAAAAAAAAGTTCCCATAAATTTGAGGAGTGATACCCTACTAACAAATCTGTAACTAAAAGAATTAACAAAGATTTTTTACTATCATCTAAACCAAAGAAAACTTCTAATAAAAAAGATTGAGTAATGTTTATTTGAATTTCAAGAACGTACAATAAATAAAATAAAGTTACTAAGGAAACGACATCTCCAAAAAAATTTGTAATGGCTTCAACACTTTGATCATTATAACGTTGTGCTAATTCCAGAGTTTTTTCTTGATAACGTTGTTGAATATTTTTATCTGCTTCAATAGTTTGATAAACTAAAAAAGAATTTTTCGAAGCCGAAGAATTTGTTTTTAATTCTGGTTCCTGTGATATATTAAAAATCACAGATTTTGGATTTATTGATGTTTCCGGTTTACCAAGACTATCTTGTTGAACAATGTTTGAATTAGAAATATTATTGTTCTGAATAAAAGTTCTTTCGTTAATATTAGAGTCCATATTACTTATAATCGGATGAACATAAAATATTTTATTTGGTGTAAAATATTCTGAAGGAGAATTAAAAGTTTGTTCATTGGAAATATTTTTATTTTTTTTTAATATCAAACTTACAGGACGAAGAGCCTTAATCTGAAAGAGTAGGGGATTTTGGTTTATAATTTTTTTATGTTGATTTAATAAAATATTATATGGAGAGTTTGAATTTTCCACACGAATGTTATTAATTTTTAGGGTATTTTTAAAGATTAATTCAGTATTAGTTTTACGCGTTAGTATAGGCTTTTGAAATTCAATATTTTTTGGAAATTTATAAAAATTAACGAAATTTGAAGTAGAGCCTATCCAATTTTTAGACAAATTATGAGGTAATTTTTCTTTGGTTTCTTGATTATCTTTAAGCGATGGAGTAATATTATTTTTTATAGGTGTGAATTGATAAGAAGAAGAGTGAACGTGCGGAGTTAAGGAAATTGACTCTGTTTGAGAAACCCCACTACTCTGCAAGAGTCCCGTGAGGGCGGCACCCTCACGGGTCGGTAGAGTTTCTAACTGTCGACTCTGGTCTGAGGCGGGCGCCGCCCTCACGGGCAAAGGCGGGCTATTATTTTCTACAATCGCAGGCTTTACTCTTTCAGAGTAGGGGCTGACAGACTTTGGATAAATTAATGATTCAAAATATAATTTTTCTTCAAAATCTTTCAATTCGGCAAAAGCATGCTTTTGTTGATATGAATTTAAAAAAATTTCAGTTTGTTTTGTATTCCAAAAATATTCTGTTAATGGTCTTACGACATAAGATTTTGCTAAAAAATTCACAATAAAAGGTACAAAAAATAAAATTAAAAGACATTTTAAAGTGGTTAAAAATAAATAACGATAGAATCTATATTCTTGTATGACTAAATTTTCTACATCTGAAAAAACTTGTTTTAGAAATCTATCTAAAACACGACTAAATGAACGAGGAAATAATCCTATTTCTTCATAAGTAATTGAAACTACTTCTTGTTTAGGTGCCGCCTCTAAAGGCGTCAAATGTGAAAATCTATCTTGATTTGTATTATTATCATCATTTAAACCTAATTTATACCTTGTACCTTTATTTGTTTTAAATAAGGCTGAAGAATATATAGGTAAATTATATTTTAACAAGGTAGAAAAGTTATGTTTTTTTTGTATCATTTTTTTATAAATAAAGTTTATTTTTTTCTAAATTAAAATAATTTTATAACACTGAACTAACACTCTGTAATAACTAAAACTTAACTATAATTAAAATTAAACAATAAAAATATAATTTCATTTTTGTAATAAAATATCTTATCAGTGTTGATTAAATATCTATAATATATAAATTTCTAGATAAAATTATATTATATATGTCAAAAATGAAATACAGAAAATCCAGTTTAATATTGATTCTATAATGTTAATAGTAGCAAAATTAATCACAACTTTTTGTTTACTAATTTGTTTTTTTAATCAAATAAAAATAAGATTAAAATATAAAAAAATTTTTTGTTATATTTTGTCAAATGATGCCACGTTTAACAACGTGGCTTTGTTTATATATATTTTATTGTATAAAAAAATAAATATAAAGTTAAGTTAGATTAATATCTCTAGTAGATAAGATCTAATATATGTGTATACGTTATACACATATATTAGATCTTATCTTAATATTTAATTAAATTAATATTAAATTAATATTAAATTAATATTAAATTAATAGTAAATTACTATTAATCTAAACCTTTACCTGGATTACGAGATGGATCATTTGATAAGAATCCAAAAATAAATAATCCAACGAAGAAAGTTACAACAGTATAAACAAAGATTTTTAATGTTAACATGCGTCTTATGTGTATGTTTTTTGTAGCTGTATATATACAAAGTAAAAAAAAGAATTTATAAAAAATGTTTTTCTTTTTTACTCTTTAGAGAAAACTTATATTTTATAAGTTTAAGGTCTAGGAGCAAAGCCC
>Ga0136589_1000634_pt1 | contig 17321 bp, 13 predicted proteins | sample AntRauMFilla3764_FD_104640 | JGI IMG/M metagenome (GOLD analysis project Ga0136589, IMG submission 104640) | Saline lake microbial communities from Rauer Islands, Antarctica - Metagenome Filla 3 #764 | ecosystem: Environmental > Aquatic > Non-marine Saline and Alkaline > Saline | place...
CGTCGAACGAAACGCGACTCTGCGTGCGACCGCGAACGTGACCAATCGACCCGGGCAGCGGGCGACAACCGGCGCGTCGAACTGCGCCTGACCGACCCCGAAACCGAGGGCGACGTCGGGTTCTGAACGCGACGAACGTCTCGCTGGACGCCGGTGACACGACGACGCTGACGCTCTCGGGGACCGTTCCCGAACGAAGAGGCCACCGCCCCGATCCGGGTGGCGAAGGCGGTCGGATCGGTGAACGGAACCGTCAGCAATGCGGCAACCGACGCCGCCCTCGCGGGAATCGACGTAGTGGTCCGAAACGGGACGACGGTCGTCGGTGAGCCGTCGACAGCCATCGAAGACGACGCTCAGCGAAAAAAGACGAGAAGAGAGTCGGGCCGGAATCGGTTCAGTCGTCTCGGCTGGGCCGGTGGTCGATCACGACGTTACAGCTCGCCGAGTTTGCGGAGCAGCTGCCCGCGGTACTCCTCGTCGGCGTTGACGCCCTTGATTTCGAGGACGTTGCGCTCCAGTTTGTCGAGCGCGACGTGGAAGGCGTGTTCCGCTCCGTATCCCTCGCCGGAGCCGCCGACCTGGCCCTCGTTGGTTCGGAGTCGGATCTGACACTGGATCAGGGGCATGCCGCGGAGCTTCTCCTTGTGCGCGTGGAACCGGACGTGCGCGTGGATGACCTGCATCGCGGCGTACTTATCCGAGACCTGTTCGATCGACTCGACGATGTGTTCGCGAGTGGTCGTGTCCAGCAGGTCCACGTTGGTGATCTGGACGTCCATCGAGTCCTCCTCCGTGAAGGTGAGCGCGCGCAGCACGTCGGTCTTCGTCACCATCCCGGCGATGGTGTCGGTGCCCTTGGGCGTGACGACGAGCCCGGAGACGTCGTTGTCGAACATCCGTTTGACGGCGGTCTGTGCGGTCTCGTCGGCGGTCGCGGTGACGACGGGACTCGACATGATGTCGTAGACGGGGATGTCGAGCATCCGGTCGATGTCGCCGGCGCGGTCACCGCTGCCCTGTCGTTCCTGATCGCGGACGACGAACTCGACGATGTCGTTGGTGGTGACGACACCGACCAGGTGGGCCTCCTTGTCTAAGGCCGGCAGCCGAGAGATACCGTTCTCGCGGAGGCGGTTGATCGCCCGGCCGACGCTGTCCTTCTCGTTGATCCCGATGACGTCCTCGGTCATGACCTGAGAGACGGTGATCGCGTCGAGGCTGTCGAGGACGGCTTCGAGGATCTGATCGACCGTAACGATCCCGTAGAGCTGTTCGCCCTCGTAGACGGGCGCAATCTTCACGTCGCCCTCGACGAGGAGGCGGGCCGTCTCCCGCACGTCTTCGTGGCGGTCGACGGAGGGCGCGGGCTTCATGACGGCCGACACCTTCGTGTCGTCCTCCATACGCGAGCGCATGAGCTGTTTTTCTCCGACTACGCCGACGTACTCGCCGTCTTCGGTGACGATGATCCCTTTGGGATTCTCGCGCTCGAAGATGGACCGGACCTTGGCAAGTCGCTCGTCCACGTCGACCTCAACGTATTCCGACACCGCGATATCAACAATATTCATGGTCCAACCAGAAGGTTGGGCGCGCCGGGTATTGAAAGTGCGGGAGAGGTCGTCGGTGATAAGATTCGGCTCGGCGCTCCGCCAGTCGGGGCCACTGAAAGCTTTTTGCCGGTAACCCACGGAGGGTAGGCTGTGTACGACGCCGTCGTTCTCGACAAAGACGGAGTCCTCGTCGGCCGGACTCCGTTCGATACGCTCCGGGAGGCCGCCTGGGACGCGTTCGTGAGCGTCGGCGTCGACGATCCGGATCTGGCCCACGTCGACGACGTCGCCGTCGGCGTCGACCCCGCGACGCTCGTCGACATCTGCGAGCGCTACGGGATCGATCCGGGAGAGTTCTGGCGTGTCCGCGACGAGGTCGCCTCGGCAGCACAACTCGACGCCGCACAAAAGGGACGCAAGACGCCGTACGAGGACGTGGACGCGCTCCGGCACCTCGACGCCCCGCTCGCCGTGGTCTCGTCGAACCAGCAGGCGACGGTCGACGCCGTCCTCGACCACTTCGGCCTCGCCGGCCAGTTCGAGGTGGCGTACGGCCGAGAGCCCTCCATCGCCAGCCTCTCGCGGAAGAAGCCGTCGCCGTACTACCTCGAACGGGCCCTCGAAGACCTCGACGCCGAGACGGCGCTGTTCGTCGGTGACAACGAGTCCGACGTGCTCGCCGCCGACAACGCCGGTATCGACTCCGCGTTCGTTCGGCGGCCGCACCGGCGCTCCACGGAGCTCTCGTGTCAGCCGACGTACGAAATCGACGACCTCCACGACCTCGTGAGCATCTGCGGGCGGGCACCCGTGAACCCGGAGCCCGGCGATGGTGTCTGAACCCGGAGCCCGGCGAGGGTACCGGCGGATCGACCCGTCGTGAACGAGAAGCCGGACGGTTTTTATTTCGGTCGGGAGACGCTCTCGTATGAACCTCCCGCCCGTCGGGCTCGGAACGATGGGAGTCGACGACCCCGAGACGGTCGCGACCGCCCTGTCGGTCGGCTACCGTCATCTGGACACCGCGCGCATCTACGACAACGAGGCGGTCGTCGGCGAGGGGCTCGCCGCCGGACTCGCCGAAAGCGGCGCGACCGACGACGGCGTCGCGACCGAAAACGGCGGCGCGACTGACGGCCTGAGTCGCGAGGACGTGACCGTCGCGACGAAGCTATGGATAGACGACCTCGGCGCGGACGACGTGGGCCCAACCGCCCGCGAGAGCGCCGACCTGCTCGGCGTCGAGACGCTCGACCTGCTGTACGTCCACCGCCCGCGGGGCGCGTACGAGCCGACCGAGACCCTCCCCCAACTCGACCGACTGGTCGACGAGGGAGTCGTGCGGAACGTCGGCGTCTCGAACTTCGAACCGGACCAACTGGACCGGGCGATCGACGTCCTCGACACGCCGCTTGCGGCCCATCAGACCGAGTTCCACCCGCTCTTTTATAAGCAGGACCTGCTGGATCACGCTCGCGACCACGACTACACCGTGGTCGCGTACTCGCCGCTGGCCGGCGGCCGGGTGCGCGAGATAGACGCCGTTTGCGCGGCCGCAAAAGCGCACGAGACGTCGCCCGAGGCGGTCGCCATCGCGTGGGCGACCGCGAAAGACCCGGTCGTCACGATCCCGAAGGCGTCGAGCGAACGCCATCTCCGGGCGAATCTCGCGGCCGCGGACCTCACCTTAACCTCGAACGAAATCGCTGCGATCGATGCGGTCGAGCGCGAGGAGGAACTGTTCCCAGAGTAGTCCCGGAGTAGTGAGACCGAGAGCGGCGTGCTCGCGAGTGTCCAATATCGTGCATACAATTGGCCGGTGCTCCTCCGAAATCGACACGATCCCGCGCCGTTTTTGTATCGCGTCGTTCTCAGATTCGGTATGGCAGAGAACACCGACGACGCGGCCGGTGGCGACCCAGACGACGCGGCCGATGCCGACGCGACGACGATCATCGACGGCGAGGCCGTCGCCGCCGACGTGCGCGAGGAGGTGACCGCACACGTCGAGACGCTGGAAGCGGAAGGCGTGACGCCGGGACTCGCCACCGTTCTGATGAGCGACGACCCCGCCAGCGAGACGTACGTCTCGATGAAACAGCGCGACTGCGAGGAGGTGGGAATCGAGAGCGTTCACGTCGAAATCGACGCCAACGCGCCGGCAGAGGAGCTGTACGACACCATCGACGACCTCAACGAACGCGACGACGTCCACGGCATTCTGGTTCAGCTCCCGGTCCCCGACCACGTCCACAAGCGGAGCGTCCTCCGGCAGATAACCCCCGAGAAGGACGTGGACGGCTTCCACCCGGAGAACGTGGGTCGGCTCGTCGCCGGCGACGCCCGATTTAAACCGTGTACGCCGCACGGCGTCCAGAAGCTCCTCGCGGCGTACGACGTGGAGACCGAGGGAGCGGACGCGGTCGTCGTCGGCCGGTCAGACATCGTCGGGAAGCCGATGGCGAACCTCCTGATCCAGAAAGGTCCGGTCGGGAACGCGACCACGACGGTCTGTCACTCCCGAACGACGGACCTCGAGGGGAAGCTTGCGAGCGCGGACATCGTCATCGCCGCCGCCGGCATCCCGGAGTTCATCGACGGTTCGATGCTGAAACCGGGCGCGACCGTCATCGACGTGGGGATCAACCGGGTGGACGCGGACACAAAAAAGGGGTACGCGCTGGTGGGCGACGTCGACTACGACTCGGCCGAGGCGGTCGCCGGGGCCATCACGCCGGTTCCCGGCGGCGTCGGCCCGATGACGCGAGCGATGCTCCTGTATAATACGGTGAAGGCGGCCGGGCTGCAACACGACGTCGCGATCGATCTGGACTGAGACGGCTACGCAGCGCGCTTTTTTCGGCGACGGCGCTCAGTCCGCCGCTTCCGGCTGTCCCACGGGGCTCGGCGCGTCACCCGTCTCGATCGCGCGCCGGACCGCCTCGTCGATCTCGACGAGGTGACAGAGTGGGTTGCCCGGGTAGACGACGGGATTCTCGAGCAGCCCGATGAGCAGGCCGGTGAAGGGGGCTTCGACGCCGACCGCGTCCTCCTTGAACGGGTTGGTGATCGTCGCGATCCGTTCGCCCTCGCGGACGAGCGAGCCGCTCTCGAAGTGCGTGTCGACGATACCGCCGGAGTCGGCGCGGAGCCACGTCTTTTCGCCCGCGCCGGCCACGATCGTCCGCCAGCCGGGCCAGCGAACCGTGTTCACTTCGAGCAGTCCGTACTCGGCGAAGACGGAGCGCACGCCCCCGAGCGCGTCGTCGATCAGCGGGCGCTGGAAGCGATGTGCCTCGCCCATCTCGATCGTGATCGTGGGGATGCCGTCGGCCGTCGCCTCGCCGCGGAGGGTACCGCTCGGCCCGTCGCTGTCGATGATCACCTTCGAACCGAACGCCATCCCGAGGCGGTGAACGCCAGAATCGGTCATGTCCGCCCGGACGTGGAGCATGTTCGTTCGGCCGCGAGTGGAGGTGTGGAAGTCGAGTCCGAAGTCGCAGGGCGCGATGAAATTCGAGTAGATCTGATCGGCCATGCGCTTCGAACTTGTCGAGCCGGCCTCGCCGGGGAACGAGCGGTTGAGGTCCCGGTCGTACACCGGGAGGTACCGCTGCTGTGCGATGAATCCGGGGACGTTGAGCACCGGGAGACACACGAGGGTACCCGCGAGGTCCGAGAGGTCCCACTCGTGGGCGACCTCGCGAACCACCTCGATGCCGTTGAGTTCGTCGCCGTGCGCGGCCGCGGTGAGGAAGACGGTCGGTCCGTCGCGCTCGCCGTTGACAATCGTCACGGGGATTCGAACCGGGTCGCCGAGGTACGTCTCGCTGATACCGTATCGGATGTTCTGCGTCTCGCCGGGCGGCACCGAGCCCCCGTTGTACGTGAACATCCGGTCGTCGCTCATGCTACGAGCGAGCAGGGCAGGGGGTATATATATGACGACCCGGTTATCGCACGACGAAATTACCTGGTGATCGCATGAACGAGACGCGGACTCGATTTCGACGGCGGTGGCGGCGCTGAACCGGGCGAACTTTTACACCGGCATACACAGGTAGGGCCATGAGTTCGGACCCAGTTCGGGTGGGAGTGCTGTCGCTACACAACAGCAAGGAAACGAAAGCCATCTGCAACGCGGTTGAAGATCTCGGTCACGAGCCCGTCTGGCTCCGTGAGGAGAACTCCGCGATCAGCGTCGACGACGGCGACGTCTCGGTCGAGCCGGCGGTCGACGTCATCGCCAATCGACTGCTTCTCTCGAACACGGACCAGCCCGCAGAGCTGCTCGGACTGGCGACGACGTTCGAGCGCATCCGACCGATGCTGAACGAGCCGGACGCGGTGCTCGCGTCGATCCACAAGTTCGCGACCGCGGCGACGCTCGCCGACTGGAACATCCGCGTCCCCGACGCGCTGCTCGCGCTGTCGAACGACCGGCTCAACGAAGGGCGCGAGCGGTTCGGTGACGTCGGCGTTTATAAGACTGCGATCGGGACGCACGGCGGCGGGACGTGGAAGGTCGACCTCACCGAACGGGTGAACCCGAAGGTCGGCAACCGACAAGCGTTCCTCCAGAAGCTGATCGAGCGCGACGACGAGAAGCACCGCGACCTGCGCGTCTACATCGTTGGTGACGAGATCATCGGCTCGATGTACCGCTACGCTCCCGAGGGCGACTGGCGGACCAACGTCGCGCTCGGCGGTGCCGTCCAAGACGCCACCGACGACATGCCGGAGGAGGCCGCCGAGACCGCGCTGTACGCGGCCGACGTGATGGATCTCGACTACGCCGGCGTCGACCTCGTCGAGGGCTACGACGGCTGGTACGTGCTGGAAGTGAACCCGACGGCCGGATTTAAAGGCCTCTACAAGGCCACCGGTACGAGCCCCGCCCCACACATCGCCAAGCTTGCGATCGAGACGGTCGGGGGCGAGGTGGACGACGACGACGTCGACCGAATCGCCTCCAAACTCGACGACTCGCGGCCCTCCTGCGCGCCGAAGCCGAAACCGAGCCCGACCGAGCAGCCCGACATCGGCTACATCGAGAAGGTGGTCGTCACCGGCACCTCCGGGTCGACGCCGGCACTCGCGAAGTCGGACACGGGCGCGACCCGCACGAGCATCGACACCAAACTGGCCGCCGAAATCGGTGCCGGGCCGATAAAGAGCATGACCCGCGTCAAATCGGGCAGCGTGAAGGGCGGAAAGGCCCGCCCGGTGGTCGACCTGGTGATCGGCATCGGCGGCAACCAGCACACCGTCACCGCGAGCGTCGAGGATCGCGGACACATGGAGTATCCCCTCCTCCTCGGCCGCGATATCCTCAGCGACTACCGCGTCGACGTCAGGCGACGCGCCGACGCCGACGAAACGGAGCGCGACGAGGCCAGCGAAATCCTCGAAGAAGAGTAGCGCCCGACGCGAGGCGACGCTCATTGTCCGGGGCGTCGTCGACCTCGGGAATGTCGACCCCGGGAACCGTGAGTCGCCCGCGCGTGTCGAAGCCCATAACCCGGCAAGCCTCCCGCCGTCCCCTCGGAACCATATACCGGGAGCGTCTGTGTGCGTGTTGATGACAACCTTACCGTCTGAGACCATCGGCGAGGCGTACACTGATTCACTGTCGTGGGAACTGCTCGCCAACCTCGCGGATCTCGGCGACCGCATGCCCGGCCACGAGGGCGAGGCCGCGGGGGCGTCGCTCGTGGCCGACGCCTTCGAGGACGCGGGCCTCAGCGACGTCTCGACCACGGAGTTCCCGATTCCCGGCTGGTGGCGCGGAGACGCCTCGCTTACCGTCGATCACCGCGGTCGGACGATGACGTTCGACGGAAGCCACGAACTCGTCGAACTGCCGGGGACGCCGTCGGGCGAGGTGACCGGCCGGATCGTCGACATGGGGTACGGTCTCCCCGAAGATTTCGAAGACGTCGACCTCTCGGGCTGTATCGCGATGGCGTCGAGCCTGACGCCGGACGACTACGGGCGATGGGTCCACCGGAGCGAGAAGTACGATTACGCGGCGGAGTCGGGCGCGGAAGGCTTCCTGTTTTACAATCACATCGAGGGATCGCTCCCGCCGACCGGCGACGTCGGCCACACGAACGGTCCGGGACCGATCCCGGCGGTCGGCCTGAGCAAGGAACTCGGAACACAGCTCACACGTCACTGCGACGAAATCGAGGCGGACCACGGCGTCGAGGCGACGCTCTCGGTCGAGGCGCGAAACGAACCGGCGACCTCCGCGAACATCGAGGCCGTCGTCGGCCCCGACACCGACGAGGAAGTGTTGTACACCGCTAACGTCGACGCCCACGACATCGGGGTCGGTGCGAACGACAACGGATTCGGCTCGGCGCTCGTCGTCGGCGTTGGTCGGGTGCTCGCGTCGATCGAAGACGAACTCGAGACGCGAGTGCGCCTCGTCGTCTTCGGGGCGGAAGAGACCGGCCTCTACGGCTCGTACTACTGGTCACACACCCACGACCTCGACCGCGTGAAATGCGTGATCAACGTCGACGGCGCGGGTTACTCGCGGAACCTCGAAATCTACCCGCACGGCGCGTCGGGGGTCGGCGAGGCGTTCGAAGCGGTGAGCGACGAGTTCGACGTTCCGATCGCCGTCGAAGACGGACTCCGTCCGCACAGCGACCACTGGCCGTTCGTCCAGCGCGGCGTCGCCGGCGCACAGGGGCGATCGACCGCCGAGGACAGCGGTCGCGGCTGGGGACACACTCACGGCGACACCCTCGATAAACTCGACATCCGGGACCTGCGGGAACTCACCGTGCTCTGTGCGGCCGGGGTCGCGAAGTTGGCGGAGGCGGACCGCGACGTCGAGAGTCTCGATTCGGAGTCGGTGAGAGCGGAGACGGTCGAAGACGGCCACGACGTCGGTATGAAAGCGACGGACACCTGGCCGTGGGGCGAGGACCGGCCGTGGCCGTGGGCGGACGAACTGGAATAAGCGACCGAGTGGTCCGCCACGAAGGGACCGCGCTGTGTGAAACCGATGGACTCGGTGAGGGCGTGACCGTCGCCGTTCCACGGCGTTGGCGTCCGCTCGACCGAGCACGTACACTAATGAGGCCCGGACCGCTGGGTCCGGTGTGATGACCGCTCGAGACGGCGAATATCGCCGACACGACGGAGGAGACCGATGAAGATTGGCACGGCCGAGGCCGATCCGGGCGAGACGGCGACCGGGTACCGGAAAGTCACGGACCTTCCCGTCGGTGGGTCGGAGACGCTCCCGGTGACGGTGCTCAACGGCGTCGATCCCGGCCCGACGGTATGGATAACGGGGACGATCCACGGCGACGAGCCCACCGGGATGGCAGTGACACACGACGTTATCGACCGGGTCGACGTCGCCGACCTTGCGGGGACGGTCGTCTGCCTCCCGGTCATGAACCCCGCGGGGTTCCGGACCAACACTCGGACCTCCTACTATCACGACGACGACCCGAACCGCTACTTCGGTCGCGACGAGACCGACTCGGAGACGCCTCCACGTGTCCAGCAGGTGATCTGCGAGCGCATCTACGACGACATCCGCGCCACGGCGGACGCCCTCGTCTCGCTCCACACCTCGTGGGTCGCCACCCACCCGTACACCATACAGCCGCGGGTCCCGTACGGTGAGGACCGAAGCGTGTCGGACGCGGCGGTGCTTCGTGACCGGGTCACCGAACTGACCGAGGCGTTCGGCCTGCCGGTCGTCAACCAGTTCCCGCCGGCCGAGACCGCGGCCCGCAACCTCCAGCGGTCGCTCTCCGGCGCGGCCGTCGCCGACGGAATCCCCGCGTTCACCCCCGAACTCAGCGGGCGACTCGTCGTGGACCGCGACGTCGCCGCGGCGGCCGTCGACGGCGTGTGGAACGTCTTCCACGCGCTCGACATGGTCGACTCCCGCGCCGATCGACACCGCGAGTTCGAGTTCGACGCTACCAGCCAACTCCGACGGTTCGACGGGCCGTACACCGACGTCGCGGGAATCGTCCGCTATCGGGTGACGGAGGGTGAGTCCGTCGAGGAGGGTGACGTCGTCGCCGAGATCGTCGACCCGCACGGCGAGACAAAAACCGAGATCGCCGTCGACCGCGACGGCTACGTCCTCAGCCGCCGGGAGCGCGCGGCGGTGTACGAGAACGACGTGCTACTCGACATGGCGGTTCCCGACGACGCGTCGCTCTTGACCGAGTCGACGGACGGATGATCCCCGCGAGGACGGGTAACCCCCGCGAGGACGTGTCACTCTGAAAACCAGGCTTGGCTCGGATCATTCAGGTACAGAGCCTGAGTCCGGCGCGGAACCCAAAAACACGTTATTGTTCATTAAGGACTTTGTGAAACAACAATGTCCAGCTCTGTATGCCATTAAGCTCTCGATATGAACAGAACTACCGTATTTTTTTATAGACTGTCAATGAACTGCGGTCGATGTTGGTGATCCATATTTTTATATACCTCGTTGCGAAAAAGGGGTTTGACATATGCCCATGTCGGACAAAGACATCGAACGACGAGACTTTCTGAAAGCAACTACCGCTGGCGGCACGCTCGGCATCACGGCGCTCGCCGGCTGCTCGGGTAACCAAGGCGGCGACGGCGGTGACGGCGGTGACGGCGGTGACGGTGGTGACGGCGGTGATGGTGGTGACGGCGGCGATGGCGGTGACGGCAGTGATGGCGGTGACGGCGGCAACGGAGGGAGCAACCTCCCGACGTACACTTACGTCAACAACGCGCAGAGCTACAACCCACCGCGACACGACGCGATCAACCTCATCGCGAGTCAGTTCGGCGACGAACTCGGTCTCGACATGGAAGTCGACGTACTCGAGTGGGGGACGCTGTTCAGCCGCGTCTCGCAGGAGTACGACTACAGCTTCGCCACGTGGCACACCTTCTTCGTCTCGGAGCCGGTGACCGAGCTGAACAACCTGTTCAACTCGAGCAACACCGACCCCGGTCAGGGTAACTACTCGGGCTACGAGAACGCCGACCTCGACGAACTGATGAGCAACTACCTGGGCGAGCCGGACGACGAAACTCGGATCGACCAGTGTCACGAGATCCAACAGACCCTGATGGACGACGTGCCGACGATGCCCATCACCCAGATGCCGCAGGCGGCCATCTTCAACAGCAACCAGGTGAGCAACTGGCAGGCGGACCTCGCGAACGGGTTCAACTCCTACTGGACGATGATCAACCTGGAGATGGAGGGCGGTGAAGACACCCTGAAGGGGTACTGGCCGGAGACGCTCTCGACGATGAACGTGCTCGGGCACAACGACGAGAGCAAGCACGTCTACCAGTTCAACATGATGTACGACTTCCTGATCCAGCTCAACAACAACGCCGAGCCGGATCCCGAAGTCAGCCTCGCGACGGACTGGACTCGCGTCGACGAGACCACGATGGAGTACACGATTCGGACCGACCACTCGTGGCACGACGGCGAGGACGTCACCGCAGAGGACGTCGCGTTCAGCTACAACTACGTCAACGACAACGAGGTGCCGCTGTACTCCACGCAGTCGCAGTACCTCGACAGCGCCGAGGTCGTCGACGAGTCGACGGTTCGGATCAACATGTCCGAGCCGCTCGGGCCGTTCAACCTCGCGGTCGCGAACCTCATCCCGATCATCCCCGAGCACAAGTGGGCGGATCGGAGCAACCCGAGCCAGGCCAACATCGAAGAGCCCGTCGGGAGCGGTCCGATGATGTTCGACTACTGGGAGCAGGGCAGCGAGTTCGGTATGACCAAGTTCGACGAGCACTTCGCGCCCGTCAGCTTCGAAAATCGGTTCTGGCGCGTCATCCCCGAGGCGTCGACGGTGTGGGAGAACCTCATCAACGGCGACCTCAACTACGAGCCGTTCGGTCGTATCGACCGCCAGCTCGACCAGAACCAGGACAACGAGAACATCGGGACCCAGTTCAACACCGCCGCGACGTTCTGGATGTTCACCTCCAACACCCGGCAGGATGGACTCAGCGACCCGCAGATGCGGAAGGCGCTGGTGGAGGCGATCCCGCGGACGCCGATCGTCGACCAGATCCTGTTCGGCTTCCCGGACCCCGGTTTCAACATCGTCTCGCCGGCGTTCGGTCCGCTACACACCGAAGATATCACCGAGTACGAAGAGAGCATCGAGGCGGCTCGGAGCCGACTCGAGGAGGCCGGCTACACGTGGAACGACGACGGCGCGATTCAGGCACCGGAATAGCGGAATAGCTATTCCGCGGGCAGTTGACGGCGAAAGAGTTAACAATACCCTTATGATATTCGTGACCAAGTAACATGGGAAAAGCCAGTTTCGTAGTTAGACGGACACTCCAACTCGTCGTGACGCTCTGGGCGGTTGGGACGGTGTTGTTCGCGTTGTTCAGGCTCATGCCCGGGGATCCGACGTCGTACGTCGTCTCCTCGCAGATGACACAGGAGGCCCGCCAACAGCTCATCGCGAGCTATGGCCTCAACGACCCGTTACACATCCAGTACATCCGGTTCCTCGAGAACCTCGTCGTGTTGAACTTCGGGCAGTCGTTCCACTCGAATCAGCCGGTTACCGAAGTCATCGCGACGTACCTCCCGAACACGCTCGTGCTCATGCTGACGGCGTTCATCGTCGCGTACGCCATCGGCATCACCCTCGGGGTGTTGTCGGGGTGGTACCGCGGCTCCCGCTTCGAGCGGAGCACGGTTATCACCGCGCTGACCGCCCGGAGTGTGCCGACCTTCTACGTCGGCCTCATCGTGTTGTGGATCTTCGGTGCGCGACTCGGCGTCATCCCGATGAGCGGGATGACCAGCCTCGGTACAGGCGGGTCGAACGCGGGTTTCTTCGACATGGTATTTAGCATGGACTTCGTGCATCACCTGCTCGCCCCGGCGGTGGTGCTCGGCTTCTACTACATGGGATACCCGCTCCTGATCATGCGTTCGAGCATGCTCGAAGTGCTCTCTGAGGACTTCATCGACGTCTGTCGCGCGAAGGGGCTCAAAGAGCGGACGATCATGTTCAAACACGCCGCTCGCAACGCGCTCCTTCCGATCATCACGGCCGCCGCGATTGCCCTCGGATACGCCGTCGGCGGAAGCGTTCTCATCGAGACGGTGTTCGCGTGGCCGGGAATCGGCCGGGAAATGGTTCGGGCGGTGCTCCGGCGCGACTTCCCCGTTGCACAGGGGACGTTCATCGTGCTCGCGTCGACCATCATCTTCCTGAACTTCGTCGCGGACCTGGCGTACGGCTACCTCGACCCGCGGGTGACTTACGACTAGACCAATGGCTCAAGAAGAACAATCGAGTGGGTCGATATTCACCGACCTCGACGACGGGAGCACCGATACAGAGGTCAACAAGTGGCAGCGGACGTTCCGCCTCTGGCAGGAGACGCTTCGGGAACACTGGGGCATGCTCACGGACGAGCTGTCGGTCAAGCTCTCGATGCTCACGGTGGCGGGCTTCGTCCTCATCGCGATTTTCGCGCCGTACATCGCGACTCACCAGCCGCTCCAGCGGCAGTATCAAGGAGACGACGGAATCCTCATCGACAAGTGGGTCGAACCCTCGCTGCTCGGTGCGAACTCCGAGTACCTCCTCGGGACGACCGCAGAGGGGTTCGACATCTTCAGCCAACTCGTGTACGGCACGCGCGCGGCGCTGATGGTCGGCCTCATCGCCGCCGTGTTCACCGCGGGTATCGGGACCCTCGTCGGTCTCGTCGCGGGGTACTACGGCGGAAAGGTTGACGACGCGCTGATGCGGCTCGTCGACTTCCTCTACGGGATGCCGCTGCTCCCGACCGTCATCGTCCTCGTCGCGGTGCTGGGCCCGAACCTCTGGAACATCATCCTCGCGTTGATCGTCCTCCAGTGGCGCTCGACCGCCCGGGTCATCCGTTCGCAGTCGCTTTCGCTCCGCGAACGCCCCTTCGTGAAAGCCGCGGAGGTCGCCGGAGCCGGCGACTGGCACATCATCAGCCGACACCTCGCGCCCAACGTGCTCCCGATGACCTTCCTCTACGGTTCGTTCGGGATCGCGTGGGCGATCCTCGCTGAGGCCGGCGTGTCGTTCATCGGGCTCGGCGACCCCAACACGGTCTCGTGGGGAACGATGCTTCAGGCCTCCCGCGCGTACTCCGCGCTCTCATTCGGGGCGTGGTGGTGGTTCGTGCCGCCGGGGATCTGTATCGGCCTGCTCGTCATCAGCGGCTTCCTCATCGGCCGTGGCTACGAAGAGATCACTAACCCCAAACTACAATGAGTCAACTCGAAGTCGAAGACCTCGAAGTCTACTACGAAACCGAAGACGGGCCCGCACAGGCAGTCGACGGCGTCTCTTTCGAACTCGAAGAGGGAGAGAACCTCGGCATCGTCGGCGAGTCGGGATGCGGCAAGACCACGCTCGCGAAGGCCATCATCGGCATCCTCCCCGACGCCGGCTACATCAACAACGGAAGCATCAACTTCCAGGGCGACGACCTGACGGAGCTACCCGAGCCCCAGCGGCGTCGCCTCAAGTGGGAGGAGATCTCCATGATCGCCCAGTCGGCGATGAACTCGCTGGACCCGGTGTACACCATCCGCGAACAGATCGTCGAAGCCATCGAGACGCACCGACCCGGAACCGGTCGGGTGGAGTCCGATAAAATCGTCACGGAGATGTTCGAACTCGTCGGACTGGACCCCGACCGCGCCGACGACTACCCCCATCAGTTCTCCGGCGGGATGCGACAGCGGGCCATGATTGCGATGGCGCTCGCGCTCAAACCGTCGCTGATGCTGGCCGACGAGCCCACCACGGCGCTCGACGTCATCATGCAGGATCAGATCCTCAAGCGGATCAGTTCGATTCAAGAGGAGATCAACTCCTCGATGCTGGTGATCACGCACGACGTGAGCGTCGTCGCCGAGACCTGTGACCGCGTCATCGTGATGTACGCGGGGAAAGTCGCCGAGGAGGGACCGGTCGAGGAGATATTCGACAAGCCGTATCACCCCTACACGATCGGACTGAAGCGCGCGTTCCCGAACATCCAGAAGAGTAACCAGGATCTGCTTTCGATCTCCGGATACCCGCCGGAACTGATCGACCCGCAGGAGGGATGTCGGTTCGCCGAGCGGTGTCCGATGGCGACCGATCGATGTCGAGAAGAAGAGCCAGAGGCTCACTACAACAACGGCCTCCGGTCGTACTGCCACTACGCCGATGAGATCGACTCCGAACTCCGGCCGTACGCCGACGACTCCGAGACGTGGAGTAAGACGGCCGCTGCCACCGACGGAGGTGTCGGCGAATGACCGGCGACGACGTCCTCCTCGAGGTCGACAACCTGAAGAAACACTTCAAAGTCAATCAGGGGTGGATCGCGAGCCTGATGGAGTCGTTCGGCAGCGGCAGCCCCGACTACGTCCACGCGGTCGATGGTGTGAGCTTCGAACTCCGTGAAGGGGAGACCCTCGGGCTGGCCGGCGAGTCGGGGTGCGGGAAGACCACGACCGGGATGTCGTTGGTGAAGCTCCACGAGCCGACCGACGGCGACATCGTCTATGACAACACTCGTCTCTCAGAGGCGAGCGACAGCGAGATTAAGAACTTCCGGCAGAACGCTCAGATGATCTTCCAGGACCCCTTCGAGAGCCTGAACCCGCGGATGACGGTGTACGACACCGTCGCCGAGCCGCTGCGGATCCACGACATCCGCAACGAGACGGCGCGGGTTCAGCGGGCCTTGGAGTTTGCGGAGCTACTCCCGCCGGAACAGTACTTCAACCAGTACCCGCACGAGCTCTCGGGCGGCCAGCGGCAGCGGGTCGCCATCGCGCGTGCGTTGGTGTTGGATCCGGACTTCATCGTCGCCGACGAGCCGGTGTCGATGCTCGACGTGAGTCTCCGTGCCGGCGTCCTCTCGCTCCTCGACCGGATGACCGACGAGTTCGGCCTCTCCGTGGTCTACATCAGCCACGACCTCTCGCTGCTCCGGCACATGTGCGACCGGTTGGCGATCATGTACATGGGGAAAATCGTCGAGAAAGGCCCCACCGAGGACGTGATCGAGAATACACAGCACCCGTACACGCAGGCGCTCATCAACGCGGTCCCCGTCCCCGATCCGTCGGTGGGCAGAGAGCGCGTCGAACTGCAAGGGGAGGTCGGCGACGTCGTCGACATCCCCACCGGGTGTCGGTTCAAAGCCCGATGTCCCGACTACATCGGCGACGTCTGTGACCAGGTGCTGCCGCCGCTCGAGGAGAAGGTGGCGTTCGACCAGGACGTGGCCTGTCACCTGTACGAGAGCGCGGAGGGATACGACCCCTACGAAGATCTGACGGGAACGTCGGCCGCGGCGGACGCCGGCGAGAGTCCAGAGTCGACGCCGGCGGACGACTAGCCCGGCTTACTGCTTTTCGTGAATCGGCGCTTCTAACCGGACGCCCGGTGCGGTCACCGTGAACGGGAGCCGAGACTTGTGTTTCTCACAGACGCCCGTCACCGTTTCGCGGGCCGCGCCGATCCGCGAGACCGTGTGGAGGACGTCCGGTGTGTACGTCATCGCCAGCCCGTCTACGCGGCCGACCCGTTCCCCGTCATCGAGCCGGTACGCCTCCGCCATCGGGAACTCCGCGGAGCCGCAGTCGGGCCGGTCCTGGCTCTTCCGGTCGATGTCCTTCGCGTAGAGGGCACTCGCCGGGAAGACGCCCTTTCGCTGGACGCGTTCGAACTCGTCGAGGAACCACGGCTCTTTGAATCGCTCGACGTACACGTCCGCGTCTTCGCGAAGCGCCGCGGCGTCGGCGTCTCCCGCGCCGACCTCGAGGTGGCGGGCGTGAATTCGCGGCGGTTCCGTAAAGCCGAGGCTCGGTACGCTGTTCCCTGCCGGATAGGTGTCTTCCTCCGCGGCGGTGGTGGTGTTGTGCAGGCGTCGCTCGATACAACCGTTCGAGATCAGCCGCGTCGGCGTGGTCGGTTTGACCTCGGTGTCGTAGGCGCGGGCGCTCCACGAACCGGCGTGGACGGTGTCCTCGATATCGAGGTTTTCGGGACCGATCTGGTCGCCGACCTCGTAGGGACTCATCCCCATGTAGCAGGTGTCGGTCTCGAAATAGTGCGACACGAAGTGGAACAGTTGGCCGGCCGCCGTCGGACTCAACGCGACCGTCGTCTCGCCGGTCGGCGCGTCGACCGACTCGGCGTTCGAGAGCGAGCGGGCGTCGGCCGCGGCCGCTTCGAACGTGTCCGAAATCTCGTCGAGAAAGGCGGCCCCCTCCGTCGACCCGGCGTGACGGCTCACTTTCGGCCCGTCGGCGAGCGAGAGGCTGAGGTCGACGCTCGCCCGGTCGACCGTCGTGCGAACGGCGCTGCCGGTCGTCGTGCCGACCGCCTCTTCGATGTGTGCGTCCGTGTAGTTCACCCACTGCCGGTCGAGGTCGACGTCGTCGGCCGCCGCGAGACCCGCTTCAATCGCGGCGGTCTTCTCGTCGATCGTGCGGGTGTGGATTCCCTCAGTCGCCCACCCGCCGTGGGTTCCTCGATGGGTCGTGTAGGCGTCGAACCGGCCGGGTTCCTCTTGAGCGAGCACTTCGCCGCTCCGGATCGCGCGGTCGGCGACGTCGCGCAGGCTCTCCTCGTCGAGGGCGTTCGTATAACGGTAGTCGGCCGCACCGTCGGCGAACACCCGGAGCCACACGCCCGTCTCGGTGAACTCCGTCGTGTCGCGGGGGCCCTCGCCGGTGACGAC
>Ga0136589_1000636_pt1 | contig 17273 bp, 10 predicted proteins | sample AntRauMFilla3764_FD_104640 | JGI IMG/M metagenome (GOLD analysis project Ga0136589, IMG submission 104640) | Saline lake microbial communities from Rauer Islands, Antarctica - Metagenome Filla 3 #764 | ecosystem: Environmental > Aquatic > Non-marine Saline and Alkaline > Saline | place...
ATAGACCAATGCCCGCAGTGACCAATAACGCGCATTTTTAACGACGTCAGGGTCCTGGTCTTGCCAGCGGTCCAGGGTTTGCTCCAGCGCCTGCCAACGAGCGAGCGCTGCCTGGTATTCCGCGGTGGCAATCAGGAAGCGGGTGTCCCCGGTTTCCTGGAAAAGGCGCTCGGACAGCCTTAGAGCCACCGCATAGTCTTGAAACAGAACGGCCAGGTTTAGCAGGCGCTCTTTCAACTCCGGTGTCAGCTGATCTGAGTCGCTGGCAAGCATCCGGTCGTATTCCGCCTGGAGAATATCTTCCCGGCCGAGGAGGGTCGCCAGGTCCAGTCGCATTACCCGCGCTGTTTCTGCAAGCGCCGGGTCTGTCGGCTGAAAGTCCAGCATTGCCAGCGCGCGCTCCGGTTGCCGAGTTTGCCAGAGAAGCGACGCCAGCTGGACGCGGTCGGTATCAGACAGCGACGGCTGGTTCTCCAGCACGGCGATGGCGGCGGGAAAGTCGCGCATATTGATGCGTAACGCAAGAAGCCGTGCCTGCAACTGCTCCGAGTCCGGATAGAGGGATCGACCTTGCGTCAGCGCGTCTGCGGCAGCGTCAAAACGTCCGGCTCGAACCAGTGCGTCGGCCAGATCGATGTAACCAGCAGGCTGCAAACGCTGTCTGCTTGCCGCCCCAGTCAGCACGGTTAGCAAGGTATCCCATTGGAACAGACCCCGGGCCAGGTCGGTGGACCGTTGGAACGCCAGTTGAGAACCGGTGTCCTGGTAGAGCGATGCCCATACTGGTAGCGCTTCCGCAGGAAGGTCATTCCACTCCAGCACCTGCGCAATGGTTCGGCGGTCCGTCGGGCTCAGGCTGGCCGGTTTACTTTGCATTCGGCGAATCGCCGTCAGTGCGGCAAGTGGCCTGCCTGCGGCGAGCTGAGAGGCCAGCAATTCCCGCTGGTAGGTCAGGTTGTTCGGGTTGGCATCGGCCCGCTGTCGGATCCAGGACAGCTCATCTGACGTGGACCCCGCCAAGCGTGCCAGGCGGATACCTTCAGTCAGTGCCTGCTCGGACATATTTCGGGCGGGCTGACGCTGTTTGAACAAGGCCAGCGCTTCCCGGGGATGTCCGCTGGCCAGTTCCAGTCGGATCAGATTGTTGATGAACTCGGTGCGCTGTGCCGGGCGAACGGTGTTGAGGAACGGGCGTAATGTCGCGGCTGCAGTGCCGGGTCGGGATTGGGCCTCCTCCAGCCGGGCAATTTCCCGAGCCAGTTGCAAACGCTGGTCAGGCGTGACCACACGGTCTTGTGCGGCTTGCAGCAGGGCCAGGTAACGTGGCTGGATGACCCAGCGATCCATCGGGCCGAGGAGTTGCAGAATGCGCTCGGGCTCGTAGGGTTGTCGAAGCAATGTTTGCGCGGCGATGAAGAGTTCGTCCTGTCGAGTTTGCCGCTCAGGCCCTTCGGGCTCGGCGAACACGCGCTGGGCTTGAAGTTCCAGGTAGGTCTCGAAGGCCTGTTCCATTACCGGGTCTTTTGCCAGCAGCGGTTTCAGCGTGGCCTCCGCACGGTCCAGTTGGCCGGTGGCACTGAGGGCGTTGGCCAGGCTCAGTCGAAGTGGCTGATTGTCAGCGTCAGCACGCAGTAAAACCTCAAGGTAGGCAATGGACAGCGCATCTGGCCTGTCGAGATAGTCAGGATTTTCAAAAACCGATTGCCGCGGGAACAGCAGGTACAGCGCCAGGGCGATCAGCGCGCCCATCAGCATCAGCGCTGGCAGGCTGAAAAAGGATTCCCGCTTTCGAATCATGGCGTTACTGGCACTCCATGACCAGGGCCTGCACCTGTCTTGCAGGCAGCGTTATCTGCAGTGCATCCCGGTTTTGGCTGACGCTGGCCAAATTATCGCTCACCCTGCACTGGCGGGTGCCGTTGAGGGTGATTTCTATCGGTTGATAGCTGCGCAGCCCCATGGTGATTCGCCAGCCGTTGCTCGTGGGCTCGCGTTGCCATTGCGTGAGTATACCGTTGGCCTGGGACAGCAATGGGCCATCGGGCGGTTGATCGGTCAGTATCAGGCGCGGTGAATCGCCGCTCAGGTGGACATAACGGTTGCCGGCTGCATCGTGATAGCCGGCCACGCCGGTGCTACGCGTCAGATCGGGGAACTGATCCTGGCCAATGGTGACGGTGGAGGGCTGGCCAATGCCGCGCCACTGCCAGCCGCCTTCTTCGTCCTGAAGCAGGGCAGAGTAATACAGCGTTTGCACTCGCCTGGCGTAATCGCTCAGGTAAAGAGGCGTAACTGTCTGGTCAATCGCATAGCGATAGACCTCGTGAAGAGCGCTGAGCGACTCGGGTTTGGTGCCGGAATAGAAGTGGTAGTATATGCCGATGGGCTTTAGCCGTCCTTTGCTTTCCAGTATACGAAAGGTGTCGATGACGTTGCGGAACCCGTAAAACGGCCCTGTCCACTGATTGGTGTAGACATTTTCGTTCATGACGGGCGCATAGACTTGCAGTTCATCGCCTAGCGGGCGGGCATCCGGCCAGGTGCCCGCCAGTTCGGATGTGTAGGGCAGCGGCCTGGTGTCACCGCCATTCACATTCAACAGGCCGGCTTCGCGAACCCGGCGCAGTGCTTCGTTCCCCGGCCGGGCGTCGCCGGTCCAGAGGAATATGGATACGGGCTTTTCCGGCGGCGCCAGACGCTGACTGATGTAGGCAACCGATCCGCCGACCTCACGGGCAAGAGACGCCTGATAGTCGGGGATATTCATGAAGTAACCGTACAGCGTGTTTTCCAGTCGGGGCGCAGGCCCACCTTCCATTGATTGCCAGAAGAACGGATGACTGTAGGTATGGGATGCAACTTCCACCAGATTCATTGCGAAAATGTCGCGTGCGGCAGCTTCGGCTTCCTGGCTGACGCCCGGGTAAAGCCCCTTGGGTGACACCTCCGCCTCGATCACCGACACTGTGTGGGGAAGGTTGTAGCGCGCCAGGATTTCGCGCTGGATGACCTTGGCGCTCAGGGGGATGCGCGGAAACTCAGCACGTGATACGAATCCATCGCCGTCAATATGGGCGGTCAGGATGCGGCGGCCATTCTCGGTGGTGGTATCGATGGCGGGCGCACCCGGCAGATTAAAGGCCTGGTGCACAAACTGGAAGGGATCAAACAACCAGGAAACCTGCTCATTAGGGCCAGCCTCGAAAATGAAGGGTGCCGCCGCAAGTCCACCGCCTGGATGGGTGTATAGCGGCGTATAGGCGTTGCCCAGAGCGTCCGTGACGGTCAGCCAGGCCGTCTGATTGCCCGCAACGGGCATGGCACGGGTCGTCATGGAGGGCAGGCGTTGCCCTTCAAAGTTGCCCACTGATGGATGGTTTCGATCGAAGGTGAGCGGCGCAGCCGGTATCGCCTTACTGGCGATGCCCAGCACCTGGCGGCAGGCTGTACTGTTGGGCACTTCCCCCATCAGCGCAATCGGCACGCCCCTTTGTTGCTGGTGATACAGCCAGGTGCAAAGCCCCCCTTGCTGGTCCCCGGTTTCCCACCACACCAGAATTCCGGCGTAGCGGTCGCTTGTTTGCTCTTGGGGCAGAGATTGCTGTGTGGAGCGGTAATGCGGCACCAGCCCTGAGTGCTCCAGTACAATGCCGCCATACCGATGGGCGGCGCTGCGATCCATATTTCGTTCAGTCAGGTCGTGAATTACCAGGACGTGACGCTTCTCCTGGCGGGGTCGGGACGGACTCAGCCGCGTCAGATCAGGGTCGGCAACCCAGGGCACAAAACCTTCGCTACGCAGGCGGTCTGCATAGTCGTCAGCCGGAGCATCGTCTGTTGCGTAATCGATGGCAATGAGGGGCATGTCCGGTCTGGCTTCTCGCCACCGTTTCAGTTGGGCGCTCAGCCATTGACGGTCCTGGTCAGACACCCGGTAATAGGTTTTGTTGCCGGGGTTGTAGCCGTTACGCCAGGATTCCAGCGCCAGCGCATCGACCTGGGTCATAACCGGATCTGGCAGGTGGAAGCCGCGGTTCAGAATGATCTTGCCGTCGGGATGGCGGGCCCGAATGGCGGCGATCAGTTTTTGCTGGGCGTCTGCAAACGCTGGCGTTTGCGTTTCGCCGTCGGGGGACAGCAAAAAGCTGTCGAGAGTATCCAGGAAAACACCCTGAAATCCGCGCTCGAACGCCGGATCAATGAGTTTGTCCAGCAGGAAATTGCGCACCTCCGGAAGCCGTAGATCCAGCACGAGACTGGACCATGCCGGGTTCTTGCCGATCAGCCAGCTCTGCTCAAGCTGAGTGAACAGCCGATGGCTGCGGGCCATCTCACCCACGCTGACATAGGAGATGGGCAGAGTGTTGGCTCTGGCCAACAGATCAATGCGCGCGTCACTGACCTCATCCTGTTGCAATACCACCCAGTCATAGGCCATCAGGCTGCCAATCGGGGCCTCATTGCCGTAATAAAAGGCGATGTTGGTATTTTTCGAATCAGCGGCAACACTGCCCGCAAAGAGCAATAGAGCCAGGATGGCGGCAAGGCTGAAAAAGCTGGCAACCGGGAAAAAAGCCGACGTATTGGCACGAACCAGCGGGCCCTTCTGATTCTGATAGATCATGGCAATTGGCGATTCCCCAACAGGACCAGGTTCGCCAGAATGATCTGCAGTAAGGAAAGCTCGGTCACACCAGTATCGCTCGTGTAGGTCGTTTGATGGGTTTGATATCACAATGGCGATGTAACTAAAACGTTCACCTCAAAAACTTGTCTGGGCAGGGGGTATCATTAGTGTGCTAATTTAACCTTCCCGACCATGAGGACGTTATGACAACCGCTGCACCCGAAGCCGCCAAAGGCGTATTGTTTGGCCTGTCTGCCTACACGCTATGGGGCTGTTTTCCCCTGTATTTCGCGCTTTTCGCGGGCGTTCCATCCTATGAGGTCCTGATACATCGGGTGATCTGGTCCTGTCTGTTCCTGGCCATCGTTGTCTCTGCGCTGGGGCGTTGGGCACCGGTCAGAACGGCCCTGTCGCAACCGAAAAATCTTGGATTTGTTCTGGGCTGCGCAGTCTTCATTGCCCTTAACTGGGGCATCTATATTTACGCGGTGGAAACACGTCAGGTGTTGCAGGCCAGTCTTGGCTACTTTCTGACTCCACTGGTCAATGTGGCACTGGGGTTGCTGATTCTGCGGGAGCGAATTTCCCGACTGCAGACAGTTGCAGTGGTCCTGGCGGCGGTCGCGATTCTCTATCAGCTGATTCTGCTTGGTGTGGTGCCCTGGATTTCCCTGTTGCTGGCCTTCAGCTTTGGGACCTACGGCCTGCTGCGAAAAAAGGTAACACTGGACGGGCTTTCCGGATTGTTTGTGGAAACGCTGCTACTACTTCCCGTCGGCCTGCTTGCCTTGAGCTGGCTTTCAATGAATGGGCAGTCACACTTTTCGGAAACACCGGCAGTGATGCTTTTGCTGATATCCAGTGGCATAGTCACAGCGATTCCACTGCTGTTTTTTGCCGGAGCGGCCAGGCGGCTGAGGCTGTCGACTATCGGAATTCTGATGTACATCAACCCGACGTTGCAGTTCGCACTGGCACTGGCGGTGTTTGACGAGCCCCTCAGTGAGGAGAAGTTACTGAGTTTTGCCCTGATCTGGGTAGCCCTGGCGCTCTACTCATGGTCAGCCTGGCAGGGTCGGAAGCCCGCTCACCCAGCATAGGGGCTTCTGTGTTTCAGGACTCCAGACCGCAGCTACTGCACGCGTACTTGCGCTTGTAACGACGGTCCGCCCAGTTGCCGTAAAAGCGGGATGCAAGCGGATAGATCAGTGGCCACAACATAGGCTTGAAAAGAAAACCCAGCTTGGTGTGCGACCAGGCTCTGACAGTGGCATTCAGCCCAATGACCCAGTCGCCTTCGTCTGTCAGCAGATGCAGTCTGCGTAACAGGGTTTCACGATCTGGCAGTGTTCCTTCGTCGTTTTCCTGGACATGAACGTCTGCAAACATGAGATTGCCGGTCTCCAGCCTCTTCAGGGTCGCAATTTCTTTGGCGCAAAGCGGGCATTGGCCATCGTAAAACAACGTGTCCATCTTCAACTCCCGGTAAAATGCTGCAGCCAAATCCAGACCGCGCATGTTTCAATTTCATACTTGGATGGTTTTACGTTTGAATCGCCGGTTTCGGATGCTTGCCTGGTCAAAATAAGGTAGCTTCTTCCCTACACCTCGCCGTTTTGATCTCTGAATTCTGACTGTAAATGAAGGCGATTTATGATGCTGACCCTCACAAGACTTCAACCTGTGATTGCCGTTCTGGCTCTGATGTTGTCGACTACTGTTCTGGCACAGGACACCTACCGGCTGAAGCTGGCCGAAACCTGGGGGCCCAACTCTCCCATCCTTGGAGAAACAACCCGGCACATGGCCGCGATGGTTGAGAAAATGTCCGCAGGGCGGCTGCAGATTCGTATTGATTCATCCAACAAGCACAAAGCGCCATTTGGCATTTTTAATCTGGTCAAAGCCGGACAGTACGACATGGGTCACACCGCCTCTTATTACTATAAAGGCCTGATTCCCAACGCGATGTATTTCACCACCGTACCGTTCGGCATGATCGCCCAGGAACAGTATGCCTGGTTCTATTTTGGTGACGGCATGGATTTGATGGAAAAAGTGTATCGACCCCATGGTCTGCTGTCGTTTCCCGGGGGTAATACCGGCAACCAGATGGGCGGCTGGTTCCGTGACAGGATTACCAGCCTGGACGACCTCCAGGGTTTGAAAATGCGCACCCCGGGGTTTGCGGGTGAGGTCATGGCAGAACTGGGGGTAGCGGTGACCAACGTCCCGCCCGGTGAGCTCTATACCGCCCTGGAAAGGGGAACCATTGACGCCCTGGAATGGGTCGGCCCGGCACTGGATTTTCAAATGGGCTTTCACCAAATTGCCAAATATTACTATTCCGGTTGGCAGGAGCCCGGCGCAGAAGTGCAGTTTCTGATTAACGAAAAGGCGTGGGACAAACTGCCGGAAGATCTCCAGGAAATTCTGCGAGTGGCAATGCGAACCGCTGCCTACGATATGTATATCCAAAGCACTCATCAAAGCGGTGAGGCATGGGCAGCAATGAAAGAGAACTATCCTGATGTCAGTCACGAAACCTTTCCGCCGGCGGTGATAAACGCTCTGCGGGAAGCCACTGAAAAGCTGCTTGCAGAGGCCGCTGAAAAAGACGAGCTTGCAAGCGAGATTATTAACTCCCAGCGCTCCTATCTTGAGCAGGTTCGCCAGTGGACGAACATCTCGGATAAGGCTTATCTGGAAAGCGTTTCAACGATGGATGGTGACTGAACTATACTCAGTCCTCTGTAATTTGAAGTGGCAGGTGTCAGGACCTATGCAGACAGGGACTCTTTCATGTGCCAGGCGTCTGGCTCTGGCGGCGCTGGCTTGTCTGTGTTTTTTTCAGCCGGCCTATGCCAAAACTGATCTGGATTCAGGCTGGGAATATCGCTGGGGAGACTCCCCGGTAAACAGCGCTGGCTTGCCGGAGTGGGTTTCGGGCGATGATCCGTCGCAGTGGAATGCCATTGGCTTTCCGTCGAATCCGCCGGACCGGCAGGGCCGTGATCAGGTTTGGTACAGGGTAAACTTGCCAGATGTGCCGTGGCGGGAACCGGCGCTCTATATTTACAGCGTGGATCTGATTGTTCAGGTCTGGCTGGACGGTCAGCAAATTTATCAGTACGGCGAATTCGATGAAGATGGCAAAGGCCGCTTTGAGGGGTGGCCCTGGCACTCAATGTCTCTTCCTGATGAATTCCAGGGTAAAGATATCTATTTTCGCATCTTCTCCAACTACACCGACATCGGCTTGTGGGGGGAGGTTGCGATTATGGAAGAGTCAGAACTCACACTCTACATACTGCAGAATTCTCTCAAAGCCCTCGTGATTGCAGGCTTCTGTGCTTTGATTGCGATACTCTCCGTCGTTTTTTCCCTGTTACAGGCCCGCAAGAAGACGTTCGCCAGCCTCGCATTGTTTGGGATTTCCTCAGCGATATTGCTCGTGGCAGAAAGCCAGGCACGGCAACTGATCTGGAACGCGCCTCTGGCCTGGGATTATCTGGCGGCGGGGTCGTATTTTATGGTGCCGGTGGCCATGGCGCTGCTGTTGGAACAATGGTTTGAAGATCAGCGGCCCTGGCTGATCAATCTGGTGTGGAAAGTCCACCTGGGCTACTTTATAGGCGCGCTGGGCCTGGCGGCCCTGGGTGTCGTCAATCTGTCCTCTACTTTCCCGGTTTTTGATGCGTTGCTGCTGGCAACGCTCACCACTATCACAATTCTGGTGGCGCGGCGGTTTCGGCAATTGGCAGTGCAGCAGCAGGTGATCCTGCTGGCCTACGGCCTGTTCTGCACTTTGCTGGTGCTGGATATGGCCGTTGCCCACGGCTACCTGCCCTGGTGGCGTGTGCCCGTCAGCCTGGGTGCGCTGGCATTCTCGCTGTCGGTGGTGGTGATTGCGCTGATTCATTTTGCCCGCACCCAGGAATCATTGCAGGAGCTCAACCTATCGCTGGAACAGCAGGTGGCGGAGAGAACCGCGCGGGCCGAATCGTTGGCGCGGCGTGAACAGGCCCGGGCCAGGTTACTGACGTTTGAAAATGAAAAAACCCGGGTGCTGAATGACGTTATTGCCGAACTGCAGGATTGCATCAGCCTTAACCAAACCTTCCCGGTGTTGGCTCAGACGCTGCCAGATTTATGCAGCCCCATGAAGGGTGCGCTGTATCAGCGTATCGAAGAGGGCGCTGCTTACCGGTTGCTGAACCGTTGGGGCTATGCAGGCGAGCTGCCTGCGCCCAAGCGGTTGGAAACCCCGGACGGGCCGCCGCAGAACAGCGATATTTTAGCAGGGAATCCGGGGAGTGCGGATGCCTCGGCGCTCGAGGACGAGCAAGCGTCCAATGGAAAACTTTGTCTCTGGGTCAATATTCAATCAGCGACCGAGGGTTCGGTGCCGGTCGCTCTTCTGTTTGTTGAAGTGCCCGCCGAAATTCTCGAAAACGAATCGCAGTTCGGTGCTGCGAAACTGCTACAGGGCCTGAGGCAGGGCATTCAGAAAATTGGCATCACAATTTCCGGGATCAACCTGCGGGAAGAATTGCAGCGGTACTCTTATGAAGATGCACTGACCGGACTTAAAAACCGGCGTTATTTTGACCAGTTGTTCGAGCACGAAAGTGCCGTGGCGGTTCGAACGGATAAGCCGCTTTCATTGCTCATGGTCGACATTGATCACTTCAAACGATTCAACGACGCTCATGGCCATGAGGCCGGTGACACCGCGTTAAAGCTCGTCGCTTCGGTGCTGGCCCGTTACTTCCGTGAGAGTGATGTGGTGTGCAGGTTTGGCGGTGAGGAGTTTGTGGCCATCATGGCTGACACAAATCTCAAAGCAGCGCTCGATAAGGCAACGGAGCTGGTGAGAGAGGTGCGGGGACATTCTATTGTTCACCGCGGCAGGCACCTCAACGGAGTGACGCTGTCTATTGGGGTATCAAGCTGGCCGGAATGCACGGAAAGGCCCGATAGCCTGTTGGGTCAGGCTGACCGGGCGCTCTATCGTGCCAAGGAGTCAGGACGGGACAGAGTCGAGGTCGACTGAGTTCTGGTGGTTTGTCAGACGACCAGAACCGGGCGCTCTGCATTGGAAGCCACCCGATGGGAGACGCTGCCCAGAAACAGACCGTCCTTGTCGCTGTGGGTGCCTCTCGTGCCGATCACGATAAGGTCTACGCCTTTGTCCTTGGCAAACTCAACAATGACTTTTGAGGGCTTGCCCGCTTTCACAAATCCACGGACATCTTTGCCTCCTCGCTCCGCCGCCAGTTTTTTCGCATGTTCGACAACTTCTTTGGCGTATTCCGACAGTACCTTGTCCGGAATGTCCATTTCTGCCGGGCGTCCGATGGATAACGAGGCCTCGAACAGGCTGTGGTGCTTGTACACGCAAAGCAGAAAGATCTCCGCGTCAGTAAGCTCCTGTAACTCAATGGCCTTGCTTAAGGCATCGAAAGAGGTCATTGATCCGTCTATCGCCACCAGCATCCGTTTGAACATGTCGCTCTCCTTATGGATCACCCCTCAGGGAGATCAAATTACCTGAAGGCCACATCACGCAAGAATAGCGCAATTTGTGGGAATGCAATGATTAGCCCTGCAGCGCTTATCAGCATGATGACAAACGGTGGCGTGCCACGGATAACCTCCCAATAGGGACGCTTGAAAATCGCGATAGCGGTAAAGATGTCGCAACCAAACGGTGGTGTGGCGGAACCAATAGCCACCTGCAGAGTGATCAGCACACCCACCAGTACCGGATCCAGGCCGGTGGCCTGGATCGCCGGCGCGAAGATGGGCGTCAGCACCAGGATGACCACGATCGGATCCACGAACATGCAGGCGATAAAGAAGGCGATGCAGATAGTGATCATTACGCCAACCGGGCCCATCTCGCTGATCCCGACTGATTCCAGAATTGCCTGCGGAATCTGAGCGAATGAAATAATCCAGGAGAAGCCGTTACCAACAGCCACCAGAATAAAGACAACCGCAGTAATCAGGCCGGTAGATTTAGCGATCCGGTAGATGTCCGGTAACTTGAGCGACCGGAATATTATGAATTCCAGCAGGAAGGCGTAAAGCACGCAGACTGCGGCCGCTTCTGTCGGGCTGAAAATGCCGCCGTAGATACCGCCAACAATAATGACCGGGAAAAACAGCGGCCACAGCGCCTCGCGTACGGCGACCCCTCTTTCACCCCAAGAGGCCTTTGCCTCGGTGGGAACTTTCCTGACCACGGCATAGATCACGCAGTAGATCGAAAACATGACCAGTATCATCAGACCCGGCCCAATGCCCGCAATAAACAGTTCGGCAATGGAGGTTCCGGAAATAACCCCGTAGATAATGAAACCGATACTTGGGGGAATAAGAAAAGCAATGTCACTGGAATTGATGATGAGCGCCAGTGAGAAGGGGTCGGAATAACCCGCTTTCAGCAGTTTTGGCCGCAGTGGCGAACCAACGGCAACAACCGTTGCCTGGGTCGAGCCGGACACGGCACCGAAGAGCGTGCACGACGCCGCGGTACTGATGGCCAGCCCACCTTTCAGGTGGCCGATAAACGCCATGACCATGTGAATCAGGCGGTCGGCAGACTGGCCGCGGGTCATGATATCGGCCGCCAGGATAAACATCGGAACCGCAATCAGTGACGCTGGACGAATCCCGCCCATCATCTGCTGGACAAAGGTACCCATCTGGCCGAAGCCATCAAACATCATTACAAAACCGACCACCGCACCGGCAATCAGCGGAACCATCATCGGGAAGCCCATCAGAAGCAGCCCTATCATGATCACCATCATAATAGTCGCCATGATTTTCTATCCTTAATTAATGCAGCTGCAGGAGGTCAGACTTCGGACTCGCTATCCGCATAGCCATCGACCACACCGGTGGACAGATAAATATCCTCGCTGGTGAAGTTTTTGATAGCCGTCAGAAAGTACTGGATACCTGTGATCGCAAAACCCACTGGGACCCAGATGTAGATCCACCAGATTGGAAAGCCCAGTGCCGGCAGAATTCGACCACGACTCTGCGTCGTTTCAATGAAACCGTAGGAGTGGTAACAGAGGAAAAACATGAACACTGATGTAACGAGGGCAATGAAAATCATTAATACTTTTCGGGCTTTGGGGGGAATCGCGTCGTAAATTGCTGACATACGAATATGCCGACCGTGTCGGGCGGCATAGCCTATGCCTGCAAAAGTGATCAGTATGATCAGTATCCGGTTGACTTCACCGGACCAGAACATGCCTTCGCCAAATACAAACCGTGCAATCACATTTGCACAGGTATTAACGGCCATCAGAATCACGCCAACGGCGAGCATGAAGGCTTCTGTCTTGGCAAGCCATTCATCAATCGTTCCCAGAAAACCGGGCAGGCCGGACTCATAGGTACCGGTATCATCGTCTAGATCCGGGGAATTATCGGACATGGGAACACTCCGTAGCATTCCGCTCCCGACCGGTGGAGAGGGCCGCCGGCGGGGCGGGATAAATGCAAGATCCCCGCCGGCGCATTGCGGCGGGGATCAGCTCTTCCGGTTTACATGCTCTGAACGTTTTCGAGATCTTGCTTGAACTGGTTGAGCAGCGCTTCGCCGCTTTCACCGGTCATCTCGATGAACTTTTTCTCGACTTGCGGGGAGCGGGCCTTAAAGGCTTCGATCTGCTCGTCGTTCAGGCGGGTTACAGTCACCTCGTCGCTGGCGGCCTGGATTTTTGCAAGTGCTTCGTCCGCGAGACCATCGATGTGCTTGATGATTTCTTCAAACGCATAGTCTGATGCGTCCTGAACAAGCTTCTTGTCAGCGTCCGACAGGCCGTTGTAGAAGTTCTGGTTGGCCATCATGGCTGTAGTGAACCAGCCGTGGCTGGTGAAAACCAGGTTCGGAGATACCTCATAAAGACCGCCGGACTCGATCCAGAAAATCGGGTTTTCCTGACCCTGGATCATGTTGGTCTGCAGCGCGCCGTACACTTCACCCCAGGGCAGAGGCGTGGGAGTTGCACCGAATGCCGAATAGGTTTCAGACAGCAGCGGGTTGGTCATGACGCGGATTTTCTTGTTGTTGAAACCTTCCGGGCTGGTCACGGGCTCATCGACCGTCACTACCATTTCCCCTTCAGGGTACATCTGCAGGAGTTCAAGGCCTTGCTTGGCGTACAGAGCCGGGAAGTCTTCGTTAATGGCCCTACTTTCCCGGAAGAATTCAATAACGATGCCCATCTCAGTCGGCATGAGGTAGGGAATAAAGAAAATCTGTGCTTCCGGAATCAGGGCGCCAGTAAAACCGGGCGACTGGTTCACGAAGTTCAAAATGCCGGCCTGGGTCTGTTCCATGATGTCGTCGGATTCGCCGAGTTCACCGAAACGGAAAACCTGAACGGTGTGGTCGGAATTGTCTTCAATGTATTCCTTGAAGTCGTAAGCAAAAACGTCCTGAACGTCGCCCTCGTACTCTTCATGAGCGTAGCGCCAATTCGCGGCGTTAACTGAATTCGCAGCTGTCATAGCGGCGAAAGCGAAGGCCGAAAACCCGGCCAGTTTCTTGAATTTGCTGATGCTGCTCATCGCGTTATCTCCACTTTTTTTGACACTGAAATGATTTGTTACATTACCTAAGACTGGCAAAACAATCGGGGTTTCGCAAGAAAATGTCTGATCCGCAACAACTTTGACGCTGGAACCTTCGTCTACACGTCACACAGTTATGATAGGCTCCGGGGAGTGCGTTTACCGATTTCAGCCACCCGATAAGAGCCGGCATGTCCCAGACAACCCCCATTGCGACTGGCTTCCACGCCATTCACGCCAATCATCTGGAAGATTTGCGCCGGGCCGTGGTTTGGATTTGCAGGCAGCATCCTGTGCCCCCGCTGGCCAGTGAAACTTTCTTGGTCCAAAGCAACGGTATTGCTCAATGGCTGAAGCTGGCGCTGGCGGAAGACCCTTCCGGGGATTCGGACGGTGGGCTGGGCATCGCCGCCGGAATGGACTTTTTGTTTCCATCCCGTTTTATCTGGCAGGCCTACCGGGCAGTCCTTCCTGCCGAAGAGGTGCCCGAGCAGTCGCCCTTCGATAAATCCCGCCTGGTCTGGCGGCTTTTCCGCCTGCTACCCGGGCTGGTTCATCAACAAGAGGTGTTTTCGCCGCTCAGGCGATTCCTGGAAGGCGCCGAATCTGACACCCGCTGTTACCAGTTGGCAGGCCAGATTGCCGATCTGTTTGACCAGTACCAGGTGTTTCGCGCTGACTGGCTGGCGGCCTGGGAGAGCGGCGAGGATACGATCGAGCTGGCTCGGGGCGAGATCCGCGAACTGCCAGAAGAACAGCGTTGGCAACCCATGCTGTGGCGTGCGCTGGTCGCGGATGTGGGGGAGCTCTCAGCCACCAGCCGCTCGCGGATTCATACCCGTTTCATGGACCACGGGCGGAACCTGACCGCCAATGACCGCCCGCCTGGCCTGCCCCGGCGAATCGTGGTGTTTGGCGTTTCTTCGCTGCCCCGGCAGGCGCTGGAGGCGCTGTCGGTGCTCAGCCGCATCAGCCAGGTGGTGCTGTGCGTCCATAACCCCTGCGAGTATTTCTGGGCCGATATCATCAGCGATCGGGACCTGCTCACCGCCAGCCGCAGGCGGGGCAAAGCCCATGAAAAACTCGCCAGCCTGACCGACCCGGATGCGCTTCACCAGCATGCCAACCCCTTGCTGGCAGCCTGGGGCAAACAGGGCCGGGATTACATCCGTCTGCTGGACGAGTTCGATAATCCCGAGGAGAACCAGGGTGGAGTGACCACGCCGGACGGCCGGATCGATATCTTTTCCGGTCATGGTCAGGACGACGCGCCCAGGGCACTTCACCAGATTCAGGACGACATCCGCACCTTGACGTCCCACCAGGAAATGCGGAAACAGGCGCGAACGCTGCATCCGCAAGACGATCAGTCCATTGTATTTCACCGAACCCACAGCCCCCAGCGGGAGGTGGAAGTACTGCATGATCAGTTATTGGCAGCCTTCAGCGCTGACCCGTCACTGCGCCCCCGTGACGTCATCGTAATGGTGCCGGATGTTAACGCCTATGCGCCCCATATCCAGGCGGTGTTCGGCCGCTATTCGCCGGGCTCGTCCCGCTACATTCCGTTCACCATTTCCGACCAGCAGCAGCGTCATCGCCAGCCGGTGCTGATTGCCATGGATGCACTGATGTCCTTGCCGGACCATCGTTTCGGTGCCAGCGGGGTGATCAGCCTGTTGGATGTGCCGCCCGTCCGGCGGCGTTTTGGTATTGACGAAGCCGATCTGTCGCTGATCCGGCAATGGGTGGAAGGCGCCAATATTCGCTGGGGGCTGCATGCCGGGCACCGACACAGCTTCGACCTGCCCGACGGCCTGGCGCGGAATACCTGGCAGGAAGGTTTGCGCCGGATGCTGCTCGGGTATGGTACCGGCCCAGGCGAAGCCTGGCAGGGCATTGAGCCCTATGGCGAAATCGGCGGGCTGCAGGCGGCACTGGCAGGGAATCTTGTTCGGTTTGTTGAGCGCCTGGAATCGCTCTGGGAAAAGCTGGCCGAACCCTACACGCCGGAGCAGTGGCTGGAACTGATCCAGTCCATGCTCGAGCAGTTTTTCGACGAGTTCACCGACGATGAACTGCTGCTGGTCAACCGCTTGCGGCGCCAGGCCGAGCAATGGTTTGAGGACTGCACCAGTGGCGGCATGGCATCCGACACCCTGCCGTTGTCCATCGTCCGGGAAGAGCTTCTGGATGGGCTGGAGGAAGGCGGTCTGAACCAGCGGTTCCTGGCCGGTAAAGTCAATTTCGCCACCCTGATGCCCATGCGGGCGATCCCTTTCAAGCGGGTGTGCCTGCTGGGCATGAACGACGGTGATTACCCCCGCTCGCGCCCGCCGGTGGATTTTGACCTGATGGCCCAGGACAACCGCCCCGGCGACCGTTCCCGCCGGGAAGACGACCGTTACCTGTTTCTGGAAGCGTTGCTGTCCGCTCGCGAACAGCTTTACATCAGCTGGGTCGGTCGCAGCATTCGCGACGATTCCGAACGCCCGCCGTCGGTGCTGGTCGCCCAGTTGCAGGATCACCTGGATTCTGTGTGGTCGACAACGACCGGGGAAAGCGCCTCAGATGCCCTGACCACCGGGCACCCGCTGCAACCGTTCAGTCGCGCCTATTTCCCGGCAGAGCGCTCAGACCCTAAAGCACAGCGCGGGCTCTTCAGCTACGACAGCGAGTGGCTCCAGGCCCATCAGACCTATCAGGTCGATGAAGACCAGCCGCTGGCGTTTCTGCCCCCGGCGTGGCCGCTGACCCTGGCCGAGCTGGCCGGATTTTTGAAGGCACCGGTGGATACCTTCTATCGCCGCCGGTTGCAGGTTCAGTTCATCAGCGTGCAGGCACAGGACACCGATAACGAAACTTTCCGTCTGGACGGCCTGCAGCACTGGGGGTTAGAGCGGGAACTGATTGACCAGGCCGTGCTGAAAGCCGCGGACGACGAGGATCTTGAGATTCGCCTGCAGGACCGGCTCCAGCGTATGAGAACCCGCGGCGATCTGGGCATGGGCTCAACGGAACAGGTTTCTGAACAGCAGCTCTACAGCCGGATGCCGGATCTGTTTCGCCGCTACCGGGAGGCCCTGCAGGACTGGCCGGATGAGCTGGGGCAGGCGTGGAATTTCCGGCAGCTGCTTGACCGTGAACCGCACCCGGTAGAAATCGCCGACCGCATCGGCCCCCTTCGCACCCGTGGCGATGGCGATGTGTGCCGGATCGTCATTGCCAGCAGCAGCCTGCTGGAAAAAAACGCCGGGGCGCGGGCGCTGAAATACGCCTCAATTCTGGAGGACTGGGTGATTCATCTGGCCGGTTGTAGTCAGCACGAGGCGTTCCACACGCTGATTCTGGGCAAAGAAGAAAATCGGCAAGTGCTATTGCCGCCTGTTGGTCGTGACCAGGCCAGCGCCATGCTGGATACCATTGTGGATCTGTGGATAGACGGGCAGACCCGACCGCTGCCGATTGAGCCATCGGCCGCTTACGCTTATCTACGCGGGTTGTTCCCACCGAAAAAAGAGGGCAGCGAGGCGCTGGGCCTGGAAAAAGCCGAGCAGGCCTTCGATACCACGCTGGCCTACCGTGGCGCCTATCTGGGCCGGGCCTATCCGGATTTCGAATCCCTGACTAATGCCGGCGATTTTCCGGCGCTGGTGAAGGCGCTGTACGAACCGCTCTGGCAATGCGAACACGGAGGGCGCGGCTGATGACAGACACGGTGCGCACCCTGGATCCCAATACCCTGCCTCTGCAGGGCAGCCGCCTGATTGAAGCCAGCGCGGGTACTGGTAAAACCTTCACTCTGGCCCTGCTTTACGTGCGGCTGGTGTTGGGGCATCGGCAAGCAGATCAGCCGCTGACCGAGGGCGTGATGCCCCCCAACCTGCTGGTGGTTACCTTCACCGAAGCCGCCACCAAAGAGCTGCGTGACCGCATCCGCGCCCGCCTGACCGAGGCCGCCGCGCTTTTCGGGGCAGATCCGTCGGTTGCAGATTTGAGTGCCGATGCCGGGGACCCGCTGGTGAGTCTGCGCAACCAGTGC
>Ga0136589_1000637_pt1 | contig 17273 bp, 21 predicted proteins | sample AntRauMFilla3764_FD_104640 | JGI IMG/M metagenome (GOLD analysis project Ga0136589, IMG submission 104640) | Saline lake microbial communities from Rauer Islands, Antarctica - Metagenome Filla 3 #764 | ecosystem: Environmental > Aquatic > Non-marine Saline and Alkaline > Saline | place...
GATAGCAACCGAGTTTGGTTCGATCCCTCGATCAGGATGGACGTGATCGCGTCCATAGGTCACTGTCTCGTCATCGGAGATCGTGACTGATTGAGCGCTGTCTATTTCCTCTGCACTTAGCTTGCCGGACAGGTTGACGTCCCCCGCCGTCACGCCACCAGAGAAGGTGTGTTCTCCAGTCCACGTCGGAGCTATCGATTGGTCGAGATCGTCGACGGTGATCGCGTTCTGCGAGACGTCGACAGTCAGCGTTCCGTTCTCGTCGTCGTAAGTGACGTCGAGCCCGTTCCCAGCAGCCAGCAGCGCGGCGACGACGTCCTCGATATCTTCATCGGTATTACCGGTTGGTCGGAGTGTCATCAGATCACCTCAGGTCCCGTCCTCGATTAAGAGCCTGTCCTCGGCCTCGTCGTAGGCGACGCCGCTGGTGCCGATGACGTCCCTCGCCGTCTGGGACATCGACACCGCGTCCATCGCCGTACTCGACGTCGACACCGCATCCATCACGAACGGCGTGTGGGCGTGGTTGTCCATCGTCTCGTCGCTCGCGGCGACGATCTCCATCAGCATCTGGTCGTTGACGACGGTATCTTCCCAGATCGTCTGAATCTCGTCGAAGTCCTGATAGTCCATCGTCAGGTTGTCTGCGAAACGATACGTCCGACCGCTTCCTCCGAGTGGGCTGAGTGGCATTATTCTGTCACGTAGTAGTGGCTGTTTCCTGCGCGATCGTACACGACCGTCCCGACGCGGAGCGCCGCACTCGCGGCGTCTGCCGCCGCCTTATCGGGGAACGTCAGCGTCCCGTCCTCGGCGGCGAGATACCACTGATCGCTTTTCGCGTCGTTCGCCGTGTCGACTTCCCCGAGCTTCAGCGACGCCTCGCTCGGCGCGTCGCCAGTCGTGTTCACGACGACCTCGGGCGCGTCGTCCGTCCCGAGATTTGCGTCGAGAAAGACGTGGTTCGTCGCCCCGTCGGTCAGGGCGAGGGCGGTCTTCGCGTCGGTCTCGACGACGACGCCGGCGGACTGCCGCGTCTCCGGCGGGTCGATATCCGGCGACGCCGTCTCCATTGAGGGCGCGACGATGAACGCCGTCCCCGCGTCGACGTCGAGCGCCGGCGTCGCGTAGTCGACCGTGAAGCCGAGACCGGACGCGAGATGGCTACTCGCGGTCTGTGTGCCGGCGAGCGCCGCGAAGTTCGCCGCGTCCGGGGCGTCGCCGTGTTGTGGGAATACGTTGTCTGCCATCGTTATCGAGTGTGCTGGAAGTCCATCGAGAACCGTTCGCCGATGCCGACGTTGACGGTGACGCCGTCGAACTCGTCTATCCAGACGACAGTTCCACCGCCGCCGTCGCCGTCGGCGATCACGGCTAGCTCCGAGACCTCGGTTCCGGCGGGGACTTCCGTTCCGCCTTTGACCTCGATCGCCGCTTCGACGACGCCGACGTCGTCGCCCTCGGTGAACTCGACGTTCTCGGTCGGGACGGTCGAGCGGTACACCTCATCGGCGAGCGTCGACGCCCCTGGTTGTTCGCTGTCTGTTCCTGTGCCGATCGCGACGGTATCGAGGCGAGTCGCGACGGCGTCGATTCCTTTCGCGCCGTACCACTCGCGACCGTCGTCTGTAAGTAGTGTCATAGTTCGTACTGTTCGAGTCGGCTACCCTAGCGTGAACGACCCGGTCGAGAGACCGCCGAGGTCGCCCGCGCTCAGCCCGACCGACGTGGTCGTCGACGTCGTCGAGCTTCCGCGACCGACCGCGTCGCCGGCGTCGAGAACGTAGTGAATCGGGTCTCGTCGCTGGATAACCGACGGGTCGGACAGACTCGCGAGCGTATCGACCGTCTCGGTCCGGTGCGACGTCCACTCGTGGAGGCGGACTTCGTAGCGGTTTGCGTCGAAGTCCTCGATGAGCTCCACGTCGGCGGCGTCGATCAGGACGCCGGCGGCGATCGCCGTCCGAACGCCGGGCGGCGTCCCGCGCCCGCTGTACCCCTGTACGAGCGACTGAAGGAGCTGGCGGTACGCTTGGTCGTCTCGCACCCGTCGACGCCCGAGCAGGCCGAAGTCCGCGCCGATACGGTCGAGTGCGTCACCGGTCGCGTGGGCGACCTGAAGCGAGCGCTGGACGTCGTCGAGCGCGACGTCGAGCGAGTCGACTTCGTCTTGGTGCGCTCGAAGCCACGCGGCGAAGTCCGTCTCGCCGTCGTACGCCGGAAGCGCCTCGGGAAGCCGCTCAGCGAGGTCGAGGTCCGGCATCTTAGGCCACCGTGACCGTTACCGCGCCGGGTTCCGCCTTCTCTCGGTCGCCGACCGGGATGTCGTCGGGAACCTCGTACTCGACGTCGATCGCTTCGCCGTCGTCTGGCGTTCCCCCGCCGACCGAGAAGTCGATCGCGTCCTGTTCCCCGTCGCCGTCGTCGTCGGTCTCGTCGTAGTCCGTCCCGTTCTCGTAGGCGTCGCCCGAGTCGTCGACGACGTTCACGACCGAGTCCGCGACGATCGGCGACTTGTCGAGCGCGGACACGTCGACGCCCGCGTCGAAGGTATGCGTCTCGCCGACGATCGAGACGGTCAGCGAGTCGATACCCTCGACGTTTCCGTCGGCGGTCATCGTCGACGCGACTAGCTGGTCGCGGATGACGTCGTCGCCGATGCCCTGCGTCGTCAGGTAGTCGTTCAGTTCGGCTTCGACGTCGGCTGCGTCGACGTTGTTCCCCGAGACGGTGACGTCGAGGTCGATTGTGACCGGCTTCGGTCGTACGAGGTTGTGGCGGACCGCGACCGAGCGGTACTTGTCGATCGCGTCCTGCGCGTCGTCGTCCGCCGGACCGCCGTCGATGATGACGTCGGCGTATATCGGGTCGGCGTCGGGGAACTCGTCGACGATGACGTCGCCCGAGTCGAGGCCGGTGAACTCGGCGACGAGAGCGCCTTCGAGTCCGCCTTTCGTCCCGCCGCCGGACGTCGTTACGAGGAAGTTCGTCGCTCGATCGCGAAGCTCCGCGTTCGACTCCTCGGGTTCGCCGCCGGTCGTCGCGTTCGCGTTCTCGACCGGCGGGTTTCCTTCGACGCCGGGCGGCGGCGCGGGGATGAACGTGATCGTCTCGCTGCCGACGTTGTACTCGTTCCCTCGGTTCATCGCCTCGATCGGCGCGTCGACGGTCGTCTCGTCGCCAGCCGACGTGACTTCCTCGGTCGTCTGGAACGCGAAGTAGTCGCCGTCAGCGTCGGGTTGCGTCCCGACGATCGTCCCGGTCGGTATCGTCACCGACGACGACTTCGTCTCGAACGTGACCGTTCCGGTCGCGAACGAACCGGGGTCGCGAAAGACGCCGTTTCGCTTCGCGAGTTCGTCGAGGTCGCGGTCCGACTGGAAGCTGTTCAGCAGGTCGAGGTCGACGCTTTCCGGGTCGACGTCGAGGTCTTCGAGGTCGTCTTCGGTGATCGTTTTGCCGGCGTAGTCGATACGCGCGGATAGCTGTACGCTTAGAGCTTCGTGCTGGCGTTCCCGCATTTCTGCGGCGAAGCCGTCGTCGGTGATCGCCTTCTCGGGCGAGTTCGGCGAGAAGTTCGTTATCTCGCTCGCCGAGGCGATCGCCGACTTGATTCGCTCGTAGATCGTGGATTGGTCTTCTGGTTGTAGTGTCATAGGTCGGTCTCGTCTCGGTCGCGACCTCGCCCTCGAAGGCGCGTCGCTAGATCGACAGGACGTACTCGCCGCGCTCGCCGGTGCGAGCGACGACGGCCAAGCGGACCTCGGCGGTCGCGGTCGTGTCGCCCTGCTCGACCTCGATCGGGGGGACGATACGCGCGACGCGACCGTCGCGGTTCGCGACGCGCCGGACGACGATCTTCACTTCTTCCGCGAGGTCCGGCGCGGCGAGTTCCCCTCGCCTCGGGTCGAGTTCCTGCACGGTTCCGAACGCGAGGTCTCGACCGAGGCAGTCGAAGCCGTCGACGACGCCTATCGACCCCGCGCGGACCTCGAAGTCCCACAGGTTGCCGAAGGCGACGCCGCGACCGAGTGCTTCGTCGGGTGTGAGTTCAGGCATCGGTTCGTTGTTCGTCGTTCATCAGGTCGATTCCACGTCGGACGACCCGCTCGCGATCGTTCCGACTTCGTTCCCGTCCGCATCTTCGACGACGTCGCCTTCGCGAGCGAGCGCCGCGAGGTCGCCGTCCGGGTCGCCAAGGCGGACCGTCCCGTCGTCGCCGACCTCGACGACGACGTCCGGCGTCCCGCCGTCGGTCGGCGTCTTCGCGAGGCGCGCGTACGACCCGTCGCCGGCGAGGTCGACTTCGAGGTCGCCGCGTCGAGCGCAGACGTCGCCGGCGTCGCCGACCGGCGCACGGTCGGCGTCGGCGTCGCCGTAGAACACCTTCGTTACGAGCGGTCGTTCGCCGTCGCCCGCTTTGTACTGGACGAGTACGAGGTCGCCTTCCTCGGGGACGGCGACCATCCCGGCGGCGGGAACGCCGACCGGGACGCGGTGGTGTTCGCGAACCGGCGTCGCGCCGGGCGGTATCTGGACGTCGACTTCGTGGTTCGACGCGTCGTCGCTCGACGAGTGGGTCGTCACCTGCGTTACCTCGCCGATCTGCGGCAGGTTGATCTCGTCGCGGACGATCGACAGGATTCGAGCGCGTTCGGTGTCTTCGAGTTGTTCAGTCATCGTTGAGAGTCGGGTTACGGCGCGATCAGTCCGCCGAGGGTGAGGCGCGTCTTGAAGCCGTCGCGAGCGTCGATCGTCGACTCGACCGCTCGAACTAGATACGACTCGCCGCCGAGGTCCGGCGGAAGCTCGACGTCGTCGAACGGACGGATATCTTCGCGACCGACGAGTTCCAGCCAGCCGCCTTTCTGCTGTTCTTCGAGGCGTTTTTGGAGCGCCTTCGCGACGTTCTCTGCCTGCGACTGCGACTGGATGTCGTTGTCGCGGAACTCGAAGACCGGCGACCCGGTCCCTGCGGTCGCGATGATCGACTGACTCGACAGCATATAGCGGTAGCCGAGGCCGCGCCTCGATACGGCGCTCGACCCGATGACGCGAACCGACTGGTACGCCGGCGTCCGCTTCCCCGGCGACGCGTCGCGAATGTACTGGACGTCGTGACTCTCGGTCTCGCTCGCGATATTCTCGGTGACGATGACCGTGTTCGTCTCGTCGGTCCACCACGCGGCGTCGCCCCATCGAGCGACCTTCTTCAGCACCTTGTCGCACCGTAGGCCGTCGAACTCGGGCGAGACGCGAATCGACGGGAGGTCGAGCGTCCCGTCGACGCCCGCTTCGTTGAGGGCGTCCTGCGCGATCGTCTCGATCGACGCGCGGTCGTACGACCCGGTCAGGTTGTTTCGCTTCAGGTCGGCGACAGCGTCGTACGCCTCGACGCGGACGCGCTCGCTGATACCTTCCTTCGAGTTCCGAATCGTCCCGGTAAACAGAGTCGTCCCGCGAATCGAGACCTCGACCGGGACGGACTCGGGAACCTCGACGTCGGACAAGATCGTGACGCCCATCTTCGCGGCGGTGTTGTACCGATCGGTGACGTACTTGAGTCCGGTTTCGAGTTTGGCACCGGTCGACCGCCCGCCGCTTCCGTCGTAGACGATTCGGTAGTCGCGTCCGTTGATCGAGACGCGCCCGTACAGTTCATCGGTCGCGATCGGCATCGCTTAGACCACCTCGGTCAGCGCGACCGTGTACGTGTACCGCCGCCCGTTCTCGTCTTCGACGCCCTGCGGGTTCGTCGAGACGTCGTCGATGTAGACGTCGCCCGAGTGCCGCGAGTGCCGGAGTTCGACGACCTCGCCGACCATATCGTCGAGCGTGTCGGCGGTGTCCTTGTAGCAGTCGCCGCGAAGCGTCCAGTCGCGCGCCTTCCGGCCCATCGGCTGGATGACGGTCGCGGCGTCGTCGTTCTCGTCGAGCGGTAGCACCTCGTGCTTGACCGATTTTCCCTGCCCCGACGAGTCGAGTTGCGGATGCTCGAAAGCGAACTCGACGTCGCCGAGGCGGGCGCTAGCTCGGTCGGGATTGTAGGTCGACATGGTCGGTTAGAACTGTTGGGCGTCTTCCCGCGCTCGCGACTCGCGGTTCGCCTTCCGTACGGCTTCCTTGACGGTCGACTCGACCTGCGACTGGGACGCGCCGCCGAAGTCCGCGCCCGAGAAGTCGTACGTGTCTCCGGCTTCTTCCTTCGTCTTCTCGCTCTGGTTCTTCTCGGCTTGCTCGCCGCCTTCGTCCCCGCCTCCGGCTTTGATAGCGTCGAGTTCGATCGTCTCCTGTATATCGCCGAAGTCGATGTTCACGCCCGGTATCGCGTTCACGACGTTCATCGCCCAGTCGATTAGGCTTTGAATCGCGGATATCGCGGTGTCGACCCACCCCATCACGGCTGAGACGACGTCGTTCACAAGACCGGAGAACCAGCGGAACATATCGCCCGCCCATCCGATTATCCGACCGAGGTTGTCGATCGTCCAGATCAGGATACCGAGCGGGCCGAGTACGAGCGCGATCGGGCCGAGGATATCGCCGATCGCCTTGATGACCGCGTACGTCACCTCGATCGCGAACTCGATTATCTCGACGAGGCCGTTCCACGCGCCGGTAACGACGCTGATGATGTCGTTCCAGAGACCGAAGTACGTAATCACCCCCGCGATCGCGCCGACGACAGCACCGATCGCGAGCGCCGTCGCGCTGATCGGCGCGGTCAGGACAGCGAGCGCGGCGATCAGTCCTTCGGTCGCGAGCGTCGCTAGAACTGCCGACCCGGTGTAGGCGGTGTACGCCGCTCCCGCGACGACCGCCGCGCCCGCCGCCGCGAGCATCGGCTTCGGTATCGTCGCGAGTACGCCAGCGACCCACCCGAGGGTATCGAGTAGGAACGACAGCGGCGGGAGAACGGCTTCGAGAACGGACGTCCCGAACGCGCCGATCGACGCGGTCGCGCCGATCAGACTCCCGGTGACGTTCCCGAGTTCCGTCTGGAGCGCGACCGCCTGCGTACGGAACCACGATATCAGCGCGGGGATATCGCGTATCGCACCGGCGAAGCCTTCGAGCGTCGGTCGAAGCGCGACGACGGTCGCGTTGAGCTCGTCGAAGATCGCCGGCGCGGTCGAGAGAAGCGACGACCCGAACGTCTCGCCGAGTTCCATCAGTATCGGTTGCATCTCGGCGAAGCCGTCGGCGGCGATATGCGCCATCTCGACGACGCCTTCGAGTCCGCTCATCGCGAACTCGGTCGAGGCGGCGGTCTTCAGCGGGGCGATCGCCTCGCTGATCGCGTCGCCGACGTCGGCGAAGATCGCTTCCATCGCCTCGCTCGAATCCTCGAACTCGCTCGACGCCGCCGCCATGTTCTCCGCTTTCCGTTGGAGTCCCGCGCCGGCGATCGCGGCGATACCGCCCGCCGCCGCACCGCCGGCGGTCGCGACGCCGCCGAGTGCGCCGCCGAGTGAGACGAGCGGCGGGACGACGCCGGCGGCGATCGGCGCGAGCGTCCGCAGGCCGCCGCGAAGCGGCCCGAGGGTTCCGGCGAGTCCCATCCCCGAGTTGCGGACGTCGTCGAGTTGCGAGTCGAGCGCCTGCATCTTCGCGGCGGACTCTAGGGACTCGTCGCCGAGTTCGTCGACCGCGCCCTTCGCGGTGTTCGTCGCGAACGCCATCTGAAGCGCGTCGTCATCGACGGCGTCCAACGCCTCGCCGAACGCGCCGAACTCGACGCCGGCGCTCGCGGCTTCGTCGCCAGCGCTATCGGCGGCGGAAGCGATACCTCTGAGACTTGATGTGATTGTCTCGCTCGCTAGAAGCGAGACGTTGAGTGCCTCGAACATACGTCACGTATCCGGGTTTCGCCGGCGCGTTCGCTCGGCGCGGGCGTGGTTCAGGAACATCTTCTGCGGAACAGTCAGGTCGCCAGCGCCGTCGACGCCCTTCAAGCCGAACGTCTCGACGTCTTCGAGAAGCGTCTGGCCTTCGTCACTCCGTGCGAAAGCCCTCGACCCCCTCAGTCTCGCTACTGATCGCGAGAATCAGGAAGCTCGTCGCGAAGAACTGCTTGTCGGGCCACAGTTCGAGCAGGTCGCGGGTCTCGTGGTCGGTGATCGAGTCGTGGTTCAGCGCCTCGACGATCAGGTCTTCCATCTCCTCGACGGCTTCCTTCGTCATCGCCGTGTCCGACGGCGCGTCGTCGGGTTCCGCCGACGAGATATCGTCGAGCGACGAGATTTCGGACGTGTCGATCTGCGACCGCTTGTCGTCCGCCTTCGACTGCATATACTCGACGAGTTTGTCCGGGAGCGCCTCGATGAACTCGTGTCGCCGCGTCCGGGACACGCGGTGCAGCTCGTACTCGATCGTCCCGTGTTGCGTTTCGATGATGTACGGTTTGCCGCCCGATTCTTCTTCGAGTACCTTGTTGAGAACTTCGACGTCGTCGGTCATGTTTGGAGTCTTCGTGAAGTAGTGTCCGCGAGTAGTTCGTCGATTAGAACGGGACGGCGCGCTCGCCGGTCCAGCTAATCGAGACGCTAGACTTCCCGTCGGGGTGCGACTTCTCGATCGACTCGATGATGACGCCCATCATCCGGTAGCCGCCGCCGACGTCGGTTTCTCGGAAGATGAGGCGGTGCTTGTCGCCGCCCGCCTCGATTAGCTTCCGTTCGAGTTCCTTCTTCGTCCCGTCGTATTCGAGGTCGCCTTCGGGATACCGCGAGGTGACGCCCCGGTCCGGGTGCTTCGAGTCGTCGAAGTTCGATTCTGCCGTCTCTTGGGTCCACGTCCAGCCCTTGTCGGTGACAGGGACGCCCTCGCCGTCGATGACGAGGTCGACGTCGTCGCCGGTCTGGTTTCTGTTTTTACTCATGGATCTCTAGTTACGCGATCGTGATCGTCGCCTCGAACGTCTCGACCGACTGAATCGGCGTGACGCCCATATCGAGGGCGACGGTCCCCTGTTCGGAGTCCGCTTCGCGGACGTACAAGTTCGTCTCGTCGCCGCTGTTGTCGAGAAGTAGGCCGTCGTCCGCGAGGGCTTCGAGTTGCGCCTGCGCTTCCTCGGCGGCGATCTCTCCGGTTCCTTCGTTGTCGAGTTGGCCCCGGATAGCGCGCCCGATCTCACGGACGATCAGCGCGCAGCGGTCGATGACGCGAAGCGTCTGGAAGTCGACCTCCCACAGCTCCTGTTCGTCGGTCGACAGCGACCCGTCGAGCGTGATCGACCCCTCGGCGCGAAGCGGGATGACGTTCGCGTTCCGAAGGTTCCCTCGGTCGGCGTGCGTCAGCCGCCCTTCGTCGTTCTTCCCGGTTTCGAGGTCGACGCCGCTGAGCGAGTCGTTGTAGATCGGGTTCTGGAGCGAGTTCCCGGCGGCGACCCCGCCGACAGCGCCGAGAACCGTGTCGGTCGTCCCGTCCTGACGCGCCGGCGCGACGGCGAAGCCGCCGAGGGCGTCGAGCGCGTCTTCGTAGTTCATCGTGTCGTAGATCGGCGTCACCGGCGTCTCGCCGCTGTTGTCGTTCGGCATCGCGCCGGCGAACGCCTTCACCATCTTGAAGTCCGGGTCGCGAAGCGCCGTCGCCTTCCCGTAGAGGGTCGACGCGACGTCTGCGGCGTCCGAAAGCGCGATGTAGACGCCGGACTCGCCTTCGTTCAGCACCATGTCGGCGCTGTCGAACGCGCTCAACCAGTCGGCGTACTTGAAGTCGACCTCGTAGTCGTCGGCGTCGCCCGCCTCGACCTCGCCGGTCAGCGGGTTGATGTAGACTTTGTTCTCGGTCGCCGGCGCGTCCGGCGGCGAGTCGTACCGGAAGGCGACGTCGTCCGCCGCGTTCCCGTCCGTCGTGTTCTGGACCGACACTTCGTCGAGGTCTTCGACGATCGGGACGTTCCCGAGCGTGCCGCTCCCGCCGGCGATCTGCTCGCCGTTGACCGACTGGTACGCCGTCGAGACGCCGTACAGGTAGCCGGTGTTCGCGCCGTTCTCGATTGCGAGCTTCAGCGCGCGGGTGAGCTCCGAATCGCCGCCGAACTTCGCTTCGGCGTCGCTCGTCGACGTCACCTGCGTCGGGTCGTTCGTCTGTGCGGTTCCATCGTTCGTGTCGCCACGCCCGAAGATGACGAGTTTTTCTTCCTCGCCGACCTCGATGCCTTGAATCGAACCGGCTTCGAGAGTTACCTTCGTTCCGGGCGTCGCGTCGTAAGTTACAGTCACGGTTGTAGTCGTTCGCGGTTAGTTCTCGGTCGATACGTCTCGGTCAGTAGTTCCAGACGAGTTCCGCGTCCTGCTCGTCGTCGGACGACAGTTCGTCGATCGACGGCGTCGCGACGGTCGTGATCTGCGCGTCCGACTCGTCGACGACGCGTTCGGCGTAGAAGTCGACCGCGAGTTCTTGCCGCCAGCGCCGCAGGCCGGGTCCGGCGAGGTCGTTGTCGACCTCGCCATCGCCGACGACGAAGGACGTGATCGCGTCGACGGTGCCGCCGTCGCCGTCCGGGAACGGCTTGTCTTCCTGCTGGTTCTCGTACGGGAACAGCGCGGTCTGAAAGTTACCCGCGAGCGTGTTCGCGTCGTACGAGTCGTTCCCGGCGGCGAACGTCGCCGTCGCCTGTACGTCCATCGACCACGAAGCGCGGAAGATACGACCGGTGCGGTCGCCGCTGTCGTCGGTCGTAAACCCGACGCGGTCGCTGTCCCACTCGGTCGCTCGAACCTGTCCGATCGGCGTGAGTTCGACCCACGGCTGAACTAGCCGGTTATCCTCGCCGTCGAGGTCGGCTTCGTGCGTGATGTACGACCCGCCGTCGAACGCGGTCGAGTTCTGGAGTGCGCGGACGATCGCCTGAAGGACGTCTTCTGGTGTCATCGGTAGCTATCTCGATCGAGGCGTCGCCGTCGACGGCGGCGGTCAGAAGACCGCGTCGAAGACGCGCTCGATTTCCTCTTGGATGTTCTCGGCGAGCGTCGACTTGTGGTCGCGAAGCGCCGGGCGAAGGTGCGGTTGGGCCGGTGTCCCCGGATGGTCGACCGACCACTTCGACACCCACTGCCCGTCTTGACCTTTGAACGTCAGCGGGTCGCTCCCGGTCGCCTCGATCGTGTGCGCCGACGTCCCGTACTCGACGTGCGGGCCGTACTCGACCGGCGTCCCGACGAGAAAGTGCGCGAGGTCGACGCGTGCGTAGCCGTACGACGCCCGGAGGTTCCCGGTGTCGATCGCGCCGTGCGCTTTCAGGTTCTTCTTCGTCGTCCGTTCGACCGCCTTCGCCGTGTCCTCGGTCGCCGAGTCGAGCGCCCCGCCGATCAGCGGTTCGGCTTCTTCGACCGCCCACTGAATCTTGCGTATCTGCGCTTCGAGTTCGTCGAAGCCGTCAAACGAAGTCATAGTCGAGAGTTAGACATCGGGGACGAACAGCGACGAGTCGACGACGTCGTCGTCATCGTCGCCGGCGTCGGACGTTCGTATCGAGGCGATCGTCGACTCGTAGATGTTCTTGAGTTCGGTCGCGAACTCCATCTGGTCGGCGCTCGACCCCTCGACGACCTGCCCAGATACCGCGCTACTCGGCGACTCGCCGCCGGCGAACAGGAGGTACGACGCCCACGCGTTCGCCGCCTTCTGGTGGAGCATCGTCGGGTCGGCGAGCGCGTCGCCGAGGTTGACGTCCGCCTCGACCTTCGCCTCGCCCATCTCGGCGGCTTCGAGCTTCGCTTCCTCGCCGAACGCGTCGGGTCCGGTCAGCGGTATCTCGTCGAGGCCGTCGATGTACTTCAGATCGCCTTCGTCGGCGTAGTCGGTAGCCATCGTGGGCTACCTCGCTACTCGCCCGCGTTGGCGATCGAGCGAAGGTCGTCGACCTGTTCCGGCTTCGACTGCGAGGCGTCGACGTCGTTCGCCTTCGAGACCTCGCGAAGCGCGTCCCAACCCCACTCGTCGGCGTCGGGGACCGCATCGGGGAACTCGTCGGGAACGTCGACCCCGTCGGGCGTCGCGAGCGCCGGCGCTTCGTCGACGGCGTCGTCCGCCTCGGCGTCCGCGTCGGTCTCGGTCTCGCCCTCGGTCTCGTCGACGGCGTCCTCGACGTCGGCGTCGTCCGCCTCGGGGTCGGGTTCTGCCTCGGCGTCGTCCCCGGCGTCGGCGCGATCGTCGTCGACGTCGGCTTCGACCTTATCGAAGCGATCGCCGAACGCGCGCGCTTCCTGCTCGGTGAGGTGCGTCGTCTCGCCTTCCTCGACGATGACCGAGTTCCCGTCGTCGTCGGTCGTCCGGTGGTTGCCTCGAAGCAGACGGTACTCGCCCGCCTCGGGGTTGTCGACGCCGGGCGTCGACCGCGTCGCGACCCACTCGTCGCCGTCCTTCTCGACGGGTTCGAGCTTGTCGCCGAACGCTTCGAGTTCCGCGTCGGTCGCCTCGAAGACGTCGCCCGCCTCGAAGACGACTGGCGTCCCGTCGTCGCCGGTCCGCCGGTGTCGTCCGCTCGTCAGTTTGACTGTTTCTCCCATCAGTATCCCCCGTTAGATACCGCTGAGGTGTGCGACGCCGCTGTTCCCGCTCTGGTCGGACCGGAGCGCCGGCATGACGCTCCCGACGACCTTGAAGTGGCGCGTCCAGCCGCCGTTGGACTCCCACTGAACGGTCTGGATGTCCGCCGGCATCGGAAGCTGGACGTACCGCTCGGTCGGCTTCACGAGAACGGCGTTCCCGTCGTTGAGGCGGTCGACCGGGATGAACTCGACTTCGGGGACGTCGTCCTCGGTCTGCATCCGCTCGCGCAGGTGTTCGAGAACGCCCTTCTTGTCGTCGGGTCCGCTGTTCATCGCGCGAGCTTCCTGATAGTTCTGCCGCGCGACGAGCATCCGGTAGCCCGTCCGTCCGGGGAGCGCCTTCGCGTCTTCCAGCGACTCGATCGTCCGCATCACGTCGTCGATGACGTTGTCGGCGGTCGCGCCGTCCCACGTCGCGTTCCCGGCGACCGTCTGCCGGTCGGCGAAGTCGGTCAGGCCCGAGACCGAGTCGCCCTGAACGGTGATCGAGTTCCCGCCGTACAGGATGTCTTCGAGCTTCCGCGAGACGGCGGCGGTCGCCGCGTCGACGCCGGCGGTGTCGATCGGCTGACCGCGACGCCGCGACGCGCGGAGCTTCCGCATGTTCACCTTGAACGACTTGTGGACGATCGGGAGCGGAACGCCGTTGTTCGTGAACGACAGCGCGTCTTCGTTGTCGCCAGTCGTCCCGCTCATGTCGACCTCGGCGTCGCCGAAGCCGTCGACGTCCTCCCACTCGAAGCGGAGAACGCCGAGGTCGAGCGGCACGTCGAGACCTTCGTCGCGAAGCGTCTGGAGACCGAGCGTGTTGTCGCGGGCGACGGCGGTCAGCGTGTCGTCGATGCGCGTCCACTCGTCGTCGCGAAGCTGCGCGTTGCCCTTGAACTGCTTCAGGGTGCGAGCGGCGTTCTTCGCCATCTGCTCGTCGCCGCGCTGAACCGCCATCCGGTAGCGCGAGTGGGCGACGAGCTTCTGGAACGCCTCGGGGTTGCCGTCTTCGAGTTCTTCAGCCGCCTGTATCTCTGCCGGACCGTTGTCGACGTTGATCGGGGAACCAGTAGCACTCATGCGATTCTCACCACTTCGATTTCCGCCTGATTCTCGACGCCAGCCGCCGCCCCGCTGTTGTCGACGCCTTCGAGCGCGCGGTAGACCGCGCCCTCGGGGTCGCCGCTCGTCTCAGCCGAGTCGTGCGCGGCGAGCGCGCCGACGTTCGTCTCGACGAGTAGGTCGTCCGCCGAGACGTTCGCGTTTGCGGCGGTCGTGAGGTCGCCGCCAGCCGCGAGGCGCGCGTCGACCTTCCCGCCGATCGGGACGTACTGGACCGAGACGCGATCGCCGTCCGGGTACGGGTCGTCCTTGTCGAGCGACGGGTCGGACCGCGAGACGTCGGCGAACAGGCCGCGCCCGCTCGCCGCCTCGGTCGACGTCTTGATGACGCCGCCCGCGCCGTCGCCTTCGAGCGTGTTGCCGGGGTAGATGTCCGCTTCCCCGGCGTCGGCTTCGTCTTCGACGAACGGTGCGTAGTTGCCGTTGAGAACGATCGTGTTGTCTGCCATCGTCAGTCACCTCCCTCGGCGGCTTCGGCGTCCATCGTCGCGAACGCGCCGCCGACCTGAACTTCGTCGAGGTCGACGTCGCCGTCGTTCTGCGTCCCGGCGGCCCGACCGCCGTAGTTCGGCGTCGTCGAGACCTGCGCGTTCTGCTTCTCGGCGAAGCGTTCGAGCTTGTCGACGTCCTCGGCGATGCCGAGGTCTTCGAGGTCGTCTTCCTCGAAGCGCGTCTGCGCCTCGATCGCCTCGATGAGTTCCTCGCGTCGCCGCGACTGACTCTCGTCGACGCGGTCCTCGATCTGGTCGAGGCGTCCGAGAACGGCGTCGAGCTTGTCGTCGTCGTCGGTGTCGCCACCGTCGCCGCCGTCGTTGTTCGTTCCGTCCTGACCGCCGTCGCCGCCGTCCCCGCCGTTCGAGGAACCGCCGCAACCGCAGTCGACTTCGAGCGATGCTTCGATCTTGTCGACCGTCTCGTCGTCCATCGCGTCCAGTTCCTCGACGCTGAACGTCGAGTGGTTCGCGAGGGTTTCGAGACGGTCAGAGGGGTTGTCTCCCATGTTCTGTTGGTTCGCCGTCTGCTGTTTCGACCCCGCTCCGGGGAGGTCGTACGGTACTGTCGCGGTGTCGGAAGAAGCGCCGAGACCGATGGCGTCCGCGAACTTCGCGCCGGCGTTCGCGAGTAGTCCCTTCGAGTCGCCCGCGTCGACGCCGCCGTCGGCGGCGATCGGCGACCGGTCGTCGACGGCGTTCGCGATCGGGCCGTCGACGTCGACGGCGTTCGCTCGCGGCGCGCCACAACCGGACTGCGTCGAGTCGCCGTCCCAGTTACACGCGCCCTCGGCGTTCGGAAGTACCGCGAGGTGGTCCGGCAGGAGTTCGACCTGTACCGCCTCGAACTCGTGCCCGCTGAACTCGCCGGACTCCTGAACGACGCCGTGCCAGTAGCCGGTCGAGACTTCGAGCTTCTCGGCGTTGCGGACCATCTCGACGGTCTGCTTCGCTTCGTCGCCGAGGTCGCCGCCGTTCTCGACCAGCCACTTGACTTGTACGAGGTCAATCCAGAGCTGGCCGTCGAGCGACTTCGACTCGTCGTTCGCCTCGACGCCGAGGAAGCGACCGATCTGGTACTGTTCGAGAACCGCCGGGTCGTTCGCCGGCAGGAAGTCGCCGTCGTCGGTCTCCGGGTGGTTGACCGTCACCGGCGTTCCGTTCCAGCCGGGCGCGGACTTCGCGATCTCTTGGAACGGCAGAAACCCGCCGTTCAGTACGCCTTCCGATACCGCGACGACCGGTGCTACGAGATGCTTCCGTCCGCGTAGCTCGCGGACCTCGACCGCGTCGGGGTCCGGTTCAACTTGGACGGACAGTAGTCGGTAGTTAGCCACGTTTGTAGTCAGTCGTCGGGCGTTCGTCGAACGATACGGCCCCGCCGTCACACCTCGCGAGTCGCGACGGGTAGCGACTCAGTCGACAGCGCCGACACCGACTTCTATCAGGTGTCGGAAACGTCCGCGCCGGGAGTTGAACCCGGCCACCTCGATCGCGGGTAGGGGTACGACGTCGTCGACGTCGGTTTCGTGCGAGGTCGGGACCGATCGAGGGTGTCGCCTGCAACTCGCGGACTCGCCGCTCGGTGAGCTCTAGATCGAGTCGAGGTCGAACGCGTCGAAGAAGCTCGTCGAGGCGTCCGGTCATCCGCCGTTGTCCGGCGGGCAGATCGGCGTAGCCGTCGACGAGCGCGCGGACCGACGCGTCGAAGTCTCGGTGGGACTCGACGGGTTAGTTAGCGAGCGATACAGGGCGGGGAGAGAGGTCGACGTCGGCCCCTTACGGTCGCGGACGCGTCGACGGACGTCCGGGTCATCGGGGGAGAACGCGCTACACGACCGGTAGCCACGCGCAACGGCAGTTCGGATGGAGGGGAATCAGGCCGCTCGCCTCGGCGATCGACATCACCTCGCCTTCGAGCGGGCGGCAGATCGAGCAGACGTCGTTGTCGCCGGCGGTGTCGAACTCGGCTTTCCCGGCGACGTCGTCGACGCCTTCCTCTTTGTACCGGTTCAGCGTCGAATCGGCGTGCGCCTTGATGACCTCGGTCCGCGCGAGCGTCTTCGAGCGAACGTAGCCGACCGACTCGACGCGGTCGTTGATAGCGCTCGCGATCTTCCTCGGGTTCCAGCCCTGCGCGAAGCCCTCGGTAAGCTCCCGCGAGACCTGCTGTCCGACCGCCTCGGTAATGCCGTCGAGTTCGCGGAACGTCCGCGTGTAGAGGCGCGAGAGTGTCTTCGAGTGAATCGGGCGGTTGAACGCCTTCGACGGGTCGATACCCTCGACGTCCGCGCCGGCTTCGCGAAGCCGACCGTTCCCGAACTTCAGGCCGCGACCGTACGCACGCCGGATGAAGACGTCCGTCCAGTTGGACCGGTTGATCGGTTCGCCGTTCGGCCCCCGATCGGCTTCGAGTAGTTCGTCGTCGAGCGCGCCGCGTAGCCAGTCGAGGAACGCGTCGATCGCCTCGCCGTCATCGTCGGTCGGGAAGTCGAACCCGTCGGCGGCGCTCGCCTGAACGACGCCGGCGCGTCGATCGTCGACGTAGGCCGCCCACCAGTCCGGGTCGTCGGCGTTTACCGAGAGGTCCGAGGCGTCGGTCGCGCTGTTCCGCGACCCGTCTCGTAGGCGTAGCGCGTCGTTCTCGACGACCGTCTCTCGGACAAGTCCCTTGATCGTCCGCCAGCGTCGGTAGAACTTCGCCGAAAAGTCGTCTTGTATCGACTTCGTCCGCGTCGGTCCGCCGTCGGCGCGGTCGCGCTGGAACGCGGGTTCCGCCCTCGCGAGCGCCGCGACGCCGCGCGGGTCGAGGTCGTCGAGGTCGCGCCCGTGGTCGTGCGCGGCGAACCGCGAGGCGACCGCTTCGACCGCGTCTCTCGACGGCGCTGTCGCACTCATCGTTTACCTCGGGTCTTCGACGACGTCGATCGCGGGAACAGCGTCAAGCGTCCGACCGAACTCGTCCATCGCCTCGCTCGTGTCGTAGCCCGTTCCCCGAAGGTGCGGCTTCGCGTGTTCCGTCGGTTCCGGTTCGACGTGACCCGTGAACTCGACGAGACCGTCGTCGCGCTCGAAGGCACGGACGTGATACTGCCACCAGTCGACGCCGTCCGGC
>Ga0136589_1000640_pt1 | contig 17217 bp, 18 predicted proteins | sample AntRauMFilla3764_FD_104640 | JGI IMG/M metagenome (GOLD analysis project Ga0136589, IMG submission 104640) | Saline lake microbial communities from Rauer Islands, Antarctica - Metagenome Filla 3 #764 | ecosystem: Environmental > Aquatic > Non-marine Saline and Alkaline > Saline | place...
GATGTCAATGACTGACCCAAACCAAGGCCGCGGTCGTATCGAACGTGCCGACAGCGACCATCTGCTGAGTGTCGGTTGTCCGTATCGCGTTTGGGGTTCGATGATCCCCGACTATGGTCCTTCCCGCGGGGTCAGGAGCTGTGCGACCGTGGGTCAACGTAGCCGAGGACCAGGTCTTGGATGAGGTTGCCAGCGACTCCGCCGAGAACGAGGACTAGCGTACTCGAGATAGCGAGTGAAACGTCGCCGGATTCGACCGCTTGCAGGCTGGCTAGCGCGATGCCCTCGATGTCCAGTACGTACTCGAGGACATAGATGTTCAGCATGACGATTGTGAGTAGTTCCCCGAGTGTTGCCGCAGCGAGCGTCGCTGTGGCATTCCGGAGAATGTGACGGCCGATGCGAACCGGTGATGCCCCCTTTGCACGGAGGAATCGCACGAATGATTTCTGGTGTTCTCCGAGGACGGCGCCCCTCGAGTGCCGAATCTGATTGCCTAGCAGACTGATGGCAAGCGCGAGACTGGCGATCTGCGCCTTGTTGAGGCCCTGGGCGAGTCTAGCCGGGCCTGTGAGGTTGTTCACGTAGAGGTAGGTTGCTACGACGAACGACGGAATCGCGATTACCGTGTACGCAAGCAGCCGGATACTCCAGTCCCAGTTACTGTTCTTCGCGAGGGCGGCGATGAGACCAAGGACAATCCCGAGGACGCCGGCAACGGCGATTCCTGGGAGCACGTACTCGGCGGTCGTGCTGATGCGGCCCTGAAGGACGCTCGCTACTGGGGCTTGAAACACCGTGGAATAGCCCCAGTCGAACGTGGCGAGATCGACCCAATGGATTAGAAACCGCTCGACGAGTGGCGTATCAAGATTGTGGAGGTCAATGATTTGTGCTCGCATCTCTGGTGGTGGCGGCGGATCACTCGTCGGGCACGAGTGGCTGAGACAGTATCTGGCGAACGCGACCCGGCCGTGGAGTTTGCGATACGCCATCAGCGTCGTGAGGCCGAACAAGAGCGTGACACTTAGGATAACCTCACCGACCGATAGGGCGACCCGTCGGGCCAGATACCGGAGATAACTCTCAGCCATTGTTCGTCCTCAGCACCCGAAACGTCTTGAGGTGGGTCGACACGACCCACTGGCTCCTTGCCGGGCCGGGGCGTTAGGTTGTGGCCCCGAACTGGCCAGGTGGTCGACGGAGGGCGCCATATACTGTCGAGCATTTGTCCTCTCCAATATAAAACTCCTCCCCCAATGGTCCCCGACCCTCGTTTTTCCGGTCGTGGCGGCAGGTCCAGGGTCTAGTCGGACTGAATTCGTGGGTCGAGATACCCATAGAGGATGTCCTGGATTAGATTCCCGACGAGACCGATAAAGACGAGTACCATGGTCGTCCAGATTGCCAGCCTGATATCCGGCAATCGGACAGCCCGAAGGCTCGCTTCTGCTAAGCCTGATATCCCCAAGACAGACTCGATAACGTAGATGTTCAGCATCAGTACGCCCAGGATCTCAGCAACGGACAGAGAGGCAATCGGAATCGCTGCATTGCGGAGCAGATGCCGCGTCAGATTCAGGGGTGTCGAACCCTTCGCCCGAAGCAGTTTGACGAACTCGTTCTCAACTTCATCAAGCACGGCACTGCGGACAAATCTGACTTGCCCGGCAAGCAAACCAAACGCCACCGCCAGCGTCGCCATCGTCTTGGCCCCTAGCCCCGGGAACGTGATCTGCATGCCGTGAATCGAGATGAGCTGCGTGCCGCTTACAAACCGCAGATAGTAGATAGTCATAAAGGCAGGAACACCGAGCAACACGTACGCGCCAACCCGATTCGACCAATCCAGTGGGCGATCCTTCCAGAGCGCTGCAAGCAACCCGAAGGTAATCCCCAAGAGAATCGCGATTCCGACACCCGGAATGACGTACTCGAGGGTGGTCTGCACGCGGCCGTTCAGCACGTCAATGATGGGTTGCTCATAAGCACGCGAGTACCCCCAGTCGAGCGTCGTGATGTCCACAATCCAGTCGAGATACCGTTCGTGAAGCGGGACATCGAGGCCACGTGATTCGACGAAACCCTGTCGAATGCGCGCAATCTCTTCTTGGGACGCCCCGCCGTAGCGTGCCCGAGCGAGGATCCCGTTCAGCCGCTTATGGAGCATGAGATTAACCAAGAAAAACGTGGCAGAGGCCACGAGGTATGCAGAGACCAGCGTTAAGCCGATACGACGGATGATGAACCAGGCGTAACTCATCGGGGCGGGCTCCTGGACCTGAACTCAGTCGTGGTGATTGGCGTGCTTGCGGAGGGCATCGCTGCACCGTGGGTTGTCTCAGGCGACCTGATAAAGGTATCTCCGCATGGGAACAGCGTAGTGAGGACGAGCCCACAGCACAGGTACGACTCGGACAAACGTTTATGGGAATGTGCTAATGACCGGTAAAGCGATGCTCGATGCCCTCCAATGAGCCATCGGCGCCAGAATTCACGACGGTCCCGTGGGATGACGTTAATGGGCCAGGACGCCGTCTAAACGCGAAAACGCTCGGGCTCCTTATTGCCCTTAGCACGCTCGCCATACTGTTCGTCTACGATTACGCCGTCGCCCCTGACGAACTGTTCTGGTTCCTCAATTGGGACGTCGGCCGAATGGACTGGCTGTTCCTGATATCCCTCGTATTGTTCGTTCGGTATGCCCTCGTTCCACTCGTAGCCAACCGCCAGCATACGCGCCGCATTCTGCGCCAGCTCCGGGCCCGGCCGGCCGGGCTACTCAGCCTTGCGGTCATCGTTGGCTTCGGCGTGCTTGGCCTCATCGGTCCCGAGATCGCCCTCACCAAGTCGTACCCACGACTGGCGCACAAGCTACAGCCGCCCGTGCTCACCTCCGTCTACGTCGGCGACATGTACTACTACAACTGCGTGGGCGAGCTCGCGAACAATTACTGTCACGGGACCTGGGAGTACCCCCTCGGGACGACCCAATACGGAGAGAACATAGTAGGCCTCCTCATTGAGGGCATTCACGTCGGCTTCAAGCTCGGCCTCTCGACCGCGATGATTATGGCGGTCATCGCGACCGCTGTCGGGACCACAGCCGGATACTTCGGCGGCCTCGTCGATGATCTTCTCATGCGATACGTGGATTTCCAACAGACGATTCCCGCTATCGTCGTGTACATCGTCCTCGCGACGGTGTTCTTCGGAAACATCCAGGGAGTCTCCGACGGCGGCCTCTTCTCGCTCGCGCTCGTGTTCGGCCTTCTGGACTGGGGTGGCATGGCACGCCTGATTCGGGGAGGAGTCCTCAAACGGCGGTCGACACCGTACGTTCGGGCGGCAGAAGCCGCTGGCGCCAGCCATCTCCAAATCATCCGACGCCACGTCATCCCGAACTCAACGGCGACCATTGTGACGTCACTCACCCGCCAGATCCCTCTCCTCATTCTGGTACAAGCCGCGCTTGCCTACCTTGAGCTCAACCGAGCGGGCTCAGATTCGCTGGGACGACTCTTACGAATCGGCCTCACTGGCGATGTCCTGAGTTGGGCCGATAAGTGGTGGGTGACCTCCTCCGCAGTAATTCTCCTCATCATCGTGATGATCGCGTTCAACGTGTTCGGGGACACCCTTCGGGACATCCTCGATACGAACGAGACAGGGTAACCAATCGCGGTCCGACAGCACGTCATCACCCCGGATAGGCGTCACCGCTCGAAGCGGATTTAGCACCACCCGTGAACTACCTTATCCCACTCCGCTTTCTTCGGTCGTTCCGTTGGGGATCCTAACTGGTGGCGTATCTGGCACTTCGCGACGTGATTCTTAACTGCGAGTAGCTATCAACAACGGGGATTATTGTTGCCTGTGGCCTCTAATATGAATGGGGGCTTAATATATTCAAATAAACATACAGATGAACAAAGCAACCCTCTTACTGCTACTACCTTTCTTGTACCATGGAATCTCAGCGTATTTTGATGTCTCTTGAAGATTTCACTGAGCAGATCGAGGCGTTCAGCGACGAAGCGGTGTACACCGTCGTGGACGTCAGCGACCGCGAGCGATAACGACACGGGGCTAACTCCGACTCACTCACCGAACTCCTTAATCTCATATAACACTCAGCACCCACCACTATTCTGCGCAGACCCCCTTCTCACGCTTCCAAGTGAACCTCTCCAAAATCAGGAAACCACTACACTACCAGAAGCTACCACCCCGTCTAGCTCACAGATCATGAACCACTCCTCACACCCTTTCATAACCAGGAAAACCCAGCTAGAACCTCGAGAAACCCAAGGAACACCGCTTCCGAACCACCTCACCACCCGCAAGAATACGATGAGGGTATGAGTTGGGTGGTGAGTATTCCTTGGGTGGGCGGGATTTCGGGCTGAGATAGTGTTGGTTGGGTGGTGGTGTTGGGGTCTGTGCTTCCTGTTTTGGGTGATTTCGGGGGTTGTGTGGGGTGGCTTGTTCTCGCGTGAAGGGGGTGTGTTCTTGTGGATTATTTCATAATGGGCTTCCGTCTAGCGGTTTTTGGAATCCATCCGTCTTCTGGGGGCGCTACTGAAGGCGTGGTTAAGGACTAAGCCATCATTTCAATGCCGGGATATTCGCCTCTTCTAATGCACAAATCTGGTGGTAAACCGACTCATGACGCCACTACCGAAGACTCACTTCGAAGAACCCCCTCTTGTAAATTAAAAATCACTACCCAAATCATCACTATCGACTCTCACTTCACCCCCATTATACTCCATATCTCCCCAGCTGAATTGGGTACATGCTATCCTTGCGGGGATTTGCTGGGTATGAGGGTGATGTGGATGTTGGTGGAGAAACTGCTCGGGCCGCTGAGGAAGATCAAAGATGACGCGATGTCATTGCTCGACTAGCGCCGCCCTTTCGAAGAGGGCGGGGGACACGCCAACCTCGGACAGCTATCGGATTTCGACATTCGCGACGAGATGGTCGTATACCTTGGCCTTGTCTAGCAAGGGGGAAGTGTGGACAGCAGTATGGGGCTGACGACGTAGCTGCTCGCACTTCTCGTGTGCGGGCGCGCGCAAGTCTCTATGAGCGGGAGGTCGTGTTCAACATCAGCGAAACGCGATATATAATGGAGAATACTACGAATCTGGCGTTCTTGGAGAGGGTCTTCCGGTATCGCTGCCACCACAACTTCTGGGTTCGGTTGGTCACGTAGACCGTTGACGAGCTCGTTGAGCACGCTGAGTCCGAAGTGATTCGGACGAGTACGCGGTGAAGCAGCTTTACCGCTTCGGCAGGTTGTACGAGTAATGGGCCGACGAGTTTGGCCTGAACCTCGCGTAGGTGCGCTTCGTTTTCTAGAAGTACCGTTCCTGGCAACGAGGACACAGGCTTCTCCGAAGTATTAGTCGGTGTTGACGGCGAGTCGCGTGGGGTCAAGGTCGAAGCAATGAGTAAGTAGAAGAAGGTTATCGACTCCAAGCCAATGAGAGCAGCTCGGCCCTCGCGGCCCGGGGCTTGCAACGGCGGTTCTTGGACTGTGATAGTGGGTTCTATAGACGAGCAGTACGCAGACACTGGAACTGGCGCAACCGAACTTGCCGACGTTGATGGGCAGGAGGAAGTAATTGTTGAGCGAATTCAATACGCCGTGTTCATACTGACTGCGGCGTTCCTCTTGCCCGCAACTAGTTGCTTACACCTCCATTGACCCAGTGTCCAGTGGTGGCGTTCTAAGAAATCCGCCGAGATGATACTGGCGCTTATGGAAATATAGCAGCCAGACAAGACCAAAAGTAAATGAAACGAGTATTAAATACACGACTGGTATAGGGTTCCAGTACGTGTCTGCCTGCTGAATCAATTTCATATCCATATAAAATGAAACGAGTACACCTGCTAAAGATCCTAACACAGCGAAATAGACGACAATTCGTGCGAGTCGTAGTACTACTGGTCCGCCGGCTGGGAGCGCATTATACATGGGGATCAGCGTCACCACCGCAACCAATAGTACGATGAATCGTAGTATCCAGTTCCGATCAAGGGTGATTCCTGGAAGCACCGTCAGCCATGGTCTGGGGGGCCGGGTCTCGATCTCTAGGCGTTGTTCTTCGTTAGCCTCGAATGTTTGCTCTTGTTGATCAAGCTGCGTTTCTATTTCGGCGGCAGTATTTGACGCGAGCAGAATTGGGCTGTAAGTATTGAGGATATCGTAAGCCCCCGCGGATTCAATTCTGTTGATAAGGTCATCTCCGTCGACTAATTTGACGTTCCATATGCTCGCTCGCTCCCGGGCCTCCCAGGAAAACTTCCCGGTAGTCACAATGACTGGTGTGACCCGTTCGCTGCTCTCATAATCCGCGGCATACCGGTCAACGATCTTGCCGTCGACCTCTGTCATTCGATATTCGGCTGTGTGAATCGCGTAATGTAATCCGTTTTCGCCTGCTGTGCCAGCGAGAGCGGCAGCTCTGCCGGGCACGTTGATCGTCTCCCAGCCATGTGTCTCCCAAAGTGCAGCTACAAATTGGTCGAACTCTTCTTGGCCCATGGCTCGTAGAAGTCGCTGTAGAAGCTCTGTCGAGAGAGATGTCGGCCAGTCCTTTGGCCGGTTTGCCATATGCTCTGCTTAGCCTTCTCTACTATTAGTTCTGTCCGGGCGATGTCTTGTGATCTAACTACTCTGTTTCTATATGCGAGCACGTAGAAACGCTCAATCCACTCCTTAATATACAAAAATAATCAAGATGGATTGGTGCTATATTTTGGCTTATTTGAGAGAAAGGACCCAGCACTCTACCCGGATATTACCGGTTACATAGTTATTGTCTATCGATGAGATACGCTGAATTCTCCACTTTACACCCGGGTATTGACGAAGGGTTTAAGTGGATGCCGTTGGGACTTCGGTGCATGCCACGCGAAGGCACATCAGAGACGAGCCGCCGACGGTTCCTAAAGGCTACTGGCGCCGCCGCCCTCACTGCTACTATTGCAGGCTGCAGCAGTGGTGACGACGGCGGCGATGGTTCCGGCGATGGTAACGGCGACGATGAAACAACCACCCAGAGTACGACTGAGGGTGGCAATGGCGGTGAGGAAACCTTCGAACCTGACTTCGAGAGCTACCCATACGGGATCAACGAGACCCAAGTGGAGGAAGCCCGTCAGGTGATGGAGGAGGCTGGCTACGGTCCGGACAACCGATATCAGCTTGACTGGCTCCAGTACCAGAGCCCCGCTTGGGAGGAGATGGCGAACACGATTCGTGCCCGCCTGGAGCAGGCTCACATCGACATGAACATCAGCCAGGCGGACTTCGGTGCACTCCTCAGCTCCACTGAGCAGGGAGACCACGAGGCCTACACGCTCGGGTGGATTGCTGACTACCCGCAGCCCCGGAACTTCCTCCAGCTGGTCGAGCCCGACAATACGCTCTACGGTGAAAGCGGGGCTAATGGTGCACGCCTCTTCTGGTCGGAAGATGCCAACGCGTCGCCCGCGGTCCGGCAGTACATGACTGACCAGTACCAGACGATTCTGGACAATCCTGGTGAATCCGATGACCAGGTCCAGGCTCGCGAAGATGCGGGCGTCAATATGGAGAAGGGGCTTTGGGAATCTGCTGCCCTCATCCCGATTTACCATTCCTTCGCCGAGGTCTTCTGGTACGACCACGTCGACTACGAGCCGTTCGGCGGCATGGGGAGCTCCCGGCAGAAGTCCAACGTCGCGGTGTCGAACCTTGAGGGCAAGGACCGCCTGAGTGGTACTTCGGCCACGTTTAACTCCCTGGACCCGATTGCGTCCGGGAACACTGCAAGCGGGGCGAAGATCATGAACATGTTCGACGCCCCGACGAACTACCAGAACGGGACCACTGAGGTCACCAACCTGCTGATTGAGGACTACGATATCAGCGACGACCTCACCGAGTACACCTTCACCCTGAAGGAAGGTGTGCAGTTCCACGGCGATTACGGCGAGATGACGGCGGATGACGTCGTTTACTCCTTCCGTCGTCTGATGGAGTCGACGAACTCCACCAACCAGTACTTCCCGCTCAATGTCCTGGGCATTGAACGCGAAACCGACGACGATGGGAACGTCACGGAGGCAACTGGTGTCGAAGCGACCGGCGACTACACGTTCAAGCTCACGCTTGAGTCGCCGTTCCCGTACGGCCTGGCGGTCCTCGCCTACAGTGCGTTCTCGGTTGTCCCCGAAGGTATTGTTGGGGACATTGAGGGCTACGATGGCGACATGGAATACAGCGAGTTCTCGGCGTCGAACCCGATCGGGACTGGTCCGTTCGAGTTCGTGACTTGGGAGTCGGGTAACGGTGGAGAATTCGCTGCCGACACCTTCGACGATTACCACGGTGACGTCGCGTCCTTCGACGGCTTCGACGACGCGATTATCACCGACCCGTCGGCCTCGTACAATTACTTCCTCAACGAGAACTCGGACATCGACGGTATTCCGACCTCTCAGTACGATCCGGGTCTAGTCTCCGTGGAGGAGACCCTCGACGGTGGTCGCCAGGTTGGGACGTACGGACCGATGGGGAACGATAAGACAGTCAACTACTCCGGCGTGCCGACGATCGACACCTACTACGTCGGATTCAACCTGCAGAAGGTTCCGAAGGCCGTTCGGCAGGCGATGGCTCACGTCATCAACCGCGAGCAGTTCGTCTCTGACGTCTTCAAGGGACGCGGTGTCGGTGCCTACCACCTGGAGCCGCCGCAGGTCTTCCGCGGTGGCCAGGAAGGCTACGACGAGCACTACCAGGGAGAGTAGCGCTGTCTGGTAGCTGAACCGAATCCTTTTTTATTACCAAATTCCTCGCTTGAGACACGTCCGCACGCGTAAGCTCCAATTAAATAATACGGATTCAACCATGCAGGCACTCGAATTAGCACTTCCCGGTGGTAATACATGAACCGATTAATATACCTCGCAAAACGGTTGCTACTTGGCGTCCCCGTCCTCCTATTCGGCCTCACAGTCACGTTTTTGGTGCTATACCTGGGCCCGATTGACCCAGTGCTCGCTATCCTGGGTCGAGACGCAAACCCGACAGCTGCTCGTCAGCTAGAGATTGCGCTTGGCCTTCGATACTCGAACGGAAACCCGATTCCGCTCTGGGTCCAATACAAGAACTTCCTCGTAGACATGCTGACGTTCAACTTCGGGACCTCCTGGGGGGTTGCTCGGAACCAGCCAGTGATGGACCTGATCATCGGCCGCCTTCCCGCCACCCTCTGGCTCGGGTTTTGGTCGGTGGTAGTCGCGCTTGGGCTCGGTGTGCCGATCGGACTCTACGCCGGGTTGAACGCAAACACGTGGAGCGACTACACGGCTTCCTTCGGTGGTATCGTCTGGCGAGCCATGCCGAACTTCTGGCTCGCAGTGATGCTTGCCGGGATTCTCTCTGCCGGCGGGATCCTTTCCGGGTACCGAGATTTCCTGATTCCCACTGATGTTATCGGCACCTCCGACGCGCTCGGACATCTCTTCTCCGGGCTTGAACCATTTGCCGGGATTCCCATCCTAGAGTTCCTCTGGATCCCGATTCCGAATGTGATGCCGATGCTCGAGGCTTTCAAATGGATTCTTCCTGCAGCGTTGGTCCTCGGCTCCTCGTCGATGGGGAACGAGGTCCGCATTGGGCGAACGGCTGTCTTGGAGAGCCTCAATGCTGAGTACATCGACACAGCGAAGGCAAAGGGTGTCTCTCCGCGCAAAATCATCACGAAACACGTCGGGCGGAACGCTGTAATTCCGCTCCTCCCAGTTATCATGGGTGAGTTCTACATCTTGATCGGTGGGTCCGTCCTTGTTGAGAGCGTCTTCAGCATCAACGGGCTTGGAAACCTCTTCCTCCGAGCCGCATTCGCGGCCGACATTCCGGTGTTGATGTCACTGACGTTCATCTTCATCGTCATCCAGATCCTGTTCAATACGACACAGGACCTCCTGTACACGTACATCGACCCGCGAATCGCACTATCGGACGACACAGAATAACACAACTATGTGTGCAAACGCCACTCAAACGGACGACACGTCAGGAATCACGAACCGTGATCCTGATGGCCTTTGGTCCCGGCTGACAGATAATCCACAACCAGCTGTCCGCTGGGGAATCGTCGCGGCCGTTCTGCTCTTAGTTGAGTTGGGCGCCTTCCTTGGCGGGATTCTCACTCTCATGGACACCCTTGTCATGGGTGTTACGGCGTTCTTCGACGTCGTCCTCGGTCTGTTTTCGCCGGCGCTGGCCGGTATGGTCGTTGACGTGCAGTTGGCCCTCAGCGGATTCATTGAGGGGCTTCGGTCGACGGCGCACAATATCCCGACATTGCTTAGCCGGGACGTAATTCCAAACCAGGGATATCAGACTGCCAACGGCTCTTGGGAGGGAACATTCATGGGGCTCTCACCCGCTGTCGCATGGGCTCTTCGGCTATCGCTAGTGGTAGTGTACTCGCTGTTTAGCTTCTACTGGCTCTACAAGGGCTGGCTCACCTACCGAGCCCACTACCGTAAAGCAGACTGGACGCCTCGAGATGACATGATCAACCGGCTACGGAACCACAGCTGGGGTAAGTTTGGCATCCTGGTCTTGGTGCTCTTCCTGACGATGTCACTGTTCGGGACAACGCTGGCCCCGTCGACAGTTAGCCAGAACATCACCTCCTCGTACGGGCACGAAATTCAATACTTCAACGAGGAGACTGGAGAAGTAGAGACGATTACTGCTGGCCGGGCGAATTTCAACTCAAAGTCGAAGGGTGAAGGTGACCAGAACGTCGGAGTCATGACGTACGATAACTACGACCGCTTCCATCCGTTCGGCACTCTGACCAACGGGCGTGACTTGTTCACGTACATGATGGGTGGCGCCCAAATCACCCTCATGGTGGTGGGCATCGCGATTGGTGTGGCCAGCCTGGTCGCGACGCTTCTTGCACTGTTGTCGTCGTACTACACCGGTGTTGTGGACCTTTCGGTGCTAACACTAGCTGACGGTGTGGTGTCGATTCCACAGCTGCTGCTGTTGATCCTTATCAGCGTTGTCTTCCAGGGTCACTGGCTAATGAATGTCCTCAACGGCGGGTTACTGTTAGCGCTCATATTCGGTCTGACGACGTGGCCGTTCCTATGGCGCTCGCTTCGCGGTCCAGCGTTACAGGTGGCCCAGGAAGAATGGGTTGACGCCGCCAAAAGCTTCGGCCAGCAGCCAACCACAACCATGCGAAAGCACATGTTCCCCTACGTGTTGGGCTATCTGCTGATTTACGCGTCCATGTCCGTAGGCGGTATCGTCATCGGGATGGCGTCGTTGTCCTTCCTCGGTAATGGGCTCGGAATCTCCCCACCAACGCCTGCATGGGGCCGAGCGATTTCGCTTGGACAGCCGTATGTCTCAACGCAGTCCTGGCACATCTCCCTAATTCCTGGTCTGATGATTGTCATCCTGGTTACAGGTGCCAACGCGTTGGGTGATGGGATTCGTGATGCAATTGATCCTGAGAGCGAAGGTGGCTCCGAGGAGGAAGCCGCAGCAGCCGGAGGTGGTGCCTAAATGAGCTCAACATTTCACGATACAGAGGAGACCATGCAAGAAGAGGCCGTTTTGTCCGTTCGTAATCTCCAGACAGTTTTCCGAACGGACCGCGAACTAATTCGTGCCGTTGATGGTATCAGCTTCGACATCAAGTCAGGGGAGACGCTCGGAATCGTCGGTGAATCCGGGTCAGGGAAGAGCGTTACCGCGCGGTCAATTATGGGGCTCGTTGACTCGCCGGGGGAGATCCTCCCTGGGTCGTCAATCAAGTTCAACGGCGAGGAGCTCACCGAGTACACGGATCCGGAGTACCAAGCCATCCGGGGGAGTGGCATCGGGATGGTCTTCCAGGACCCCCTGAAATCGCTGAACCCGGTATACACCGTCGGGAATCAGATTCGAGAGGCACTCAAAATCAACCGTGGTATCACTGGCAAGCAAGCCACGGAAAAAGCGATTGAGCTGTTAGAGGACGTCGCTATTCCGGATCCTGCGCGTCGGCTGGGGGAATATCCTCACGAGTTCTCCGGCGGGATGCGTCAGCGGGCGGTCATCGCAATGATGCTCGCTTGCGACCCTGAGCTCCTGATTTGTGACGAGCCAACAACGGCACTAGACGTCACCATTCAGGCGCAGATCATTGAGCTCCTTCAGGATCTTCAGGAAGAGCGGGATTTGGCCATTCTCTTCATCACCCACGACATGGGAGTGATTGCGGAGATTAGTGACCGGGTGAACGTGATGTACGCGGGTGAATTCGTTGAGAAGGCATCCGTTGAGGAGCTATTCGAGAATCCTAAACACCCCTACACGGAAGGTCTTCTGGATGCAATTCCCGGGACGCTCGCCGAACAGGACCGTCTAAACACCATCGAGGGCGATGTTCCCACGCCGAACAAGCCTGCATCCGACTGCCGATTCGCCCCTCGTTGTCCGAAGGCATTCAAAGACTGTACTGAAGTTCACCCTGTTCACGTTTCGGTCTCCGAGGAAAACGATCATTCAGCGGCCTGTCTGTTGTACCCAGACGACCGCTCCCGCGATGAAGCAGTTCAATACCATATTTCGCAAAACGAGGAGAACGAACAGCCCCAGGAAGGTGATGAGGAATGAGCAAGCACTCTAAGCAGATGGCGTCGACTGTCGACCAAGACAATCAGACACTCGTCAAGGTTCGGAACCTCAAAAAATACTACGGAGGGGGAGGCCGGTTCAGTGGCCCTCCAGTAAAGGCGGTTGACGACGTAAGCTTCGATATCCAGGAGGGCGAAACACTCGGTCTGGTGGGTGAGTCTGGCTCAGGCAAAACGACACTAGGTCGGACACTCATCCAGCTAGAGACGGCTACTGAGGGGACTGTCTCGTTCTCTGGCGAGGATATCACTGAGCTAAGCGGAGAGCCTCTCAAAAAGTGGCGAAAGAACGCCCAAATCGTCTTCCAGGACCCTGATTCGAGTCTCAATGACCGGATGACGATTGGGGAAATCATCCGAGAACCACTCGACGCGCACGACTGGAAATCTGCCGCCGACCGTCGGGAGAAGGTTCAGAATCTTCTTTCCTCTGTTGGCCTCCAGGAAGATCACTATTATCGCTATCCTCACCAGTTCTCGGGTGGCCAGCGCCAGCGTATTGGCATTGCGCGAGCGTTGGCCTTGGAGCCGGATTTCCTCGTTCTCGACGAGCCAGTGAGTGCCCTTGACGCCTCTGTCCAGGCAAAAATCCTCAATCTCTTAGAGGATCTCCAGGATGAGTTCGGGCTCACATATCTTTTCATCGCGCATGACCTCTCCGTTGTCCGCCACATCTGCGATCGGGTGGCGGTCATGTACCTTGGAAAAATCATGGAAATCGGGGAGACAGAGGAACTCTATACCGACGCAAAGAACCCGTACACGGCTTCGTTGCTGTCAGCTATCCCTCGACCGGACCCGACCAGTGATCGAACCCGCATCACTCTACCAGGCACCCCGCCAAGCCCTCGTGACCCTCCTGAGGGATGCCAGTTCAGTACTCGCTGCCCGGCGAAAATCCGGCCGGAAGCATATGACCACCTCAGTAATGAGACCTGGAATGCGATTGAGCAATTCCGGGAGGTCGTCCGAGAACGGACCCGTATCCAGTTCGGAATTCGGGATCGTCTAAAGCGGCAGCTTGGCCTCTTCTCAAAGTACGATGACATCGACGAAGCGGCAGACGACTTCTTCGGTGACATTGAACCTCCACGTGAGGTGCAAGAGGCAATCGATACTGCTATTGAGCAAGTCAAAGCGGGGCACCCCGACCAAGCTCGTGACCAACTCAAGCAGCAGTTTGGCGGAATTTGTGACACGAAGCGGCCGGATATGTACGCCGTCAGTGACTCTGGCCGACTAAGCTACTGTCATCGTCACGCGGATGAATACAGGGGCGTCAACGAGACGCTCGACCGCCGGTCGGATAATTAATAACTCTGGGTATTGGAATGAATCTCCGGGCCCGTCGACTGATTGAATTGCTTTATTGGGTGCTCGGTGCCTGCGTCTGCATTGTTATAGCCGCAGGAATCACCGCCTTCGCGATTGGGGGGACGCTCGTGACACTCAAGGTGTTCTTGTTCACGATTGGAATCCTTCTATTTGGCATCGGGACGATTGGTATTCGTCCTGCACCGGCTGCTCCTCACAAAAATAAACTTGTGTCACCCGATGGAGAGTCTGAAGCTCGTTTTGAAGCTTGGCTTCAGACGCTCCCGCCATTGGATACCAACCCGATACGATTCCCCGACCGGATTCGTCGAAGTTGGAAAGTCCTAGCGACGGGATTGGCCGTTCTAAGCATTTCCGCGTTTCTTGAGCTTGGACTGGGCGTCACTGCCGGTAGCGTGTAAGGCTGTAAGTGAGTCTGGAATTCGTATGGTTTTATGTGCTCGGTCAGGATTATGGGGGTATGTCCACGCAAACCACCTCTTCCGGGCTTGACACACTCAAATGGGTTTCTCGAAAGCTCGTGAGTCTGTTCATCGTTTACGTGGCGGCAGGAAGTTTCTTTAAATCGGTACAAGGAGACAGCACGGTGAGTGCGTTACTTTATGTGCTTCTCGGGATGCTCGGCTTCTACGTCGCTGTAAACTGGTAAGGAAACTCCGGCTCAATCAGTAGTCCGTCTGCGCTACGTTCATTACTCCCTGCTGCTTTATCGACTGAATTCGTAGGCGTAGAACTCGTCGGGATTTGGGAAAAACGCCGAGGCATCATCGTGTTCGAAGACTCCGACCTCTGTGTGGTCGATTGTTTTGACCCGACTGTAAATCGTCTCCTGGTCGGTCGCAGTTCGAACGAGGCCCGGTGCATCTCGCATCTCGTATGCGCCTGTGAGATAGATGATCTCTTTGGCGTCCATGTCAATGCACTCCACGACGATGTACACGTGTCCTTCCTGTGAGCTTTGATACACTCCTGTCTCCGTGAAGTCATTTCCTTGGTAACTGTCCTTGAAGTCCTCAACTTCGCTACCTGAGATGATGAATGTCAGGCCAAATTCATCTGAATCCCCCATCTCGGGTGCTACTGGAGCAGTATCGCCCGCGACGACCGTAAGCGTCGAAAATCCCTTTTCTTCGCGGTCTGCTGCCATCGCACGCATATCTTCGACCGTCCGCTCCCAACTGCTTTTTATCGACTCACTCGTCTGCGACAAGCGCTCTGCATCCGAAGGGCTGCCCTCGCCGGGCGATTGACGAACCATACCCCCATTCATATCCCGCATGTTCAAAGGCCTTGTCACGGATTCCCGTTGGGCCTTGCTAAAGAGACTACTACCGTCGTTCTTCCAGAATATGTCTGGAATACGACGAGCTTAAGTATCGGGTGTCACATTGTAGCACACGTCATGTCGACTGACGCCGCCAATCCGGCACCCAACGGGACCGACGTGATGGCCTCACTGGACGACGATGGCCCCGAGTCCCGACTCGTCATCGCGGACATCTCCACCGACGACGCGTGGGTATCCGTGACGGAAGCCGACGCCACGCCACTCTCGGCGTGGCGGTAACGACGGCGCCAGACCACCGCCAACGCGAGGACTTTTCCTCACCCGCGTCCTTGGTCGCCCCATGAACGTCCGCGAAGTCACGGGCGACCGCGAGTTCGTCGCCAGCCTCGACCACGGCGCCGACTGGCGCGAGGAACTCGAGACGCTCGCCGTCGACGAGGACATCGACGCCGCCTGGTTCGTCGGAATGGGCGCCGTCCAGGACGCCGAACTCTGGTACTACGACCAGGACGACTTCGAGTACAAGGCCGCCGAGTTCGAGGAACCGCTGGAGGTCGCCGCCTGCGTCGGGAACGTCGCCGACCTGGACGGGGAGCCGTTCGCTCACACGCACGTAACGTTGTCTAGGCGATCCGGTCAGGCGCTCGCCGGCCACCTGGAGCGCGCGACCGTCTTCGCCGGCGAGGTGTACGTCCGCGAGCTCGACACCGAACTCGTACGCGAGCACGACCCGGCGACCGACCTCGACCTCTGGCTGTAATGCGGCCGGAAGACGAGTCGTACTTCGCGTCGCTGGAATCGGGGCTCGAGGACGCCTTCGACGTCGCGGAGGCCGCCAAGCAGCGCGGCGAGGACCCCGAGCCCGAGGTCGAGATTCCGGTCGCGAAGGACATGGCCGACCGCGTCGAGAACATCCTCGGCATCGACGGCGTCGCCGAGCGCGTCCGCGAACTGGAGGGCGAGATGAGCCGCGAGGAGGCCGCCCTGGAACTCGTCGAGGACTTCGTCGAGGAGCGGGTCGGCGACTACGAGACGAAGGCCGGGAAGGTTGAGGGCGCGGTCCGGACGGCCGTCGCACTGCTGACGGAGGGCGTGGTCGCGGCGCCCATCGAGGGCATCGACCGCGTGGAGGTCAACGCCAACGACGACGGCAGCGAGTACGTCGCCGTCTACTACGCCGGCCCGATCCGGTCTGCGGGCGGGACCGCTCAGGCGCTCTCCGTGCTCGTCGCGGACTACGCACGCTCCCTGCTGGACATCGACGAGTTCGCGCCCCGCGACGTCTAGATCGAGCGGTACGCCGAGGAGATCGCGCTCTACGACTCCGAGACGGGCCTCCAGTACTCGCCGAAGGACAAGGAGACGAAGTTCATCACCGAGCACTGTCCCGTGATGCTGGACGGCGAGGCCACGGGCAACGAGGAGGTCGACGGCTTCCGTGACCTCGAACGCATCGAGACGAACTCCCCCCGGGGCGGCATGTGTCTGGTGCTCGCGGAGGGCATCGCGCTGAAGGCGCCGAAGATCCAGCGCTACACCCGGAACCTCGACGAAGTGGAGTGGCCGTGGCTCCAGGACCTCATCGACGGCACCATCGGAGAAGACGACGGCGACGACGCCGACGACGGCGACGAGGCGGCGGAGGCGAGCGACGACGCTGCGAGCGATGCCGAGGCGGGCGACGACGAACCCGAGGGCCCGCCGCGCGTGGACTCCTCCGAGAAGTTCCTCCGAGACCTCATCGCGGGCCGCCCGGTCTTCGGCCACCCGTCGAAGGAGGGCGGGTTCCGGCTGCGGTACGGTCGCGCCCGCAACCACGGGAACGCGACGGCGGGCGTCCACCCGGCGACGATGCACCTCCTCGACGACTTCCTCGCGAC
>Ga0136589_1000641_pt1 | contig 17212 bp, 18 predicted proteins | sample AntRauMFilla3764_FD_104640 | JGI IMG/M metagenome (GOLD analysis project Ga0136589, IMG submission 104640) | Saline lake microbial communities from Rauer Islands, Antarctica - Metagenome Filla 3 #764 | ecosystem: Environmental > Aquatic > Non-marine Saline and Alkaline > Saline | place...
AAAAAAGAAGCTCATTTATGAAATCAGTTTCCGAATCCCACTACATTCGTTGCATTAAATCTTTAATACCCGATTGAAGGGATTTCCACCAATAGTTGACCATCGACTGACCCTCCTCTTTTTCAAGAAAGATCTCACCCGTACGCGGATCAGGTTCACGGTTTGATGATTGAATCTGAATATTATTTGCCAGGAATGAAACAATTTTCTTCCCAACAGACGGTTCAAGACTATTTTTCGACAGTAAACTCATAGAAAAATCATCGTACAAACACATAAATTTTCCTGCTGCAAACGTTTCATTTAGCTCAAAATTGAATGCAAGTGAATGGATGACTCCTCTTTCAATTCGCACAAATGCCAACGGTCCCAGCACTGGATTCAATTTCAGGAGATCCAGACCTTCCATCTGCCCGGTAATCGTCTGGGCGCCATTGTCATTTAGAGTAAAATCAAAACCGACGGATAGTTTTGACTCATTCATGAACAGAGTGGATACCTCAGCTTTTATAGTTTGATCCGGATCTGTATTCTGAATACCGGTCATCACCACTTCAATTGAATCAAAGAAAAGCGTGCCGGACGTATCTTGTTCTTCTTTCCATTCGCGATAGCTAATAAACCCATTTCGAACAGTAAGTGTATCAAGTGAAACCGATACTGGGAGTCTCGCGAATTGAGCATTCAGAAGCAGTTTCTTTTTCAAAGGTTTATCAGGAGGACTCTTATCACGCGAGATCTTTACCTCCGGATCTTCAACAGTTATGCTTTCGGCTCTTACCCGGTCATCATTCAGCCACGCATTTATATCCAGATTTTTCAGATCCACAGAACCGGATGTAATCTCAATGTGATCTATTTCGTGTCCGATTCTCAATGGCAGCTCCCGGGCCGATAGTTGTGGTTCCAAATTGAAACCTTCGGTTATGAGATTTCCGGATTCCGAATTAAATGATACCCGGTCTAATTCAACTCTGTAATATCCATCTCCCGTTGTGTGGCTAACAGAATCGATTCCAAAGCTGAAATGTTCAAAACGGTCCGCCATGTCAACGTTACCCGATGACAGATTCAAACCTGAAACTGACAGATCCAGCTCTGTTACCTGAGTTTTTACTGACGACAGATCCTCCCTGTATATGCTCAACGAAGCATTGGATAATGTTAAAGAATTCAATTTAACAGATCGAGAATTGTCATCGGACGATTGGCCAGATCCGCTAAACCGGTCAAATAATCCGGGGGAAAAATGCAACTCTGCACCGCTGATTTCTGTCTCCCGCACCATTATATTGCCACCAGTAAGAAAGCCCCAGAGTGATATGCCTGAAACAGAAATGCTCTCAATTTTTGATCCCAGTACAGGATGATTCTTCAGTCGGTCCGAAGCTTCTAACCCGGGAGCCAGAAACATTCCTTCGATTACGACTGATGGCGGGAACATTCCAACATCAAGTTCAGATATTTGAAGTGAAGCGTCTTGTTCGCTTATGATGCCGAACTCCGTTTTTAAGCGATCCTCAAGGTAGGGTTCCGCGACACTGTTGATTAGAATAATCATTCCCAAAACTACTGCTGCCACTCCCATAAGAGTACCGGCAATCCATTTAATACGACGGGACCTATTGTTAGTATCTGTTTCCAATAGCTATGGTTTGATGGGCTATGAATCTTAGATTATATCTGGGACAGCATATTACTCTTGTAAAGAACATTTCTAAATGAAGATTCAACTCTTTTTATCAATCTACAAAATCTCCCTGACAAATCTTCAATAAGCGGCGGCAAAATTAGAGGTACTTGTAATCAGGTCAGATCTGAAATCTTATACCGTTGCCGGCGGCAGCCTGTGCTCAATCTGTTTCCGCTATTGGTTTACACGAATATTTCTCACATTCACAGTAGTTGCACTCATGTTAACGCTCTCAAGAATTTGCTCAAACTGCTCAATCTGACCCGCCATTCGAGATTCAATCATCTCACTAAGATATATTTTTTAGTGACAATCATAAGTCAGTTAGTATTTTGATACAATTCATTATTCATACGTTAATAGTGTTGTCAATTATGACGGGATTTTCACCGGATCAATTCGCTTCATCCGGTGAATCGTCTGGCCCAGACATTAACCACCAAAAAATATATTAAGGTAATGAGGAGCCCTATTCAACTCATCCGATGACGGGAAGTCAGCGGATGAGGATTTATTTCTCAACACGACAATTCAGAATTGACTTTACACTAGAGGGCTTTGCAGAACTAGTGATTTTGTCATAGTTCAAGGCCAGTCCGCCAGCTGGCGGACGTAAGGATTTCAATGTCACGATAACGACGAAATGTGGCAAAAGCACGGTTTTGAAAAGCCCTCTACTATTATGCGTATTATATTTTTGACAACGCGCACGAACGATGAAATTAGTAACGGGTGTTTTGAAATATCCTGCCTCTGATTTCTAACTTTTATTCCGGATGGTCCACAAAAAAATAGTTTCTTTATTATTTCTGCTTTTGGGGTTGTCACTCCTCTATATCGGAATCCGGGAGGTATACCTGATATCCGCCTATCTCGATTCAATTATACCTATTTCTCCCAATACAGAGACCCGGCTGATGATTATTTTCGGAGCTGCCGCATCAATATCCGGTTTCGTGGGTATCATCCGCGACAAAACGATTGAGGTATAACCCTATCTTTCAGCTATTTCTTATCAAGTCGCTGAACGGCCTCATCCATTTCGCGCAGCAACTTCCAGCGGTACATCCCGGCATTATGGCCGTCATTCCAGCTGATTTTCAGCGCATGATTACCCACCGTTTCCGCATTTGTAACTTTGTATTCGCGCGTAGGCTCAACCCGAAACAGCTCAGGTTCAAACCGTCCCATTTTATCATGCCCTCCACGGCACTCCACACAGGGACAATTTTTTCGAAGGCCAAATAGTGAAAACTCGCTTTTATGGCCATCTGTCCACTCTACCGTAAGGTGTTGCTCGGAATTGCTAACATCAATTGACCTGGGTTTAAACTTTTTTTCTGTTTTTTTGATCGGTTCCATTGAATCTTTGAATTACAGTTGCGGTTCACAGGTTCGGTGTTTAACATTATCTCTTTTAAGATACTATCTGTTTATGTGGATTTACATCATTTTCTTATCGGCTTTGTTCATCGGCGGACTTTACGTTGGTGAACGCCCGTTCTTTCAGCTCAAAAAACTGACGCCATCAATTGTTCTCAACTTGTCGCTTGGCGTGCTTGTACTATTTACCATCCTGATGATAGCCTTTATAGTAGGCTTTTTTCCGCAATCAGTCGCCGCTCCAATGATGGCCGGCCTCTACATCACCCTGGCCGGTTTTTTTGCGGGTTACGCCTACCGGCTGTTCAGATTGCGCTCGGAAGGCGGCACAATTCTATATCAGAACCGGTCGTTTTGGGTCGATCATGCACCAAACCTGCTTGCAATCGGGCTCATCGTTTATGGCATGTATCGAACATCAATCCTCACTGATATGCCCATTACAGGCATTCGCTTCTCATCGGGCATGTCACTCATCTGTTTTGGTATCCTGGGATGGATGTTGAAGGTTGTACCGGAATTTAGATCAGACGGCATCCTTTTTTTAGATCAATTGATACCGTGGAAAAGGGTACTCTCCTGGCGATGGCACACAGATGAGGTTGTGTTAGTGGAGTACATACAGTCCGACAAACAGGCCGAAGACCGCATCAAACAGTTTGTAACCTCCGTTCCGCCAGATGAAAAAAAAGAGGTAGAGCTGGTGCTTATCTCCAAGCTGGAAGAGTTTGCCGATGAAAGGAGCGAAGAACTAATGGGAGATTGATCCAACAACTGTTCTGCCTGAATCGGATACGGGTCAAAGATCACCCGTAAATTTTCTGTGTTCAACCATCAGGCATCGGTTTTCAACATATTCGAACCCGTTATCTTCTGCACTCTTTTTTGCTTCTGGTGTACTTACATCAAGTTGAGTCCATATCAGGGGTTTCTGACCTGTTTCCAGCCCCCACTCCACAATCTCTTTCACCATTTTTTCGGAATATTGCTTATTCCGGAAGATATCAACGATATCTATGGCGAGATCATCAGGCAGATCAAACAGAGTGTCGAAACAAGACTCACCAAGTACGTCTGTTTCATTCGGGTTGATGGGAATCATGCGAAAACCCTGATTCTGAATATACTTAGCAATATGATGGCTTGTGCGATAAGAATTTGAGGAGCAGCCGATCACTGCAATTGTATGGATATCTTTAAATACGTTCTTCAATATGTTGACAGTATCCCAAGTACTTTATTATTCGATATTTAGCCAAAAAAACGGTATCTTTATATGATAATTAAATTGTTAAACAAAACAAGGAATATTTTGTCTAAAGTTAAAGACGGAAATACCGTCAAAGTACACTACACAGGAACATTGAAAGATGGATCGGTATTTGATACATCTTCAGAACGTGAACCTCTCGAGTTTAAACTCGGTGAAGGTCAACTCATTCCCGGGTTCGAGAAAGCCGTGATTGGAATGGAAGCGGGAGAATCCACGAAAATTGATATCCCCGTAGACGATGCATACGGAGAGGCTCGTGAAGACCTGATCATCAACGTACCCAAAGATCAGCTTCCCGAAGATGTGGAGCCGGAAGTTGGAATGCAGCTTCAGGTAAATCAACCCGACGGACAGCCCGTACCGGTACGCGTCGCTGAAATTACAGACGAAGAGCTGAAACTGGATGCTAACCATCCGCTCGCAGGAAAAGACCTATCTTTTGAAATTGAAGTGGTTGAAGTCAAGGATTAATTCCTGCTGCTCCTAACACTTTATTATCCCGTCTGTGATGATCACAGGATTTCTCCTTCATCGCAGCCGGGATTTTTTTTTGTCCAACTGATTTTTTAATGGTTCCGCACTTTACTCATGGCTGATTTTTCTACTAAGCGCACAGTACGTGTAACCTGCCCCTTCGGCATGGCAGAGCACCTTGAAACAGAAATTCGAGATTTAGGCTTCACTCCTCTCGACGTTTCCGCAACGGGAATTGAAATCTCTGCTTCACTAACCGATACAATCTCACTAAACTACTGGCTTCGCACCGCGCACAGAATTCACGCTCTGATTGCGGAAACGGGTAACAAAAATCCTGACCAGCTAAAAGATTGGCTGCGCGAAATTCCCTGGGAGGAGTGGATTGATGATGATGGATATTTCTCAGTTACCTCACGTGTGGACCATTCCGATATTGAAAATAGTCAGTTTGCAAACCTCATTACAAAAGATGCTGTTGTTGACCGTATGAGATCGGCAAATGACGACCAGCGACCCGATACAGGATCAGACCTCACTAAAACAGTGCTGTTTCTCTACTGGAATGATGACGTTGCCCGTATATTTGTTGATACCTCAGGTGAATCACTATCAAGGCGTAACTACAGAACAGAGAATGTATCGGCTCCGATGCAAGAAACGCTTGCCGCCGGAATTATACGATCGACCACGTGGGAACCCGGCCAACATTTCATCAATCCAATGACCGGTGGCGGAACGTTAGCCATTGAAGCCGCCCTGCTTGCCACCAACCGGGCACCAGCCTCGCTACGCAACAATTTTGGATTTATGCATATCCGCGGCTTCGATGAAGAGGCGTATCGAGATGTCCGAAAATCTGCTAAAGAGGGCGTCAACAAAAATCCCGGCGGGCAGATCATCGCCTCTGATCTTGACCCACGTGCCGTTGAAGCGGCCAAACGAAATGCCAAAACCGCGGGTGTGGATCATCTCATCACATTTGAAACGTCGGACTATTCCCAGACCACCATTCCGGACGGCAAGGGAGTTGTAGTGATGAATCCGCCCTATGGAATTCGCCTTGAGCCGGGTGAAGACCTTCGGCCGCTCTATAAAGGGATCGGGGATTTTTTGAAAACCCACTGTACAGGTAAGTTTGGGTATGTGTTTACAGCCAACAATGCACTGAGTAAAAAAATTGGGCTTCGATCCAACAGTAGAACACTTTTCTTCAACTCCACTCTTGAGTGTCGCCTGCTGGAGTATGAGATCTATGAGGGTAGCCGTTAGAAAAAACTGTTTCTGCATATGAAACAAGCTTGTTATACATTTATACTTAGTCGATTGCATAAGTGCTGCTGATCCATTCCCCTCTCATATCTTAAAACTTTTGGCGGAATACCCATCTTTATTGCGTCTGTCCCAACCTTTGTAATGTGTGCTTGTTCGCAGCATTCTCAACCCTATAACGTGTACGCGTACGGCGATAACTTGCTTTAAAGCAACTATTTTCACCACTGCCCCTTCTTTACTCTAAAGTTATACCATTCTCTCCCACCAAGTTTTCTTATTTTTTATAAACAGCTTTTAAGGCATTCAAACAACGGTTCTTAAATATATTGCTTGATATACTACAAATATCTGCACTTTACAAAACATTTCTCTTGACAATTTGTGGCGGGTTGGAGTACATTGTGGTGAGAAGTGGGAGATTGTGGGGAATTATTTAGCAAGTTCCAAAAACCACTGTCGGCATATAAATTTAGCAACTAAAACAACCAGTACACCTGCCCGTGCCAAGTTTCAAAGGAGAATTCGAACATAGTGTAGACAATAAAGGCCGTGTAGCCTTCCCTGCCAAGTTACGTAAAGCTCTCTCACCTCAGGCAAATGAACAGTTTACAATCCTTCGCGGTTTAGAGCCCTGTCTTTATCTCTATCCGGGTGACGAATGGGAGAAGGTGGAAGAAAAGCTATCAGAAATCAGTAGTTTCAACTCCCGCGGACGAACTGTAAAACGTAATTTTTTAAGATACGCTGAAGATCTGTCACTCGACAAACAGAACCGTATTCCTATCCCCTCTCACTTAAAGGAATATGCGGGCATCAACGGAACAGCCGTATTTATTGGCAATGGCGAGATGATTGAAGTATGGTCGCCAGAACTGCTCAAAGAGATCGATTCAAACCTCAACATGGACGCATATCAGGATATGTTCGAAGAGGTAATGAGCGGCAAAAAACCAGAGGAGGGTTAACTTGAGCTATATTCCCCATGTACCAGTCTTGCTGGAAAAATCCGTGGAGTATCTCGTCACTGATCCCGACGGCATTTACATAGACGCAACCCTGGGCGGTGGCGGACACAGTAAAAAAATTCTCTTCGCCCTGTCTGATAATGGCCGCTTATTTGGACTTGATCAGGATGCCGAAGCTCATAAAGCAGCAGCCATTGAAATCGGTGATGATTCCCGCTTTACTCCTGTTTCGGGGAATTTTGGATACCTCAAAACACTGATCAATCCTGAACTACATGGAAAAATTACGGGTATATTCTACGATCTTGGTGTCTCAACACATCAAATAAAAGAAGCTGATCGTGGATTCAGTTTCCAGCAGGACGGTCCTCTTGATATGCGAATGAGTGCTCTTACCGGTCTCTCGGCCCATCAGGTTGTTAATGAATATAGTTACGAAAAACTGAGGGATATCATTTTTCACTACGGCGAGGAGCGGTTTAGCCGTGAAATCGCCCAGGAAATAATCAGCCGAAGGCCGCTTGAAACCACCCATGATTTAAAAGAAGCAGTTACCAGCGTCGTTTTTGGGAAACACACAGTAAAGTCCATTGCCCGCGTATTCCAGGGAATTCGAATTGAGGTCAATCGGGAGCTGGATGTCTTGAAAGAGTCACTGACTCAGGCGATAGACATACTGCAGGAAGGCGGACGCATTGTCGCGATTTCATATCACTCACTGGAAGACAGAATTGTCAAGAACTTTTTCAAAAGCGGCAATGAATCAGGGAAAATTGAGAAAGACTTTTATGGCAACCCTCTGAATCCGATCCGTCCGATTACAAAAAATATTATCACTCCTTCTGAAGAGGAGATTAAAGCGAATTCAGCAGCCCGAAGTGCCAAAATGCGCGTCGCGGTAAAAAAAGGAGCATCAGAATGAACTATATAAAAACGCCACTAAAGGAGAAGAAAAAAACCCGAACCGACGAAAGGTCATTTCCGGAGGTGAACCTGCCAAACGAAAACGCCGGTCAATATTCGATTCCTCAAACGGGGGCGGAACTTCTCAAAATTATGGTACCCGAAAGAAAGCCGATGAAAGGCGAAAAAAATCATCGCTCCCCAATTTTACCCCGTGGAAAGTGATTCTCGGCTGTGTTCTTGTCGGTATTTGCGGCCTTATTTATATCAACCACGTATTCAGTACGCAAGAGGCCCTGGCAGAAGTGCAGCAGCTTGAGAACAATTTTAATAAGACACGCCGTATTTATAATGAACAGCGGCTTGAATATGATCGCATGATAGGGCCAAAAGAGATTTACCAGCAAGCGCGCGAACAAGGCTTTGTGAATGCAGGCCCTGCAGACCAAATAATAACCGTAAAACCCTGACATCAAATGAAGCAGCGTACGTCCATAATGAGCCGGATGTTTATCCTTATGGGATTGCTGTTTCTACTGCCGTTTGCCATAGCCGTTCAGTTATTCCGCGTGAATATTGTTGAGGGAGATGGACTTAGAGAATTATGGAGCTCACAAGCGATCGACTATATAAAAATTCCGGCACAGCGTGGAAACATTTTCGACGCCAACGGCTCGCTTCTTGCTACAAATTCTGCAGTCTATAAAATTGCCGTCGATCCGTATGCACCCGGAACTACCCGCGACGATCTCACGAATGTAGGAACTGTATTGAGCAGGCATACCCATCGTCCGGCAAGCTACTACAGGAACAAGATTACAACGGCCCCATCCAACTCACGATACATCGTTCTCGAAAGAAGCATTTCGGTACAGGCCTACGAAGATATTCGCGCACTCGATATCAGAGGCGTTATTCTTGAGGAAGAGTACAAGCGTACCTATAACTTCGGCACATTATCTGCCCATTTATTGGGGTATGTCAATCATAATATGGATGGCATGACCGGTCTGGAGGCCAAATATAACAAGCGATTGAAAGGGGAGTCCGGTCTCCAGCAGGTAAGGCGTGACCGTTCAAACCGGATTTTCGCTTTTGTGGGTGCTCCCCGACAGCAACCCCGGCAGGGCTACTCGCTCCATACTACCATCGATTCCTATATCCAGGCGATCGTTGAAGAAGAACTTGAAGCCGGTATTAGGCGGAACAAGGCGAATCAAGGAAGTGCCATCGTGATGGATCCTAAAACCGGGGCTATAAAAGCACTGGCTAACTATCCCACATTTGATCCAAACGCTCCGGCAGCACCGGAATCTGAAAACAGGCGTAATTTTGCCGTTTCCGATATGTTTGAACCAGGCTCAACATTTAAGCTCGTAACAGCCATCGCCGCGGTTGAACAGGGCGCCGTGGACTTCAACGAAGTATTCGAAACGCCCGAAAACGGCCGCGTACAGATACACGGACAGTGGATGCGCGATCATAATCCGCTGGGCGATCTCACATTCAAAGAGACGATCTCCAAGTCCTCTAACATCGCGACGTCTGAAATTGCGATGCGCCTCGATCCTCAAACATACTACCAGTACGCGCGTAACCTTGGATTCGGAACACCGACGAATATAGACTTGAACAATGAAGTTGGCGGCCGGCTGCAAAAACCTTACGAGTGGAGCGGCGTAACTCTCCCCTGGATGTCAATTGGGTACGAGGTACAGGCTACATCACTCCAGATCGCTCAGGCTTATGCCGCGTTTGCCAATGGCGGTGAGCTTATGAAGCCGTATATAGTTGACCACATAACCGATGAATTTGGTAATGTTAAGGAGAAAACAACTCCCTCAATGGTGCGTCGTATTGCCAGCAGATCCACCATTGAAAAGCTACAGCCCGTATTTGAAGAGGTGGTTTCAGATTCCGGAACAGCGGAGTGGGCAGCCGTTGACGGGCTGCGTATTGCCGGAAAAACCGGGACCGCTCAGAAGTATATCAACGGAAGGTACACAAGCAACTATAGGGCCTCATTCGTCGGTTATTTTCCGGTTGAAGATCCTTCTTATGTTGTACTGGTGATGCTTGATGAACCCAAAACAAGTTACTATGGCGGGTTTACGGCCGGAGCAGTCTTCAAGGAAATTACGACCCGAATTGCCGGCCTTGATGAAACAATCAGAAAAAGTATTTCGCCGGGTGACACGTTTGCAAACTCAGACTCATTAATTACTCCCCTTCTAAAGGGACACTCTGCTTCATCAGCCACAACTTTTCTTGACACCAATGGATTTATCTATAAAACCACGGGGTCAGGATCAGTTATTACCGGCCAGAAGCCGTCTGCATCAGAGAAGATTGCAAGAAACTCTGTGATTGAATTACAGTTGGGAGAGATCTCAGATAACGCATCTTCAGCCGACATGATTACCATTCCTGACCTTCGGGAAATGAATATGAGAAGAGCCACAGCACTCCTCAACAACCTTGGCCTGAATATCGAGCGAATTGGTTCCGGTACTATTTACAATCAGTTTCCCCTTGCCGGAGAAAAAATGCGTCCCGGCCGAACCGTTGTTGTTCGCGGGAAGGCGCAATCGATGGAAAATGTAACTCAAATTGCCTCACAAGAATGACATTTTCCGAACTCATATCATTTTGTGATCCCAAATCTGTTATTGGCCAGGGGCCCAATGAAATTGGAATACTGTGTCAGGATTCCAGAAAGGTTACTCCCGGCGATATTTTCATTGCTATAACCGGTATCTCATCTGACGGCCACGATTATATCAAAGCAGCGGTAGAGCAGGGCGCTACGGTCATTATCAGCGAAAACAAAACCGACGACCTTAAAAATGTCGTACAGATTATTGTAAAAGATACCCGGTCGCTGATTGGTCCCCTTGCACAGAAAATGGCCGGTAATCCCGGTGATAAACTCACCATTATTGGTATTACCGGGACAAATGGTAAAACAACGGTCGCAACACTTATATGGCAGGTTTTAACGGATTTAGGTCAGCCTGCATCACTACTTGGAACTGTTGAAAAACGATTCAACAGAACCCAAAGTGCAGACAGTGTCCTTACAACTGCTGATCCGATTGAAATTGCTCTGGACATGAAGAAAATGGTTCAGATGGGCAGCAAGTTTTTGGTGATGGAAGTATCATCCCATGCTCTTGAACAGCAAAGAATCGCCGGTATCCCCTTTTACGTGGCTGTATTTACCAATCTTAGTCACGACCATCTTGACTATCATAAAACTGAGGAAAAGTACGCAGAGGCCAAAAAGAAACTTTTTGATTCACTCGATGAAACCGGCTGGGCAATTACAAATGTAGATGATTCGCACGGCGAATGGATGACCAGAGATACGGCAGCAAAAGTGATTGGCGTCTCCTTTGAAACACACAACACTGTTCAGGCAGATATCGTGAAAGCAGACGCCTCCGGCACCCATATCGATATAGAAGATTTACAATTAAAGACATCACTTGTTGGAAAATTTAACGCTTACAACGCCGTAGAAGCACTGGTAGCATTGACTGCACTCGGGTTTGACGGCTCACATATTGCAGATTCTTTTGAAAACTGCACAGGTGCACCCGGACGAATGGAACGAGTTAATGAAAGCTCAGCCCATGAGAATGAACCTGTTGTTATTGTAGACTATGCCCACACTCCGGATGCACTTGAAAACGTGAGTGAGACGCTTGCAAGCCTAAAAAAGGAAGGCCAGCAGCTAACCATTTTATTTGGATGCGGAGGCGATCGTGATAAAACGAAACGTCCGAAAATGGCGGCCATAGCGGAGAAATATGGCGATCGTGTGATGGTAACCTCTGATAATCCCCGGTCTGAAGAACCGAAAGCAATTATTAAAGATATTCTTGCCGGATTTGAAGATCTGACAAATATCACCCAGGAGCCTTCACGAAAAGCAGCGATTGAACAGGCTATACGTGAGGCATCAGATAATGATATTGTTCTGATTGCCGGTAAGGGACACGAAACGTACCAGGAGATCAACGGAGAGCGCACACACTTTGATGATCGTGAAGAGGCCCGTGCAGCGCTGCAGAAACGGAAATCCGTTAAATCTTCAGGAGGCGCCTGATGCTATACGAACTGATCTCCTACCTCGATAAACATTTTAGTCCTGCAGGGTTTGGTGCATTTGATTTTATCACCACACGTACCGCGTTTGCGGCAGCTACCGCACTTATAATAAGCCTGCTGATCGGACGAAAGATCATTGAATGGCTTGAGCGAATGCAGCTGCAGGAAACCATCAGGGACGATATCGGTCTTGATACGCATCTTGCAAAAGGAAAAACGCCAACGATGGGCGGCGTCATCATTATATTGGCCACCGTGATTCCTGCCCTTCTCTGGATGAAAATGGATAGTATTTACACGTGGATGATAGTGTCTGTAATGGTCTTTCTCGGGCTTGTTGGTTTTATAGACGATTACATCAAGGTCGTAAAAAAAGATAAGAGCGGCCTACATGGCTGGTTTAAAATAGCCGGACAAATTTCAGTGGGGCTTTTTGTTGGTGCTCTGCTCTACTGGTGGCCGGAGTTCAGCGAATTCAATACGCTGTCAACCGTTCCGTTTCTGAAAAATGTAAATATCGACTATGCATTTATCGGTGACACCCTGGGCTGGCTAATTTACATCCCGGTTGTCATTCTTGTGATTACGGCCGTCAGTAACGCGGCCAATTTAACCGACGGACTCGACGGACTTGCGGCCGGCACATCCGCCATCGCCGGAATTATCCTTGGCATATTTGCTTACGTATCGGGCCGTGTTGACTTCTCCAACTTCCTGAATATCATGTACCTGCCCGGCACGGGAGAGCTTACCATTTTTGCAGCGTCCCTTGTTGGAGCCTGCCTTGGTTTTTTGTGGTACAACACCCATCCCGCCTCGGTGTTTATGGGAGATACGGGATCTCTGGCCATTGGTGGCGCACTTGGCTCCCTCGCGTTGATGATCCACAAGGAGCTTCTCTTGCCTATAATCTGCGGGATCTTTTTTGTTGAAACACTTTCCGTCATTATTCAAACGTCCTGGTTCCGGTATACAAAATGGAAGTACGGAGAAGGACGCCGCATATTTTTAATGACGCCGATTCACCACCACTATGAGAAAAAAGGGTGGCCAGAATCAAAGATTGTTGTTCGTTTTTGGATCATTGCGATTCTGCTCGGAATTATAAGCCTTTTAACCCTGAAACTGCGATGAAAGACGTGACAGGAAAACATATTGTTGTAGCCGGAGCCGCCCGCAGCGGTGTGGCGGCTGCTATTCTGCTGACCCGTCGGGGCGCCACTGTATTTGTAACAGATGCCGGGGCAATCGCGGAGCACGTCAAAGAAAGACTGGATGAATCCGGTATTCCGTTTGAAGAGAAAGGACATACTGAAAAGGCGGAAGAAGGAGACTTTCTGGTTATAAGCCCCGGCATTCCCTCCGATTCCGAGATTGCTGTGGCCTATAGCAGTAGAAGCCGCGAGATATACTCTGAACTGGAGGCGGCCAGTTGGTTTAACGACAACCGCATGATTGCCGTCACCGGAAGCAATGGAAAAACAACTGTTGTAAACTGGCTTAATGATATCTGGGAGTGTGCCGGACTGGGGCACCAGCTTGCAGGCAACATCGGAACTGCGTTTAGTGATGTAGTGACGACAGCAGAGCCCGGCTCCGATATCCTGCTTGAAGTCAGCAGTTTCCAGCTCGACCATATTGACACGTTCCGGCCTTCGGTAAGTATGATATTGAATATCACACCTGATCACCTGAACCGATATGAGAACAATTTTGAGAAATATGCGAAATCAAAATTCAGAATCACCGAAAATCAAACGTCTGATGACTGGTATATTTACGATGCAGACGATCCCGTTTTGACCAGGTTTTCCAAGTCTCTGTCACAGAAAGATGTGTCTCCGCGCCAACTTGCATTTTCATTAAATAATGAGGTTGAGGAAGGACTTTTTCTGAAAGACGGAGCATTGATCCTTAAGCTTAATCAAAAAAAACAAACGCTCATGGAAATGAACGATGTAGGCTTACCCGGTAAACATAATCTCAAAAACGGTATGGCAGCGGCTCTGGCAGCTCGCGCCTGTGAAATCAGTAACGATACTATTCGTGAATCACTGAAGCGTTTTGAAGGCGTGGAACACAGGCTTGAACTTGTTCGGGTGCTGAATGGCGTCAGTTACATTAACGATAGCAAAGCCACGAATATAAACGCCGTATGGTACGCTCTCGACAGTTTTAGAATGCCAATTGTCTTGATACTTGGAGGCCGTGACAAAGGCAACAATTACACTGAATTACAAACGCAGCTCATAGAAAAGGTTCATACGGTTATATCAATTGGTGAAGCAAAAAATGCAATTAAATCACAGCTCAGTAATGTAGTGCCTTATATTCTGGAAGCAGACTCTCTGGAACAGGCTGTTGAACTTTCCCGAAAAAAAGCAAAACGCGGTGAAATTGTATTGCTGAGTCCTGCCTGTTCATCATTTGATATGTTTAAGAGTTACGAACACCGGGGCAACCACTTTAAAGAAATCGTCAATCAACTGTAGCACAATAAAATAAACGGATAGAAGCCATTTTATACACGTCACCAAATAGCGATTTAAGCAGCATCATGGGCACAGCGCCCGAGGAGATGGAAACAAAAGGACGCCAGAGCGACCGCGTACTTCTTGTATCTGTTATCATTTTGATGATGTTCGGAGCTCTTGCGGTCTACTCCTCTATTGCTTATTTCGCTCAGGGTCATAATACAACGGCCGGGAGCCTGGTAACCGGCCACATTATCAAGCTGGGAATCGCCTTTTTTGTGATACTTGTTGTGTCAAAAATTGAATATTCGAATCTTGCCAAATACAGTACGTTTGGCCTCATTCTCAGCTGCATTCTGCTCGTTGCCGTTATGGTGATGGGAGAAATGGTGTTTGGAGCCCGCCGTTCACTCTCCGTAGCCGGTTTCTCTTTCCAGCCCTCGTCGCTTGCCGCTGTGACACTGATCGTCCACCTCGCCGTGCTGATCTGCAAAAAGCAGGAGTATATCAAAGACTTTAAATCCTCCTTTTTGCCCATCATGTTTTGGGTATTTCTTACCTGTTTTCTTATCGGACTCGAGGATTTCAGCTCGGCTGCTCTCTTGATGGGTATCTGCCTCTGCATGATGTTTGTTGGCCGAATGAGCACGCTTCAGCTCTCTACATTTGTGTTAATTGGGTTGATTTCAGGAGGTACACTCATCATGAGTTCACCCGAGCGACAGAGCCGAGTGGAACAGTATGTTGAACAGATAACAGATATAAAGAATGAATCTTTCGAGTCATCTGCCGGATACCAGGCGCAGCAGGCCCATATTGCTATCGCACAGGGTGAAATTTTCGGCGTGGGAGTGGGCAAAAGCACGCAGCGCGATTTCCTTCCGGCTCCTTATAACGACTTTATTTTCGCCATCATTGCCGAGGAGTACGGCATGGTCGGTTCATTTGCAATTATCCTGGTGTTCTGTGTCATATTAATTCGGGGCATTGCAAAGATTGCAAGAAATGCCCGGGATCTGCTCGGCACGCTCATCGCTTTGGGAGCCACACTTATGATCACCCTTTATGGATTTGTAAATGCCGCTGTGGCTACGGGACTTTTCCCGGTTACCGGCCTCCCCATGCCGTTTGTTAGCTACGTAGGTTCCAGCATGCTGTTTACCGGTGTGATGGTTGGCCTGCTGCTGAATATCTCCAAACACAATCTTGAAAACGAAAAACGATTTTATATCGGTTAGTGAACAACATTAAACCACATATCGACGCCCAATTGGGCACCACAACCTTCCATCCAATCCGTGTGCTTCTGGCTGCGGGCGGGACCGGCGGGCACGTGTACCCGGCAATAGCGATTGCTGACGCTGTGAAAGAGCTGAGTTCCGACTCAGACGTAATTTTTGTAGGTACGCGCGACCGTATGGAATGGCAGGCAGTGCCTGGCGCAGGGTATGAAATTAAGAGTGTTTGGATCAGCGGATTTCATCGACGGCTCACGCCGCAAAACCTGCTGTTTCCGATAAAACTTGTTGTCAGTCTGATACAAAGTTTTTCAATATTAAAACGATTCAAACCGGACGTGGTTGTCGCTTGTGGCGGATTTGCTGCCGGGCCGGTGGGATGGGTTGCCGCTAAGCTGGGCATTCCAATTGCCATCCAGGAGCAAAACAGCTACCCGGGTGTTACCAATAGATTACTTGCGAAACATGCAGAAAAAATATTCACGGCGTTTGAAGCGGCTGAACAATTTCTACCAAAACAAAAGATTGAGCTGACGGGTAACCCCGTGCGAAGCAGCCTGACTGTCCAAAACAGACAGGTCGCACTGAAGCATTTTGGATTTACCGGCGACCGTCCTGTGCTTCTGATACTTGGCGGCAGCGGCGGTGCTCTGGCGCTCAATGACGCAATAGCGGCACGGCTTGATGAACTGCACAATGATAGCGGAATTCAGATTATCTGGCAGTGCGGAAAGAAATATTACGAGGAAATATCCGGCAATATTAATGAAGAGGAGTATCCAAACCTGAAACTTCTCGATTACATCGACAATATGCCTGCGGCCTATGGTGCCGCCACACTGGTTCTGACCCGGGCCGGTGCAAGCACATGCAGTGAGCTGATGATGATTGGCAAACCATCTGTGCTGGTCCCGTCGCCAAATGTGGCGGGAGACCATCAAACCAAAAACGCCGCTTCAATGGTTGATGAAGGAGCGTCGGTATTGATAGCCGAGAAAGAACTGAAAGAAGCGTTAACTGACAGGGTGCCATCACTGCTTCAGGACAATGATAAACTGAAGGAAATGTCGGATGCAGCACTTAATTTGGCAAAGCCGGACGCCGCAAAAGAGATCTCCAAAAAACTATTTGAACTCGCGAAACGGAACAACACATGAGTAAAGAAATTCAGACACAACCCGTATTTGGACGAACCCGCCATATCCACATGGTTGGTATCGGCGGCATTGGTATGAGCGGCATTGCCGAGATCTTGCTGATCCGCGGCTACATTGTCTCTGGTTCCGACAGCAGCGTTTCAGAGACAACCGAACGGCTGAAAGAGCTGGGTGCCACGATCTATCCCGGGCATGATGCGTCGAATATTGAAGGTGCAGATGTTGTGGTCTACACAAGTGCTGTAAAAGCGCAGGATAACGTGG
>Ga0136589_1000643_pt1 | contig 17196 bp, 18 predicted proteins | sample AntRauMFilla3764_FD_104640 | JGI IMG/M metagenome (GOLD analysis project Ga0136589, IMG submission 104640) | Saline lake microbial communities from Rauer Islands, Antarctica - Metagenome Filla 3 #764 | ecosystem: Environmental > Aquatic > Non-marine Saline and Alkaline > Saline | place...
GAGTAAAAGGGGCAAAGACCGGCTCTAGACTGCCGCGCATAAAGATTTGTGAAAAGCCACTTTGTTTTAGACATAGCCTTCCTTCGTAGCGTGAAGCTTTACGATGTCACCAATACGCACTTTGAAGGTGTTTGCGCGAGCAACCCCAAAAGCATGCCACGGCAAGAACAAGCAGAAGCGCAATGATTGCCCGCAGGTCGCCATTGGGATGGCCTTTGACGAACATGGACTGCCACTGGCGCACGAGGTCTTCGAGGGCAATATCGCTGACATATAAGAAACTTGGGTTAGCGTGCTTCACGCTAGAATTAATTCATCGTTCGTATCAGTTCGCAGCTGGTTGATCATCGGCCTGACGGACCGATGCTACGTTGTTATTGGTGGTTGATGATCGGCCTGACGGACCGATGCTACGTTGTATTCGATGCATCCAGCGTGAGGCGTGATGATCGTGCCACTTGTATTGGTGTGGTCTGCGGGCCGAAGCGTAAGGCTACTTTTTGAGGGCAGCAGCTAACAGGCGCACGATGCAATCGTCGTCGAGATGATCGGTGTTGAAGACCATGTCGTAGCGCATGGGGTCGTCGATATCGGCGCTGAAGTGTTGTCTGATGAATCGGCGTCGGGCGGCATCTTCTTCTTTAATATACTTTCGGGCGTCGCCCTCGGTCATGCCGTGTGCTTCAATCATTTGGCGTCGCCGCCGTGGCTCGGAGCCGATCAGGCGGATTCGGATGACGTTGGAAAAGCCGCGGGTGATTTCGTTGCCGCCACGCCCGACGAGTATGCTGTGCCCCATACGACTGAGGCGCACCATGGTGCTGACAGTTTTTTCGAAGAGCGTCCAGAGCGCGGGGTGGCGGCCGAGCAGTTCGTTGATGGAGCCTTCGAGTTCGCCGATAGTGTCGTCGGGCATAAACTTTTCCAACTCGGCGGGTAGATGGTGATCTTTCAAGACTTGTTTGACGAGAGTCTCGTCGAAGAGCGTCCACGGGATATTGGTTTTAGAGTCTTGCGCTCGCAGTGTTTCTTGCAACTTGAGGCCGATGGTGCGCCCGCGGGCGCCAGCCTGGCGCGAGATAGTCAGAGCTGGCATGCTTTGGGCAGCTTTAGGCGGCCGGTTTGACCGTTCGTGCATTTGTGCGGTCACGTAACTGCGGCATTCGGTGAAGCTGGGATGTGCGATCATGGTTGAGTTCTCCTTTGAGTGGGGTTGGGTAAGGGCTGTTTATTTACAAGGCTTTTCTAACTGAAAACATGTTAGATCATAAGCCATTGCCTGCGGTCTGACAAGCAGGATTTTCAGCTGTAGAATCAGGATAATCGATTTCGATAGTCCGAGTAGCCGAATCTTCGTATTTCTTTCAATCCGTCATGTTTGGAGTAGGTGTTGATGGAGGGAAGCGGCACCCCGTTAAAGGTGGTGGTTTTCACCATGGTGTAGTGGGACATGTCCAAAAAGGTCAGACGTTGGCCGATTTGGAGGGGTTCTTCGAAGGAATAGTCGCCGATGACATCACCTGCCAGGCAAGAGAGCCCGCCGAGGCGGTAGCCGTGCGGGAATTCATGGGGCGCACCCGCTTCAAGGATATTCGGGCGATAGGGCATCTCGAGCACGTCTGGCATGTGGCATGTCGCGGAGGTGTCGAGTATGGCCAGTTGTTTTCCACCCGCCTGGAGGATGTCGAGGACGGTGACAACAAAGACGCCGGTGTGGAGCGCGACTCCCTCGCCAGGCTCGAGGTAAACATCAACTTGATGGCGCTGCCGGAAGCGCTGAATCAGCCCGATCAGTCGCTCCACATCGTAACCCGGACGGGTGATGTGATGGCCGCCACCGAAGTTGACCCATTTCACGCGCTTGATACAGTCGCTGAAGTCAGCTTCGAAACGATCCACGGTCCGTTCAAGCGTATCGGCATCCTGTTCGCAGAGAGCGTGAAAATGCAGGCCATCCAGTGCTTCGAGCATATTGGGCTCTGTTTCGACGGCAGTGTCGAGCGCGGCCCGCGTCGTTCCGAGTCGCGAATCCGGGGCGCAGGGATCGTAGAGGTCCGTCTCGACTTCCGAATATTCTGGGTTGATGCGCAAACCAATTTGTGGGCGGATTGCACTGCCCAGTGTCTTGAGTCCGGCGGCCAGTTGGCTGGGTGAGTTGAAGACGATGCTGTGGGCAAAGTCATTGAGCGCAGCGAGTTCTTCTGCTTTGAAGGCAGGACAATACACGTGGATTTCTTTGCCGAAAAATTCGTGTGCCAGGAGTGCCTCGTGGAGCCCGCTGGAGGTGGTGCCATCGAGGAATTTCCGAATCAGTGGAAAGGTCGCATGGCAGGCGAAGCCTTTTAAAGCCAGCAGCACCTTGGCACCGGATTGCTCTGCGACGGTGGCCAGAAGCCTGCAGTTCTCTTCCAGGCGATCTAAGTGGACGACAAAGCCCGGCGATGAAACTTTTTCGGCCGGGATTTCACCCATTTGCCGAAGTCGAGCATTTGAAAGGGGAGGTGTCGGATCTTGTGCCATAAGCGTTGAGCCATAGTTGGTAATAGGGCAGAGTCGAAATGTATTTAATTCAATTGTGGTCGGCAGGGCACCAAAAAAAAGTCGCTTCTTAAAAAAATCTAAACTTTAGGTTGCTTTTCGAATCGGCCATTCTACGCTGCCCGATTTTCTCAATTCCAAAGTCGTTTTACGAACGGTGTAGTTTTGAGTTCTCCAATTTATGCATACCTATACTTTAAATATCTCCAGCCGTGATAACACAGGTCGTGGCGTTGCTCGTCGCCTTCGTGCCGAAGGCCGCATCCCAGCTGCCTTGTATGGGCAGGGCAAATCCCGCTCTATTTCCGTTTCAGCGGTAGATTTCCGGACCCTTAACCGGGAAATCGGCGGTGGCGCGGCCCTCGTTGAATTGAAAGACGAGCAAGGGGAAACTTCTTTGTCCCGCGTTCAGGAAATTCAACGTAATGCGGTTAAAAATATCATCAACCACATTGATTTTCAGGAAATTGAACGCGGCCACGATTTTACGACTCGTATTCCAGTGTATCTGGCAGGCGAAGCCGACTGCATTGGGGTAAAGAAGGATGGTGGCGTGATCGATCACAAGTCACACGAGGTGGAAATTCGTTGCCGTCCTTCGAAACTACCTGATCATGTCGAAGTCGATGTCCGCCAGCTTGAAGTCGGGGGAGCTATCCATATCAGCGAACTCCCTGCACTGGAAGGGGTTGAATATCTTGGCGAGCCCGCTCAGGTGGTTGTTTCCTGCCAACCTCCGACAGTCGTAGCCGAGCCTACTGAAGGTGGCGTAGTCGTGGCTGCTGATGAAGTCCCCTCAACCAAGGTCAGCGACGATGACGATGACTCTGCTGAAGGTGGGGACAAGTCTGCTGACTAACAAGACAAGAAGAGCTAACTTTCCATTTAATTTTAACCCACGGGCAGGCAATGCGCCTGCCGAACTGTTCTTTCCAAATGTCCATCGCGGTCATTGCCGGTCTCGGAAATCCGGGCCAAAAATACCGCAACACCCGACATAATATCGGTTTCGATATTGTGAATCGACTCGCTGCCGATTTAGGCGGCACCTGGCGCGTCGAGCCACGATTTGAAGCTGAGATGGCACCTGTTCAAGCCGGGCCGAACAAGCTCTTGTTGACCAAGCCGCTGACTTATATGAACGACAGCGGCCGTTCGCTCGGTGCGGTGCTTCGTTACCATAAGCTTGAGCCGGAGTCGCTACTCGCAGTCTATGACGATCTTACGCTTGAGTTCGGTCGTGCCAAACTCAGCGTCAATGGTAGCGCGGGTGGACACAACGGCATCGCCAATCTACTCGATTTGGTCGGTCCGGGTTTTGCCCGTTACCGTATCGGAATCGGGGGTAAGCCGCACAAAGAGATGGACTTAGCCGATTATGTCCTCAGCCAATTCAAGCCAGCTGAGCGCCAAATTTTAACTGAGCGTATGCCCGACTTCATCGATCACATCAGACTGATCGTTGACAAGGGCATCGAGAGTGCCTTCAACATTATCAACCAACGCATACCCACTTCGCATGAGCGCAGTCACAATCAATAACTACAAAGCAACATTTATCCTGGATCTCCGTGAGTCTGAAGACGACTCCCAGAAGGTTCAGGCTGACATTAAAGAAATTCTCGCCAGCATTGGCGCAGAAGAGAGCAGCAGCGAGGATCTCGGCATCCGAGACTTTGTTCGCGCTGCCGACCAGCGCTTCAAGCAAGGGCACTACGTCGAGGTCTATTTGAGTGGCCCCGGCACCAGCCCAGCTTTGCTCAAGGAAAAGCTCCGTCTGGACAAGCGCGTTAACCGCATTTTCATCGAATCGCTTTAAATTAAACGATCCCCCTCTTACTATGGCCTCATTCAATAAAGTCATCCTTCTAGGTAATTTGACCCGCGATCCGGAGACTCGCGTGACGGCCAATGGATTGACGATTTGCAAGCTGGGCTTGGCCGTCTCCCGGGTGTTCTCAACTCGCGAAGGTGAGCGCAAAGAAGAGACGGCCTTCGTCGATATCGACGCTTTCGGCAAACAAGCCGAAGTCCTTACCAAATATATGCGCAAAGGTCGCCCGCTCATGGTCGAGGGGCGCCTCAAGCTGGACCAATGGGAGACCAACGATGGCCAGAAGCGCAGTAAGCTCCGTGTTGTCCTTGAAAACTTCCAATTCCTCGGTGGAGGACGTGATGACGAAGCTGGTGGCAATTCCGGCAGTTCCGGCGATTACGAAAATAGTTCACCCCCGCAGAACTCATCACCCTCCCAGAACTCGTCGCCCTCGCAGAACGCTTCACCTTCGCAGAAAACGTCACCCTCGGCTCAATCAGACTCAGACGACTCTCTCGACGAAGACGTGCCCTTCTAAAACTTATCCGGTAATTATTTTCCCGGAATTCATTCATTCGATACTCATTTAGTTCAATACTTATCATGGCCAACAATCAGGTTCTTCTCTTACAACCCATCAACGGACTCGGCGCTGAAGGCGACACGGTTACAGTTAGCGCCGGCTACGCACGCAACTTCCTCTTGCCGCGTAAACTGGCACTGCCAATTACTCAGGCCAACAAGAAGCACGTCGAGTCATTGCTCAAGGCGCGGGAAGTTCGCGAGCAGAAAGAATTCGAAGAAGCCCGCTCCCTCGGTGAAAAGCTCGAAGCCACCAACGTCGCGATCGCGGTGAAGACTGGCGAGGCTGGTAAAATGTTTGGTGCGGTGACGGCCAATGATCTCATTGAGCGCCTCAAAGAAGAAGGTATCGAATTATCGAAAAAGCAGCTTTCTCTTGCGGCTCCGATCAAGGAACTCGGTTCGCACACTGTCACAGTTAAATTCAGCGCTGATGTCAGTGCCGAGCTTAAGTTTGAAGTCGTTTCCGAAAATCCCATTGAAGAGTCTGCCACAGCTGAAGCGACGGCTGCAGGTGCTAAAAAATAGTTCTCCGCAACCGGCGGGATCAAAGTTGATTCACACTAGTCATTCAGACCTCAGCTTAATCCATGTCATTTGAATCGAGTGCCGGTGGTTACGGTCAGAAAGGTCGACCTAGAAAGAATCGCGAGGCCTCCAACTTTCTCGAGACCGATGGTCTGCGTGTGCCCCCGCACAACATGGAGGCGGAGGAGGGCTTGCTTGCCGCTTGTCTGATCGATGGTGGTCTGGAAGTCATCACGACTTGTATCGAGATGCACATCCTGCCGGATTGCTTCTTCAAGGGAGCGCATGGCCAGATTTTCGAGACCTTACTCGAACTCTACGATCTAGGCGAGCCGATCGACGAAATCGTGCTCTTCGACACACTACAGAAAAAAGGAATTGTGGAAGAAGTGGGTGGGCTGGCCCAGATCTATCACATTCAGGGACGCATCGAAACCTCGGCGCATGCCAAATTTTACGCTAAGATTGTTCATGAGAAATATTTGCTCCGTCGTCTCATTCGCACTTCACGTGAGGCGACCGAGGCCTGCTACCAGCAGCAGGAGGATATCAGCGTATTCATTGACCGAATTGAGACGGAGATTCATGCGATCAGCAGCGGTAGAGTTACCTCCTCGGCCACGCCCATCAAGGAATCCTTGAAAGAGGCGGTTGCGGACATTCATGCTTTGCTCAATAACAAGCAGGAGGCTGGTGGTGTTTTGTCAGGCTTCAGGGATTTGGATGGCATGACTTACGGCTTCCATCCCGGACAGATGATTGTTCTTGCTGCCCGCCCCTCGGTGGGAAAGACCAGTCTAGCGATGAATTTTGCCGAACATGCGATCATCCCCGATGGGGGCCGTGAGCCTACCGGTGTGCTCGTTTTCAGTCTGGAGATGACGGCCTCTCAACTAGCGATGCGCCTGATCTGTAGCCGTGCCAGGGTGGACATGAAACGTATTCGTGACCGGGTCGCCTCCTCCGAGGACCAGCGTCAAATCAGCCAGACCGTTAAGGAACTTGAACGCACGCCGCTCTGGATCGACGATGCGGCAGATGCCACTATTCTTGACGTGCGTGCCAAAGCCCGCCGAGTCGATGCCAAGCATCGACTCGGCCTTGTCGTGCTCGACTATCTACAATTGCTTCGGGGCACCGACGCGCGTGCGCCCCGCGAGCAGCAAATTGCCGATATTTCACGCGGCGTGAAAAGCCTTGCCAAAGAGCTGGACATCCCGGTGGTCGTGCTCAGTCAGCTGAACCGCGAATCCGAAAAAGATAACCGTGACCCGCGCCTTTCCGATCTTCGTGAATCGGGTTCGATTGAGCAGGATGCAGACGTCGTTTTCCTGCTCAGCCGACCGAAGAAGCAAGACGATGACGAGAGTTTCAATGCAGGCGGGCTGCCGGGCGATAGCGAACATATCAAATTAATTATTGCCAAGCAGCGTAACGGGCCAGTAGGTGATATCGATCTGACTTTCGTTCGCCGTTACACTCGTTTCGAGAACCATCATCGCTAGCTGCCCTCATTCTACTGAATCTGTCCATGCGTCTTTTACCTATACTTTTTCGAACGCTTACCTTCTCTGTATGCTTATTCAGTATGACGGGTGCTTTGGCGCAACAGGCGGCAGAAGATTACCCTGAAATACGGCAGATCATTCCGGAGTTTAAAAATTTCCGCTCGGTCAGTGACCAGTTTGTCTTAGGCAATATTCAGCTCAGGCCCGGGATGAACTACAATCCGGCCTTGATCGATCAATCGATTCGTGCACTCTACACGTCTGGCTATTTTGAGTTTGTCGAAGTCCGGGTGGAGAACTCGCCGGATGCCAAGGTTGATGTGTATTTTGAGCTCCAATCAAAATACACAATTGAGCGCATCCGCTTCAACGGTAACGAGAACTTTTCAAACAAGCGTCTGGCGAGAAAAGCCGAAGTCGCGGAAGATACGCCTCTCGAAAGTGGTGACCCGCTCGATGAATATTCGATCAGCTTGGCTGCAGATGCCATTGCCGCTTACTATGTGGATAAGGGATACCCCGATGTCGTCGTGGACTACCGCATCTCACGAAATTCTGATACCGGCTACGCCATTGTGGATATCGACATTGAGGAGGGCGGCAACTTGCGGATCAAGGACATTAGGTTCGAAGGAAATCAGTTCTTTAAGGATAAGAAGCTTCGTAAGCAGCTGGAGACAAAGAAAGACGGCTGGTTCTCCTGGATTACAGGCTCCGGGAAATTTGATGAGAAGGAGTTCAAACAAGATCTGGAAACTCTACGGAAATTTTATCGCGACAATGGTTATCTGGACTCCGTGATCGACCAGGATCTGGTCGAGTTTGAATTCGAGGGAGAAAGTAAGGTCGATATCATCATAACCGTCTCGGAAGGGGAGCTCTATTACCTCGGCGACATGTCTGTTGAGAACAATACAGTTTTCACCTCCAGTGAATTATTATCCAGTGTTAAGATCGAGCCCGGCGAGGAATTTTCACCACAGGCGGTGGATGATGCGGCTACTGCGATCCGTGAATACTATACTTCACGGGGCTATCTGGATAGTGGGGTCCGGGCGGAGCGTGTGCCCAATATGGAGAATCGTCGCATCGATGTCGTCTTTCGCGTGCGTGAAAGCGAGCGTTTTTATTTAGAGTCGATCCGGGTGGAAGGGAATACCAAGACTAAAGCAACAGTCATCATCCGTGAACTGGCGCTGCGTCCCGGCGACGTTTTTGACCGGAAACGGATGGATGTCAGTCAGGCGCGTCTTAAAAACACCAGCTACTTTGAGGATGTCAGGCTCAATCCTGAACCCACGAATATTCCGGGTAGGAAGGATTTGGGGATCACCGTGCGTGAGGGGCGCACGGGTAATTTCACCGTCGGTGCGGGCTTTGGTTCGGTGGAAAGTGCGGTGGTTTATTTCGAAGTGACGCAGGGTAATTTTGATCTCTTCAACTGGCGTTCCGGCTTCCAGGGAGATGGGCAGAAGTTCCGCTTCCGCGCCGCTCTGGGCACCAATAGTAATCAAGTCGTCGTATCCTTTATCGAGCCCTGGCTTTTTGAGCAGCGCCTCGAGTTCGGTGTCGAACTTTACCGCTCCGAGACGGACTACAATAGTGCGGACTATAACGAGTTGCGGACCGGTTTTGAACTCTTCCTGCGCCGCAGACTCTTCGAGCTGGTCGAGGCGCGGCTCTCCTACCGCCTGGAGTTGGTCGAGATTTTTGACGTGGCTAGGGGCCTTGGTGTGGTCAATCCGGACGGCTCTATTTTTCCCGATGGCGTGGCCGACGTCTTTCAAGCCGCCGAGGGCGAGGACCTGGTCTCTAAAGTCGGGCTCACTTTCCTCCGGGATAACCGAGATAGTTTGATTTTTACCCGCAAGGGCAATCGCACCTCCCTGCTCAGCGAGGTCGCTGGGCTTGGTGGCGATGTGAATTACTACAAGTTCGAAGCCAAGACGGCCCAATTTATCCCCACCTTCGATACCCTGGAGCAGTCCTTCTCGGTCGTGGCCCGGGCCGGCACAGTCACGCCATGGGGGGACAGCGTGGAGGTGCCGTTCTATGATCGCTTCTACCTCGGTGGGCCGAATACCCTGCGTGGCTTCGATTACCGTGATGTCGGCCCGCGGGATCCGGATGATACCGACGAATCGGTCGGCGGTAACTCCTATTCCATGGTTTCTTTTGAATATCTCTTCCGCGTGGCGGAACCTTTGGGGCTGGTCGTTTTCTACGACTGGGGGTTTGTAAATAGTGGTGACTTTGATTTCAGTATGACTAATTACGCCGATAACTGGGGTTTCGGTGCCCGGGTGATGCTTATGGGCTCGCCTCTGCAACTCGACCTCGGTTTCCCCATCACGACACCCGCTGGTGCCGATGACGGGGCACAATTCAATTTTTCCTTTGGCACGCGCTTCTAATCCTGTATTTACTATTCTCTTCAATCCCAAAATCTATCACAATTATGAAAAAACTTGTTACTATTATTACAGCTTCGCTTATTGTCGCCGCTGGTCTCGTTGCTCAAAAAGCACCTGTCGTTGGCACCGTCGATGTGCAACGTGTCTTGAACGATTACACGGTCTTCCAGTCTGCGGTTGAGAAAATTCGCGGTTCTGTCGCGCCCGTTGAAGATGAGATCAAAAAAATGCAGGAAGATATCCAGCAGATCATCACTGAGGGGCGTGAGGCTGAAACCATGACCAAAAACCCCGCTGCCAGTGATTCGGCCAAAACGGAGGCGCAAGCTAAAATCAATGAACTGCAGCAGCAACTCCAGCAGGAGCAGATGAAGTTGAACCAATTCCGCCAGCAGGCGCAGCAGCTTGCGCAGAAAGGACAGCAGGAAGAACTCGCACCGCTTCAGGAAAAAGCAGTCGCGGCGGTCTCGACCGTGGCCAAGGATAAGGGGATCGATCTCGTGCTCGCGAAGAACAACGTGATTTTCGCAGATGATTCTCTCGAAATTACCGATGCGGTCATTGCGATCCTGAACGCGCAGGCAGCAGAGTAGTCTTGTCAAGTTCACGAATTTCCAAACCCTGTTCTGTCTCACAGAACAGGGTTTTTATTTAGCGAGTTATGACATTAGCTTTTTCGCTCCAGCGCATCCTTGAAATACTTTCTACCGACGTAGTATCGGTGGGGGATTTTTCCGGTCAGATTACCGGAATTGCTTCGCTCGCCAGTGCTGAAGAGGGAGACCTCTCCTTTCTCGGAAACCATAAATATCGAAACCAGGTTAATGGGTCGAAGGCTTCAGTCATTCTCCTGCCTCAAGACTATGATGGTGAACCCGCTGACGGGCAAATCTACCTGAAAGTCGAGCATCCTTCATTCTCGCTGGCGATAATCTGCCGGGAAATCGAGCAGCAGCTTATGCCGATGCCCACTCCGGGAGTTCACCCCTCCGCAGTGGTGCACCCTCAGGCGACCATTTCTCCCGAAGCAAGTATCGGCCCGCTCTGCGTCGTGGACGAAGGTGCTATGGTGGATGCTGCCGTTCTGGAGAGTCAGGTGCATGTGGGCAAACATGCTAAAATTGCGGCTGGTGCCCATTTGTTTCCCCGGGTCGTGGTGGGGGATTACTGTGAGATCGGAGAGCGTAATCGTCTCCTGTCGGGTTGTGTGATCGGGTCGGATGGTTACGGCTATGAGTTTTTGGATAGCGCCCACCAGCGGGTGCCTCAGGTGGGAAATGTGGTCACGGCGGCGGATGTCGATATCGGAGCCAATACCACGATTGATCGTGCCCGGTTTGGTAGCACCTTGATCGGGCAGGGCACAAAAATTGATAATCAGGTGCAGATTGGCCACAATGTCCGGATCGGCAAACATTGCCTCCTGGTCGCCCAAGTCGGCATCAGTGGGAGCACCGAAATCGGGAATGGCGTCGTCATTGGCGGTCAGGTCGGTGTCGCGGGCCATCTACGGATCGGGGATGGTGCCATGATTGCCGGAGGTGCGACCATCGTAAAATCCGTGGCAGCGGGTGCCAAAATGCGCGGTAGCCCGGCGACAGAGATGGCGCTCCACAATCGAATCATTGTTTTGCAAAGAAAGTTGCCTGAGCTTTTCAAAAGGTTTGATCAACTGGAGAAATCGAGTGAGTCTCGGGAATGATTAATAACAAAGCATATGAGTGAATCGCAGTTAAAAATTTTTTGTGGGAACTCGAATCCCGCTTTGGCGCAGGAAATCTGCGAATACCTGAAGACTCCCCTGGGGGCGGCCGACGTCCACAGCTTCCCGGACGGCGAGACTTTTGTGCGGATCAATGAGAACATCCGTGGTGCCGATGTATTTATCATTCAATCCACCAGCAATCCGGCCAACCAAAATCTGATGGAGCTCTTCATCATGATCGATGCGGCCCGCCGGGCTTCGGCCAACCGGATCACCGCAGTCATCCCATTTTATGGCTATGCCCGTCAGGACCGGAAGGATCAACCGCGGGTGCCGATTACTTCCAAGCTGGTCGCGAATTTGCTAGTCTCCGCAGGAGCCAATCGTGTGCTCACGGTCGATCTGCACGCGCAGCAGATCCAGGGCTTCTTCGATATCCCGGTCGATCATCTTTACGCCTCACCCGTCCTGTTCGAGTATCTCAAGGACATCGATACCACTAACCTTTCTCTTTTCTCCCCGGATGTCGGTGGGATGAAAATGGCCTCAGCCTACGCGAGCATGCTGGATGTGCCGCTTGGTTTTATCGCAAAGCGGCGTGTCAGTGCGGAGCGCGTCGAGGCGATCTCGCTGGTCGGTGAGACCGAGGGCCGGGATATCCTCCTGATCGATGATATGACTGAGACCGCTGGCACACTTTGTGCCGCCGCCGAGCTACTGAAAAAAAATGGTGCCTCGCGCGTATTGGCTGCGGTGAGCCACGGGGTCTTGAATGATCGAGGTTATGAACGGATCGCGAATGGCCCGATCGATCAATTAATTACCACCAACACGACTCCGGTTCGGCAGCAAGAGGGCTTGCCCATCACCGTGCTCAGTGTTGCAGCGCTGCTGGGCGAGGGCATCATTCGCATTCATAACAATGCTAGTGTGACCGGACTCTTCGATATTAAGGGCTTCTAGGTGCGTTTCGATTGTTCTCAGTGTGATTGAATTGGAAGTAGATGTTTTTTTTCTCCTCTATCTAGGGGCTGGCTTTCTGTTGATCTTCGGGCTGTGGTTTTACTATGACCGTCGCGATGCGAATATTCACGAGGTGCAACGGATGAAGGCGGTCTTCCATTGTATCAAGTGCAGCGAGATTTACACGGGGTCGCATCTGAGTTTTGAATGCGAATGCCCCAGGTGCGGTTTTTCCAACGGTCGACTCGGATTTTGATTTTCGAACTTTTCTTATTCTTTAACACAAACCAACACCAGCCATGCCCGACACAATTGCCGTTCTTGATTTTGGATCACAATACACGCAAGTGATCGCCCGCCGTATTCGCGAGACTCACGTGCTCTCCAGAATTTATCCCTACAATACCAAGGCAAGCGTTCTGAAAAAAGAAGGCGTCAAGGGCATCATCCTCTCTGGCGGTCCTTCTTCGGTCTTGCTGAAGGGGTCGCCACGTCCGGACAAAAAAGTGTTTGAGCTCGGTGTGCCGGTTCTCGGTATTTGTTATGGCGAGCAACTGATTGCTCACATGCTCGGCGGCCAGGTCGGGAAGAGTGCACAGCGTGAATTCGGGCACAGCACGCTCAAGATCAGCAAAAAGGGGAAGCTCTTTTCCGGATTGCCCAAAAATCTTCGCGTCTGGAATTCGCATGGCGACCGCATCGAGAAGCTGCCGAAGGGCTTCGAAGCGATCGCCTCTACGGAGAACTCACCATTTGCCACCATTCAGGATGCCAAGCGCAACTTCTACGGAATGCAGTTTCACCCGGAAGTAGCCCACTCGGAGATGGGGATGGAGGTGCTGACCAACTTCCTCGTCACGATCTGCAAATGCAAGCGCGAGTGGTCGATGGCCAATTACATTGAGGAGTCCGTGCGTCAGATCCGTGAAACGGTAGGCGATAAGCGTGTCATCCTCGGGCTCAGTGGTGGGGTCGATTCTTCCGTCGCCGCCGCGCTCATTCACAAGGCCATCGGCAAGCAGCTCACCTGTTTGTTTGTCGATAACGGCTTGCTCCGCCTCCACGAGCGCGAGCAGGTCGAAAAACTTTATGGCGATCATTTTGATCTCGATCTGCGTGTGGCCAAGAAAGCCAACCTCTTCCTTGGCCGCCTGAAAGGAGTGTCGGACCCGGAAAAAAAACGCAAAATTATCGGCAATACTTTTGTCCAAGTCTTTGATGAAGAGGTGACCAAGCTGAAGAAGCGGGGCGACTATGCCTTTCTTGCTCAGGGCACGCTCTATCCGGACGTGATTGAGTCGGTCGCCATCGACGGGAATCCGGCCGCCCTGATTAAGAGTCATCACAATGTCGGTGGGCTGCCTAAGAAAATGAAACTCCAGCTCTTGGAGCCGCTGCGTGCCCTTTTCAAGGATGAAGTTCGCGAACTCGGCGCAGAGCTGGGCCTGCCCAAAGAGGTGGTTTGGCGGCAGCCGTTCCCCGGACCGGGACTGGGTGTGCGGGTCATGGGGCCCATCCGAAAGAAGGACCTCGACGTGCTCCGCCTCGCCGATGCCATCCTGCACGAAGAGATGATGGCGGCCGACCTCTATTATAAAGTCTGGCAGTCCTTCTGTGTCTTCCTGCCCGTCAAGACGGTTGGCGTGATGGGCGATGAGCGCACCTATGAAAATGTCGTGGCCCTGCGTATCGTCGAAAGTGTCGATGCCATGACCGCCGACTGGGCCCGCGTGCCCTACGAGCTGCTCCGCACCATCTCCAGCCGCATTATCAACGAGGTTGCCGGCTGCAACCGCGTCGTGCTCGATATCAGCTCAAAACCGCCCAGCACGATTGAGTGGGAGTAGGGCGCTTCTCACGAGGAAGCGAGGTCCTACTGGCAGACCCATGATCCGGACGAAGCGATCAAAGCCGATGCGAGCCATGGAACTTACGGCAATGTTCTGGTTCTGAATCAGGATGAACATAAGAATACAAAGGATTGGTTTACGGTTTGTTACGATGCACGCAGTGAGGGTGCGTTTCGCGAAGGGGTTTTCCGCCTCGATCTGATGCGCAGCTACTAGAATCTGGAAAATACCTATAGTGATGATGAAATTTATACCCCGAACATTCCTACTGGCCAGCGCGTTGGTGCATTCGGCCCTGTCGGCGCAGCAGTCACCATCGACCACTGATGTGATCAGTCGGGCGCGGGCGACGCTTGGTTCGGAGCAGGCTTTGAATGAGGTCATCACTCTGAAAATGCTTGGCACCCTCGAACCGGCTAATGCAAAGGTGCCCGCCGCGACGCTGCTAATTATCGCCCGTAAGCCGAATTCGCAGCGCCTGGAAATCCGCATGGATGACATGGTGGAGACGACGATCCTCAATTGTCGTAAGGCCTGCATCATCCGCTCCAACCTCGGGGCAGAGGCGTCGCAGATGCGCGAGTTAACGGAGCCGGAGCGGGAACGTGTGCTCTACAGCACCCGGCAATTATTCAATTTCTACCAGCCGAACTTTAAAAGTGGTGAGAAGGTCACTTACGAAGGGATGGTGACGCATCGTGAGAAGCGCACACATAAAATCAGCTATAAATATCCGGAGGGCTTGGAGACCGTTCGTTACTTTTCAGTTGAGGACGATACTCTGGTCGCTTCGGTTGCCGATAATGGTGTCGAGAGTGTCAATCGCGGCTCGCTAATGGTGCAGGGAATTAAGTTTCCAGAATCCATCGACTACTATGAAGAGGGGCGAAAACTGCATACGATCAAATTAAGAGAGGTCTCGGTGAACAAACCTCTGGCTGCGGGCATCTTCGATGTGCCTATAGCACCGGAAAAGTAGGCAGTGGTCTTGCGCTGGGCATCGAGACTTGTTCTTCTAGGTGCATGTTGAAGCTCGATTTTTCCAATTCGCCAAACTTTCACAGCGCACTGCGTGATTTTTGTGCCAAGGCATCCGCCGGTGGAGATGTTTCCTCGGTGGTCTCCGAGGTGCTCAAGGCAGTCCGTCAAAGTGGCGATGCCGCCGTGCTGGAATATACCCTTAAATTCGATCATGCCCGGATGAAAGCGGCTGGTATGCGAGTCACTGAGGATGAATTAAAGGCCGCCATTTACAGTATTGCTCCGGGAGATCGTAAGGCGATCCGGGATTCGATCGCCCAAGTAAAGGATTTCCATAAGAAGACGCTGCCGAAGGCCTGGAAGATGAAGAACCGGCAGGGGGGCATCGTCGGTGAGCGCTTTTATCCGATACAACGCGTCGGCCTCTATGTGCCCGGTGGGAATGTGCCGCTGGTTTCCACCGTGATCATGACCGCCGTGCTGGCCAAACTCGTCAAGTGCCCGCAGATCGTGGTTTGCACGCCGCCTGACGCAGAGGGAAACATTGCGCCGGGCATGCTGGCTGCCCTGTCCATCGTGGGGATTGATGAGGTTTACAAGGTCGGCGGGGTTCAGGCCATTGGCGCCATGGCTTTCGGGACCAAGACTATTCCAGCAGTGGATAAAATCTACGGTCCGGGCAATGCCTTCGTGATGGAGGCCAAGCGGCAGGTGCTTGGCACGGTCGGCATCGACTTGCTCCCCGGCCCGAGCGAGGTCATGGTGATCGCCGACGGCGGTGCCACCCCCGCGCACCTAGCTGCCGATTTATTGGCGCAGGCGGAGCACGGCAGCGGCAAGGAGATCGTTTACTTCGCGACAACGAGTAAGGTCTTGCTGGGTAAAGTAGAGAAGGAAATCGCGAAGCAGATGCCGAGTCTCCGTCATGCCGAAAAATGTAAAAAGGTGCTCGAAGAGCGCTGCCTGGCCGTCACCTGCAAATCACTGAATCAAGCAGCGGAGGTGGCCAACTACATCGCCCCCGAACACCTGGAGCTTCAGGTAGCGGACAAATTGATCGAGCCCCTGACTCGGCAGATCACCACAGCCGGTGCCATCCTGCAGGGCTACATGACCCCGACCGTGGTGGGCGACTTCACCGCTGGCCCCAGCCACACCCTCCCTACCGGCCGCGCCGGGCGTTTCTTCAGCGGTCTGCAGGCCACCGATTTTATGCGCCGCTCCAGCATCGTCCGCTACGATGCCAAGTCGCTTGCCGCCGCCGCACCCGTGGTCGAGACTTTCGCCCGCCTGGAGCAACTCGACGCCCACGGTAAGTCGCTCACGTTTCGGCTCTAGCTAACAGATAATTCTGGTTAAAAGTAGAGAAGGGACTTTACTGGGACTGAATCGTGGTCACGACAGGGAAAAACTGCGCCTAGCTACTACTGTCAAGGAGCGTGGTCGAGCGGTAAATGACCTGTTCGCTGGAGAACACGCGTAGTTTCAACGCACTGGATCCCGCGGCCAGGTGGAATCGGTTGCTTTTCAACAAGGAGGTGCTGAACAACATTACCAAGCACGCCGAGGCCAGCGCCGTCACGATCAGGACATCCCGGCAGGATCGACAGCACATGTTGCAGATCGTTGACAATGGCCGCGGATTCTCTCAGGAGTCCTCATACGTAGCGGCTGCGGTGGCGACGGCTATACGCAAAGGGCTGATTTGAACCGCCGAAAGTCATCTAATAGGCGGTAACAAGTTTTCTTTCGTAGCGTGCAGCTTTAGCAAACGTCCCCGTAACCGCAATTCTTTAGAGCCTAAACCCGACGTTTGCTAAAGACACGCTACATTGATTTCCTGAAATTTTAATGTTACAGCCTACTAGGACGAGAAGACCCAAAAAGTTTGTCATGTGGTTTCACCTCGAGCGTCAAGCTCCACTGAAGCTTGACGCGCGTCCATTATTGCTACAATAATGTGGCACAATGAAAACGGCAACAGTAAGGGATCTGCGCAACCATTATACCAGTCTGTTGGACTGGATTAGTGCTGGTGAAGAAATTGTCATTACCCGCAGGGGTAAAGCGATTGCGCGGCTTGTCCCGGAACAAGCGCAGGCGACATCTCGGGTGGATTGGAGTCAGAGTCCGGCTGTCGCTCGGGATCGCACAAACTCTCGCGTGATGTCAGCGGAGGAATCACAGGAAATTGTTCACGACGCTGCCGGGCGATGGTAAGCTGCGCGGATACCAGTTTTTTGTTCTCTCTCTACGGGAACGATGTGCATAGCCCCAAGGCACTGGCATGGACGAAAGCCCAGCACGTCCC
>Ga0136589_1000645_pt1 | contig 17129 bp, 17 predicted proteins | sample AntRauMFilla3764_FD_104640 | JGI IMG/M metagenome (GOLD analysis project Ga0136589, IMG submission 104640) | Saline lake microbial communities from Rauer Islands, Antarctica - Metagenome Filla 3 #764 | ecosystem: Environmental > Aquatic > Non-marine Saline and Alkaline > Saline | place...
GCTGATGGGTGGGAAGGTGTAAAGGTGGAAGGTTGAAGGTGGGAAGGTTGAAGGTTGAAGGTTGAAGGTTGAAGGTTGAAGGTGGGAAGGTGGGAAGGTTGAAGGTCATACCACTTCGCAAAAGGTTTGAACCGATTCGAACTCCCTGGCGTGGCCTCGGTTCTCAGAACCGGGGTTGAGTATGCCGAACCCCGAAACTCATTGTTTCACCATCTACGTTTCACTGCGTCGACTCGCTCATGGCAGGTGAGTTTCGACGTGTGCGGGCGTATCCGGCAGTCGCCGGAGAAGCCCCAGGCCACGGATTGGCATATTAACACGCTCAAACCTTTTGGCAGAAGGTATCAGACATTGAAAATCAGGCACTTAGCGCGTTATCGATTCCCGTTCCCGATTCATTTCCCTACGGCGGGACTCAAAAGCATTTTGGCGCAGCTCGGCATTTCATAACTAACTGACTATCAGCTCTGGCCCCTGACATCTGCCTGCTCTTGCTAGGGCCTAGACAATCTCTTCCTTCACCGCATCCCAGCGGACTGTGCGCTGCTGGCGGTAGGCTTCCATCGACATCATCAGGACGGCCGTTTCGATAAAGGCTTCGTCTTCATTGCAGCGTGGTTGCTCGCGGGTGCGCACGCAGTCTAGGAATTCCTGCATGTGGTCGGGGCGACGGTGCTCCTTGCCGGGCACGAACAATTGAGTGGGCTCCGGCTGCGGGCGGCGCGCGATTTCGTAGGCCTTTTCGTCGCCATAGACTTCAAAGAGGTTGGCACTTTGACCGATGGAGTTAAAGATGACGCGACCGTCGCGGCCGATGTATTCGGGTGTTTGTTGGCGGCGCGAGTTCATGCAGCCTTCGAAGGTGACGACGCAGTCCTTCTCCTCGAATACGTAGGAACTGGTCCAAGTGTCGGGCACCTCGCGGTCGTCCTTCCAGTAGGCGTTATGGGCATTGGTGGTGCAGCTGTCGGGTATGCCGTAGCGCAGGACGGTCTGCACGTGGTCCATCTCGTGGGAGAGCAGGTCCCCGCACTGGCCGGTGCCGTAGGGCCAGTAGCAGCGCCAATGCCAGAAGTGACGATCGTTGAAATCGATGCTCGGGGCGTCGCCCAGCCATTTTTCCCAGTCCAGCAGCTTGAGGACCTCCTTGGGTGCCAGGGTGGGCTCCTTGATCGAGTAGTCGCCATACCAGCGCCAGGGTGGTGCTTCCTGGGTGCCGTTAAAGAAGCGGCCGCAGTTGACCAGGGTGACCTCGCCGATTTCGCCAGAGGCGATCAGGTCGTGGGCAACATCGGCTGCCGCGAGCTGGCGGCCCTGGTGGCCGAGCTGCATGACAGCCTTGGCATCCTTGACGGCCTGGCGCATGCGCTTGGCGGCAGCGACCGAAGTGGTCCAGCCCTTTTCGCAGTAAACGTCCTTACCGGCAGCCACGCAATCGATCAGCATCTTCTCGTGCCAGTGATCCGGGGTGGCGATAATCACCGCCTCGATTTTCGGATCGTTGAGCATTTTCTTATAGTCGGTATAGGCGACAGCATCCGGGTTGTTGCAGAGTTCAAGGCCGCGATCGGCGTGCGGCTTATAGACATCGCAGACTGCGACGACCTTGCAGGATTGCTTGCTGCCGGCCACGCGGACGAGGTTCATACCGCGAGTGCCGATCCCGATTTGGGCGATCTTGACGGGATTGCTTGCCGATGCAGGTGCTGCGCCACGCAAAATGGAGGGGGCGATGCTGCCGACTAGAGCTGCGGCTGCCGCAGTTTTACCGGTATTGCTAATGAAGTGACGACGGGTGATGGGGGAGGTGGAGTTCATGATTTCGACTGAGACGTATGGCGGGTTGCGTGGCGACTATATAATTGGTTTCCTTGCCGCGAGGAAGTAACGATCAAAGTTGCTGGCCACGCTTTTAGCCAAATCTGCTATCGCGCAGTCGCGCAGTTCTGCCAGAGCACGGTAAGCCGCACGGATATTGCCCGGGTGACAGAGGTCCGGATCGTCCAACGCGAACTCGCGGTGCTCGGGGAGCGGCGGGAAATTCGGCGCATCGGTCTCCAGTAAAAGGCGGTCGTCAGGCACGAGTTGGATTAACTCGTAAATCTTTTTGGCGTTCGGCTTAAGCTGACCGGTGTTGACGGAAAAGTAGGCACCCAAATCGAGCAGGGGCTGTATGGTATCCACCGGTCCATTGTAGGCATGCAGCTTGAAGCCGCGCTCAGGCAGTTGGGTGGACCGGAGGATGTGCAGCAAGGGCTCGTGGGCCTTGAGGCAATGGATCGATGTCGGCAGGTTGCGCTCGGCCGCGCGCGACAACTGCCACGCAAAGGCTTCGCGCTGGCGTTCGATGTCGTGACCTTCGATCCACTGGTCCAGGCCGATTTCACCGATGACTGTCACGCCTTTTTCGAGGTAGTGCAGCAGCTGATCCTGCCAGTCGTCTGGCGCAGCATTGACTTTCCAGGGGTGCAGGCCGACGGCTGGGATGAAGCGTTCGTCGTGCGTGGCAATTGTGAAAACTTCAGGCCAGTCTGCCGGTGAGGTGCCGACGAGAACGGCTTTTCCCAGCTGGATGTCCTCGTAGCTTGCCAGGATCTCGGGCAGCGATGACGTTAAACGTTCGTCTGCCAAGTGGACGTGCGCATCAAAGAGTTCCCAGGACATGCGTGTGACCGTGGGGACTCCGCTTGCGGATGTCCAGTGAGGTTTTCGTGGCAACCGCCTACGACTCCGCCATGCAGGACTTGGCGAAGCGCTGGATGGATTCGACGATGCGGCTCAGGCCGTTGCGGCGGTTGGGGGTGAGGTGCTGGGTAATGCCGACTTCGCCGAGGAAGTCCGCGTCGGTCGCTGCGATTTCTTCCGGCGAGGCTTCGCTGTAAAAATCGCACAGCAGGGATGCGATCCCTTTGACGATGGCGGAATCGGACTCGGACTTGAAGTAGCAGAGCTTGTCCTTGAATTCCGGCACGACCCAGAGCTGCGACATGCAGCCTTCGATCTTGAAGCTGTCGATGCGCAGGTCTGCGGGCAGGCCTGCCGCATTTTTCCCACGTTCGACAACGTAGCCGAGGCGTTCATACGCATCCGGAATTAAGGTAATTTCTTCGACGAGTGTGTGTTTTTTTTCTGCTAAAGTCATAGGTGCACCTATATAGAGCCTAAGGGAATGAATTTAGAAGTCAAAATTGTCTCGGTTTCTCTGGCTAAAGGATTACTTATGGTGCGATGCCGATGACGCAAGCAGATGCTACAGTGGGCGGGTGCAAGCCAAATAATTCGATAGGTAAGCGACTGGTTGCGTTGTTCTGGCTGAAAACTCTGGGTGCCACCTTGGCAATATCGAGTTTCTTTGTCGCTTATTTTGCAGTGTTAAAGCATCCGGTCTTTACCGTTCGGGAGATGCCACTTTTACCTTTGGACCTGTGGATTCCCATTCTACCTTCCTCGGGCTGGGTCTATTTTTCGCTTTGGGTTTATATCTGCATTCCCTCGTCAATGATGTATCGCGCCAGTCAGCTCGGAATCTATCTGCTGGGTGCGCTTATACTCAGCGTAATTGGATTATCTATTTTCTTTTTCTTTCCGACAGCTGTGCCCGTATGGGAGGTCGATTGGGGCCAATACCCGACCCTCCTTTTTTTAAAAGAGTCGGACGCCTCGGGCAATGCCTGCCCCTCGCTCCATGTGGCTTTCGCGGTCTATTCCGGGCTTTGGCTGGCGAGGATGCTGCGAATCGTCGATGCCGCGCGCCCTTTTTTTATGGCGAATGCCTTTTGGGCGAGTCTCATTGTGCTTTCGACGCTTACGACGAAGCAGCATGTGTTAGTCGATGTTTTGGCAGGCGCTCTCTTGGGCGTCTTCATTTTTTGGCTTAACGATCGAATTGTCCGGGCACTAGGCTTGACTGCCTTTCAAGTAGACCAGAGGAAGCATGCGTCATGAAGTGGTGGCTTCTAGCACAATGTTTATTTTTAAAATGCATCGGGCTCGCGCTACTACTGTGGAGTGATTTGATCTGGGCCGGGTGGCTGATCTTTTTTTCAGGAGGAGTCTTGGTGGTAGCGCACATCCTTATACCGGGGGCTCAGGGGCTCTGTGATGTGGTCACTCGCTTTCGTCCGAAGGGTAGGGAGGTGTGGTTGACGATCGATGATGGTCCGGATCCCGAGGCCACGCCTGAAATTTTAGATTTACTCGATGTTTATAACGCGCAGGCGACTTTTTTTATGATCGGGGCGAAAGCCGAAGCATCTCCCGATCTAGTCGCTGCCGTGCGCGCGAGGGGGCATTCGATCGGCTCCCACACACAAACGCATCCGACGGCATTCTTCTGGGCCGCAGGCTTTGCCAGGGTGGCTCGTGAGTTGGACGACTCACTCGCAGTGCTGAGTGGCGACAACGAGTCTGTGACGCTTTATCGTTCTCCAGTGGGGATCAAGAATTTGCATTTAAGGTCGGCCTTGAAGCTGCGGGGCTTGAGCTGTATCGGGTGGACGATTCGTACGTATGATACCTTCGTAAAGGAGCCTGCTTTAGTTGCTGAACGGGTGAAGCGTGCCTTAGCGCCGGGGGCGATTATTCTGATGCACGAGGGGAAATCCGTGCGTGCGGATGACCGCAGCGAAAGTATTCGCCGCGTGTTAGAGGTTTTAAAAGCAGAAGGCTACACTTGCGTGCTGCCTGAGAAGGAGTTCTTTTTAGGAGAATGCCAGAAAAGAGACCAGTGAATGTTTGGGATGTTGTGGTCATCGGCGGAGGTATTGCCGGGGCATCGACGGCGATGCGTTTGCTCGAGGCGAACGGGGCGCAACGGATTCTCATCCTGGATCGGGGGGATAAACCGAATTTGAAGATCGGTGAGTCCACCGTGGAAGTGAGTTCCTATTTCCTCGGTCGAACACTTAATTTAACAGATTATCTTTCGCGCGAGCATATTACCAAGCAGGGGCTAAGATTTTGGTTTCAGAATCAGGATTGTACCTCGCTGGAGGATTGCAGCGAGATTGGCCCTGCCTACCATGTGAATTTGCCGTCCTATCAAGTGGACCGGACAAAGTTGGACGCGGAAGTGCTGCGACGTGCGGTAGCGCAGGGTGCCGAGCTTTGGCGGCCTGCACGCGTGCGCTCTGTGGAGCTGGAGTCGGGTGGCTTGCAAACCGTTCGCGTAAAATCAGCAGGAGAGGAGCTGGAGGTGCAAGCCCGGTGGGTCGTCGATGCAAGCGGCCCCGCACGTTTTCTCGCCCGGCAGGAAGGCTGGGTGAGGCCCAACCTCGAACATCCGGTCAGCTCGATTTGGGGGCGCTATAAAGCGGTGAAAAATTGGGACGATGCCGCCCTGCGCCTGCGCTTCCCTCAATACTCCCGCCGCTGTCATGGCAGTCGTAATACGGCGACCAATCATATCATGGGCGACGGTTGGTGGTCGTGGTGGATCTTTTTGGAGAGCGGCGAGGTGAGTGTTGGCGTGGTCTATGATGAGCGGATCGTAAAGTTCCCGGAGAGCGTGACCGGGATGGAAGCTCGTCTTCATTATCTTTTGGATACGAGCCCAGTCGCGAATGAGATGTTGCAGGCGGCCGAACTGGTGCCGGATAGTGTGATCTATCGGGGGCAGGTTGCTTATTGCGCTGAGTCAATTGCGGGCGATGGCTACAGCATCGTGGGCGATGCGGCCGGATTTATGGATCCCTTTTACAGCCCGGGGCTGGATTGGGTCGCCTACACGACCAGCGCGGCAGTTGATTTGATTGACGCTGAACTCGACGAGCAGCCGCGTCAGTCTCGGATCAAAGAGATCAATACGGTCTACCTGAGGAGTTATCGGCGTTGGTTCGCGGCGCTTTATCAGGATAAATACATTTATCTCGGGGATTTTGAACTGATGCGGATGGCTTTTCTTTCCGATCTTGCCGGCTATTATTATGGAGTCGTGCGCCCACTTTACAAAGAGGGGGCTCGAGGCTTTCTGAAGCCCATCTTCGGGCATTCATCTACCACGCTACCTTATCTCATTGTGAGTGCCTACCACCGGCGACTTGTGCAAATGGCGAAGAGCCGCCGCGCGCGGGGCGTGTTTGGGCGTCATAATCGAAAGCACTACGTGAAAATAATTAGTTACACGCTGGATTGGCGCCTGCCGGTCCGGATGCTTTGGAATTTGCGAATATGGTTATACCTGGAACTGACCGAAGGTTGGCGGACCTGGTTCAAGTCGGTGCGCGACATCGCACCTGCGCAGCAACTTCGGCGCGGGGAGTAGGTAATGGAGCTAAGAAATCGATTCTTTTTGGGTGTCCGCCTGTTCTTTTTTGCGCTTTTGATGGGTGCGGGGCTCTACCTCTTGTATCGAGTGGATTTCGATGTTTCCAAGCTCTTTGCCAGTAGGCTTGAAGTTTCTGGCTGGATGTTCGTGCTAGCCATGAGTGTGCTGCCGGTGATGGGCTTTCCCATTGCCGCATTTTACCTATTCGCGGGCGCGACTTTCGGTTTTATGGAGGCTTGGCTCTACTGCCTGGTGTCGCTCGCTATTAATATGACCCTGAGCTTTTTGGTGGCGAAGTATTGTCTGCATGAGCTGCTGACGAAGCTATTGGAGAAGGGGGGCTACGCATTGCCGAGTCTTTCTGAGATCAATGAATTTCGCTTTACCTTTATTCTAAGGACAGTGCCCGGAGCCCCGTTTCCCGTGCAAAATTACCTGTTGAGCCTGGTTGGAATTCGTTTTCCGGTTTACATTTCGATCTCACTGCTCGCTCAGGGTGTGATCGCGGCGGGGATGATCGCCTGCGGGGGGGTGCTGCCTGATACGATTACGATCGGACACGTCATGGTCGGCTTGGCGCTGCTCTCTCTGTTGGTCGCAATGAAGGGCTTTCTCTGGTGGCGAAAGGCGCAATCAGCTAAGCAGGAACCACTTGATTAAGGCTTTTCGCGTGTGGATTTGTTCATAGGGATGCAGCGAATAGTCGTGCTACATGTTTGAGCAGTTTGGCAGGAGAGGTCGAACCTTATAGACGATGTGGCCTAATTTAATAAGCTTAAGGGGCACTTATCGGTTAAATTTCAAAGCAATCATTGAATTTGGTATTTGTCATACCGCTAAAATTGCTTGTGATAATTACGTTGAAAGACTTTTTAACAGAGCAGATTAAAATGATGATCCGGGACAGTCTCGATCTGGACGATCTGGACATTGCTTCGATTGATGTAGCGGCGCCCCTTATGAGTGGGGAGTTAGAACTGGATTCAATCGATGCGCTTGAGCTGGTTATTCAGGTTGAGAAACGCTATGGAGTGAAGATTAAGAGTAGTGAAGAGACTCGTCGGGCACTTACCTCTGTCAGTGTGCTTGCCGATTATATTTTAGAGCGCGCGCCGGAAAAGGTTGCTGCCGAGCAGGCCAAGTTAGGGGCTTAGTATAGGTTAAATTTTACTGTCAGTGGTTTTTATTCAACATACTGCTTGTTGCACTGCGCTGGGTGATGCGCGCGAAAGCGCCGAGTCCCTTCGGGCGGGGCGTGTCGCGCTCCAACTAAAAAGTGTGCCGGCATTGGAGCATGCGGAGCAGTTGCCGCTTGCCTATATTGCCGACGAGACGTCGGCAGACCGACCCAAGTGGATGCCGTATCTGCAACAATTGGCGGACACGCTGCCGGATGCTCCCTGGGGAACGGCGCGCTTTCCAATTTTTCTAACCAGCAGTAACTACGGAATCGATCAACTCTATGCATTCAGCAAAGACCGCGATCCCCAGCGATTGGAATGGTCGATGCCGCATGCGGTCACTTCGCAGCTGCGTGCTGCGTTTGGGTGGGGGCCACAGATTACTGTGCTCTCACATGCTTGCGTGACTGGGCAGCTCGGCCTCATCTTGGCGGAAAGAGCGATTCGTGAGGGGCAAGCGGAGGCGGCGCTGGTCTTTTCTTTTGATTTCCTTAGTCCCTTTGTGATCGGTGGGTTTAACGCTCTGAAAATTCTAAACGGGGAAATGCCGGCGCCGTATCGGGATGGGGAGGTTGGCTCCATCGGTTTGGGCGAGGGGGCTGGAGCAGTTGTCTTGAGCGCCTCTCCATCGAATCTAAAGATCCAGCAGCAGGCGCTTTTTAATGAGATGTTTCACTTTACCTCGAACGCTCCGGATGGCTCGGGCTTTGATCGAGTGCTTGAGGCCTGCTTGCCTGCGGGTGATTGCCCAAAACTATGGGTCAAAGGGCATGGCACCGGCACCCTCGAAGCCGGAGCACTTGAGGCTCGATCCGTCGACGCACGACTGAAGGGCGCTCCACTGGTCTCTTGGAAGGGAAGTCTCGGGCACACGCTAGGCAGTTGTGCTGTGGTTGAGCTGGCGATTGCCGTGGAGTCGCTCAAAACAGGCATCGCACCGGGGAACGTGGGCGGGGCAGGGCCGTATTTTACCGATTCGGTTGCGCCGGATGCATTTTCTCTGGCGCCCTATGACGGTGCGCTGCTGCTATCAAATGCCTTTGGAGGAGCTCATGCGGCGATGTGGATTAGCTATGAATAAACTCTACATCATCAAGCAGGCTCTTTGGGTGGAGCCTGCGCACAACGATCCCGAAGCCCTGGCAAACTTGAAAGCAGAGTTTCCCGGTCGCTCCGCCCGGCGCATGACGCGCTTGGGCATGCAGATGTCGCATGTCCTGCGGGGCATGTCGATGAGCGAGGCGTGCAGCTTGGTCTATGCGACTAGTTATTCAGAAACACAGACAATCGAGAAATTCCTCGATAGCTTTCCCTTTCCCAGCCCTCAAGCCTTTCAGACTTCGATCCATCCCGGGGGTGTCGAGCAGTTCTTGATTCAGAATAAGCAATCAATCCATGAGTTTTTTCCATTAGCAGGTGGCCCGGATCTTCTCTTTCGGGCACTGCAGACCGCGCTGCTCTGCACAGGGCCACGCATTATTATTTGTGGCGGCGAAGAGGCTGGAACCTGGCTACTTGAGGCGGGTGTCAGTAGTGAGAGCAATTATGCTTGGGCGCTGGAACTGAGTCGTGAAGTGGCGGCAGGTGAGGATGTCTTGGGGGTGCTCGCCTGGAGTGCGCTCGCCGGAGGCGAAGGCACGGGCGAGCTATTACCTGACTTTTTGACTGCCTTGCAAAACTCGGAACCATATCAATATCGTTCTGCTGACGGTTCGGAACTGGAGCTGAACTGGAGTGCGTAGCTCCGGTCAAACATTGCGTAACCCGGGGCCTTCTTGGGGCTATCGTGTTTTATCCTGGGCTCGGCACGACTGGCCGGAGTGGCTCTATCGAGCGGGCATATTTATCGGCGTTTGGCTCGCGGTGTTGTCCATGCCTCGTCAACGTCGCTATTCGAAAGAATATTTAACCGTAGTCCTCAGACGTAAAGTGCGCATGCGCGATTGCTTCAACCATTTCCGGGCGCTAACTGAGTCGCTGGTTTTTAAACTCGAGTTTGGGCATGCGCTGGACTCGGCCAATTTTCATTATTCAAATGCTGGCAACCCGCAGGCATTTGCCAGCTTGGTGCAGTCGGATCGTCCGGCGCTGTTTGGCACTTTTCATGTGGGGCATTCGGATTTGATCGGGTGTATGCTTTCAGGCTTTGACCGCAAGGTGCGCATGGTGCGCGAGCAGGTCGGCAACTCGTATGACTTAAAGGTGTTGGAGCGCATTTTTGGGCAAAGCGTCGAGTTCGTCTGGGTCAATCAAGGTGAGTCGATGCTCTTCGCCCTGAAAAGTGCCGCAGAGGACGGTGTGTCACTTGCGCTGCAATGTGACCGGGAGGAGCATGGCTCACGCCACCGCACATTCGATTTTTTGGGCGCACGCCGACGTTTTCCCGTCACCATTTATCACCTTGCTTTTTTATTTAAGATGCCGGTGGTGTTTTCATTCGGGTTTTCGGTGGGCACCCATAAGACTGAAGTGGTTTGTAGTGACGTCTTCGAGCCTGCCGGAGATAGCAAGCGTGAGATGATGGAGGCCGGGTATGCTCATTTTCAAGGGGTGCTTGCACTGCTTGAATCGATGCTCTACGTGCATCCTTTCGCCTGGTTTAATTTCTTACCACTCAACACGGAGGCAGACGACCATGTTACTTAATCCTCCAAAGACTCTTTTGAAGCGTCTGCTTTGGCCGTTTTGGGCGCTGTTGTATTGGGTCCATTTATTCGTTTTTGCTTTTATGGCATTCGTGGTGAACGTGAGTGCCGTTGCGACGTCCTTTTTGCCGGCAGGTAATTGGCGTTATAGCTACTATCAGTGGATGCTCCGCTCGATGACGCGTGGCTTCCTGTTGGGCATACGAGTGCTTGGTATCATGCACATTCGTTATGACGGCGTTGAGTCGATTCCCAAAGACCGCCTGTCGATAAAACCGATCCTAGTCGCGAACCATCCCAACCTGCTCGATGTCTTCCTCTTTTATAAAAAGCTGCCTCGCTTGACTTGCATCTACAAAGCCAGCCTCAAAAAGACCCTCATTCAAAACAGTATGGGTGAGCAGTTGGGTTTTATTAGTAATGAGAACCCGAAGCAAATGATCCGCCAAGGAGCCGAGTGTGTGCGTGCGGGCGAGCAGTTAGTGATTTTCCCGGAGGGAACCCGAACGGATACCTGGCCTTTAAATGAGTTGAAACTTGGAGCTATCGGGATTGCCCGCCGCGCTGATGTTGCTTTACAGACTGTGGTTATTCATAGTGCGAGTAATTTTCTGGCTAAAAAACAACCACTCTGGAAACCGCCGATTCTGCCTATTTACGTGCGGGTTGAACTAGGTGCGGTATTTCATCCGAGCGACTACCCGAGCAGTCGGGCACTAAGTCGAGCGATGGCTGATTATTTTAAGGCTCAGTTACGTGAAGAAAGGACCTTTGAGTGAGTGCGACGCACCTAGTCCTGATCCCCTCCTATAATACCGGTGCACGGCTCAGAGATACTGTGCTGGCGGCTCTCGAAGCTTGGAGCCACGTCTGGCTTGTGGTTGATGGGAGTGATGATGGAAGTGATGAGAATTTAGAGGACTTGGCTGTGAACTACCCGAACTTTCGATGTCTGCGTAAAGCGGATAATGGAGGTAAAGGCGCGGCGGTTTTCTATGCCTGCGAAATTGCCTGCGAGGCAGGGTTTACGCATGCACTGGTGATGGACGCTGATGGGCAACATCCCGCCACTTCGATTCAGCCGCTGCTGCGACTCTCCGAGGCCGACCCAGCGGCAGTGGTCATGGGGCAGCCAGTCTTTGGACCGGAGGTGCCTAAGGCGCGTCTCTATGGGAGGCGGTTGACGATATTTTGGACGGAACTCGAAACTTTGAAGTCAGGGCTCGGGGACACGCTTTTTGGAATGCGGGTCTATCCGATCAAGCAGCTGTGCCATGTTATGCGGGCCACTAGCTTTGCCCGCGGCTACGACTTTGATCCGGAGGTTGCGGTTCGCTTGGTGTGGCACGGGGTTCGGCCTATTCAACTAAGAGTGCCCGTGCGTTATTTTTCGAAAGAAGAGGGCGGAATTTCGCATTTCCATTATCTGCGTGATAATGTGAAGCTGACAATTTTGCACTTTCGCTTGATGCCTTTATTCTGCTGCTGCGGTGCGTGGCGGGTGAGGCGGTATAAAAAAATCTGGAACCAAATGCCGCAGGCTGTGCCTGTGTAATTAACCATGAGCCGCTATATTTGCAGTCTTTCAATAAGCGCACTCTTGTGTGTCTGCCACTACAGTCTGGCTGGCGTGGCTGACCTTGAGCCCTCCGGAGACTGGCCACCTTTGCGTGTGGAAGCCTTGCCACCCGAGTGGAATGCGCTTTTTGACCAGTTGCACGAGGTTGAGCGTGTCGCGGCTCCGTTTATAGAAAAACGGTATTTTTCGTTTCGTAGAAGCCCCAAGCTCTATCGAGGTGTGTTTCATAAGGATGTCGGCGGCCACGTCAGTTTAGCCTATACTGAGCCTGAAAAGATGGTGCTACATTTAGGCGAAGGCTTTGCCTATTATCGCAAAGGGGCGGGGGCCATCCGCTCAATCCCGCACGGACGCAAAGAGAACGATGCTCTGGCGTTATTCCCTCGATTGCTTCATTTCGACCTCGCCGCGATTTCGGAGCAATATGAAGTGTTTGGTGGTATGAGCGATGGGCAATGGCACCTGTTTTTTAAAGCGAAGGCCGCGGTCGAAGACGCCACGCCTTATCGCTGGATGGAAGTTTCGGGCCAAGGCGCCGCCGTGAAGCAGATCAAACTCTCGAAAGGTGACGACGAGGGGATTTTTATCGAGATGGGGGATGCGGCGTATCCTGAATTCTATCTACCAGAAGCTCGGGAGTCGTATTTCTTCCAGCCTGAAAAGAAGTAATGAAGTCACGCCTGCCTGCATCAGTTGTTTTATGCCTGCTGACCCTGATCAGTGCTGGCTGGTTATTGAGTCTGGATTGGGAGCAACGCCTGTCGACCGATATACTCGAATTGATCCCGGATCGATCGCCGGATCCTGAGCTTAGTTTAGGCCGCAGTGTGCTGAATGATCGCTATTCAAACCGTGTCATGGTTGCAATGCAAGGGGTTGAAGATGCCGCTGCGGTTGATGCCTATGTGGTGCACTTGGAAGCTTCCCCCTTAGTGGAGCGCGTGCTGTATTTGAATGATGCGGATCGTTTAACTGAGGTCGGTCGATATGTGTTCGAGCACCGATTCGAATTACTCTTTCCCGACTGGTTGGAAAGGTCGAGGGCAGGCTTAGCCGACGGGGTGACCTTAGCCGAAAAGCTGGTGCAAGATTTGGATGCCGCCTTAAACGATCCTTCATTTCTGGCGTTTGAAGATTTAGTGCCGAGTGACCCTTTGCTCTTGATGCGGGATGCGGCGGATACCTTTCAGCTTGCGCAAACCGGGCAGGTGGAGGATTCGACGACCGAGTTGCTTGAGGTCATTTTGAGTGTGTCTGCGCTGAAGGCAGCAGGGCAGGAACCTGTTTTTAAGCTGCTAAAGGAAGCGGAGTTGGCTGCCGCCGACTTGTCCCCGGGCATTCGAGTGCTGGATACGGGGGCCCACCGCTACGCCGCAGAGAGTGAGCAAAAGATGCGCAAAGAGGTCGAGAAGTTGAATCTATCGACTGTCGTCATTGTCTTTTTGATTTGTGCCTTTTTGTGCCGGCGCGTCTTTCTGGTTTTTCATATATTCCTGATTCTGTTGGTCTCCTTGCTTGCGGGCTTGGCTCTTATGCTCTGCTTTTTTGAGCAGGTGCACGTCTTTGCGCTGATCTTCGGTTGTGTGCTCTGCGGTGTCATTGTGGATTACGGGCTCCATGCCTATTGGCACGATGGTGGGGAAGGCCGTCGCAGTCTGCGCACGTTTTTGAAGCCTTTTTTGATCAGCTGTGGCAGCTCATTGATGGGCTTTTCCATTTTGCTCTTCTCGGAGTTACCCGTCCTGCGACAGATGGGCCTGATGGTGGTCTGCGGGCTTTTCATGGCGGTCTGTGTGACCTTGCTCTATGTGTTTGCTGTTTTGGGCGGTTCGCCAAAGTCGCCGCGATTCTCAAAGCGATGTGCGCCTTCGCGTAAGGGCGCTTGGAGCGTGATCCTGTTGGGTATCTGTGCGCTTGCGCTACTTCCCTTTGTTCACTGGGAGGATGATATTCGGAACTTAAAATATCCCTTACCTCATCTGGATGCGGTGGATCAGGAAATCCGAGATTTGCATGGAGGGGAGCGTGAGGTGCTCCTCACTGTGGGTGCTGACTACGCGAGTTCGCGGGCGAGTTTAGAGCAATTGACGAATTGGATGACTCAGCAAGGGGCGAGCCCGCAGCTGCGCCTGAACGCAGGTGGCTGGGTGCCAACTTTTGAGTCTTATCAAATCGCTCAACAATTCATTGCCCAGCACCCCAGCTTCGCGGAAGAGGTGCTGCTTGCCTTGGAGCGCGGAGGTTTTGACCCGCAAGCGTTTAATGCATTTGAAGCAGCTTGGAGCGCTATTCCGGTGTCCGATGCCGGTGCCCTGATTCGCTACCAGGTATTGCTGGCACAATTCGCCGAGGTCTTGGATGAGGGACTTGCCGGTCTGGTCGGGAGTCACGACGGCTTGTATTGGTGGGTCACTTTAGTCGATCCATCGGTCGATTTGGAGGCGCTGCCGCCGGAGCTGAATTCGATCCGCTTGAGCCAAGTGGAGAGTATGTCAGCGGTGCTCTCGCGCTACCGCGAGCGGACGATGGAACTGAGCCTCTTAGGTGGGGCGGTCATCTGCGGGGTGCTCTTGTTCGCATTTGGTTTAAGGGACGGCCCTCGGATTCTATTGGTGCCGTTGTTCTCTGTTGCGAGTGCCACCGTCGCGATCTATTTCAGCTTTGGCGCGTTAGGCATCTTTCATTTGATTGGGCTATTCCTAGGAGCCTGCCTCGTCTTGGACTATGCCGTATTTTCATGGATTGGGCTGGAGCGTCAGCGACAGATCCCGTTCTCGGTTGCCGTTTCTTCTCTCACGACGGTTGCTTCGTTTTTTGTGCTCAGTTTAAGTCGTATTCCCGCGATACACGCTCTTGGGCTGGCGGTGTTTTTAGCAACCATGCTGGGCGCGATGGCTAGTTATCTTTTACTCCCTCAGCTCTCTTTGAAGCAGGAAGTGGATCATGCATCTTGAATTGCATCAGCGCTGGCAGGAGGTCTTAGCGACTCGCGGAGCGCTGGAGGCACTCGTCGACGCGGAGTCAGGTCGAGCGCTGACATTTCTGGAGCTTGAAGCGCAGGCATTACAATGGCTCGAGCAGCATGCTGGGGACGACCAAGAAGTTGGGGCGGTCTGGTGCCTGGCGCTGACTAATCGTATGGATTGGATGGTCGTTTTCTTGGCAGCGATCAAAGCTGGGGCGGTTGTTTTGCCCATCGAAGCGCCGACTCCATCGACGATTGTCGAGAAAGCTCGCCAATTTGGTGCGTCGCTCCTGGTTGTGGACACCGGGGTGCATCACTTGGACGCAGGTCAGCGCCAGCCGGATTATTTCGTTAACAAGCTAACTTCCGGCACGACCGGGCAGGCCAAATTGCTTCCGTTTACAGCGAGGGAGATGCTGAGCGATGGTGCGCAAATAATGAGCACTATGGAGATCACTGCAGCTGATCGTAATTTCGCGCTCATACCCTTGGGGCATTCTTATGCTTTGGGTAATTTAGTCATGCCGTTCTTTATGTCGGGAATTCCCATCGTATTGGGTTCCTCTCCCTATCCTCAAGTGGTGCTTGAGGAATTGAAGCATTTCCCCGTGACGATGCTGCCGATTGTGCCGCCGATTGTTAAAGCCTTGTCCCTGGTCGAGGATGAGGGCGGTGCCTTCCGCCACATGCGCTTGGTGATTTCAGCGGGGTCAATCCTCCTGCCCGATATCGCGCAACGTTTCTTCGAGCGGACCGGTTGTCGCGTGCATAATTTCTATGGATCCAGTGAGACGGGCGGCATTTGTTTTGATCGTTTGGGCCATCTCAGTGATGCAAAGCAAGCCGTTGGCACCGCGCTGGAGGGTGTCGAATTATCTATTTCAGAGAGCCAGGAAATCGCTGTATCGAGCGCCGCCATCTGCCATGCACTTTATCCCGAGGGTGTGTGCCTGCTGCATGATTATGGGCGGGTGGACAAAGCGGGCGTCTTGCAGCTAACCGGGCGGCATATGGACATTGTCAAGATCTCCGGACGCCGAGTCTCGATCTCTGAGATCGAATCAGTTTTGTCTGCTTTATCCGGTGTATCCGATGTTTTTGTAAGCAGTCGAACGGGCCGTTCCGGCGAGGCGCGACTCGTGGCGCTTTACAGTGGTTCGCTTTCAACGGATGCCGTGCGCGAGCAGTTGGCAAAGCAATTGCCACGATGGAAAATACCCAAGTATCTGCGCCGGGTCGATGAAATCGCTTACACGGCGCGCGGGAAAAAAGATCGCAAGGCGCTGCAGCGAGTCGTTGACGCGGTCAATCTCCGATCGTGACCTCGATTTCGACTAAGAGCTCTTTCCGGCAAATGTCGGCCACGATGTAAGTCGCTTCGTCTTGCGGTGATAAATAGCGCTTTTCCAGTTCAGCTTTAACGTAGCCGTAATCCGGTGCGTGTCGCAGATAGGTGCGCACTCGTCGTTTCCCGGGATGCGCCTCCGTGGCTTGCGCTGTAATGATTGCCAGATTTTCCAGTGTAATACTTAGTTGCTCTTCGATCGTGTCGCCGATGGTTTCGCTGGCGAGTATGCTTGCCGTGCCGGAAATGAAAAGTGTGGGGAGGTTCTTGTCTTTGACCGAGGTTGCGCGGGAGAAGACCGGAGGTCTCGGTCCATAGATCGCCGGATACCTACAGGCCGGTGTTTGCCGCGGGTTCTCAATATGGCTGACAGGAGGATCGCCTGCCAGATAAACGATGGTTAAATGGTCGCCCGGTGTGCCCACGGCGGACGCGGCTGGAGTTTTGGTATGCCTTTCGTCTTCAGCATATTGATCAAAGGCCTGGCAACGACCATGGCAGAAGGAGCGGTAGTTCTCGAGTTGTCCCGGTGCAGTCTCATTGATATCCGGCACGAAGTGCCAAATCCGGTAAATGGAACGTTGCGGGTATTCGTCGAGTAATTGCCGATAGAGCCGTTGTGTTGCGGCAGAGAGGGTGTCTGCATTGACGGATAAGGAGGCGGCTCCGACAGCATAGCAACCTGCTTCCACGAGATGGAAATCACCCTGCCGTGAGTAGATGCCTTTCCCGAGCATCCACGTCTCGGTAGCCTGTCCGCAGGCAGGATTCATCAGCCTGACACTGAGCCCACCATTATGGTTGCTGATGCCGGGATGGGTGGCACCGAATTTAAACTCTAAAGACATGGTTTAGATACTTCGCGATTTCGCCGTAGTTAGCATATCTTATTTACTTACAGATTGTGTTTAAGGCAAAGAAAAAGCCCGGCCTTTTCAGGCCGGGCTTTGTAGAAATCAGATGTTATCGTTTAGAGCGTGCCGGCGTAGACCGCGTTGTCGCCCAACTCTTCTTCGATACGGAGGAGCTGGTTGTATTTCGCGATACGGTCGGAGCGGCTCATGGAACCGGTTTTGATTTGGCCAGCGTTGGTCGCCACCGCGATGTCAGCAATTGTGGTGTCCTCAGTTTCACCGGAACGGTGGGAAA
>Ga0136589_1000646_pt1 | contig 17127 bp, 17 predicted proteins | sample AntRauMFilla3764_FD_104640 | JGI IMG/M metagenome (GOLD analysis project Ga0136589, IMG submission 104640) | Saline lake microbial communities from Rauer Islands, Antarctica - Metagenome Filla 3 #764 | ecosystem: Environmental > Aquatic > Non-marine Saline and Alkaline > Saline | place...
CTTGTACTCGGGGATGTCCTCGCCGACGCGTCCCCAGACGATGTTGCCGTCGCGGAACGCCGGTTCATCGACCCAGGTCGCGCCGGCGTTTACCAGGTCGTCCTTGATGCCCAGCGACCCCGTCGCGTCCGAGCCCTCGACGATGCCGGCCGAAATGCCGACCAGCCCGGCGTGACAGATCAGTCCGACGATGTTACCGTCCTCGTAGACATCCCGGACGAGGTCGAGCACCGACTGATCGCGGCGAATCTTGTCGGGCGTCCAGCCGCCGGGGACGAGGACTGCGTCAAACGCCGCTGGGTCGACCTCCTCGGCTGCAACCTCGGTCTCGGCGGTGAGCCCGCCGCTCTTTCCCGTGTATTCCACGCCGGCATCCATGCCGACGACGTCGATCTGTGCCCCTTCCTCTTCCATACGTATGTAGACGGCCCAGAACTCCAGGTCCTCGAATCCGGGTCCGACCAACATCGCGATTCGTGTGTCTTCCAGTTTCATGTAGGATCACCGTTGAGAGTACGAACTAGACGGTCCGGCCTGTGCCGTCCATACCGGTCCGTTCGGTCGGTACCCAACCGTACATCGAAATAGACACGATTTCGTGATAATCTTGGCCCTGCTGAAATCCTCAACAGTCGATAAATTTTTGAGAACGTTCTGAATCCAGAGCGCATTTTGGTAAGTTCTCCCACTCAAATCAGGACTGTGTATCGGTCAATACAAGTTATACACGTACCGCGACCAGCAACTACCTCTCAGAAGTCTGTAAAAACGCTGTGCAAGATACAGGGGATAGTTTCAGCAACGGGAGTCCGGTGGGATGATCGGGGGGATACCCGTCGGTTATTCGCTTAGATGGCCATGCACTGGCTATTTTCGGGAGTCGGACCAAGCGTGCACGACTCAGAGAAGCGATTAGTAGACAGATGCGAAGACTCCAGCCCTGTGCCGTCTAAGTTTCCTGAGAGCCTTCGGCAGGCGCATACATCACTGTTAATTTCGTCGTTTGGGGACTGCTTCTTGGTGCAGTTTCACTGATAGTTCCCTCTGGATTTGATGCAGAGGCGGTAAGGACCTTTCTGTTATCATTCATATCACCGCCTTTAGTTGCTGCAATTATATCCGCTGGGTTTTCCTTTTTCGCCGCTTTTCGAGGTAAGAATACTACCTACTTCACTGGCGGACCTGTAATGGCACAAATTGACATTTGGGGAGAATTAAACGATTATGAAGAATTCTTAGAAAGGTTAAATAAAACTCACGGGAAATGGATCAATAAAAATCTTGAAAATTTAGATAGAATGGACGATTACCTTGCTACAAGTTTCCACTTGTTATTTTTACAAATAGTCTATCTTCTTCTAACTATAGTTTGGTTTTTGTACTCTTGGCCACGAGGAGGCGGAATAGTTTTTGGAGGCATAATTCCTGCGGTTCTTTGGCTCATTCCGGTGCTAGTCTATGAGAGAGGTGTCCCATATGATTTAATTCAAAACTAAGGGGTTGGATTACGTCAACCGAAAAGCGTCTCTGGTGCCACCCGTTTCTGTTGAACGAAGCGTTATTTGTCTAGATGGTCTACTCGGCGTATGAGTTCATCGGCACCTGCACCCGACGACGTCCTCAGAGTGTTCAATTCGCTCGGGTCACCCGGGACGCCGTTCACGACGACGGAAGTAGCTGCTCACTTTGACTGCACTGACCGAACCGTCTACAACAAACTCGAGATACTCGTCGACGAAGGTCATATCGAGACGAAGAAAGTTGGCGCTCGGGGACGGGTGTGGTGGCGACCCGTTCCGGTGAACACGACCAACGGCGGAGAGGTGGGCGGGAATGCCACCGAAACGTCCGGAAACCCAGCCGAGAACGGCCCTCGAACGCAACAGGATTTCGCGGAAGATCCCCTGTCGACCCTATCGGGCGACAGTGAGATGATTAGGCGGACCCGTGAATTCGACTGGTCGGAGACCCCAGTGGGTCCGGCGGCCGACTGGCCCAATAGCCTCAAGACTGCCGTCGAGATCATGCTCACGTCCCGCTACCCGATGCTCATCTGGTGGGGCGACGAACTCATCCACTTCTATAACGACGCGTACATCCCCGTTCTCGGCGAACGCCACCCCGACGCCCTCGGCCAACCAGCCCCCGAGGTCTGGTCGGAGGCCTGGCCCACTGTCGGGCCACAGGCTGAAGCGGTCATGGAGGACGCGGATTCCTCGTGGAACGAGGAGATGCTCATCACTATGACCCGGAACGGCTACCCCGAAGAAGTATACATGACGTTTTCATATAGCCCGATATTCGACGATGAGGGCGAGGTGGGTGGCGTGTTCTGTGCCTGTACTGAGGAGACCCAGCGAGTGCTGGGCCAGCGTCGTCTCGGAACCCTCCGACAGTTGGCGGGACAGGCGTTACAGGGGGAGACGGTCGAGGAAACATTCGAGATCAGTGCGGAGACGCTCGCAGAGAATCCGGCCGACGTCCCCTTCGCCGCACTGTATCAGATCGACGATGAGAGCGAACAGGCACACATCTCAGGCACCGCCGGTCTCGATCCTGGAGACCCGAACACTCCCGCTACCGTGGATCTGTCGGCGTCGTCCGGCCCGGATACCGAACGGCCAACTAATGAGACCGACCCCCCACGGATTTGGCCGGTGGCGCGGGTGGCTCGGACTGGTGAAGCCGAACACATCGACGACGTGGAAGCCTGCTTCGGGGCGTTGCCCGGTGGGGAGTGGCCTGAACCACCACAGGAAGCACTCGTGCTACCCATCATCGGCCCAGGCCGCGAGCGACCGTACGGCGTGCTAGTCGCGGGGGTCAGCCCACGCCGACGGTTGAACGACGACTATCGCTCATTTTTCGACCTCGCTGTGGGCCACATCGGGACAGCTGCCACCGCCGCTCGGGCGTACGAAGAGGAGCGCAAACGTGCCGAAGAACTCGCAGAGCTAGACCGCGCGAAAACGACTTTCTTCAACAACGTCTCTCACGAGTTCCGAACTCCGCTCACCTTGATGCTCGGGCCGCTGGAGGACGCTCTGGCCGAAGCCGACGAGACGCTCCCGCCCGAGCAGCGCGAACGGATCGAGGTCGTCCATCGCAGCAGCCAGCGGTTGCTCAAACTCGTCAACACGCTATTGGACTTCTCCCGCATCGAGGCCGGACGCACCCAGGCCTCCTACGAACCGACGGACCTGGCCGACGTGACTGCCGATCTTGCGAGCACCTTCCGGGCCGCAATCGAGCGCGCTGATATGGAACTCAGCGTCGACACGCCGCCGCTGTCCGACCCGGTGTACGTGGACCGAGATATGTGGGAGAAGGTCGTCCTCAATCTGCTCTCGAACGCCTTCAAACACACCTTCGAGGGCGAGATTTCGGTCTCGGTTCGCGCCACAGACGGTCACGCAGAGCTCGAAGTACGCGACACCGGGACCGGCATCCCCGAGGAGGATATTCCCACTCTGTTCGACCGTTTCCACCAGGTTGAGGGCACACGTTCGCGCAGTCACGAGGGGAGCGGTATCGGGCTGGCACTGGTACAAGACCTCGTCGACTTTCATGACGGAGACATCACCGTCGAGAGCACCGTCGGTGAGGGGAGCACGTTCACGGTACGCGTCCCGCTGGGGACAACGCATCTCCCCGACGACCAGATCGAGGCCGATCAGACGCTCGCTTCGACCGCCGTCGGGGCGGGGCCGTACGTGGAAGAAGCGCTCCGGTGGCTGCCGGACGACGAAATGCCGGCGGTCGAAGGCGGAGCGAGTGACGCGATAGCCGACACCGCCCCGCGACAGGTCGGTCTCCCCGCGCCGGGTGCGCGCGTGCTCGTGGCAGACGATAATACCGATATGCGGGCATATTTGGGGCGCCTCCTCGGCAAGCAGTGGGACGTCGAGACTGTCCCAGACGGCCACGCCGCGCTGGCGGCGGTGAAAGAATCGCCGCCCGACCTCGTGCTCGCCGACGTGATGATGCCCGACCTGGACGGGTTCGAGTTACTCGAGGCTTTACGCGAGGATGCAGCAACCCAAGAAATCCCGGTCGTCATGCTCTCGGCGCGGGCTGACGAGGAGTCCCGCGTGGCAGGCCTGGAAGCCGGGGCCGACGATTACGTGGTCAAGCCGTTCTCCGCCCGCGAACTCGTGGCCCGTGTCGGTGCGACGCTCGAACTGTCGCAGGTTCGAACGGACGCCGAACGAGAGATTCGTGAGGCGAAAAAGCAGCTAGAGGTGGCGCTTGATGCCGGGGGGATGGGCACGTGGCGGTGGGATCTCGGCGCCGGCACCGTCGACGGTGACGAGCGATTCGCCGAACTGTTCGACCTCCATCCAGCCGACGACCCCCGTCCCGTCGAGGATTTCCTGAAACAGCAGTCGACGGAGAGCACGGTCGAGGCCGAGTCAGTGATGCACACGGAGTTCGAACCAGGAGAGACCGTCCAGGGGGAGGCCTGCCTCGACTACGTCGACGACGCGCCGAAATGGCTCAGCTGGCGCAGTCAAGCGTCCAGCGACGATCCATCGACTCTCTACGGGGTCAGCTACGATATCACTGAGCAGAAGCGTCGGGACGTACGCCAGCGGTTCCTCGTCGAACTGTCTGACGCGCTCCAGTCGCTCACCGACCCCGAGAAGATTATGGCAACATCGGCAGAACTCCTTGGAACCGAACTCGACGTGTCACAGGTTGGCTACACGCGTGCCGGAGCCGACGAGGACTCGGCTGTTGCAGGTGGCGAGTACGGCGACGGTCGGATGCCGGACCTCGAAGACTACCGATTCACCCTGTCCGATTATAGCGACGAGTTTCAGGCCACGCTGCGTTCCGGTGAAGCGATTTTCTTCGAGGATTTCGAGTCCGATCACCGGACGCCAGAGGAGGGATCGGCCGAAGCGGAATCGATCGGCATCCGGGCCGGTGCGATGGTACCCCTTCATAGAGACGGCCAACTCCTCGCCTGGCTGTACGCCGCGCATCCGGAACCTCGCCAGTGGCCCGAACACGAGCGGCGACTGTTCCGTGAGGTCCTCGACCGTACCTGGGCGGCCGTCGAGCAGGCGCGGGCCCAACAGAAACTGCGCGAGAGCGAGGAGAAGTTCCAGGCCGTCGCGAACCTCGTGCCCGACCTGCTGTGGAGCAACGGGGCCGACGGGTCGACGTTCTGGTACAACCAACAGTGGGACGACTACACCGGTCAGACACTCGATGAAGGTGCAGAATACGGCTGGATCGACGCTATTCATCCCGAAGACCGGGAGGAGTCGCTGAAGCACTTCAAGAACGCGGTCGATACGGGCACCCCGGTTCAGCGGGAACTCCGCATCCGTCGCCACGACGGCCAGTATCGCTGGTTCCTCGTGCGCGCACGACCGGCTGAAGACGACGCGGAAAGCACCCGCTGGTTCGGTACAGCGACCGACATTCACGAGCACCGGATGATGACAGCGGTACTCGACCGCCTCAACAAGGCGGTCCGGGAACTGATCGATGCCGACCCGGACACGATTCGGGACCGAGTCGCCGTGCTGACACGCGAGGTGCTCGACGTCGAGTACGCCGCACTGTGGCGCTACGACGAGGCGACCGGGGAGGTAGGATCGTACGCAAGCGAGACTGACACAGCAGCTTTCCCGGACGGTATCGAGGTCCCCGAGGGATTCGGGGAGCATGTCTGGCAAACATTCATCGGTGACGAGCTTAGCGTGGACAACGAAGTTCCTGTCGACGAGGAATACCAGGAACCATCACTGCAAAGTTGGGTACTGGCTCCGCTGGGGAGATACGGTGTCATTTGTGTCGGCTCGACCCAGCCCGGGCAGTTCGATGAGGAACTCGTCGATTTCGTGGAGATGGTCGCCGCGACCGTGGAACGAGCATGGGACCGTGCCGATGGCGAACGCCAACTAGCTCGGCAAAACGAGGATTTGACCCGCCTCGACCGACTCAATACGCTCATTCGTGGCATCGACAAGGAACTGGTACGGGCAGACACGATCGAAGATATCGACGAAGCCGTCTGCGAGCAAGTGGCAGATTCTGCACTCTACGAATTCGCCTGGGTCGGAACGTTCGATGCGGACGCCGAGGCCGTTCGGCCGCGGGCGTGGGCAGGTATCGAGGGCAGCACCGCAAAGAAACTCTCCACCGTGAGTGATCACGTAGGCACCATCACAGATCCCTTCGCGACCGCGATACAAACTCGGGAGATGCAGGTCGTCGCGGATATCGCGACCGATTCGCGAACGGGATCGTGGCGAGAAGTCGCACTCGAACACGGGGCGCGCTCCTGTCTCAGTATTCCGCTCGTCTATGAGAAATCCGTCTATGGCGTGTTCGTCGTCTACGGTGACGTGCCGTCCCAGAACAATCGCGGTTCGAACGTCCTCAAAGAGCTCGGGCAGACGATCGCCCACGCCATCAACGCCGTCGAAACCAGGGAAACCTCCCGGACTCACAGTATCGTCGAACTCACGCTTCGCTCGACGGCGGCAGATTTCCCCCTGTGTCAGTTAGCGCGTGATACCGATAGCGTGCTCGACTTCGAGGGGCTAGCCACCGGGTCGCACGATGAGGCGACTGTGTTCTTCACCGCCGCGGACGTTCCTGTTGAAAAAATCGTCGCTGCCAGCGAGGAACTACTCGCTATCAAGGACACAGTCCATCTCGCAGATCGCGACGGGAACGCTCTGTTCAAAGCACGAGTGACTGACCCTTTAGTGGCTACGCACTTTCTGGACGGGAACGCGACGATACAGTCGCTCACAATCGATGCGGGAACCGCGACCGCCGTAGTCAATCTCCCCGAGTCGGCCGACGTCCGTGAGTTCGTCGAACGCGTTACACGGGAAGTTTCCGACCTCGAATTCCTCTCCCGTCAGTCACGGACACCGTCGCGAGAGTCGGTGCTGACGTCACAGACATCACTCACGAGCCGATTGACCCCCCGCCAGCAGGAAATCCTGCAACTCGCGTATCGGAGTGGGTTCTTCGAGTCGCCTCGTGTGCAGACCGGGAAAGAGCTCTCAGACATACTTGACCTGTCACAGTCGACGTTCAATTATCATCTCCGAGGAGCCGAACGCAAACTCTGCGAAGCAGTGTTTGACCACACCTAAATACGATTACATACCGATTTGTATTCCACTCATTATTGCGAACTATATTCACTCACTCAGAATGGCGATTACTTTGTCCCCACTCAGTACAGCGTTTTCGAAGGGTACCGAACGTGAACGTAGGCCAGCTCAGGGGCGGGATGGGGTAAAATTCGCAATAATGCGATTCGATGTGCGACGTAGTTGCATTTCTACGTAACAAGGACTTCTCCGACGTGGCTCGGATAGCAAATATGACCTTCAGCGGGGAAGACACTGATTCGGAAGAGCTCTCGTCGACGGTCTGGTCCCGCGACGTACATGGGGGAACCGATTATCTCGTATGCTCAGTATTTTGATTCGCGAGCAGAATCGCCGGATACTCTTTTGCCTGTCTCAGCGAGAGGGACTAATTTCGGTTGAGGAGCTCACGACAAACGTCGCTGCACTCGACGCCTCAACACCAGTCACCGATAGCTTGGAAAAAACTGGAAACATCGCCCAGCACTCAAATTCATGACCGTTCAAGATACCTCACCACCGCCGTCGATGGATAAGCTGTTAGACATCCTAGCAAATACGCACCGTCGCAGATTGCTCGTTGCGCTGCTGGAGCACAACCCACAGGATGACGCGGATACACCGATACTTGACGATGTCCAGTTTGCTGATGAGGATCTGAAAGCGTTCAAGGTCCAAATGCAGCACACCCACCTTCCGAAACTGGCGGAGGCGGAGTTCATCGAGTGGGATCAGGAAACCAACACGGTGCGGAAGGGTTCCCGTTTTGAGGCGATTCGTCCGTTACTGGAGTTGATGCAGAACCACGCTGATGAACTCCCAGACGACTGGCTCTAGTTCCCCTGATGCAAACTCTTGCGAATGCGGCAGTATGGGGGGAAGAGAGCCCTCCGAATCTGAGATGTTACAAGCACTGGCCAGAAAATGTTGCCAGATTGATTTTTAATTCGTCCTACCGGTTGCAGTTCAATATGGTCTCTTCGTATTTGGAATAAAGCTACACATCACTTCGAACCTCCGAGGTTGTGCCGAACCGCCCTTGATATAGCGTCCACTTGTTTACCGTCATTCGTGGGCCGGAACTATACGGCAATGCCGTTCCATACGGAAACACGGGGCTGTCAAAGGTAGCAAGAATCCCAGCGACACGTTCTGTCTTGGGAATCTGTTTTTTATGGGTAAAAGATGCCGACGGAAACATCTCCCTGAGCTTCATTGCCGCAACGGTTTTTATTTTGGCTAGAAGGGTCGATTCTCCCCGGCATCTGACCCCGCTGGATGAAAGAAATGCTGTGCAACAAAGTTACCATGATTATAATGGGAGTTTCGAACTCGCAGATTGCCCTCGCACAGCGGGCACAGTACGTGGTCGTTTACCCCGACGTCGAGTGGAAGGACACGGCCTCCGTCGAGATTCATTGCTAGATAGGGCATTTCAGGCGGTGACGAAGGACCCTCGTCGCAAGCTAGTACGTAGTACGACGATAAATACAGAATAGGCCTTTCAGGTCCAGAAGCACATGATATCCACGCATACGCACTACTGGAAGTCATCGCCAGACTGGCTGTAGCTCAACTCTGATGAGAAGGCGACTCCACACTCACGTCCACCCACACCGATAGTCCAACACCCTCCAATGGTGCGGCTATCGTCGAAGCACCCTGATAAAGGCTCGAAAATCATTTGCTCACTTTCTGCGAGTCAGACTTGATGAGTATGGCTTGTCGCTGTGGTATATCGACTGTTAAGGTATATATCAGTACCTGTCAATCTCTCGCAACTTATATCCACTAGAAGCTATGTGGGTAGCAAGCGAACTATGTTCAAATCTATTGATCACGCTGATTCAAAACAATCTCCTCAAGATCATCATGATTTAGACCGGCCTTGATCAGACCTTCAAAGAAGTTGACCGAGTGGTGTCCGATCCCGCTGAGACTCGTGAATGAAACTCCGTGCTCCCTCGTTGGCGGCCAGATTTTCACGCAGGCCCAGATACGTCTGCATCTCCCAGAACGCGTTCTCGTGGATCTCACAGCCCTTGCTGCGGTCAAGTGAAAACGTTGGAGAGACCAGCTTTCCAACTTGCTCTGTGACCTTTGACGCACAGTCGACGATGGTTTGATCATCCGGCGACGGACTCCCCTCGTCCGTCTCCCATTTTGGTCGGTCATTGGGCTGTCGTGGAATCGAAATACCAGCGTTGTCTGCGTGGCTCAGGATTGTTCGAGCAACGGCTTCGATGGTTTCGTGAAGGTCTTCAGTGAACCTCATTTATTTCCAGAGAACTATCTTCAAGTAGTCTTCCGTCCGCAGAGATGATTTCGCCTCCCTACAGTTCTACCACATCACCGAGACGGCTTCGGTGGCGTCCACGTCGTCTGATTCACCATCACACCTAACAGTCGACATCAGAACTTTCAGTATCCGGAGCGATCCAGACTCTACTCGGCGCGGTAATTCTTCACGAAGCCTAACGCCCGCGACAGTACTCCTCCCGGCGATCCCCACTGCCGAGAGTCATCGCTGTCGCTCGCGAGGGTCGAACCAGTGTCCGCCCCGCCAAGCCAATACACGGGTGGAGACCAGGAGTACCCATAGGCTACCGGGTGACACAGCAGCCGACGGACACGCGACCCTTCGCTGTGTCGCTGTCGGTGCGGGAGATCGAGGCTACGGAGAGACCGATCTATGCCCACAAACGGCCGCCGCCATAGAGGAGCGAGTCGATGAATAGCGCCGCACTCATTCCCCTCGCCATCACGACCGTCGTCATCGCGCAGGTCCTATTCGCGACCGTCGGCCTCGCGAAGTTGTACGACCCCAGTGCCGAGGTCCTGGTCGGCGTCCAAATCGTCCTCGTGACGGCGCTATCGACCGTCTCGACCGTGGTGTGGATGGTCCGGTGATACCGTTCTTGGAGCTACTCAAGGAGCGTCGGGGTATCTTAACCAACACAGAGATGTTCTACCCCGGACCGTTGGTTACCGGGCATCGAGACTCTTGCTCCCTGCGCACGTAGGCCCAGCCATGACACACCAGATGGCACCCACGAGCGACGGCTGTGGTGTAACAACTGCCAGCTTCAGCGTGGTGCCGTCGACGGACGGTGACAACCCCACCTGTCCGGCCTGTGGCGGCGAACTCTGAGCGCACCAGCGCAAAAATCTCGGTGGCGCTATCCAGCGCCGCGTTACACTTTCACCCGCGCTGGTAGTAGATGAGGCCTGCGACGAGGATGACGAGACCACCGATCACAGCCAGCGGGACCAACTGGGGAGAGGCCGGTTCCGTCGCCGCTGTGTCCGTCGCCGTCCCCGTCGCTGACGGTGACTGGGTGGCAGTTTCCGCAGTTGGTTCCGGTGTCGCGGGCGTCGCTGTAGCCGTTGGCGTCGGCGTAGGCGTCGATGTCGATGTCGGTGTCGGTGTCGGTGTGGGGGTTGCCGTTGGCGTCGGTGTGGGGGTTGCCGTTGGCGTCGGTGTGGGTGACTCGGCTGGCGTATCGACACCACCACTGTACACGTCGCCACCACCGTCGTCAGAATCCTCCGTGGATGTCGGTGTGGCTGTGTCCGTCGGTGTCGATCCACCTTCGACGGTAAGTTCACCGCTGGTCGTCCCGCTCGGGGTGTAGGCCGAGCCGGATTCGTTGCCCACCGCGGCGACGGTGAGGTCGAGCGAACTCGTCCCAGCCGACTCCCCGGTGAGCGTCACCGTCGCGACGGTGACTGTCCCCGTGTCATCGGTGTCCATGCCCGTCGCTGCGATACGTGTGCTGTCGTTACCGCCGTTCGTCCGGACAGTCTCTGGATTGCCAGCCACGCTCACGTCCGTGATGTTCGCTACCTGAGAGTCGCTCACTGCAAGTTCGAGATCGATCGATCCGACACCGTCGTCGGCCGACTCGACGACGATATCGACGGTCGCCGTCTCACCTGCTGTGACTGTCGCTGAGTCGGGTTGGACCGCCACGGTGGTCGTCCCTGCTCCCAGAACGAATCCTGCTGTGATTGCAATCATGACTGCTCCCGCCACGCCGACCGCCGGTACTCGCCTCCAACCCATGAATATTAAATCTATATCTAGATAATTTAAATACTTTATCTTAATTTGTAGATATAAATTCAGAAGCTGCGGTGGGGGAGCTCAATGACAGGGAACCAGCGACAGAAACTACAGGCCGTTTTCGGTGCATTGTTACTGCTTACTATCGGGCCCGTGTCGGGACTCGGAGCCGGTGCTGGACCGCTACTCGGACAAGCCGGCAACGCTGGGAATACTGGAGCCGGAAATCAACCGACCGGTGGAAGCGCCGGGAACCAGCCGACCGGTGACATCGGCCAACTGTCCGGCTGGAACGAGTCGACAACACCGAACGCGAGCCAAATCGCTACCCTCGGGCCACGGGCGAACGCGAGCGAACCGTTCGCCGTCGTCGCGGCCCAGCCCACAGATCCGAATAACGACGGCTTCTACGAAGATGTCAACGGTGACGGTGTCATCAATGTCGTGGATAGCGACGCATTGCGCCGACACCTGAATACGACTGCCGTCGGCGCCAATTGGAGTGCCTATGACTATACCGATGACAATCGCACGGACGTGGGCGATGTCCGCTGGCTGTTCGCCCGGACGACCGGCGTGCCCATCAACGACCGCGACGCTGACGGCCTGCCCAATACCTACGAACTGAACGTCACGAACACGAACCCTGATGTAGCCGACACGGACGGAGACGGTGTCATCGACGGCGAGGAAGACTGGGACAACGACACCCTCTCAGCATACCGTGAGTATCAGCTGGGCACCGATCCTTATGCTGTCGACTCCGATGGCGATGGTCTCTCAGATACGATGGAGTCGTACAGAGCGCCGCTCGACCCGGCAAACAATGACAGCGACAACGATGGCACGCCCGACGGACAGGAAGATCTCGATGGCGACGGATTGGCAGTCTCTATCTTGATGTACCCCTGTCATCGTCGGAAGACTATTATTTTGCACAGATTCAACCCTATGGCGGGACAGAGCCGACTGATCCAGACAGTGATGACGACGGTTACTGGGACGGCTGGATTGGCGTCTACGGGACAAATTACACAGATGACGTAATTCTGTATCGTGAGAACTTAGAAGATGGACAGGAAGACAGTGAAGTTATCCGTGAACAAACGGAGCTTCATGAAGTTCCAGAAGACCATAATCCCGGTGTCGATATCGATGATGATGGGCACAAAGAACACTCGAAAGTCCATATAGGTGAACGTCAGTGGGGAACGGATCCATCTGGAGGTTCAACGCCATCGCTGGGTTTCGGTATCGAAGCGGACTTTGTTGAAGGGACTCCGAACGCCCGACTCAACAATGACGATTGGGAGACTGCGATAGAACGAAACTTCGAACTCTACGGGCTTGTGGTTGATATCGAGCGAGACGGTACTATCGAGCGAGACGGTGGTCTTCCGCTCGATTCGTTAGCAGACGCTATATCTGAAAGCAATAGTGAAAACGAGGATCTCTATATGCTCCTTTCAACCCGAAGAGAGCCAGCCGGCGATGGCGTGTGGGGATTCAATAACGATGCGACCGTGGAGGTGGAGCCGTATGATCAATCACTCATACCAGCAAATGGGATGATCTTATACGCGTCTGAAATAAGCAGTTCAGCGGGTACCATAGCCACGGAGTCAGATGTCGACGATTCGCCATACCGAAGTAAAACAGGCCTGGTGAGTGGACTTGTTGGTATGCACGAAATCGGTCATTCCTTCGATATCGGTGAAGCTGATGATAGTGATATCATACCCCTACCGGAGGGAGAGGTTTACAGCGGTGATAATGACGATGATACGAAAGAATACTATTACCCTAGCTCACCCTCGAGTTGGAGTATAATGCGCTCAGGGTGGCAATCGAACTCCATCTTTAGTTATAACAGTTCTTCATATTACGTGTACAGCATCGAAGAACTCGCGACAATTAGTCAACCATGACATCAAAACAGCAAACCTCGGTCCTGTGTCTTGTATTGGTTTGCGTTGCGATTAGTGGCTGTGTTATAACACCTCCTGACATTTCGATAAGCTTTTTAGGTGATGTGGAGACGGCTGGCAACCAAGTGCAGGTGGATGGCTCGATTGGCGATTCGATGAGTGACAACACATACCACGATGTGAGATTGTATTCCTACGATGACGAAAAAAAGCTGTTGCAGGTCACCCCGGTCGGAGATCTCACGGGTCGGCTCGAGGTTTCAATGACTATACAACCGATTCCTAAATATATTATAATCTATTCGGACGATTTCTGGGAGAACGAGGATACAGACGATTTCTGGGAGACCCGGGATGTCACGGTCATGTATCTGGAGCGAATGGAAAACGGCAATTATTCGCGCAGGGGTCAGGCGACATCACCGGATGAGTTGCCGGTCAATCCAGCTGCTGGGTAGCGGACCAGCAGTACTAATACTTCTAGTCTGGCACATCACGGAACGATTGGGATGGAACGACGCGCGCTTCTCCGATTGATATGCGCCCTATTGATACCAGCTACGGCTGGATGTGGACGATGGAAGGGACAACCCGAACCGCCTTTTGATTTCGAAGACATTCCGTCAAAAGATGACTAACAGCAGATCAAGACGGTCATTTATGGCCCTACTTATCACAGCAGTAGTACTGTTCAGCGGGTGTATCGCACCGGGCGGACGGTACCTGCATGCCTGGCTACTTCACCCGCCACTGATTACAAACGAAACAGTCGATGTGACAATACGAATTAATGCTGGAGCTAGAAACATCGATACTTCAAAGGCTACATTCAGAGATGTCGTAGTCATCGGGTATAATGACACAAAAGAACATTACTACCCCAATTCACCTACCCAGTGGAGCATTATGCGGGCCGGATGGGAACAAAATTCCATATTCACATACAATGGTAGCTCATATTATACGTATAGCATTGAAGAACTCGCTACGATAAAATCACCATAATGTCAAATCAGTATATTTCTGTTCTGTGTCTTGTTCTGATTGGACTTTCGCTTAGTGGCTGTGTTATAACGGGTCCTCCCCCTTCTATTACTTTTTCAGGGGAATTAGAAACCGCAGGTAACCAGTTACAGATGGATGGAACCGTAGGCGATACGACTGGCACTGGACCAGACACCTATGAGAACGTAACCATCTATTTTTATTCAAATCAGAAAAAGCTGATACAGTTAGAGCGTGTTGGAGATTTAACTGGCCGGAAAGAGGTGTCAGTGGCTGTCAAGCCAGTTCCCAAGTACATCATTATCGATTCAGAAGATTTCTGGGAGGTTAAACGTATTTCTGTGATGTATATGCAGCGGATGGAAAACGGTAATTATTCTCAAAGTGGTCAGGCGACATCACGGGATGAGCTGCCTGTGGTACCGGAAGGTGGATGACCTCTCCAAGGCGTTCGTCACTGGGTGTTTCGACCAAACGCTACCAATTCGTCTCATCAATTGTCGGGTTGAGCATGAACGCACTCACAGCAACGTATTGAGGGTATCAAGCGATGGGTCGAGTACACTACGCTGACACGTCTCAGAGATGGAGTAAAATGCGCATAGGGTGGAGATCGAACTCTATATTTAGTTACAATAGTTCTTCATATTACACGTACAGCATTGAAGAACTCGCGACAATCGAACAACCATGATAAGACGCCTGATACAGGCGGTCGTTGTGGCAGGATTAGTTGTTAGTCTTAGCGGATGCTTAACACCGGGTCCGGGTACACCTATTAAATATGGCGGAGATTTTGAAACGACAGACGGCCAGTTCCAAATGAACGGAACCATAGCTGACACCACAGCCAGTGGTCCGTTCGAGGATGTGAGAGTTTATTTTTACACTGAAAACAAGGTATTGATAAAGTCTACGAACGTCGGAACCCTGCCAGCGAATGTATCACTGACTGCCTCGCAAATTCCGTATTATATTATCATCGACTCACCGGATTTCTGGAAAAAAGGCGCAACAGTCCATTCTATCCATTAATCTCCAGAACTGCTGACGGGAATATAACATATGATCGAGGACAGAGGGTGACTACCCGGAGTGAACTCCCCGTGCAGCCGGACCGGTAAACGTCGTAACGACTCTGTTGAAATCCTCAGAGAGTTACAAGTCCGTTCGGTAGTTTGACCGGATGCAAGCCCTCCCAAAGTCGCGGTTACTCCGGTTTGTTGAGCAGGCATTTCACTTGGCTCGTCGAGCTGTCACTCGCTACTCTTCGAAGTTCTCGAAACGACGATACACACTTCATCAGCACATCGTTCTCCTGTGTCTCAAAGTGCGGAAAGACACGACCTATCGGACTCTCCTCGACGAACTCATCGAGATGCCCCGCATTCGGAAAGCAATTAATCTCACCGAACTCCCTGCGCCGTCAACGCTATGCAAAGCGTTTGATAGGATTGATATGGCAGTTTGGCGCGTCCTGCTCAACCTCTCGGTCACACTCCTCCCGACTAACGGTGTCATCGGGATCGATGCCTCCGGTTTCGACCGGAGTCACGCCTCGAAACACTACACGAAGCGAACGAGATTAACGATTCAGCAGTTGAAAGTCACACTTCTCGTGGATACGAGAGCGAATGTCATCCTCGATCTCCACGTGACGACGACCAGAAAACACGACTCGAAGATCGCGCCGTCGCTCATCAAGCGGAATACCGGTAAAGTAGAGATTCTCCTCGGCGACAAGGGATACGACGACCAGAAGATTCGCGCGTTAGCCCGTGAAGATGGCATTCGTCGCCTGATCAAGCATCGGGAATTTTCGCCGCTCCACAAAGCGTGGAACGCTCGGCTGGACGCCAACCTCTACGGCCAACGTAGTCAGAACGAGACAGTGAACTCTCGTCTTAAACGGAAATATGGCGCATTCGTCCGCTCACGACTTTGGTGGAAGCAGTTCCGTGAACTCGTTGTCGGCTGTCTCACTCACAACCTCGACAAGGCACTCTGAACGTTCAATAAAGTAGCTCTATCAACCAGAGCTGTACGATAGTAGACGGAGAAAATTCCTATGACCATCTGCTGAGGATGTGTTTCCTAAATAGGAGTACGAGACCCAAGATGAGAAGCGCAAGGGTCAGGACGCCGCTAGCGAGATCGATAGCAGGCGTGACCGTGAGGAAACGACTCGGGGTTAGTTCGGAGACCACATACGCGATGACAATAAGGAGCCCTCCGACTCGCTTGGCGTCCTCGCTATCGCCGCCGTTGATAACCGTTGAAGCGAGAATCCACAATAACCCTGCTGCGGCAACGGTACCCAATAGCAGGACGACATAATCTATCATACTTTATCCATGAATCTCTCTAATAATGTACTTATTCAATGCTATTTATTCAACCTCAAAGAGTGGATATTGATGCAGGAATTAATTATGAATCATCGAGACGTAAATCAACTCCTTAGTACCAGTCCTACCCAACGGCTGTTTCAACGGGAAAGGTACGAACCAATAGGATTTCAACAGAGCCGCATATTCGTATCGGTTCTGTGTTTGCCATCTGACAGACGGGGCCCTCTTTGACAGGAACAATTCTTCAGCGCTCTTGCGTTGTTTTTGGGGTTTGACAGACCTGTACAGCAAACCTGCCAGTGACACATTGTAGTGGGTCAGTGCTGTGGCTGACGCACTACCCAAACGACGTTCACAGAGTTCTAGCAGCTGCAGTTCAATCACAGGCCTTGATTTGGCAACCTCAAAACTGGCTCACCAGACCGGTACTCAGATATCAGTCTCTTGCAACTCTTCCGCTACCCACACCGTAGGTGTCTTCTCTTCCAACAGCGCGGCAGAAGTTAGAGGCGTAATTGTCGCGTCCAATAGTGAGACCGCTTTTACCGGTACGTCATCCGTAACGAGCAGCCCTGTCACGGGCACGTCTTGGGTTGTGTAATACAACCTCAGACCGGCGAATTCGTGTAGCACCACATAGCTACCCTGTC